>VOFG01000396.1_pt1 | contig 72000 bp, 119 predicted proteins | sample 5384171 | NCBI WGS metagenome assembly VOFG01 (sample SAMN12384726, study PRJNA508395) | human gut metagenome | isolation source: healthy gut F | host: Homo sapiens
GATAAGTGCAGGCAGATAGTTGAGCACTTTGAACTTCGTGAGGTCAACCATATTTAAGCCGAGCGCGAGAATCATGATGGATCCGCAGGTCGAAAGCTCGGAAATAAGTACGTCGCTCGCGAAAAGGGCCACGAATCCAGCGGTTAGAACGATGGCTCCCCTGGAACACGAGCGTGAATGCGGCCGAACCGTATACGCCCACTCCGAGCGCGGCGCCCATCATAATGCCCGCCACGAAATCGAGCAGGCTTTTCGCGTAGAGCATGTCGAAGTCGCCGACGAGGCCCGCGTCGAGCGAGCCGACGATAGTCATGGCTCCCCACGTTCATGATTAGGCACGATGATGAATGCATTGGCGACTTTGGCGCCTCCGCCCGCGCCAGTAAATCGCGATGTGAGTTTTCGGTCCAACAATTCACGTGTCCGTCGATATCGCCCGCTTCGCCAATCGCCACGCCGATAACCGTTGCAACGATGAGGAGCAAGATGTTTTGTTCGACGATGATTCCTTGAATGCCGATGACGATTGTGCACAGGCCGAGCGCTTTCATGACGGCGTCGGTAATTGAGTCGGGGGAGTCCGCGGCGCAAGAGCAATCCGACGGTGGTGCCTGCGATAATGGCGATGGTGTTAACGATGACTGCCCACACGGAAGGCTCCTTTGTTGCGACGGTCGAGCCGCTGGCAAAATTGCCACGGCGCGTTTGGGCTGTGTGCCTACATCGCTCGCGAACCGCCTATCCCTCACGTGCGCATGCGCGCCAGCGCGTATTCCGTATCTGGCTGCGCCAGAACTGACAAGGGGAAATTATATCTCCGCTATGGCTCTTAAAGGCTTGCCCTCGTCAAGATTTAGGAAATATACGTTTGTGCGTGCCGGCGGCGTGTCGGGTTGGCTGATTTCGCGGAAGGAAACGATAATCGTGGTTTCTAGGGGCGAGAATCGAAATTAGTGCAGAGGAGAGACTGACTGCGTGTCGGGCTGCTTTCGATGTCGAAATCAAATGTCTGCAATTGCATATTTATGGACAATAAGTCCGTAAATGCACCCGCTACGGACAATGAAAGGCAAAAGCGTAAAGGCGTGAACGGCCCATAGACGGATGGCGCGCTCCAGGCACAGAACGATAAGCTTCGGAACTGGTTTGGAGGAAGAATGGCAGACTTCTTGGACGTCGAGCTCTTGAGCCCGATGGTGGTCGACTGCGCCAACGGCGACGCCGGTACGCTCTACGAGTGCGTGGAATGCCGCGCCCTCGCTGTTTTCCCCCAGCTTCTCCCTATCCGACGTGCCCGCAGTGTCTGGGCGGCCCCATGCGCGCGCTCGCCATGGGCGTCGCCCGAGGCGGCGGCACGCTACGGCCTTAGAGCCGTCTGCGTCGACGAGCTCGAGCACGATTTCGAAGGCGGAGCATTCGATTCCATCGAGGAAGGAGGATGCCCGAAGGCGTTCGGCGTCGATTTTGTCAAATAAAAAGAAAGAGCGGCTTCGAATCCCTATCAACCCGAGTCCCGCAAAAAACTCGGAGAATTCGAAACACGCTCAAAATCCAAGACATTTCGAATTGTATATTCCAGGTTCGGATATGCAACGGGCGTGTAGATTTTATGGAGACGTCCCGTCGATCGCCAGGCAGAGGCCATGGCGGAAATCCACGAAATACAAAAAAACGCATAGACCCCCGGCAATTAAATGGCTGGGGCCTTTGGCATGCCCAGAAATCCAACGCCAAGCGGGCGTGGGGCTTTCCCGCGCCGGATGGTGGCGGGCCCAGTGCGACCGCGAGCTGAAGCAGGCCATAGCCCAGGCGCGCCGCGGCGTCCGCGAGTCTGCCCTGCGCGTGACTTGGGGCGTCGAGCGGGTGCTCGTCGCCGAGATCGACCTCGCGAGCCGCAAAGGGCGTGCTTTCCGCGAGCTGCGCCACGGTGGCCCGGAAGGCCGGAGTGTGCCGTCGGACGGTCACCTACGTGAACAGGGAGCTCGAGAGGCTCGGCGTGCTCAGGCGCCACTCCTCCGGCGGCGCCAAGTTCGGTCCCGATGGGCGCATAACATCGACCGCGTCGAACGTCTACCGCCTAAATCACCAGCAATTGAGGCGCCTGCTCGGTATCCCCCTGCACGGGCAATCCGTCTACGAGGCCGCCCGATGGGCCTATGACGCGCGCGATGAGGGCGCTCGCCGACGGTCCGCCCGCGCCTACGAGCGCCACAGGATGTCCCCCTTCCATGTCTGCTCGGCCGCGGGGCATCCATGGCACGACGAGCGCGGGTTCACGCGCTCGCGGAGCTTGACGCGCGAGGAGTTCAAGCGCCTCTATGCGATATGGAAATCGCCAGGCAGAGCGCGAGTTTGCGCAGTAATAAACGAGAAAACGTCAAAGGATCAACCTACGGCGTAAATCTTGCTTGAGACAAAGGGACGACCGCCTCGCAAGGGCGTTGGCCCTTCTGCGGCCGCTGTGCTCGCGAAGGGCGATGCGCTGCCTGGACTCCATCGCCGCTCTGTCGCCGTCGCTGGCCGTTGACGTGGCCTGCGACGCCGTACCTCCGCGAAATGCGCCACGCCGGCCCCCAGGCCACCGATTGGGCCGTCGTCCGAGCGGCCAAAGGGCCACGAGGGCGACATCAGGCGAGCCGCCTCGATGTCCCAGGCGCGCCCCGGAAGCGCAGCGGCGACGGGGCGTTTCCTCGCTCGGCTCGGCCATCATTGGAACCGTTTCGCCCGACGGCGGGGCGGGCTGTCGCGTTCGAGGAGGTTTCCCGTGGTTGCTAAGGCGTTGGAATTCTTGGGCAAGATCCCGTTGCGCGCAAGGCGGTCGAATTCATTCGCAGGCCGAGCGCGGAGTCGGACATCGCCGCCCTCGTCGTGGCCGGCATCCTTGCCGCCTACGTCGTCGCGCTCGGGCTCGGCCCTCTCGGCGAGGGGTACAACACGGACGGGTGGTTCATCCTGGCCGCCGGCCGCGAGATCCTGGAAAACGGCATCCCGCACGAGAACGTCTGGTCTTGGGAGCCAGGGCTTTCGGTCGTCGTCCAGCAATGGGCCCATGACGCGTGGATGCAGGCGTGGAACGGCGTTCTTGGGATTCCAGGGGTCGGCGCGGCGTGCGCCATCGAGGCGGCCGCGCTCGTCGCCTGCCTGTGGCTGCTCCTGCCGTCGTTCCGGTCGGATGGGGCGCCGAGCGCCCCTGCGCGCGGATTCGCCGTGCTCGCCTGCCTGCTCGCCGCGATGTCCTACATCAACGTCAGGCCCACGATGTGGTCGATGATGTGCCTGCTGGCGACGCTGGCCGTCTGCAACGGGGCGAGGAAAGACGCGCGGCGGTATTGGGCGCTTCCCGCCATAACCCTCGTCCACGTCAACCTGCAGGCGGCGATGTGGGCGCTCGACGTTCGCGGCGGCTTGCTTCCTGCCTGCCGTGGGATGCCGCGGAGGCGCGCGCTGGCCGGGCGCGGCGGCCTCGCTCGGCTCACGAAATCCCGCCTGCCCCTTCTCGCGGCGATATGCGGCATGGCCGCGGCCTCGCCTCGCCAATCCCTATGGGGTTCAGGGTTCGCTGTACACGGCGCTTTCGATGGGCGAGGCGTCCTACAAGGGGCTCATACAGGAGATGGGGCCGCTTCTGGCCGCCATGGGCGCGGATGGAGCGGCGGTTCATGCTCGCCATCGCGCTCGGACCGGTGGTCTGGCAGATGGCGGCCAGAAGGCGCGTGCCTCCCTGCCCGCCGCCGCGCTGTTGCTGGCGTCGCTCGTCGAGGCGCTGATGCACGCGCGCTGATGCTCGGCATCGCGCCATGGCGTGCGCCCTGTCCATGGCGCCGCGGGCTGGCTCCGGGCCGAATCGCGGGTGGCGGGCCGGTTCTCGTCGCCGCGTGCGCCCCTGGTGGCGGCGTGCGGCTTCGGCATGGCGCACTCCCCCGCCTTCGACGGGGCGCGGGCGGCGGAAGGCGGTTCGGGGTCGACTCCCGCCAAGTAATGAGCTGGGAGACGGGCGAGTCCGGCATCGGCCCGCTCGCGGCCGAGATTTCGACAGCGGGATCCCGAATCCGAAGGTCTACGCCTCGTCGGACGTCGCGTGGGCGGTGCTGGAGTACTACGGCGTGCCCGTCTTGTGCGACCTGAGGCCCGAGATATGGGGCGAGCGCATAAGCGGGGCGCAAGGCTACTCCCCTGGCGTGATTACTGCGACTCGCTCGAATCCGAGGCCGCGCAGGCGGCCTACCTCGAGCGAGAGGGGTTCGACTTCTTTCTCTTGGCGGACGTCTCGAGCGGCGATTTCAAGGAGAGGCACGGCCTCGCCGAGGTCGCGTCGTCCGAAGGCTGGACGCTGCTGCGCGCCGACGAGGCCCGCTAGGGTCTTCCGAGCCGGGAAGCGATTGGGGGCCTGCCGTCAGCGGCCGAGCCCGAGACCTGAGCCTCGACGCGAATGGGTCGGAGGACGGCCGCCGTCTTTGCGGATCAGCTCGAGGCGGGCGAGCGCGCCGAGGGCGATGGATGCCTGCTCGTCGGCGGCGCTCCACGACATAGACCGCACTTCGTCCAGCGCCGCCGAGGTCTCCGCGATGGTCAGCGGAGCGCGCCCGGCATCGCCGCACAGGTAGTCGAGATAGGAAAGCTTGCCGGGCGAGAGCGCGGTAGCCTCGAGCAGGTTCTTGTAGGGAAAGCAGCTCGTCATCGAACAGGGCGGCGAGGGCGTCCGGCAGCTCGCGACCCGCCTTCAACGCCATCGAGACCTTCCTCGTCGACCAGTCGAGCGCCCAGGCCAGAATCTGGCCCGACGGAACCTGCGCCGTTCCCCATCGGCCGCCGTCTGCCCTGCTTGCGTCGTAGGTCTCGGCGAGCGTGCGGCAATCGTGCCATGCTTGGGTCTGCGCCGCGACGGACGCGGAGGCCACGGCCTTGGACGCCGCGGCGCCGAGGTCGGCGAGCAGCACGTTCGCGGTATCGGGCCTGCCCCATTTCAGCAGCCACGCCGCGCCCGAGCACACCTCGTACTTGCCCCCTTCGGCGGCGCGCCCTATAAGAGTCGGCTCCTTCACGTATTTGGGTCTTCTCGCCGTCTGCAGCGAGCGCTCGACGTCGATCCCTCGAAAGCCTTCGGGTCGAGCTCGATGTCGCCCATGGGGACGTCGTGCGCCATCGCCGCGGTGTTTTGCTTGTCTGGCATGCCGGAACCTTCCTATCCTTGCTGGATTCCGATTGTATCCGACGAAGCGGCGCCGCGCATCACCGGATGTTACCATTCAGTCGCATTCCGCGGGAGCGCCCGCGGGCCGCGTGGGAACGCCGCGCGCACTTTGACAACCGAATCGGAACAAACCCGCGTGGGCGTGGCAAGTCGAGAGGAGACAAGCAATGAAGACGAGCATCAACAAGGCATTCATCAGCGGAAACCTGACAAAGGGATCCGGAGCTTCGAGAGACCCGAGCGGTTTCAGGTTCTCAGCTTCGGCGTGGCGGTCAACGACCACCGCAAAAACAACCAGACGGGTCAATGGGAGGGACTACACGAATTATTTGGATTGCGTGTTGTTCGGAGCCCGCGCCGCCTCGTTGAGCCGCTACCTCGCCAAAGGGTACCAGGGTGAACATCGAGGGAAAGCTTCGATGGTCGCAATGGGAATCCAAGGACGGCGGAAAGCGAAGCAAAGGTCGAGATCGTCGTCGACGAGATCGAATTCTCCTCGCCCCGCCAGCGAGAAGAGGCCGAGGCTTCGGCGGACATCCCAGACTTCGGGGCCGATTACGATTTGTACGGCTATGAGGTCAAGTTCTGATTCGCGGCGCGGGCGCAAGACCCGCAGGGATTCAGCCCTGCGGTCTGAGTTTTTTTTATTGCGGTAGAAATCGAATCGCGGAAGAACGAGAATCGCGCAGCGATGCGAGTTCTTCCGCGATTGCCACGCGTCACAATGACGCGCGATTGCCACGCGCGCGATTGCCACGCGTCACAATGACGCGCCATTGCCACGCGTCACAATGACGCGCGATTGCCACGCGTCACAATGACGCGCGATTGCCACGCGTCACAATGACGATTGCCACGCGTCACAATGACGCGCGATTGCCACGCGTCACAATGACGCGCGATTGCCACGCGTCACAATGACGCGCGATTGCCACGCGTCACAATGACGCGCGATTGCCACGCGTCACAATGACGCGATTGACGCGTCACAATGCGCCGCGTCACAATGACGCGCGATTGCCACGCGTCACAATGACGCGCGATTGCCACGCGTCACAATGACGCGCGATTGCCACGCGTCACAATGACGCGCGATTGCCACGCGTCACAAATGACGCGCGCGCGATTGCCACGCGTCACAATGACGCGCGATTGCCACGCGTCACAATGACGCGATTGCCACGCGTCACAATGACGCGCGAACAAAGGCTCCCCGTTTCAAACCGACGCTCAATCGGGCTGAAACGGGGAGCCTGTTGGTGGCGGGAGCTCGATGCAAGCATCTGCCCCCGCCTGCACATAACGCATCCCCGCAAGGATGCGTGCCGTATGGGACTTTCAATATAACTGATTCGGCCGCGAACAAGGCCGACGATTCACCATTTCGAAAATCATCGAGGAATCCTCGATGCGCGCGAAAGCGCGTCGCCCGAAAACGAAAAGGGCCGCCGGATTTCTCCAGCGGCCCTGCGCCGACTGCGGTCAGGGCTTCCGGGCGCCGCCGGTCCTCGGACCGAGGTAGGCGTCCAGCAGGCCGAGGCCGCCTCGAAGGTTTTCTCGGCCTGGTATCCGACGAAGAGCTCGTCCCCTTCGCGGATCGTCCCGGCTTCGACGAGCCCGTCGATGCGCTTTCTCTGCGCCGGCGTGGCCCCGCGCTTGAAGTCGGCGGGGGCCTTGCGCGCCTCGGGCTTTCTGGGGCCTTGCCCCTCGGCCGGTTTCTTGGCCGAGTTGGCTTGGGCCTGCTGCCCCCTTCCGCCCTCATGGATGCGAGGAAGCGGTCGATCTCGTCGGGCGAGATTCCGTGCGCGGAGAATTCCGCGCGGGTGTCCTCGCCCGACGCCGAAAGCGCCCGCAGGAGTCTTTCGGCGAATGCCGCCGCTTTCGCAGACCGCAACGCCTGCGCGGACATCAGCCGCGCCTGCGCATCGCGCAGCCTTCGGCATTCGGCGATAAGCGATGCCCTGCTTTCGAAACAGTAGGCGATTCTCGAGGCCTTCAGCCAAGCCGCGGCGATCAGGCTCGAGGCCTTCGCCTCCGTGCTCGTCGTTCCCATGTCTCTCCTTCCTTTCCGGGCTTTGGGCCCGGATCGATTCTCCGGGCCCGCCCTTTCAGGCGGAGGCCATTGTCAAGCTGCATTCGGCGCGTCCCACACGGCACCGTGCGAAATCTATTCTCCCGCCGCGATTCGCTATTGCGGCGGCCTTCCCATTTTTCGGAGCTCGTTGGCGCCATCAATGCGAAATGCGAGCCATGGAATCGAATATCCGCAGGCGGCGCGGCTTTATCACATTGTTCGAGAATTCGGCGTTTAGCTATTGACTCAATCATTCATATGCCTAAAATCGTACTAAAGTCTGTAAACGTTACAGGCTCGTAATGTTTACAAGGTAAATTCCGGCGGCGGTCGTGCTGCCGAGGATTGGCACGCGGGCTCGCGCGCGCCGGAAGGAGCGGATGAAGATGCAGGAAAAGCCTTACGCGATCGTCGGGTCGAACCAGAAGGGCGGGACGGGCAAGTCGACGATCCTCATGAACATCGGGGCATGCCTCGCGATGAGCGGGCGCAGAACGTTGCTCGTCGAGCTCGACCGGCAGGGCTCTGTCGGCGGATGGCCCACCATCCCGGAAGCCGACGGCGAGAAGCTGGCGACGGCGGCGCGCAATGCTGGCAAGACCGTGACCCCGTGCTCGACGACCCTTCCCTCGTGACGGAATTCGCGATGCACAGCCGAGTGGAGGGATTCGATGTGCTCTGCGCCGACGCCGGGCTGCATCGAGCCCCGAAAAGCTCCATCGCCGGCATCATCGACGCGGCATCGGTGTGTGGGACTACGTGCTGTTCGACCTGCGCCGCGACGTGGAGGAGTCGATAGAGGACGTCGAGGGGCTCGACCTGCGCGCGATCGTTCCCGTCGTCGGCGACGGCGAGCAGCTCACGGGCGTGAAGAAGGTCATGGACGACTTGGGCGATTCCTGCGAATTCCGGCTGGTCGACAACTTCATACGCTTCAACAGCATCGCCGACAGGGTGGCCAAGGCCGTGCGCGGCCGCGACGTTCCCAACGTCCCGGTTTTCAAGCAGGACGTCCGCTATTCGACCAAGGTGCGCGAGGCGTCCATCGCCGGCATCCCCGTAGTCGTGTACGACCCGCGCAACTCGGCCTCACGCGACCTGAGGGCGCTTACCGAGGAAGTCATCGAATGGTGCGAAGGAGAACAGCGATGAGCAGCAGATTCGACAAACTTGTCAGCGGGCACAAGCCCAGCGTCGACGTCGAGGTCATGAACGACGAGGCGCCGCGCGACGTCAAGACGCGCTACCTTCGCCTGGGCGACCTCGAGCGCCATCCGAGCAACCGCGCCGTCCACGAGGAACGTCGAGTGGATAGCGGAGAGCATCGAGAAGGAGCAGATGCTCTACCAGCCAATCATGGCGCGACCAATCGGCAGTCCGAGGACGGCAGGACCCGCTACCAGATAGTCGACGGCGAGCACAGATGGCGGGCCGTCGGCATGCTCGCCGAGAAATACCCGGACGACCGAAATACAAGACCATCCGGGCGGAAGTGCGCCGAATGACCGACATAGAGGCCGAGGCGTGCGTGCTTTCGGCGAACCTCTACCGAGTTGAGTTGACCAGGAGGAGAAGCAGTCGAGCTACCTGAAACTGGTCAGGCTCGCGCCCGATTTGCGCAAGGAATTTCCCGAGGCGTATTCCGGGATGCGCAGCGAGGACGTGGCATACAGCGTCCTGAAGGAGAAGGCGAAGCCCGGCGAGGAATTGCCCTCGCCGGCGACCATCCGACGCGAGGCCGCCAAGGCCGCGTCGCGCGAGCTGCTCGAGAAGTCGGGGAGCCTCGCGGGGCCGTGGGCTGAGAAGGCCGAGTCGGAAAAAGATAGATGATCGGCTCCTCGCGAAGCTTTCCAAGCTCGGCGAGAAGGAGCAGCTGGACATCTTCGCCGAGTTCGAGGGCGCCGACGGATCGCGGATCTGGCTCGCGCAGGAAATGCAGCTGAGGGACGACCGCCAGGCCGAGAAGCTGGTCGCCCGCGCCGAGCGGGACCTGTCCTCGAATGCGAGGCTCATGGCCCGCGCGAAGGCGAAGGGTCGCGAGGTGGACGAGGCCGCCATTAGATCGGCGATCGAGAACCTGGCGCGACTGCTGGAAGGGTGACGGGGCGCAGCCGCAAGGAGGTCGAGCTCCCTTGCGGCTGCCGGCGCGGATAGGAGATGCGAATGAAGAAATGCAATCATAAAGCAGGCCGTGGTTCTGCGGCATTTCGACGACGACGGTAAATACCTGGGCACGACGATCAAGTACGTGAAGGGCTCCAAGGCCGACGCCGGGGAGTTCGTCCGGAGCAACGGGCATCGCCTCGCGCTCGGCAGGCGTATGGAGATGGGGGATACTCAGTGTGTATTGATGGCGGCGCGGCCGCCGGAGGAAGAGGCCGATGGATACGCAAGGAAACACATACGCAATCGACAGGATCAGGGTCGCGCTGCGAGAGCTGTGCGACGAGGACGGCATCGTCAGCATAAGCCTGACTGACATCGGGCTCATGGTCGGTGCATCGCAGACGACGGCGGGGCGATGCATGTCCCGCCTGGTGAAGCTGGGCGAGCTCGAGGTCGTCGACCCTTTCGGGAGGGCCAAGGTCTATCGAGTGGCGAACGCGCCCGGAACCCCGGCGCTCAAGCGAGAGCCCCACGCGTCGTCCGGGCAGCGCAAAGTGCTGCGCGCCCTCAAGGACATGGGGGCCGAAGACCATGTCGTCGAGGCGTCAATGCACGCGCTGGCAAAAGAAAGCGGGGTGAGCGTGCCCACGGCGGTGCGGGCGGTGTCGTTTTGGAGCGAACGCGGAAGGCTTTCCGTGGAGAGGTCGCTCGACGAGAGCGGCAGAATCATGCCCAATAAGTATCGGCTCGAGAAACAGGAAGGCGGAAAACCCGATGGCGACGAAGAAGGCTGAGCTGGGCGAGGCCCTGCGGATAGGCGCGACATGGCGCGACGTGACGAGGATTCTGCTCTCCCAGGGATACGTTCGGGATCGGGCCCGGGGCAGCCATGCGCAATACAGGCGCGGTCGCAGCAGGGTGACTGTGGTCGAGAACCATCCGTCGCAACGAGTGGCGCCATGCCTTGTGAGGCGCATAAACGAGCAGATTGCCGCGCATGCGGCGTCCGAATGAAATCTCAGGCGAGGCCCGGTCCACGTGCTCTCCCGACCGTCCGGCGAGGAGCTTGTCGCGCATGGGGCTCCGCACGCCCCATCGGTATAGTGCGGGTCTAAACGAGATAGCAATCCGACAACGCAAAGGAAACCAGAATGGTCCTCTTCAAGCTATCGGCTTCATGGTCCAGGCCGTGCTCGTCCTGGCCGTCGTCGCCTGCGTGGCCGGCGGCGCCGTGTTCGTCGTCGAGCAGCAGCAGGCCGCGGTGATCGAGCGCCTCGGCAAGTTCTGCCGCATAGCCGGCGCCGGCATCCACGTCGAGATCCCGTTCATCGACCGCGTCGACCTCGACATGGGCGCCAGCCAGGCCGACTCGGGCGCGTACAAGTCCTACTACATGCTTGCCGACCGCGTCGGTCGACAGGAAAAGGAGTGAATCGAAATGGCGATTCTAATGCTCGGCTTGGCCTTCTCGCTGGGAGGGTTGATGTTCTTGGCGCGGTTCGAGCGCGACGCGCACGACCGCAAGACCGCGGTGGCCGTCTACGGCGTGATGGCGGCTGCGGCGCTGGTCGTCCTCATCGCCTTGGTCGCGTTCGTGGGCCCTGTGCTATCGGAGATCACGTCGGAATTGAACGGATGCTCTAGGGAAACGCTGATTTCTGAGGACATGACCGAGGAAGCGCTCGTCGACATGCTGCTGCCCGTGAAGATCGACCCAATCGGCAGAGGGCTGCCGACGGACGTCGACAAGGCCCGAATCGCGGCAAAACTGCGCGAGCCGGGATGCGCCGACGACGCCGCGGCGTTCTACGACGCGGTGGCCATAAGCCTGCATTCTGCGCTGGACTTCGAGGACGCCGACGTCGGCGCGCAGGAGATGCTGGAGATGCTGGCGGATTTGATAGACCCGGTCGGCCCCGTGGTTGAGTGCCGCCTGTGCGGCGAGAGGGCGGCGAAGGCAGACGGGAAGGTAGAATTGCGGGAAGACGGCCTGCTGGTCGGCGTGCAGCCGAGATAAAGGTGCAGGGCATGCGGCGGCAGCTGGCGGGAAGGCTGGGCGTAGGCCGGAAGGCAATGCGTCGCCCGGGATGGGCGCATGGGACGCATGGACGAAAGGGGGCGAATATGCCGCAGATATATGGATCGGGGGGCTTCGGGCCGCGTGCATAGGCATGTCCAATCGGCCTACAACCCCCGCCCCGCCGCGGCCCGCAAAGGGGTTGGCGTGGGCCAAGAGCGCGGTGGTGGTCGGCGGCAAGGAATATTCGACGGGCGCCGCCGCCGACAGGGCCATGGGATGGCGCGTCGGGGCGACCAGAACGCGCTGCGCCGGGGACGCGGAGAATATCGGGGCGTGGCCATTGCGCGACTGGACGACTGACTTCAGAACGATAAGAATCGAGCAGAAAGCGAGGCCAGACGATGGCCAAAGACCTTGCCATGGGAAAATCGATGGAAGAGGGAGCCGATCAGGGCCGCAGGCTCTCATACAAATACAGGATCTATCCCAACGCCCGAGCAGCGCGAGTATTTCGCGGTCAACTTCGGCTGCTGCAGGTACGTCTACAACCACTTCCTCTCAGAGAGAGAGGCCGCGTGGCTTCGCACGCGAGGAGACGATCAAGGCGCCGAAGCTCGACGAGGATTTCGGCGAGCAAGTCAGGGACGAGAAGGGCAAGGCGGTCTATGAGGGCGCGCCGAACCCGGCATACGTCGCCGGCTCAAGCCGATGTCCATGTTCGACACCAGCAAGGCGCTCACCGCCCTCAAGAAGGAGACCGTCGACGAGGAAGGCCATAAATGGCTCTACGACGCCGACGCGACGGCCCTGGTGTACGCCCTGCGCCACCTCGACTCCGCGTACAAGAACTTCTTCCGCCGCATCAAGCAGGGCACAGGTCCGGCGGGCCATCCCAAATTCAAGACCAAGCGCGACCCGCACCCGACGTTCACCGTCGCCAAGTGCGAGGTCGGCGAGGATTCGTCGTGCTGCCGAAATGCGGCAGGGTTAAGGCCAAGGTACACCGCCCGCTCGAAGGCGTCGTGGTCAGTGCCACGGTGACGCGCGAGGTCGAGCCCACGCCGAAGCGCCCCGAGGGCGTCTACACCGTGTCGGTCAACGTGAAGGAGGCGCCGTTTCCCGAGCCCGTCGAGCCCGAGGCCGGCGCGGTGGGCGTCACGATGGGGCTCGAGCGCTGGATAGTCACGAGCGACGGCGAGGTGCTCCAGCTGCCCGACGAGATAAGGCGCCTCGAGGCCAAGCTCGCCCGCGAGCAGCGCAAGCCTCGCGCCGCAAGGGGAGCCAAGAAGGGCGAGGCGCCGTCGAACCGATACCTGGAGCAGAGGCGCAAGGTGTCGGCCATCCAGGCGCGCATCGCCAACATCAGGAGCGACGCCGTCCACAACGCCACCACCGAGCTCGTGCGCGAGCACGAGGCGGTATATACGCGCGCCATGGGATCCAGGCAGATGATGATGGAGCAGGAAGGCCCGGGAAAGAAGCGCCGCGCGATAAACCGCAGGATCGCGGACGCGAGCTTCGCCGAGGTCAACCGCCAGATCGCCTACAAGGCAGACTGGTTGGGAAGGCGGCACGCGGAGCTAGACGCGCTCGAGCCGACGGCCCAGACGTGCTCGGACTGCGGCCACGTCGAGAAGTCCGTCGGCGACTCGTTCGCCCAGACCTGGACGTGCCCGGAATGCGGCCGCGTGCACGACCGCAAGTACAACGGCGCCAGAAACGTGCTCGAGGCGGGCCTGCGCCTCGACTCCGCAGAGGCCGCGGGCGAATAGAACCCCTTCCCTTCACTGCCTTCTCGTCGAAAGGCGGGGCTTGTGGGTCGGGTGGCCCCTAGAAATGCTAGAATGAGCGATATGTACGGCGGCGGACGCCGGAATTCAAGCGCGTGGAGACCATGTAAGACGCAGCGATGCGCGGGGTCGATGAAGCGCGAAGCCCTTTTCGGGCGGTTTCGAAACGAGAAGGCCCAGGCGACAGGCCGAAAACGAGGCCGTCGGTTTCGGAGCCGGTCGAAATGACATAGGTCTCCGACCGCAACTGTGCATAGTGTATATATACTGTGATTTCGGAGCCAGTCGAAATGACACGGGTGTCCGACCACGATCAGCTTGTTGTTCGGCGATTACGCGTTTCGGGGCCAGTCGAAATGACACGGGTGTCCGACTCGTGAATTGCGTTAGAAAATCGTCTCCCTACAAAAAAAATGGAGGGATGGGAGCAACGGGTCCAATTGCTTCAGGCCTGAATGAATTGAAGCAAGCTTGACACGCGATTGTATTAACTGGCCACGAATCGGGTTTAGAGCCGGCCGAATGGCCGAGCATCGGTTTTTCGTCGCGGCGTGCCCTTCTTAAAGCGAGATAGGAGAAAAAGCGGCGGCTGTAATGCCGCCGCTTGCTCGAACTGCGCGCTATTGCTCTAGATCACCGAATTCGCCGTAATCCCTTACGGCTTTGTCGATTGCCGCATTTATGGCATTCTGGATGCGCTCGGTCAAGGTTTCGTCCCCCTTGCGGGCGCCCGCAAGAACGGTATCGATATTCTTGGCGCTCGCTCGATACCCTTGGTTCTGCAGGGACGAGGAGACATCTCCATCACCGACCAAAAACAGGCCTAGAATGCTGTCGTCGGCATCCTCCCAGGCGGAGGCGAAGGTGCGATGGTAGCTGCCATATGACCACTCTCCCGTCTCCGGACTGTAGCCGTGCGCCACGACAAACCGGTCGACGATATCCGCCCCGGTCCTGAAGACGATTGCCTTGCACGGCTTTCCTTCAACCTCTAATGGGTCTTTCCATACGACGACGTTGCATTTTGGATCGAAACCGTTCCGGAATCGGGCGTCCCTAAGCGACGCGTCGGAAGCGATGGCATCCTGCCCCGCCATTGGCTCAATGGTGCCCATATTCGAACCTTTCTCTTTGTCGGCCGCCGCTGCGGCGGCCGTTCGGCTACCGCAGCGCTCATTGGCGAGGCTGCTTCCTGCAATGCGTGGCACGTTCCCATACGGCGCCCGCGCATCCACTATTTTGCAGAACGAAGGCACGACTCGGTATTTCGGTGACTCGCTTCGGCGCAATCGCCGCAGCGCATATCTTGAATGATGACGCGCGAATGGGCTACGCGTCACAATGACGCGCGAATGGGCGTCACGACGCGCGTACGCGTCACAATGACGCGCGAATGGGCTACGCGTCACAATGACGCGCGAATGGGCTACGCGTCACAATGACGCGCGAATGGGCTACGCGGCACAATGACGCGCGAATGGGCTACGCGTTACAATGACGCGCGAATGGGCTACGCGTCACAATGCGTCACAATGACGCGCGAATGGCTACGCGTCACAATGACGCGCAATGACGCGTCACAATGACGCGCGAATGGGCTACGCGTCACAATGACGCGCGCGAATGGGCTACGCGTCACAATGACGCGCGAATGAACTACGCGTCACAATGACGCGCGAATGGGCTACGCGTCACAATGACGCGCGAATGGGCTACGCGTCACAATGACGCGCAATGAATGGGCTACGCGTCACAATGACGCGCGCGAATGGGCTACGCGTCACAATGACGCGCGATGGAGCTACGCGTCACAATGACGCGAATGGGCTACGCGCACAATGGGCTACGCCCTCATATCGCTTCGCGATTCTCGGGCGTAGCCCATTTCATAGGTCAAATAAGTGGATTGCCCGAATCGTCCGAGGGTATCCCAGGCATCAATTTCATGCGGCATGCTTGTTTGATTGGAGCAAAAGAAAAGCCCGCTCGATCATCAAGATCGGCGGGCTTGCGCGTCCCTTTCCGCGAAAGGCTCATGCCTCGTTGTCGATGCTGTACGCCTCCTCGAAATATTCGAGGTCGTACGCATCGAGCTGCGGCACATTGCAAATGGCGTCGACGTAGAAATCCTTCCCGGCGACGAGGCCCTGGTCCTCAAGCATCTCGCCGTAACGCTCGAAGTCGAAGGCGCTCATGATACAGGGGTCGGAATTCAGGACGTCCATGAGCATCGGGTTGCTTTCGGCGAACGTGAAACCGAGGCTCTCTTGGGGAGTGAGCCTTTCGAGGCCCGTCCTCCCCCCAGCTGTCCTTGGTTTCCATGCCCGTGTAATCGTACCGATACACCGGCAAATCGTCGGCCTGCTCAAGCATGTTCATCAGCTCAAGAATCGAAGTCGGTTCGACGCCTCCGCAATCGAGGTAGTTTTCCATTGCCTCGATGTCGGACTCGTCGGCCTCTGCGAGCTGGCTCGCGAGCAGGTTAAGCTGGTCGATATTCGCGGTTTTCCCCGAACAGCGAATTCAATCCGAACGGTACGGATTCATAGTCGCTGACGTAGATTTCCTCATGCATGGGGTCTTGGAGCCCGCTCTTCTCAAGGAAGTCGCGGAACTCTGCCCGTGAGGCGGGAAGGGCGATGCGCCGATCACGCAGCTCGCCCTCCGCGTAGTAGCCGTAGTTTCCGATGCAGACAGAGAATGCCTTCCTTTGCTTGCCCATCTCGTCCATCCAATCCGGTCGCCGCCCGCGGCGCCCAATGCTCGTACGTCGTCGCTGCGTCGCGACACATCGCATATATGTGAAAAGGGCCCGGTCGCTGCCGGGGAGCCTCGAGTTGCTCCCCGGTTTTGCTTCCCGGGTCAGGAAGGGCTTCAGTACCAATTGTTCTCGATGGCGTCCTTGCGATGCTGCCGGGGGCTTCGGCGAAGGCGTCGGCCGTCTCATCGGGGTAGCCAGCCTCTTTGAGATAGTCGCGATAGCCTTTGCTCTCGCCCCCCCTCGAGCTCTTCGCCCGAGAAGCAGTTGCAGACGTCCCATGCGCCTTGGTAGTTGATGAGGTACTCGTGGTTCTCGATCTCATACAGGAATGCGATGCGCGCGAACTCGCGGTCCGTCGCGACTTTGTCATCATCGCCTTCGTCGAGGCGTCGAATGCCCTGTAGAGGTCACCGACGAATCTCGAGGTCGACGAACATGCCAGGACCGACGCGTCTCACGCGAACGCCTTTCGGAAGGTCGAGCTTCCGCAATCCCCCCTCCTCGAACTGGTCGGCCGAGGAATGCGGCGAATCCGTGTTCGTCGAAGATCTCGTGGACCGGTCGGGTACATTGGTCTTTGAACTCTTGGTAAATCTTGCTCTCTTTGGTATCCATGGCTGATTCCTTTCCGGTCGCCCCGCGGCGACCTCCAGTGTCACCGCGGACGCGCTCGGCGAATCGCCAAGCCATTCGCATTTGTCAAGGTTCAGACGCGTTCCCCACGACGCCTGTGCGATATCAAGTATTGCACGAATCAAGCTCCACGCCGGGCGGCGGCGCGGGTTTTCGGGCGTGCGCAATGATGACGCGCTACTGCCGGGCAAAAAAAAGCCGCGAACCTTATCGGTCCGCGGCTTGCGCGCGTTGCTTCGAATGGCATTCCCGTCGACGATGCGGCAAGCCCCTACGCAAGCTTGCGCTTCGTGCTTGTGTAGACCGAACGCAGCGCTTTCGCGACGGCGGTCTCGCCGAGCATGGACGGAATGTGGCGCAGATGGCCGCAGCCCGGCTTCACGCCGTAATAGCAACCCTCGTCGCAACAATCTGCTTCCGGTAGGCCGCATCGACGCAGAAGCCGTGCTCGAGCACGAGCGCATCCTGTAAAAACATTCTGCCCCATTTGCCGAGCGAAGACCATTCGATTCCGTAGGCTTCGGAGAATTTGGCGAGGTTCTCCGCGTAGGCCTCGTCCTCTTGGTCGTAATCGTCCCAGAATTCGGCTTCGGGGCGGATGCGGCATTCGGGCATCCTTGGCACATCCCGATGTCGTTGTGCAGGCATCCGCACGATTCAATTCTTCGACGACCTCGTCGCCGCAAAGACCGTCGTGACCTTCCCGTCGTTTCCGTAGGCGGTTTTCCATCTCTTGCTTCCTTTCTTGAAGGCCGCCGCAGCACCTCCAGGGTCCCTGCGGCATTCCGGAAAGAAAATGCCATTCGTGTTGTCAGGTGCAAAGCGCGTTCCCATGCGGCGCCGTGCGATAGCCATTGTCGGGCATATCCCAAAGCGCTGCCGGGCGCGGCGGCGCTTTGGGGCGCGCGTCACAATGACGCGCGATTGCCGCGCAAAGAAAAAGCCGCGAACCATAGGTCCGCGGCTTGCGCGCGTTGCTGCCTCGAAACGGATGGCGTCAAATCTCCCCCGTTTTCGTCCGCCATGGTGTAGAAGGCGAACTCCGGATTGAAGTCGGGCGAATTGTAGGCGCGGAAGATGTCGAGTATCGTCATGGCCGCCACGTCGTCGGACGTGTATTGCCCGTTGTCGGTCAGCATCCACGCGTCCAGCATCCAGGCGGGGTAATTCGCCCAAATGATTCGAAGTCGAAAGCCGATACGTAATTTCCGCAATCGCAGAGGCTATAGACGCCCTCGTTCGGCTTGAACCTGTCTTTGCCTAACGCGAACAAACCGTCTCCGATTCGAAGCACGGTGCCGAGCGCCTTTGCCCGATGGGCTGGTTCCATTGATTCGTTGCATCGCAAATTTCCGTTTGCATCGCTTACACCTTTCCTAAATGTTTCGCATATAGAAAAGGCTCCCAAGTCGCATCGACCGGGCCTTGCTGACTCCTCCCGGTTTTGCTTCCTGGGCGTGGAAGACGCGAAGACATCAGCTTCGCATGTCGTGGTCCCACCATTTCGTTGCCGCGATCGATTCCGGGATGACCTCGCCGGGCCTCGAATCCCAGAGGACGATCTGCGATTCCGACAAGAGCTTTCCGACAAAAGACGGGTCGCCCTCGCATTTCTCGACCACAAATCGCTCGGCCTCGAGCGGATCTTTTGCCTTGACCGCGACGAAACATGACAGGTCGAAATCGACCCTCACCGCGTAGTCCTGCATTTTTGCACCCCTAGATCTCTCTGAGGGCGTTTTCGACGTCGTAGTCGGCGACGCCGCGCAGGAACCGCTCCTCGAAGTCGCCGCTGTCGAAGAACAGGCTGTCGAGGTCCGCCTCGGCCTGCTGCAGGGCGATCTCGCCGGCGAGCATGCCGAACGAGCGTCCGGAGTTGCGCGACACGTATCCGGACTGCCTTTCGATGGAAATGCAGCTTTCCACGACATCTCGGCCGAACGTCGTCGTGATGAGCCAATCGGCGTAGAGCTCGGCGAGCGCCAGAAGCGCGCGAGCGTTTGACGCCGTGGTCTCGGAAACCCGACCAGTCGAGCTTGTCGGCCGCCGCCCGCAGCGCCTCGAGCTCGGTCTCGGCGCTCCATTCGGCGATGGCCTCGGACATGCTGACGGTTTTGCCATACTCGTCCATTTTCCTATCCTTTCCTAAATCTCCTTGCAAATAGAAAAGGCTCCCAAGTCGCATCGACCGGGGCCTTCTGGCTTCCCGGTTTTTGCTTCCTGGGGATGGAAGGTGCCTACTTGGCTTGCAGGCTTGGTGCCCCTAACTTCTGCGGCGTCGAGGCAAAGCCTTTCTGAGCATAGCGCTCGCCAGCTTCTCGATGCCGATTCCGGTGCGATCCGATTCCGATTGAAGCCAGTCTAGCGTGTTCCGTCGACGAGAAACGTGATGGTGGCCGCTCGGTCAGCGCCTTTCGGAAGGAAAGCCTCCGATTTCATAGAAATGCACCTCCTGCGTGGTCGCTTTCCTGGCGGATATGATCCTAATCGCCCGCTTTCCTCTCGGTACGCGTGGCACACGAGCAGGAGTTCGGCCCTTCGGCTGAATCAACCAGCTGGATGCGGGTCTCGTCCCACGAGTGGGGCTCATCCTCTCGCATGATTTTATAAGGATCATACCAGCAGGATGCCGCATCGGGAAACGTCACCCGATGCTTCTCTTCGTTGATCCTCGCTTTCTCGGGGTCCCACTCGAAAAGCAGCTCCGATTGCCGATAGCGAAAGCTCTCCGCCATTGTCCTTCCTTTCCTAAATGTCTATGCATGCAGAAAAAGGCTCCCCAAGTCGCGTCGACCGGGAGCCTTCTGGCTTCCCGGTTTTGCTTCCTGGGGATGGAAGTCGGTTAACCCAAGCGGAATCCGTCGACCATGATGTCGGCTTGCGGCCATATATGGATGCTCAGGCGTTCATCGTCGCATGCATCCGTCTCGATATCGTCGCAATCTTCGCCCACTCGAACGAAAATGTACGGCACCCTGTTGTTGAGGAATTCCTCGAGCGTCAGCTTCACGGCCTGCACTTCGGGGAACTCCGGATACCACTTGACATCGTCCCAGCGAATCAGGAATTTCCCATGCCGTTGTCTTCCATGGAGTCGGGTTCGCCCGCTCCGGCCGCCTCCCAGGCGGGCGAGCTTCTTGCAGCCCTCGGTAGTCGAGGCAATTGCCACTTTGCTTCTGTATCCCATTCATGCTTCCTTTCCGGCCGCCCCGGCGACCTCCAGTGTCTCCGCGGCGGCATTCCCGAAAAGGGTTGCCATCCGTATTGTCAAGGTGCAAAGCGCGTTCCCCCATGGCGGCGCCTGTGCGAGGAGATTTTCGCGCATGGCAATGGGACGAATGGAGCACGCCGGCGGTTTTCAGGGGGCGCGCGTCATAATGACGCGCGATTGCCGGGCAAAAGAAAAGGCCGCGAACCTTGTTGGTCCGCGGCCTTCACGCGCCTTGCATCGAATAGCTGGATGGCAATGAGCCTGCGAAACTAAGCCAAAACGAGAGCCATGCCTTGCGGCTCCACGCCTTCCTCGCGGCATTCGTCGATATAGTCGTCGACTATATCCTTAAACGCCTGCTCGACGTCGGCCGGCGAATCCGCCTGATAGAAGATGAAGTCATCAACCCCATCGAGGCGCCCGTAGATAACCTTGTCGCGAACGCTATACAGAGGGGTCGAGCTGAATCCCTTGTAGAAAAGCTTCTCATACATGGCCATGCTCCCTTCTGACGATTTCTTGGATGCTTCGCACAACGTATTCGGGCAATTTCTTCCGCCCGCCATGCGGAACATGGTAGAAAATCTTGGTTCCTCCCGGCGACGAACTTCACCGCGCTGCCGCGACTTGCTTCAAATCATAGCCCAGAAGGCCAGAAGTGCCACGGCATCGCGATGTGTGAAAGACATCCCAGGAGAAAAAGAGCGCATCGACCAATTTGTCGAATTTGGACAATTCCATTCCTAGACGGTCGTATATAGAAAGGCTCCCAGTCCATAAGCCGGGAGCCATATAGCTTCCCGGTTTTACTTCCTGGGCATAGAAGGCGGTGCTTAGGCCGCGGTGGAAGAGGTGCTCTGCGCCGTTGCGCCAGAACGCCCTGCGCTCGATTTCGGCCGAGAGCTTTTCCATGTTCTCGGGTGTTCCCTCGAGCATCCAGTCGAAGTCGATGACGAATCCCGCTCCCCCCGGTTTGACAGTGGGGTTGTATCGTGCGTAGCAGTGGCCGTCGGGGTCGTAGCAGTAGACGTCGACGGACCACCATGTCTCCATGGCGCAGTCTACGTAGCCCTTCTTCTTCAAATGGCCATAAGGGGCTTTTCGCGATGGTTCTCGCAAAGGTGAATTCGCGGCGATTCGCTCGCCCTTGAGTTTGGCTCATCCCAGGTGCGCACGAAGCGCCTGCCCGGAACCCGCCAGTCGTCGCTGCTGCCCTATTTCCTTTTGCCATGATTCTTCCCTTTCCTAGATGCTGTTCCATATAGAAAAGGCTCCCAAGTCGCTTGACCGGGGCCTCGTAGGTTCCGGTTTCGCTTCCTGGGTGTGGAAGGGCGGCTAGACCGTCGCTGTCGCCCTCTGGACCTTGCGGAATTCATGGAGCGCACGCAATTGCTCGCGCGTGAACTTGATTTGCCCGCAATCGGGGCAGATGTAGTGAGGCACTCCCGAAACAATCGGGCGCCATCACTCTGGTTCATTGCGAACCGCGCCGTGGACAGCTCCATCTCCGATCCGCATGCGGGGCAGTACTTAATCATAACGTCCTCCGTTCAGTGCACGGCGCCATCCCAGCATCGACCATATCTGCAGCTCGACGCCACCCTTGTCGATGAACGCCTTGACGTACCACTCGGTGTCATCATAGCATCCGCCGACATAGACGTCGGCCATCGTGCCGGGAGGTTCTTGAGCTCAAAGGACTTGACGAAATCATCTTCGCGCAAGCTTGAAAAAACCTTTTCGACTACCTCGTCGATCCAATTTTTCGCCGTAATGGCGGTCTATGAAGTCCGCGACGCGAAGCGTCGGCTGTAGTCGCCATTCTCGACGAGCCGCCGCTTCATCTCTTTAAGCGAATAGCATGGCTTTTGACTGATCTTCGATTCTTTTCTTCCCTTTCCTAAATGGCTGCTGCATTAGAAAAGGCTCCCAAGTCGCTTGACCGGGAGCCTTCTGGCTCCGGTTTTACTTCCTGGGTGTGGAAGGCGCGGCTAAGGGCCGCCGAGAGCCATCGTCTCATCCTCGATCGCGCGCCAGCATCGCCAGTAGCGGTGACGGAAGTCCTCTTCAGGACGGAATCGCCCCGCCGCCCACCATGGCGCGGTAGAGCGAAAGCGGGTCAGCTCCCTCGAATCCTCCTTGCTGGCTGTCTGCAACGAGCGCGAGGTTGGACATGATCTCGTCATGCCCCTCGATCTTCGCGCGGAACTCGTCCTCGAACGCGGCGAGCTCGCTTGCCGTGAGCCTGGATTCGTCGTCGACGTCGCGCTTAAGGCGCGGGATGAAAACCTCGCGCAGCAAGTACTCCCCCTGCTGTCAATCACCCAGACCTCTCTGGCCAGCATGAACGTGTCCAGGAACGCATTACTGCGGCTCCATCCCATGCCGAGAAGATTCTCGAACTCGCCGAACAACCGGTCGGCTTTCGTCCGGAAAAATCGGCGGAGACCAGAATTCGCCTATGCTTCCAGAGTCGTTGTACATGAAATAAGCGTTCTCGCCATTCCAGAGAAACGAGCGCTCCAGCGCCTTGATGACCTCTTCGCGTCGCCCGGCGGTTTCGCTACAACGTTTGCATCCATTCCTTTTCCCTTCTTCGATTGGATTGCGTATGGAAAAAGGCTCCCGGGTCGCAGGGACCGGGAGCCTTATAGACAGTTTCACTTCTCGGGAAGAAGTCGCCGCCTGGCGCTACCAGGCCACGTCGACGTGCCAAAATACGAGCCCTCCACCGGACAACCCCGATGACGAGGCGTCGAAGCCCTCGGCGCGAAGTCTTTCGGCGAGCTCTGAAACACGCAACCTTCGACAGCCTCGGAACGTCTCCACGCCGGGCCGTTCTCGAGCAGCCATCGCTCGAAAGCGCGTCCGGGTTTTCGCCGAGCGTGCCATCGTTAATCTTGCCCAGGTAGTCGGGCATGGATTCCTCGATGGTCTTGTACGAGCGCGGGCTCGCGAGCGCGTGCATGCGCTCCGCCGCCGTGAGCGGTGCCAGCTATTCCTCGAATCGGCATCGCTTCCGGCAGTGTACCAGCCCCATCTTCGGCATCGCGCTCGATGCACTCGACGAGAATCCGTCGAGGAATTCGCGCGTGTCTGGGCGCTGGCGAGCTCCTCGCCAGCTTTGCCTCGAAATCGAGTATCGTCGGTCCATTCAGGCCCTCCTGCTTGGTGAAAGGCATACCCTGCCTCCTTTCGGTCGCCCGCGGCGACCTCCAGTGTCTCCCGCGGCGACATTCCCGAAAAGGGTTGCCATCCGTATTGTCAAGGTGCAAAGCGCGTTCCCACGCGGCGCCTGTGCGTCGACTATTATCGCGGTAGAATCCCGGCGCGAACGTTCGCGATGCCGGCTTTCGGGGCGCGCGTCATAATGACGCGCGATTGCCGGACAAAAGAAAGGCCGCGATCCTGTCGGAATCGCGGCCTGCGCGCCGTAAATCTCCGGAATCGGAATGCGGATTTGGCGAGGCTAGAACTTCGCCGCCGTCGCCGAAGTGGTCGTACCAGAGGCCTCAATCCGCCAACCCCTCTGCCTGGTATGTGGGACTCATGACCAAGCCCCCCACGCCGCGGAGGTCGTCGTAGATGACGGGCATATTGTCCCTCATCCAGCGACTCGATCTCCCAAGCTCGGATTCCGTGAATCCCCTGCTCCTCATCGGCGTGCACGTGGGCAGCGAGCCCTCGGCGAAGTCGAAGTCGCCCGCGCCGTCGTCGCGCTCGACGTAATAGGGCACGACGTCCGCAAGCCCTTCCCTGCGGATGTCGCCGCAAGTTATGGCCATGCCGTCTATCTCCATGTAGTAATTCTTCATCCCGACCATCCTGAACGCGTGCCTCGCGTCCAGTATAACCGCTGCGCCGAGCGGGCGCGTGCGATAGCCGCTTTCCATTCCCATTCCTTCCGCATTCTCGGCGGGAAGCCCCGAAAGGCCTCCGCTTCAATGGGAGGCCCCTCGCGTCAATCGGCGGCTCGCCCGATGGCCCTCGGGCCTCCCGCATCGACGCCGCGGGGCGCCTCTTTCTAGGCATTGAGCACCCGCAGGGAAGCATATCCCGCGACGACGCCCTCGGGGTCATCGCACGAAAGCCTCGGGCGACCTCCCGGACGATTTCGTCCAGGCGCCTGTCGCAGTAGGACGCGAAGCATTCGAAGCCCTCCGGCCACTCAAGCCCGGCGTCGCCATAGGCACATGCCACGGAATTGAGCAGGCGTTCGGCTTGTGCCACCGCCTCCCATTCCGCGATTTCGGCATGCCTTGGTCGTTTGACGCACTCGGGCATCAGCACCTCGATTCTCTCGATGTCGGCGCAGCACAGGCTTTCAGACCAGCTGCAATCCTCGTGCCAGCGTGGCCAGCGGGACTTGGACGCTTCGAGCGCCAAATCCCTCTCGAGGGCGTTGAAGCCTCCGTTCGGCACGACGAAGAACATACCGGTCGCGTTGACCGAGTAGCTGGGCTCCGGGCATTCGACCCAGAGCTCGCCACCGATGTCGGCATGGGCTTTCAACCATGTCGTTGCCAAGCGGGAGTTTTTGTCGTATCGCCCGAAGTAGGTGTCGGACTGGGGCATTCCGCTTCTCGGTTCCTCAGGGTGGAAAGAGCGAAGCTCCTCCGCGCTCTGGGAAGGCACCCATTCCGACCACCTTTTGCTCAATCGCGCAGGAAATACCCGGAGCTCACGACGTCGGCCTCCTTCTGGAACAGCCTGCCGCGAAACGCGCGAATCCGCCTCGGCTCTCTTTCGCTCTCGTACACGACGAAAGCGATCGGGGCTTCGGCGAAGCTCGCCTTCGGAATCGATTCGATTCGCCTCATGAGCTGTTTGCGGTAGCGCGCATTCTTGCATCTCGGCGGCAGGACCTCCTCCGAGTAGAAGAAGTACTGCTCCACGGTCGTGCATTTCATTTCGACTTCCGCCATTTCCCTTTTTTTCCTTTCCAAAACGATTTCGAAAAGGCCCCCGAGTTTTCCGGGAGCCTTCTTCCTGGCTCCCGATTTCCCCGGGAGGGTCCTTCCGCTTATCCGTATTCCGTTTCTCAAAGTGCTTGGGCGCGTTTCCACACGGCGCCGTGCGGGTCCATTGTCCTCGCACGCTTTCGATATCGACATGCGCGGCTGCGCTTTTCGGAAACGCGGCATCGTGATCCGCGCATTCCCATTCGGCCGATCTCAAACGCAAACGCCCGGCGCGCGATCATCCGAGCAGAACAGCGAACGCCAACTCGCGCCACGCGGCCGACATGGCAGATACGTCTATACCCCATCGCGATTTCTTCGATCGGCAACGGATTCGTGTCCCAACTTCCCTTCAACACGCAAATCCGTCGTGGTCCTCCTGGGGCGAGCCCCAGCCGGACGGGCGAACCCCTCCATCTAAAGATGGACAGGATAAGAACGCACGCGCCGAAAACGGCGCTATATTGCGATTTTCGGCAAGCCGAAAACGGGGTTGAGGTGGACATATGCGCGACGGCGCATATGTGTGCGCGCGCAAGGCGAATCAACCTTTCTCGCGTCGAAATCACAGGCGCCTGCCGGTCATGACCAGGACATATGAGCGTGCGCTCATTTGCAAGGCGATTTGCCTTGCAAATCCGCCCGCATATATACGCCCCGTGTGAATCTATATAGATTCGCGGCGCTTGCGCCGAAAACGCGGCCCCATCTGGGGAAACGACTTTTTCGGGCCTTGATTCAGCCTTGGTTTAATAAACCTGAATAAAAAACACGGACAAAACTGGCATAAACCTGCATAAAAAATCGCGCATTTCAGTGCGGAGTTTATTAAACCCGAATAAATTCTTGTGTATGATTGAGCGCGGTTTAATACGAATGCATAAATTTTGGAGCGTGAAAAAATGGCCGGGAAGCTGTCGGACGACAGGCGGAGGGTGTGCCTGAGCATGCCGAGGGACCTCTTGGACGAGATAGACGAGATGTGCGGGCAGGTGTCGATGACGCGCAGCGAGTACGTCTCAGGGACGCTGCGCGACGCGATGCGCGGAAGGCGCGAGTCGCTCGCCGACGAGGTGCGCGAAAGCCTCGCGCGGATAGAGCACGGGCTCGACGGCGCTGAGCAAAAGCTAGATAGTCTCGCATCGCGAGTGGGATACTGCCTAATTCATCAACCGTTGGAGGGCGGCGGCGGGCATGGCCCCGCCCGCTATTGTCAAGCAAACGGTCGCCCGGAAAGGGATTGGCAAGAAACGGAGGATAGACGAGAACCATCGCATTCGATGCGGAAATAACGAAGACCGGCGAAATATCCGCGCTATCGGTTGTCGATGAGTCGGGCAGCGAAATCCTATGCATGCGCCCCGATCGACCATCGATGCTCGGGCCGTCGCGCCAATATTGAAAGACGTATTTTCATCCGCCGATGTCATCATCTACTACGGGGCCGATGGAAACCTCTCTCCATTCGACATCACCGGGATAGGCCAAGAAAGCAATCGAGTCGTAGATGCCATGGCAGAATTCTCCGAGGCGCGCGCCGTGCCTGACCGCTGTTCAGAGTTCAAAACATACGGAATCGAAGAGGCGGCCGAATTCATCGGCTGCGAGAAATTCGGGAAAGAGCATGGGATTGAGGATGCCTACGACGAGTTCAGCGAAAAGCAACTCAATCAGCTCAAAATCGACGATGACATGCGGGCGGCGCGTGGATACAAGGAAACCGTGAAGCTGGCAATCGACAGGGTCGCCGGCGGAAGCATCACGGATTACGGCCGCAGGAACGCCGAGAATTACGGGGCAAGGTGGGAGCGCTACTATAGGGAGGGCTATCTCGAAAGGTATTTCGCCCGCCTCGATGAAGCGCTGGCGGAGGCGGCCGAGCGCGGCGACGTCGCATATATCGGAAACAGGTGGGCCCATAGCCAGGCGAAGGCCGAGGCGGAGGGTTGGGTCAGGCGGAAAACCGAGCGGTGGTGCAAAATCGCAGAGGCAATCGAGCGGTAACGCCTCGCAGGGGCGGACCGACGAGTTCGAGAAGGCTCTCGAAGAAGGCCGCGCCGACGCGATTCTCAGCGAGCTCGGCCTCGATGGCGCTTACGCCTACTACTGATTCGTGCGCCTGCCCCTTTGTACCGCATACAGCCGAACGCTCCGCGCCACGGTCCCGACGGCTGCCAGGCGCTAGGAGTCGTTGTCATCCAGCCTCTTGGAGACCACGTCGAATACCCTGCCTTTATCCCTGGGGGCCGATAGCGACGATTTGCACGACCTCCACGCGGCCGCCGCGAATTCGGTAGACCACGCGTATGCCGTCGGCGCGGAATTTCAGCTCTCTGCAGCCTGCCAGTAACCCTCCGAGCGGCTTGCCTATCTCGTCGGCTCGCAGGGCCAACCGTGCGATGCCCTTGTCCACCATCGCCTTGACCGAGCCGTCCAATGATAGGTATTCCTTCTCGGCGTCCTTGTTATAGAACCGACGTCGAACCTGGCCGCGCTCACTGAACAGCTCCGCATCCGCGACGGGATCGGTCGCCCGGCGGCGGCCACCATGGCATCGAATTCCGTCGCGGCCGACGACGTCGGCAAAAGGAATGCCCTTCCTGCTTGGTCGGCCTCGCCCCTGAGCGAGTCTCTCGCCGCCGCACCGCATGGAGGCGCTCCTCCTGAGCTGCTCGAGCTCGACCGCCATGGCCTCGAACTCTTCGTAGCCGACGATGACGGTGTTCGATTCCGTCGTTTCTGTCCGAGACGAACTGGGGCTCCTGGCGCGCGCGGCGCCTGGCCTGCCGAAGTTTTTGCTCGCTTGCGTCGATGTGAGCACCTGCTCGCGCCCGAACACGAGCTTTCTGTCAATAACCGCGACCATGTTCGACGTCCTTTCCGTTATCTTACAATACGTATTATATTCGAATTGAGATACGGATGGAAGCGGACACGCGGGTGAACGGATCGGAGTACGGCGATGGATGCCGAGCTAATGCCGATCTGTTTTCACGCTTCGCGCCAATTCTCTCTTCGAAACGCTTTCCGCCCTCTGCGCCCGAGCCGATTTCGATCCCGAAAGAGCCAGGATGGCGCAAGCGAAGACCAGGACCCAGTTTTTGTATCCGAACACTGGTATGTGCACCATTATTGTTCAACACCGCGTGCGTCGGCACCGCGAGGAAATACATAACACAACCTATGTCTAACAACCCAGCTTAGTCTCTATCTGAAAAGACGGGTTCGCGCCGCGATGCGCGTTTCAATCCCGGCATAATTTTTTTAAAGAAAAAGGCCGCGAACACCAATCGGTTCGCGGCCTTGCGCGCCTTGGGGAATGTCTATTGGATGCCGAACTCCCGCATGAGGCTTTCCGTCTTCTCCTCCCTGGTCGCCCAGAGCATCGAACAGCTCTTTTCGCGGCGGCCGGCTTCGTCCATGGCCACTTTTAGCTTCGCCACCCTGTCGTGGACCAGCGTCTCGCCCTTGGCTATGCCTTTAGCTTCGCCTCCTTTAGCCTCGCCTTTAGCCTCGCCTTTAGCAATACCCCTCCTCAAGCGGCTTCGCGGATTGCCATCTCCTCGGCCTGTCTTGCTGATCATCTCCGACCTCCATTTCTCGTCGGAATTCGCCTCCTGCACCGCCCCTTCGATCCTGGCGAGCAGCGGCAGCGTTCCGAAACTGGCTCGCGGACCTGCCCTTCTGGGACATATTCTAACAGCGCGCAACTCGCCGCGGCGCCCTTGTCCCATGCCTTCTGCATTGAGGACGAGCCATTCCATGCTCGACTTCAAATCGCATGCCGCTTTTCCCGGCATGTCGGCGCGAAGGTATATCGGCAGCCCGCCTTCAGCGGGTCGTAGAGGCAGATGAACGCCACCAGGTCTTTTCCTCAGCTCGGAGAACCCCTGCTCGGCGCGAGCGCCTGCGAGTCTATCACCGACTGGTAGAAGCGGAACCTTCTTGCCGAGGCTCGCCTGGCGGATCGCCCATCTCGATGTCGTAGACGGCGTCCGAGTTGGCCACGTAGGCATCCAGCCGGATGCCCCGCAGTACGGCCCGGCGGCCATCTCCTGCTCGGTGTTGGAGTAGTCGACCTCGTCGACCGTGGCGCCCAGTATCGCCCCCCGATGACCCCTTGGCTATCTCCTCGTCGCGCATGACTCTGCGAAACATGGGGTCGTCGGAGAAGCTGAGCAGCTTCTTCCCGCTCGATGACTTCGTCATCCTTCCTTCCTTTCGCCGCCGCAGCGACCCCCGTGGAATGCTGCGGCATTCCCGGAAGGAAATGCCATTCCCGTGTCAAAGTGCTTCGGCGCGTTCCCATGCGGCGCCGTGCGATGCGATTGTCGCGCGAAGGCGCGCGGTGGGTGGTGCTTGCGGGCGGTTTTCGGGCGCGTCACAATGACGCGTGAACGCGAGGACGTGGAAATCTTTGGTTCGGCGCCCGCCAATTCGCTTGCCCCTTTGGCCCGAGAGGCGTTTTCGCTTCGGCGCGTGCCTCGGCCTTCGGGCGATAAATGAAAGGCCGCGAACCGGTTGGTCCGCGGCCTTGCGCGCCTATCCCTCGAAGCCGTCCCTGGAGTGCATGTCGAGCATGAACCTGTCGGCGCACGCCTTTCAGGAAGGCCGTGGCCACGCGCTCCACGGAGAGGCCCGTCCTATCGGCCTCCCGCCTGAGCCATTTCATGCTCTCCGAGGTCGGGCGAGGTGGCGACATCGAAAAAAAGACGACGTCGTCGACTCTATGCCATCCCTCTGAATTCGGCATAAGCCGCCTCCTCCCTTTTCGTGCATTTTCTTGCCGGTGGAGATGATTCGTATCGTCCCGTTTTCGTCACGATAGCAGTGAACCACCATCAAGAGCCCGAGTCAATGCTCGTTCCGATTCTGACGACGCGGAATTCATCCCACGAATGGTCCACGTCCTCGCGGCTCATGGCGAAGCGGTCGCCCCAAATCGACGCGGCCGCCTTGAAATCGATGCCGTGCTTCTCTATGTTCGAGCGTTCCTTTGCTTCATCCCATTCGAACAGGATGCCATTGAATTCATAGTTGCACATATGTTTCTCCAATCCCCGGCTCGCGGCCGGAATCGATCCGAGCCGCTCCCCCTGTGGAGACGGCTTTCTGTCAAGGTGCGAGGCGCGTTCCCATGCGGCGCCTGTGCGGTCCTATTGTCCTGCTCCCTTGAACGCGAGCCGCTGCGGCCCGGAATTTCGGGCGGGGCGTCCGCGCGTCACAATGACGCGCGATTTCATGTCCGATGAAGGAAAGGCCGTGAACCTTATCGGTTCGCGGCCCGGCGCCCGGCTTGAATCGGCTCTAGCCGACGATGAGGGGCTTCGGCTCATGCCTAGCCCCGAGCTCCTCGCAGGTGTCGATGCGGCGGAACTGGCGAAGAGGCGCGTTTCAATGTGAAACGTCGGGAGAAGACGGCGGGCCGCCGATTGCTCGAAGGCCCGGTCCGGGGTATGAAAAAGGCGGGGCCGGAGCCCGCCTTGGCGGTTGCCTACAGGAAGTCGAGCGGGCTTGCCGCGGGCTCGGCCCGCGACGGCGCCGCCTCGCGCATGCGCGCGCGCGGCGCGCCGCCATGGCCATGAGGCCCAGGCCCGCCGCGCCTATGGCGGCCGCCAGCGCGAACGCCCAGGCCATCGAGCCGCCGGTCTTGTCGTAGAAGCCGCCCTTGGGCGTCTCGGTGACCTTGACCGTCTGGCCCTCGTCGCCGACGTCCTTGTGCTCGGCGACGAGCGACGAGTCGAGCCACAGTTCCTCGAAAGCCACCGCGTCGACGCCGGCGAGCTGGCTCGCATCGAACTCGAATTCGACCGTCGCCGTGCCCGAGGAGTCGTTGGCCACGAATGCCGCGGTCGCCTCTACCTTCTTGTCGTTGGCGAATACCGGCTGCCCGGTCGACTTGTCGACGAGCCAGCCCTTGGCCAGGTACTGCTTGCCCTTCACGAGGCCCTCGTAGCGGATCGTGTCGGTGAGCTTGGCGCTCTTGGAGTTGAGCGCCTCGTGGTCGCCGTCGGTGGCGTCGACAAGCTCGGTGCCGATGGACGCCTTGGTGAACCACACGCTCTGCCCGAAATCGTCGGGGTCGGCGTGTATGGCCAGCGCCTCGACATGCCGTCGCCGGCATCGCGGGCGATAAGCTCGAAGACAACGGCCCCGCGGCCGTCGAGCCCCGCGGCGTCGATCGGCATGCTCACTTCGACCGAGCCGGACGTCTGCGCGGGGATGTCGGCAGAGCCCACCACGGCCGCCGACGCGTATTCGGGCACGGCGTTGAAGGCCTCGGCGGCCTTTCTGCGCGTCGAACTCGCCGCGGCAGACCAACTTGGTCGTCGCTTCGCCGTCGGAGTAGAGCTCGCGCACGCGCGAGGCGGGCATCGAGGTGCTGACCTCGGAGCCGCCCTGCGACTGGCCGTAGGTCCAGCTTCCGCCCTCGTTGGGCGAAAGGCGGAACGTCGTGCCGCCGAGCTCGGCGACGAACGCGTCGCCGTCGAACCTCGTGGCCGCGTCGGGCCCCCCGAGCGGCGCCCACGAATCGTCGGCCTCGTTGTAGACTTCGTAGCCGACCAGCTCGCCGGGGATGGTTTCCTCGACCTGCTCGGCGCCCAGGGCGTCGAGCACCGAAGCCCACCATTGCGCGACGGAGGGCTTGGCCGCGTCGTCCTTCTTCGCAGAGGCGTCGGCCGCCCCATCCGCGTCCGCGTTGTCGCCGGGCGCCGCGAGGTCGGCCGACCCTTCTGCGGGGATAGGCCGTCTCGTCGTCGGCGGGGATGCCGACGAGCAGCGGCAGGCCCGTATCGGGGTCCATCAGTATCGAATGGGCCACCAGCGCGTCGCCCGGCATGTTTCCGAACTCCACGGCGTCGACGACCGTCGCGTCCTTGTCTATGGCCACGGTCTTGCCGCCCGAGGCCCCCGTCGGTCGCGGTGGTCGACGCCCAGGGCACGAGCAGGCCTACGGTCTGGTCCCTATCGCCCGGATCCTCGTGCTTGGCGATTTCGGTCTGCGAATAGAGCAGCTTCTCGAAGGCGACCGCCTCGGCGTCCTGCGCCAGGCCGCTGCCGTCGAATACGAACTCCAGGATCACCTCGCCGAATTCCGCCTCGGCGGTGAACTCCTTGGAGGCCGTCACCTCGTTGCCGGACGCGTCGAGCAGCGGCGTGCCGTCGGGCTGCATGAGCTTGCCCGTCGCCGTGTACGTCTCGCCCTTGCGGACGCCCGAGTATTTCACGGTGTCGACGACCTTGGCGCGCGCCGTCGCGACGACGTTCTTGCCGCCCTGGCCGTCGGTGGCCTGGGTTGACAGCCTCGGCGGCGCGAGCGTCACGGTCTGCGCGATGTCGGACAGGTCGTCGTGCGACGCGATCAGCTCGCCCGAGACGTAGAGGTGCTCCTGCACCACGCATTTGCGGTCGGCGTCCACGTTGCTGCCGTCGAACTCCATGGACACCTGGACGGTGCCCCGACGAGGCTGCCGGCGTGAACTTGAGGCTCGCCTGGACGGGCCTCCCCGCCGCGTCGACGACCTGCTCGCCGGTGTCTTGGTAGACGAGCTTCGCGGAGAGCTCGTGCTCGACGCCGCCCGCGACGTTCCCGTATGCCACCGAGTCGACGACCTCGGCGCCGGGCATGGCCGCCACGTTCTTGTCGGAGTCGAAGCCGTCGGCCGCGGTCGTGCCGATCGAGGGCGGAACGACCTTGACGGTCTGCGCCTCGTCGGCCAGGTCCTCATGGGTGGCGAGCAGGCGGCCGCGCGAGTCGTAGAGCTTCTGGCACGCCACGACCGAGTGGCCGGCCAGGTTCAAAGTCGAGAGGCTCGCCTCGACCTTCACCGACATGCTGGGCGACGCGGCCTGGAATTCGGTGGACACCGAGGCCTTGCCGACGGCAAGAGTGAGCGCCTTGCCGTCGGCCGCGTCCTTCAGCGAGGTCTCGAGCCTGTAGGAATCGCCCTTCACCAGGCTCGACACCGAAACCGCGTCGAGCACCGTCTGCTTGGGCGCGACGGAGAGCGACTTCTCCCCGGTGTCGGCGTTCTTGGCCTGGGTCGCCACTATCGGCGTGGTGTCGTCGATGGTGCCCAAATCGACAGTCGTCGAGTCGCGCCAGACGGCGAAGCCGTCGTGGACGAGCTGCTTGCCCTCGTTGGCCGCGCAGGGCAGCTCCTCGATCGCGTACTCGTCGTAGGGGAACGCGCCCACCGATCCGCGGTTGGCCTGAGACCCGAACCACACGCCGCTTTCCGCGTCGGGCTTGGACTCGTCGACCGAGAAGCCGGACTCGGCGTCGCCCTTCAATGCCGAATCGTTGGCGTTGCAGGAGTCGGCGGAAGTGAAGGCGGATGAGTCGAACGAGCCGTTGTCGTCGGTCACGAGCACGTGGCGCTCGCCGGTGGTCTTGGACGTGACGAGGAACGGCACGCCCGCCATCCTCTTCATGGTGTCCTGGTCGCGCTTGGAGAACTGGAGGTCGCCGCGTTTCGGCTGCTCGGCGGCCACGGTCTGCGGCTTGCCGGTGTTGCCGTCGACGGCGAGCTGATCGCCCTCCGTGGTGACGTTGCCGGACGCGTCCATCACGACGCGCGAGATGAACACCTTGTCCGGAGAGGTTGTATCCTCGGGGCCTTGGACTCGTAGGTGACAACGGTTCCAAGAGGGGACGGTAGGTTTATTGGCGTTGTTTCTGAATAGTGCATCACCACCAACGAAATACGGATAGCTTTTTCCGTTGATCTCAAATGTGTAGTCGGATACCTGCAGGTCCGTAAAGCCGTCAGCATCAGTGCGCATCACCCAAGTGCGGGCGGGCTCGCCTGAGGCCTTGGCCTCCTCGGCGGTCTGGTAATAGCCCTCGTAGTATTCGAACGTGTACTCGGCGAGCGCCAGGGATGCCGATCCCTGTGCGGCCTTCTCGCCGGTCTCGGCGTCGACCTTCTGGAGGAGCACGCCGTCGGGGTCGTTGCCGGGCATATCGACGCAGTCGACGCGCCCCGTGCCGCCGCCGGGCACGGTGGCCCAGTCGGATCCGCCGGCGGCCTCCCAGTCGGCGTTGACCAGGTAGCCCTTGGGGGCGGCCGTCTCCTTGAGGAAGTAGCGGCCAGCCTTCAGGCCCTCCCGCCTTGCCGTAGCCGCTCGCGTCGGTTGTGATGGTGGTCACGTACGAGTAGCCGGAATCATAGACGTCGAAGGTCGCGCCCTCGAGCGAGTAGCAGGGGTTGCCGTCGGTGATCTCCGGGTTGCCGGAGGATTTCTGCACCCGAGGTCGCCCTTGGACTGCACCTTGAACTTGTAGGCGGAGAAGCCCGTCTGGGTATAGACCTCGGAGGTGAGGAACGCGAGCACGACGTAGTCGTCGCCCTTGGCGAGCACGCGGGCGAAGGTCGGGCGGGTGCCGGGGGCGCCGTTGCCGCCGCCCGTGACGTCGATGTGGGCGCAGTACAGGCTCAACTGTTCGTTCCAGCCGTGCGAGGACCACAGGCCCCGCTGTGGGCGAAGTCGATGGTATGGCCCTGGTCGCCCGTGACGGCACCGTCGATCATGGCGACTTGCAGCACGCAGGTGTCGATGTCGTTGTAGCCGCCGCCGTAGCTCGCCGGTGAAGTGGTAGTAGAGGTCCTCGTTGCCGTAGACGTTGCCGCCCGCCATAATTCGCCGTCGTTGTTGTGCCAATCGAGCGCGCCGCCTCCGTAGGACTGCTGGTAGGGGGATGCACATGTAGCTGCGCAGGTCGGTGTTGAACCCGGCCTCGCCGTAGTACATGATGTTGGCCGAGTACCAGAATATCTCGCCGATGGAGAGCGAGTCGAGGTCCATGTTGTCGAACTGCACGTCCGGCAGCGTCGCCATGGTGTCGGGGGTGTCGTAGGCGGCGTAGGCCTTCTGCGGGGCGAGGGCGAGCCGATGCCCGAGCCCTTGACGGTCACCTGGAGCGACGCGGTCGCCGCGGGGGACGCCGCCACGGTCAGAACGCCGGTCGACTGGTCGTAGCTCGCCACTTGGCGAGGCCGTCCGTCTGCTTGGCGTAGTGACGTTGCCGTCGTCGGCGGTCACCTCGATGTCGTCGATGGAGATGGCCGATGCGGTCTCCTCGGTCGCGATGCGGACCGAGATGGACGTGTCGAACGCGTCGGCCTCGACCGCCTGCACCTTCTCCGGGGACGGTCACGGAGCCGTTGAGGTTGTCGACGGACACCTCGACGGACGCCGCCTTGCCCTCCTCGAGAGGAGTGACGGCTGAGGAGCTGGACCTGCAGTCCCTGCGCCGCGATGTCGTCGTAGCCGTAGAGCGACTTCGGGATGTAGACGAGGCCCGTCTCGGCGTCATACTCGACGCCCTCGACGCTCATGCCGAGGTTGTTCATGATGGCGGCCTGGAAGTCGACCGCGCGCGAGGAGGTTCCGTTCTGGGCGGACGAGTCGGCGAACGCAACGAAATAGTCCGCGTTCCCGTCGACCTCGTAGAGCTGCTCTACCGACGGGTACATCGCGATGACCTTCTCGCCGCATTCTCGGCGTCGGTCATGATCGACGAGATCGTGTCGCCCTCTTCGAGGTTCTGGGCGTAGGTGTGCTTGACGGTGAGGTACTTGCCGGTCCCGTGGAGCTCTTGGCCGCCCCAAAATAGGAAGCTGGCCTTCTCCTCGCCGACCTTGCCGGAATCGGCCTGCGCCTTCACGTAGCTCCCTCGACGTCGACCGACGGGCGGTCGAGTCGTCCGCGTACGCGGGCCTCGGCGCGGCGATGGACGCCGCGGGCCAGAGCCTCCGGCCACGAGGGCGAGCGAGAACAGCAATCACCGCCTTTGATCCCCGCAGCCTGTCCAATGGTTGCGCCACGGCCCCCCTCCGCGCTTGAGCGCGAATCGGTTCACGACAGTATTTCCTATCGTCCGATTCTTGCGGGGGGATGCATGCCGTTTGGGGCGTGGCGGCGTTTTTTCGGAAACGGCCGAACTCGTCCTCGGTTGTGGCATACCGGGCGCGGCCCAACGGCGGCCTGCCGGGCGGTGCCTTCCACACGAGGGAGGTGATGCCCCATGACCGACCTGCGAAGTGATCAAACCATGACCGCGCGCTCGTCGCCCTGGCGACGGCGATAGTCGGACTGTCCGCGGCACGTAAGCAGCGCCCGAAGCGCAAAAAAAGAGCCGCCACCGCCGCTAGGAGGTGACCTTCTACACGAAAGACGGCACTGCCTGGTTGCTACCCGCAGGCTCGCCGTTGGGTCCATTCTAGCACGCCGCGCCTGCGGCCAACCATCACGGGGCGGATTTTCCCGGCCTCCCGCGATTTCGATTTTCGTCTAATCGGCGGCTTTCCAATCGCCGCGCCCAAGCCGACCTTCGCCTTGAGGGAAATCCCTTGCCCTTTGGCCGCGCTTTTCTCCAGCGACCCGGCGGGGCCGCCCTTCGTTCTCTCGCATCTCCATCTCCGTACTCCTTCTACGCCTTCGGCGACAGTATCCCACAAAGGGGCGCGCGAGGGGCTCCCCTGAGACAGGAGGAGCCGCCCGAAGGCGGCTCCTCAACGCGCATCCTCTTTTGCTGCCCTATTGCCACGCCCCGCATGTAGAACACTTGTAGCCGGTCGTCACGGTCTCGTACCATCCCTGGTCCTGGGTCTCGTAATGCCCCGTGGCCTCGTGGTGGACTGTTGTGGTTCCAGTTTGGACCTGTTTCTCCGTAAGAGAATGCCCTCCGATGCCTTGCATCATCATATCTTTTGTATGGAAGTCTCCGACTTGACAGCCGCAAGCGTTGCACCAGGTGACCCATTCATAGACTGGCTTGCTTTCATCCCACGCCGCCGAATCCTGGACCCAGACGCTCACGGGATTGGAGTGCCACTGCTGGGAGGTGACGGCAACCCAGCTGTGCGCGTGCGCCGGCTGGGAAGGCTGCGAGGAAGAGCTGCCGGAATTGGAGCCGCCCGCGTTGGAATTCGATGCGGAGGCGGCCGCCTGGGCCGTGGGTGCGGAGTTCGTGCGATGACGAAACGCCGTCAGCCGCCTGCTCGCCCTCCTCCGCCTTGGCCTCGGCCTCGGCCTTGGCCTCGTCGTCCATATTGGGGTTGGCCGCGGCGTTGGCCTTGGCGGCCTCCAGCAGCTTCTTGCCGGCGTCGCCCCTTCAGCGACGCGTCGCCGTTCTTGACGGCCTTGGCGAGCGCATCGACGACCGAGGACATCTCGTCTTTCGAGACGTCGGCGGCCTCGGCCTTCTCGCCCTTGGCCGAAATCGAGGCGCCGGAGTCCTTCACCTGAGCTTCTGCTTGCCGGCGACCTTGAGCAGCGATCCGTCCGCCCCGATGCTCGGGACGAACTCGACCTCGTAGTTTCCCGGCTCGAGATTGAGCTCCGGCCTGGCCCTTCTCGTCGAGCGCCGTGTACAGGTCCACGCCGTTTCCGGTTATGGGCCACGAGGGCGTGGCCGCCGCGGCGTCCCACTCGCCCAGTTCTACTTTTATGGTCGCGCGTTGCTTCTGCGTCTCGGCTGCGTGCTCCTGGGCGCGGGCTGCTCCGCCTCGGGCTGCGGCTGCATCGCCACGGCGACGCCGCAGCAGCCCGCGACCAGCAGCACGCAGCCGACGCCTATTCCGATCTTCGCCTTGAGGGGAAGCCGCTTTTTTTCGGTGGCTCCGTGCCGTCGAGCGGGGACGCCGCGGCGTCGGAGGCGACGGGTTCCATCATCTCGGTTTCCTGCGTTTCCATATGCGCCATCCCTCCCGGGTCGATTCTTCTTGCCACTGCGATTATCCGCCATCCACGCGGCCCGTTTCAACGGCTTGGGGATTTTCGGAGGCGACGGGCGCGCGTGCGGCGCGAATGTCGTCCCGCCTCGTGCGCCGCCGCATGGGAACGCGCCTCGCACCTTTTTGACAAGAAGCCGTCTCCAAGCGTCTGGTTCACCAAGGCGTCCATCTCTCCATGCGCTTTCAATTCCCGCGTCCGCCGCGGTACATGCCGCCATTCTGGCGCGGCTTTTCGGGCCGTCCGGGTCGATTTTCATGGCAGTGCGCCTCCCCCGCCGCGGCTTGCGGGCTATGTTCGACGCTGCGGCGCTCGTCCGGAAAAGGGCGCCATCGCGTGCGCTCGCGCCGCGAAATGGCGCGACCATGGACGCTTCGCCCTTTCTTTAGATACGACTTCCAGATATGCGAGGTGAAAAGCATGCAGAGCAAGGAAAAGGAGGCGGGGCCGGAGCCTATTGAAGTGGCGGTGCGCTCGTGGCTTGCAGGCATCCGGGTCTCGGCGGCAACTAAAGAGACCTACGCCAGGGCCATCAAGCCCTTCGCGGGCTTCCTCGAGGCGGGCGGCATCGGGCTCGAAGACGCCCGCCGGCGTGACGTGGAGCGCTACGTCGACGGCCTCATGGAGGACGGCCCGAGCCTGCGACCGCGGCGCGCTGTACCTCGCGGCCGTCAAATCGCTCTACTCATTCCTCTCGGAATTGGGCTGCAGAAACCCAGCCGCCGGGGTTCGCGGCCCGAAAATGAGCAGGATGTTCAAAGGGATTCGCTCACCCGGGACCAGGTATCGGAATTGCTCTCGTCGATGCGGAGGGAGACGCCCATCCAGAAGCGCAACTTCGCGATGGTGAACCTCATGGTCCGCACGGGCTGCGCGACGTCGAGGTGGTGCGCGCCGACATACGCGACATCCGCACCCGCATGGGCGCCGACGTTCTCTACGTGCAAGGCAAGGGGCCGGCCCGGCAAGGATTCCTTCGTCGTGCTCACGCCTGCCGCGATGGGCCCCATATCGGAGTACCTCGTCACGAGGTCATCACGCGCGCCCCGGCGACTCTGTTCGCCTCGAGGCGGGCGGGACTGCGGCGGGCGCATGAGCACCAGGACGGTGTCGCGCGTGGCGAAGGACTCAATGCGCCGCGCGGGAATCGACGACAGGTGGCATACTGCGCACTCCGCTGCGCCATATGGCGGTCACGCTCGCGCTGCTCGGCGGCGCCGGGGAGCGCGACGCCCAGATGATGGCCAGGCACGCCGACGTGTCCACGACGATGATATACGCTCACACATAGACAGGATCGCCAACGCCGCCGAGAAGAGCGTCGACGCCTTACCTGTCGCAGTGGAGGCCCGACGATGACCTGGGCCCTATTCGAGCGCGCAGGTCCGGGTGCCGCCCGAATAGTCGATATCGACTTTCCGGCGCCGCGTTCGGCACGCGCACCTCATGTCCAGCGTCCCGTCGTCGCTGCGCAAGTCGACCACGACCTCGCGGCAGATCGGCTCGTCGCCGGAATACACCGGCTCGGCCGAATACCACAGCCAGCCGTCGGGGGTGCGAGTCGAGCCAGTCGCGCGCCAGGGGTCCGTGGGCCATCCCGTCCGGGCTCGCCGACGAGTTGGACCCCACGTTCTGCGCGCGGGTGCCGGCGACGATATTGCGGGCGTCTGTGGCCCCTGCCGAGCGAGAATGCTATCAGGTGGCTGCGGTTCCACAGCCTGCCGGAATACTCCTGCCCGTCCGCGAATTCGAGCTCCACCTGGGGATTTTCCCTCGGCCAGCCGGAGGGCGTGATCGACTTGAGGTCCTCGCCCGACCGGTCGGCGCCGCGCGCCTGGGCCCTCATCTGGCCGGTTATGCACGCGCTCGCCTTGCTGGCTCGCCCGAGCCCGTCGAGCTCGGAGTAGTAGAAGCCCGGCGGCAGCGACGTGTCGGCCTGCGACGGGCCCATGTATTCGTGGAATTCGCCCGAATCCTGCGAATCGGGGGGAAACGGCGGCCGCCGAGGCCGCGATCTGCGGATGGATGGTAGGGTGAATTGGGGCGAGGAGGCCGCCTGCGCCGCCCCCATGCCAATGCGGCCCCCACGAGGGCGGAGACCGCCCTTCCGGGGACGGGGGATCCCAGCTTGCCCAGTTTCATGGCGTCGTCCTTCCGTTCGGATTTCGGCAATGGCGAATGTTTATGGCAGAGAAAAGGCGCGGTCCGAAGAGGGCCGCGCCTTCCGCGCTATGCGGCGAGCCACTCGACGGCGTCCGGCTCGCTCTCGAAACAGAGCTGCCGGAAGCTTCCGTCGTCGAAAAGCCTCGTCGCGATCCAAACCGTCCGCGGCCCCTGTTGCCCTTTTGACGAGCAGCGAGGTGGCCGTTGTCGGCATCCCACGGCGCCAGGCCCATGTGAGAAGCGACGCTTCGATGTCGAGCATCCTTGCGTAGCCCAGCATGCGCTGGCTTCGGGCGCACAGCGCCCTCGCGGCCTCGGCGAGGAAGAACGCGCCCAGCGCGAACAGCGCGTCGCGGCAAGGCATCCTATGCCGAATGCTGCATCGAATGGGATATTCATGGCATCCCCTCCCCAGGCCGTGCGGCCTGGCTTCGATTCCAGGCCGCCCTTCTGGGCGAAAGGTGGCGCGCGGGTCCCCGTGCGCGCTTGATGATAGCGCGCCGCGCGCCGAAGCCCGGCGCACGCGGTTCTCGAAGCGGAAACCCCGAGCGCTTGCCGAAGGGGCGAAGATGCGCGAAAGTTAGGGCGGACGGAACGGCAGGCGATAGGAGGCGGCGTGGCGCGAACGGGAAGAATGGAGAAGGCTCGAGGGCCGGGGATTTCGATGTTGTGGCTCATCGGGAAGTGCCCTGGGGTTGCTGCTGCCCGCCGTCGCCTATTGGTTCCTCGCCGACGCGGGGCGCTGGCGGCCTGCGGGCTGTCGTGCATGTTCGGCGGCCCTCTCGCCGATCCGCCGATTGAGTCTTTGGGGCTGGCCGTCGCGTTCGGCGTGGCGCTGCTCCCTCCGCCCGGGCGTTGGGCGACTGGCTGTATTGCCCGGGCCGAGCTCGCCGCCGGCGAGCTCGCGCGGATGGGCGCCGGCGCTGCCCAGGCGCGCGTCGAAGTCGTCGCCGAGGACGAGGAATTGCCGAGAGGCGCCATCCTCATCCCCGATGGCGAAGCGGCCGTCGGGTCATGCGCCGACCGGCTCGCCGGTTGGCTGCGAGGCGCCGGCATGGCGCTGCGCAAAGCGTCCCTCGGCGCTGCCGCGGGCGGAATCGTCGCGGGACTCGCCCTCTGTGCGGCCAGGCTCGCGCTGTGGGCCGTGGCCGACCGGGAGCCTTCGGCGGCCCGACCGCGCCGCCCGACTTCTCCCCCAGCCGATGCTGTGGTGCGCCGAATGGACGGCGATCCTGGCGTTCGGGGCGTGGATGAACGGCCGGCTGCTGTGCTGGGGCGCCTCCCTTTTCGAGGAGGCCGGCGCCAGGTTCGGGATGTAGGGCGGCGGCGTTTTCGTGCCAAAGGCCGCGCGCGTCATAATGACGCGCGCTTTTCATGCCCGAAAAACGGCCGCCACGGGCCTCGCCCGACGCCTTTCGGTGCCATCATCCCGATGCTAAGGCAAACGCGGAGGAAGGGGCGCGATGGCGCATCTTTGCATCAAGGTGGACGACGAGCGCCGCGGCGCGATCCGCTCGGCGGCCGAGCAGGCCGGCCTCACCATGACGGACTGGGTGAACGGCGCCATCTCCCGCGCGCTGGCCGGTCAGGCCATGGTCGGGGCGTCGGACATCGCCCGGCAGGTCGAGGCGGCCGCCGAGGCGAACGGCGCGCGCGCGGCCGAGCGGATCGACGAGGCGTCGAAGAACGTGTCGCCCGTCAGGCGCGACCTGGGCAGGAGCTACCAGGCGTGCCTCGCATCGCTCATGCTGCAATCCTGGTACCTCCCGTGATGCTCGGGCTCATGGGCGCCGAGGACGGCCCCGCAGGCTACGCCTCGGAAATGTCCATGGAGGACGTACCGGATGTTCTGGCGCAGCGCGGGCGCCCTGCGGCGCGATCCGGCGCCGGCAACCTGATGTCGGCCTACGCCCGGCTCTCGAATACCTTCCCAACGAGGACATCGAGGCGCTGACCGGCATGGCCGAACAGGAATGGAGGCGCGCGACCAGGCCGAAGGGCCGGTCCGCAGGCGACAAGGAGGACCAGGATGCCTGAGAACCTCGTCAATCTGACGGTGAGGATAGAATCCGAGGCGAAAGACGCCATCAGAAGAAGGGCGGCCGCGCGCGGCATAAGCGCCGGGGAGTACCTGCGGGCGGTCATAGCGCGCGACTTGGCGGAGACCACCCCGCCCCAAACCGCGCAATGGTTCCGCGAGATGCTCCGCGACGAGCTCGAGCGATCCGAGATCGCCCGCATGCGGAACGCGGAAAGCGCGACCGACGGGATGATGGACATGGTGGCCGCGCGCTGCGACGAGATGCTGGGGCGCGTGCTAGACGCGGCGGGCGCGTCGGTGGTCTTGGGCACGGTGGCCGCGTGCGGCGGCTCGTCGACGTTCGACCGCGAGAGGGTCGCCGAGGTGGGCGTGCGGGCTCGAGCGAAAGGCGGCGGCCGGCATCGATTTCTCGCGCGACCTTGAAGACGCGGGCATCTGATGGGAACGCTGTGGAGGGGCGTGGACCTCGCCAGCGGGGTGCTCGTCAGGCACGCGCCGGATACCGACGAGGCGGGCCGCAAGCGCCGGATGACGGGGGCCGCGGCCATATCCGGCAAAAAGCACCGCCTCGGCGCTCGACTACATCAGGCGCGAAGGCAGGTGGGCCGAGAAATCGGACATCGACAGGGAGCCCACCAGGGACGACGAGCGCCTCATGGAGCGCTTCGGGCCGGATGCCGGCGACGGGCGCGACGCCGTCTCGGACAGGCTCGACTACGCGTCGCGCGAGGGCAAGTATTCCGGCAAGGGCGCCGCGCGCATGACCGACGCGTCGCTGTGGGGCAGCGCGGCCCGCTATCGAAAGACGACGTGGAGCGCGACATGCGCCAGTGCGGCGGCGCGTTCATGGACAGCGTGGTGTCAGTGAGGCGCGGCGACGCCGAGGCGCTGGGGCTTGCCGACAAGGAGGGCTTCAAGAGGCTTCTGCGGGAGACCTGGGCGCGGCAGGCGGCGAGATGGCAGTGGTTCCGCGGCGACGAGTCCGACGTGCGGTGGTGCGCCGCCTTCCACGACGACGCGGACGCGAGCCTGCACTGCCACGTGCTGACGTGGTCGGCGTCCGGCCGCATTCCCGAGCGCGGCACCGTCGGCAGGCGCGAGACCTCCGAGGGCAAGGAGATCATCCTGCGGACTGCGTACGAGCAGCCGCGAATCGAGCGCAACGAGCGCGCCGAATGGCTGCGCGACATGGCCCGGCAGCAGTCGATGCTGTCGATCGGGGAGCGCGGCGACGAGCGCAAGCAGGAACGCCTGCGCGACAAGGGCCGCGACCGCGATTGGCCCGAGCGGCTCTCGGACGGATGCGACATGGACCCCGCCGCCCTCGCCAGGGCGAACGCCCTGAGGGCCAGGCTCGCCGACGAGATCGCCCGGGGGCGCGGCAGGCTCTCCGACAATTGGCGGGCCAATTCGGCGGCGCGCGACATATACAAGCTCGAGCGGCAGAAGAGCCCCGCGATGCGCGAGATCTGCGAGGCCTTCGACCTGATGGCCGAGGCGAAGGCCGACATGAAGGGGCTGACCGGCCACGACAGGGACGTGCTCGTGCGCGACGAGCGCGAGGATTTGGCAAGCGGTGCTCGAACGCCATACGGGCGCTCGAGGCCCCGAGCAGGCGGGGCGCCGACCCGGCTGCGCGCGATAAAACCGACGAGCGCTGGCGCCGAAGGGATGCCGGGCCGGGCGATCGCGACCCAGGGCGGCCAAGGCCTGCCAAGGCCGCCGTGGCCAGGGAGTACGGCATGCGGCTCGACCAGGCGGCGCGATTGGAGCGCGCTTCGGCTTCCTTGGCGCGCGGCGCCGCGCGTTGTGCGGGCGCGGATTACGAACGGGCCCCCGCATCGGTGAGGCGCGCGGCCGAGGCCGTGGCCCGCGAGGCGGCGGCGTCCCCGCGCGTCGCGAGGGAAATCTTCGAGCGCGCAGGCCTGATCTCGGCCGAAACGGGACGCCCGCGCCAGGAGGTTTCGGCCGAGATCAGGGCCGCGGTGGTTTCGTCGCTCGCCCGCGAGGCATACCGAAGGGCGGCGGCCAATGCGCGCGAAGGCGGCCCCGTCCGCACCCATGCGGACCCCGCCCGCGAGATGTCGTCGCTGATCGAGGCCGCGGCGGAGTTCGCCACAAGTCTGTCGGGCGCCGCCTCCGGGGGCTCGGCGAGCTTCCTCCCCGCGCGGCGACGTGCCCGCGACATCGACCGCGACAGGGAAACCGAGCGCGGTAGATAGGCAGGCCTGAATCGCGCGTCATAATGACGCGCAGAATCGCGGAAAGCCCCGAAAGGGCTTTCATTCCGCCGATTGGCGCCATGGCCAGGCCTTTGGCGGGATGTCGGTCGCATTCGGCGCCATGTGCGCCATGCCGGATTCCGTAGTTGGCCAGATTGCCAAAGGCGAAAGGTGAAGACATCCGTGGAAGCCGCGAGCCGGCGGTTCCTGGCGCGCCGCAGAACTGGCCTACCTTCAACTCCGATGTTGCCCCGATATTCGGGGTGCTCTTTTTGCTTGAGGCATAGTAAACTACCTTTTTTGTCTGCTGGTCTCCCCTCTTGGATTGGAGTCTGTGAAGGGGAGGCCGGTGGTTGCTGTCTCTTATGGTTTTGCGTTCGGTTTCTTTCATTTTGCGAAAGGAAGGCCGCCTTGTTGGGCGGCCTTCGTGCAGTTCGGCCCTTCCTAGACGTCGCTGCGAGTGTCGGTTGGCTTTTGGCCCGTGCGGGCGCTCCGGCCCCTTCGCGATTTGCCGCGCTTCGCCTCGCCCCGGGCGCACCACGCGCTTGGCTTCTCGAAGTCGAACTTCATTCATTGGTTGCGTCATTCTCGAAGTGCAACGTTATCGTCCGTCTGCAGTTCGATGTCCGAATAATCCCGAATAACATTACAAGTTGCGAATCTACGCGGCTACGGGCTGCGACAAAAACCGCCTGGTCGTCGGCTTTGGGTTCCACTTTTTGCGAGTGGGCCGACGCTGGATACGGTTGCTGTTTTGTTATCGGGGACCCGTGTCGTTTCGACTGGCTCGAAACTCAATTTGCAGTACGAGATGGATCGTTCAGTCGGAGACCTATGTCATTTCGACCGGTTCCGAAACTTCCGAAAACATCGCAGTCTTACGATAGGTAGTCGGAGAACCGTGTCATTTCGGCCGGTTCGAAACAGGTTTCTCTATGACGACGATTCCGGAGAAAGTCGGAGACCTATGTCATTTCGACCGGCTCCGAAACTCATGCGCGTTCCGATCACGGCAAACGAAGAAGTCGGGGACCTATGTCATTTCGACCGGCTCCGAAACCGACGGCCTCCTTTTCGGCCTGTCGCCTGGGCCTTCTTGTTTCGAAACCGCCCGAAAAAGGGCTTCGCGCTTCATCGACCCGCGCATCGCTGCGTCTTACATGGTCTCCACGCGCTTGAATTCCGGCGTCCGCCGCCGTACATATCCCCCATTTTAGCACTTGAGTCCGAATCTACGGTTGCACAATGGGGATTATTCCGCATGCGCCGATGCATAGATTCCGGCACTCGCCAGTATGGCGCGCCTGCATGATTCTCCCACGGTTTGTTCGATTGAATATAGCGAACGTATGTTCTAACGTCATCGATATCGAATCGAGGCGGAAGGACTGCGAGAGGAGGTGCGTCGAGGTGGTCTCGGCGACGAAGCACCGACGGGCAAATCGTATCGATGTTCGTGAAGTGGTCTGATGGCAGGATGTTACCCATAACCGCCTGCGAGGGCGGGCCGCACGCTGACGAGTTCAAGCCCGGCATCAAGCCCGCGACAATCGTCGAGAGCCGCGTCAGGTTCCGCACGTACGTCGGCGCGCGAGCCGCGTGGTGCGATGCTCTACCTGGAATTCGACCGCACCGAGCCGCCGAGGTGGTACGTCAAGCCGGAGGATTCGGCCATCCCCTACGAGCCGATTCCGCCCAGGGTGGCTTGGCCTTGAGGGCAATCGAGTGGGAAAGACAGACGTGGCCATACCAAAGAGGAAATCACTCGCGGGGAAATGCGGCATACCGTTCGAGAAGGACCGCGAATACGGCGAGCCAGTATTCGAGAGGCGGGAGAACCCGATCCCGATCGCGCTCGAGTTCCCGAACGGTCGGCGCCTCAGGATGGGCTCGGCTGTGGGCTAGCGACGAATACGGGCGTGAGATATTCGGCAACCTGTGCCGGCACTGGACCATGCGCCCGAACGACGCGGGCACCGAGTCGAGTGACCTGTGGGAAGGATTCGGGCGTTGGTTCGTGCGCAAAAAGCCGCCGCGCGAAAATCCCCAATTCGCGCCATGGAGCAATGTCGGTGAGTAGAATAGGTCCATGCCCCCGTAGCTCAGAGGATAGAGCGCCGCTCTCCTAAAGCGGGCGCGCGCGTTCGAGTCGCGCCGGGGGCGCCATATTAAAGCAAAAAGGGGCTGTATCAGAAGCCTCGTCAACGAAACGAGCCTGACGTAAGTCAGGCTCGTTTTCATTGCGAGCAAATTGCAATTATGGGCAATGAAGAAGGAGGGCTAGGCCCCTGCCTTCGCCATCGCCCTCATCATCTTCCCTTTTATGTTATGCCCCCATCGCGACGAGCCTGAACTCCAGCTCCCGCCTTATCGGGCCCCTGAGCGTGAATCGGGTGAACCCCATGTTGCGTTTTATGTCGCCGAACACGGTCTCCACGTCGATCGCGCGCTTCTTCCTCAGGCTGATGCCCGGCTCCGAGCACAGCATCGCACTGGCCCCCTTTCCATGAACGCGCGCAGCCTGGGGTTCACCCGGGCGTCCTTCCGAGCTGCCTTCAGCGTTCTTCATGCACTTCTTGCGGCTGGGGCAGCCCTCGCATTCGCCGCAATGGTACTTGCGGTACTCGGCGACGAATCCCAGCTCGCTTTCGAGCTCCCGACCCCTGGAATTCCAGCCTGCGGCCCTCAGGGCAGATATAAGCGTCGCTCGCCTCGTCGTGGTCCCAGTTGGCGGGTCGGAAAGGGTCGTTTCGCCACTTCGGGTTCTTGATCTCCCTGAAGAACTCGTTGTGCTTGACGTAAGCGTTGACGCCTTGGGCCTGCAGATACGTGTAGTTCTCCTCGCTGCCGTAGCCGGCGTCGGCGACGACGTTTCCGGGGATGCGGCCGAACGCCATGCGCAGGTGCTCGGATGAGGGGATGGCGCAAGCGGTGTCGCCGGGGCGGCGATGGAGCGTCGAGCATATTATGAACTGGTCGAACGTGCCGACCTGGACGTTGTAGCCGGCCTTCAGCTGGCCGTTGCCCATGTGGTCGTCCTTCATGCGCATGAAGGTTGCGTCATGGTCGGTCTTGGAGTAGCTGCGACGGCCGTCCAGGATCTCCTTCTGCCGCTCGTATTTCTCCATGCGTGGCAGGTAATCCTTCTGGAACGCCCGCTCGGCGCGCCTCAGCTCTTGGCCTCGGCCTTGTCGTCAGGGTCCTTCGATTCGCCCTTCTCGCGCAAACGACGGTTGATCTCGTCGGCGGCCTGCCGGATCCTCTCGGCGTCTATGGCCCCGGGCTCCTCGGGGCCAGCGCCTCTTCCTCGTCGTTCAGCTCGTCGATCGCCGCGAGATGGGCGTGCACCTTGGCGCGCAGCTTCTCCGTGTAGCGGTCGGTCGACTTCCCCACACGAACGTGAACTTGCCCGCGTTCGCCTCGATCTTCGTGCCGTCCAGGAAGTATGTGTCCAAGTCGATCATGCCGGCGTCCGCCAGTAGCAGCACCACGCCGGTGAACACCTGCTCGAACACCGGCCGTATGCGCGTGGAGCGGAATCTGTTCACGGTGTTGTGCTCCAGCGGGCGCATGCCGGTCAGCCATAGCAGGTTGACGTCCTCGCGCGTGGCCTGTGCGATCTTGCGGCTGGAGTAGATGCCCTTCGCGTACAGTAGATGATGACCTTCAGCATCATGGAGGGGTCGTAGGCGGAGGTTCCGCCGCCAGGATAGAGGTCGGTGAGGGTCTTCCGGTCCAGCGAGTTCACGATGGAGTCCACCGCGCGAACCATCGCGTTGGCCGGGATGAGGTCGGAAACGTCCGGCGGGAAGAGCATCGGCTGGTTCTGCATGCAGGGCTTGAATACCGGTTCTGACATGGGAAAACCCTTTCTCTCTCTGCTGGGCAAATTATACCATTGTCAGAGCGTTATCGCAGGTCAGACTATGTTTTTTGTCTTCGGCGCAATCAATCATGAGAGCTATTGCCGTGGCGATCAAGAGCAGCCGCCAGGCTGCGACGCAAAAATGAAAGGATGGCTGCGACCCTTGCGGGCCACAGCCATCCCTTTGCGAATAATGAAAGCCGAGCAATGCCCGGCTTTCTGTTAGAGGCTTTGATACAGCCCCTTTCCGTGCGCCCTGCCCTAGGACGGTCTATGCGCCGGGGATGCTGCGGTGGTCGAACACGCCAACCATACGGATGACGCGGTTGCGCTCGCGGACGAGATTCATATCGCCATATCTGAAGAAAGGGGCTTTACGACGCTTTCGGTAACGCGGCACCCTGACCTGCCAACCGCTCATTGGCCGACCTCCTCTGGCGAAATCCCCATCTCGACCAGAATGTCCGCGGGGATTTCGAGGCGGGTCGCCCGGAGCGTCGTCTTCGAGCAGGCCGTATTCCTGGGCCTCGGCGCGCAGCATCGCGCGGCGGACGTCGTCGGAATACTGGCGGCCCGCGGGCGACGAAGAGCCCGTCGAACGGGGTGCGTCCCGTCTCGGCGACCTGGTTGACCATGATGCGCATCGCGTAGGGCGTCGTGAGCCCGCTGCGGGCGAACGCCGCGTCGGCGCGCTCCTTGACGTCGTCGGGGACGTTGAGCTGGATCAAAGCCATGGCAAACACCTCCCTATTATGCGTTTCGCGCTGGAGGCAGGATCGACGCCCCCACGGCTGAAGCTGGGAAGAGCGTCGTAATCTCTTCAGCGCGTGTGAGGTATCAGCCATAATCACGGGCTGAAGACAAGGCAATCTTCGAAGCCAGCCTAAATCAGCCTCAGCGCCATCCTGCTCGTGCCGGAGAGCCTTGCGAAGCCGAAATGGCCGTAGAATCCTGCCGCCGCCTCGCTCGACGGGTCGACGACCAACGCCCGCGCGCCGGCGATTTGCGCGACCTTCGCCGCGTTCACGATGGCATCGCGCAGAAGCGACGCCCCAGGCCGAGGCCTTTGTACCTCTCGTCAACGCCCATCATGCCGAGCAGGACGGCTGGCTTGGTCGGGGGGGCGTTGCGCGAGATCCATCCGCGGGAGTCGGCGCGCGAGACGGAATGCGTGCTCAGCGTGTAGAAGCCGGCGACGTCCTCGCCGCATTTGACGGCGTATATGACCGCGGTTCCCCCTCTCGCGGGCGGTAGCCGAATGCCTCTCGACCCATGCATCGACCACCGGGTCGCCGCAATGGAAGCCCCCTCGATGCCGACGCCCGGCGGAAGCTGCGCGGGGGTTCGAACGGCGTCATTCCCAGACCGCCTTGCGCGAGCAGGTCGGCGGCGGCTTGGGGCATGGGGGCATCGAGCATGGCGCGGAACTCGTCGAAGGCATGCGGCGCGAGCATGGTCGTCGTGGCCTCGTCGATGTCGCGGCGCGCGCTCTCGTCGAGATGCGACGTGGCCCATTGCGTGAGGGTCTGTCCGCGAAGCGACGCGGCGCGCTCGTAATTTCGGCGCTGCGACTGCGCGAGCCGGATATCCATCCGGCATTGCTTCTCTTTTCTCTCAAGTACGGCGGGCATTTCAGCCTCCTCGCAATCCAAAAGCGGTTCTTTTCCTCAATTATTGTACGGGCTTTCTCCGTACTGGTCAAGACATCAAACCGTATGTGGGGCCTCAGCCCGCCAGGCGCTCCTTGCCCGACCCGCCAGCCGCGATTCGTCTTGCCGCTACGCCTTCCGCGCCTCGATGCATCCGGTAAGCAAGCGAACCGCGCCGCGCAGCCTTTCCGCCTCGATGTCGAGAAGCGACGCGATGCAGTACGCCTGCTCGTCGGTCAGGGCCATGCGCGGCGCGCCCAGCGAGTCGAACAGCAGGTCGCGCGCGCCCTCGACGATGGGCCTGGCGCCTTCGACGGCGTCGCGCGCCGCCTGCAGGTCGGCCCATTCGCTTCCGCCGGCGGCCGCTCCGATCTTTCCGTCATTGCCTTCCATTGATTCCTCCGTTCATTCGGCTTTTCACGGCGGTTGCCATGGTAGGCCGCGCACCTTGCCCAAACCTCGCCCGTTTCTTGCCGAAATCACGCCATATTCTCACCAGAATCTCACCAAGATCGCACCATTGACACGCGGCCCGAGGACTGCAGTGCCCGAATTTCGGGGCTCGGCCCAGGTCCCGCGAATGCGGGCGTACGCCGCGGCGGTCAGGGGCCGGCCTCCTGGCATCGCCGACGCCGAAAGACATGCAATGTGGTTGCACCTTGCGCATAGGAGGAAATGATGGCGCCGTACCCCATCACGAACATACGCATCGACCCCGAGCTCAAGGCCGAGGCGAAGGGCATACTGGAGGACCTGTGGCTGAACCTGTCCTCCGCCATCAATATCTATCTCAGGGCGATAGTCCGCCAGGGGGATTCCCTTCGACATCGCCATGAACGACCAGAAGAAGGAAGGGCTGTAGGGGCCTTCCGCATCGAATTGCCAGCATATTTAGGGGTTAGGAGCTTTGATGATGCCGCTTTCGAAGACGGGATTGAGCGCTTGGCGCTGGGGAATACGCCCTAGGCGGTGTTCCTAAGTGCCAGGGAACACCCATTCGAAACTTCGTTTCATCGACCTGTTCGCCGGCATACGCGGGATAAGGCCGGGGTTCGACGAGGCGTTCTTCGACAGATAGCCGAAGCCGGGATCGGGCCTGCGATCGAACTGGCGAAGGAGGAAGCCCCTCGCGCGCGGCGGCGGGGTGAGATTTCCTTAGGCGATGCGGCAGGCTATCGACTAAAATGCTCTTTTAAATCGAGCGCCATACGGCTTTTGCATGCCTTGAGTCGCTAACGCGCGAAATCGAATCGGGACATTGCCAGGAAGTAAGCGGGTATATGTCGAAGAATATGACAGAGGATGCGGTGCGTGATTTGGCGCGCGGCATTCTCGGGCTTGCCGACAGCGACGTGGCGCGCGCGGGGTCGGTCAACTTACAACATTCAACCAACTGGGGTTTGCGGGCGTGGCGGACAAACCGGACGGTTGGTATCTGCCAAAGAACAAGGCGGACGCGGCGCTAATATTGGAGACGAAGGCGACGCGTATTGCCCTTGGTCAGGCGCAGGTGGACGAGGTGCTGAAGAACATCCGCATCATGCAAACGCAATACGAGAAGGTTATTGGCGTTCTATACAACGGCGAGGACGTGCGCGTGTTCAAGGGCGAGGAAGAAGTCAAGACGCCCGACAAGTTGCAACATGTCGGCTATTACCTGTCGCTCTATACCGTTGATAGTATCGACAAGGAGCGCATCTACCAACTGACGGCACGTATTAACAACTGCCTGCATTTCGAGTTTGGCATCAAGAACCTGTACCACCGCATGATTTTCACGGCATGCGCGTTGGTTGCCGAGCGTTACGGTGCGGGATTGAAGCGTCTGAAAGGCCTTGGGTATGAGACATTCCATACGGCGATTCACTCGACGCTTGCAAAATCATTGATTGCCAGCCGCAAACAGAATGCGAAAATCGACATCCTGCTGGAGGAATATTCCGACATCAAGATGAACACGACCGACAATCAGAAGGCAATCAATGACTTCATCGACTGGGTCGTCGAGATTTCCGAGTGCGTCAACTCGAACGAGTGGCGAGGCGAGGACGTGATGGGCATCTTCTTCAACGAGTTCAACCGTTACAAGAAGAAGTCCGAGTCAGGACAGATATTCACGCCTGAGCACATCACGGACTTCATGTACAAGATTCTCGAAGTGAACATGGATGACTGCATTCTGGACGCTACGTGCGGTTCCGGCGGCTTCCTTGTGAAGGCTATGGCGAACATGATTCACGAGGCCGGCGGTATGAAGACGAAGAAGGCCGGCGAGATAAAAGTCCAAGCAGCTCTATGGCATCGAGTTCGACCGCGAGATTTACGCACTGGCGTGTGCGAACATGCTGATTCACAAGGACGGCAAGACGAACCTCGAGCAGATGGATGCTCGCTCGGAGGCGGCCTGCGAGTGGATGCAGTCCAAGCCGATTACGAAAGTGCTAATGAACCCGCCGTACGAGAACAAGTACGGCTGCATGACCATCGTCGAGAACGTGCTGGACAGCGTTCCCGCGCATACCCAGTGCGCGTTCATCCTGCCGGACAAGAAGCTGGAGAAGGCATCGAAGGCGCAGATGAAGCGGGATTCTGAAGAACCACCGCCTGCGCAAGGTCATCAAGTTGCCGGAGGACCTGTTCTTCGGCGTGGGCATAACCACGAGCGTCTTCGTGTTCGAGGCGGGTGTCGCGCAGGATGGCAAGGAATTTTTCTCTTGCTATATGGAGTCCGATGGGTTGGCGACAGTCAAGAACAAGGGGCGCCATGATGTCTACGGCAAGTGGGCTACCATTGAGGCTCATTGGGTCGATGTGGTCGAGAAGCAGTCTGGTGACGATACGTGCCAGTGGGTGAATCCCGCCGAGCACCTGTCCTATCAGATGCCACAGAAGCCGTTCGAGATTTTCGAGGAGGACTTCCGCAAGACGGCAATGGATTACCTGATGTTCCAGCAGGGTATCGACGCGAAGGCGTTCGGCGAGAAGCTGCTGGATACCGCGATGTATTCGAGCCGCGTGAGCGCCGACGGCGAATCCGTGACCGTGACCATGCGGAAAGGTGGTGACGGTGATGGCGAAGATTGATACGAGCGGATGGAAAGAGTTCCTTGTTGGTGACTTATTTGATATCCACCCAACAAAGCATACAAAATGACAAACGCTCAGTTGATGGATGATGGAGACAATCCCGTTGTTGTTAATTCAAGTTATAACAACGGGATAGGTGGCTATTCCACACAGGAGGCTACCGAAAAAAGGCGGAATGATTACGTTTAGCGATACAACGACTGCCGATGCAATTTTCTATCAACCTAATGATTTCGTTGGTTATCCGCATGTACAGGGATGTACCCGAAGGGCAAGTATGCGGAGAAATGGGATGAAAAGCAGCTTTTTGTTTTTTGTGGTCGTTTTCAGAAAAGCAGCAGTTCTGTGTGGATTCGATTATGCCTATAAATTCACACGCGAAATAGCTTCTGCTATGGAGGTCTCGCTCCCTGTCGATGCATCCGGCGAGCCTGATTGGGCTTACATGGACGAGTACATGTCGGCGGTCGAAGGAATCTGGGGCAAGCCTTGAGAATATAGGGAAAGTCGAGAAGGAGTTTCATCCAGTCAATGCTTCCGATTGGCGTCAGTTCTCTATCGGCAGCCTATTTGAGATTGAAAAAAGGCACGCGTCTGACCAGAGCGGCGATGATAGAGGGAGACACGCCGTTCATCGGTGCAACCCTTTTGAAAACAACGGCATAACGGCACGAGTGGGCAACATTGGCCATGTTCACCCCGGAGGACTCATGACCGTTGCGTACAACGGGCAGAAGGCGACGGGCAAAGCGTTTTACCAGCCGATTCCGTTCTGGGCGTCTGATGACGTCAACGTGCTTTACCCGAAGTTCCCCCTCACCGAGGGCATAGCGCTCTTTCTCGCGCCCCTGTTCTGGGAGGCGGGCAGGCCGTATTCTTTCGGAGACAAATGGAGCAAGGACGTTATGGAAAACGATTGCCTCACCCTGCCGGCCGATGCATCGGGCGAGCCTGATTGGGCGGACATGGACGAGTGCATGCGAACCGCAATGGAGAGCGCGAGGTCTGATTTATGTGTATTGTCAACCCCACGTCGACAAAATCGGCGTTATGATTTCGACACTTTCAGCGTTTTGCGTGCCGACCGCCTTTCCTACTTCTGAGATTTGCCAAGCATAAGCGCGTTTTCCAGCCTCTTGCTTGCACCGCCGAACTCGACGAGCCTTCCGTGATGCATGATGCGGTCGATAATGGCGGAGGCAAGTTTGTCGTCTCCAAACACCACACCCCACTTGCTGAACTCGATGTTCGTGGTGATCACAAGACTTCGCCCTCGTAGCAATCGCTCATCACCTGGAAGAGCAGACGTGCGCTTTCCTGGGACAAGGGGACATACCCCAGCTCATCGATGACGATGAGATCCGACTTCGCAATATCCTTCAGAAGCACCTCGAGCGTGTTTTCGCGTTTTGCCCGTTCAAGCGCCATCACAAGATCCGCCGCAGTGAAGAACCTGACGGTCTTGCCGCTTTGTACGCACTTGATGCCGATGGCGATGGCAAGGTGCGTCTTTCCGCGCCCCGTTTGCCCGTAGAACACGAAGTCTTGAGCAGCGTTTACGAACTCCAAGCCTTCCAAGTCGTCTTTCGAGTAGCCTTCGGGAAAGCTTATCTGCGAGTAGTCGTAGCCCCCAAATGACTTTATTTGCGGGAATTTTGCCTTGCGCATCAGCCGCTCGATTTTGCGAGCATCGCGCACGGAAAGCTCAAACCTAATCATGTTGCTAACGGCCGCAATCTGACCTGCAGTGGCATTTTTCCAGGAAGTGCTTGATCGTATCGTTTGAGAAATAGAGCGTGCGCGCAAGCGCCCTGAAGGCCTGCAGATCCTCGCTTTTCATATAAGCCATCTCTAGCGACCTCCCATATTCAGTGCAGCGTCGTAGACGCTCAGATCAATCGGGTCGTCGTAGTTGATGCAGGGCGCACCGCCGGCGATGCGCGCGGCGCTGACGCTTAAAGACGCAGAGTCGATACGACCAGTTGAGGCGTATGCCAGCTCTGCCGCGCCAAGAGTCGCCTCCCAGCCGCTCTTTGCGCACTCGTCGCGCAAAAGGCGAAGACTTGCCTTTAGCTCCCCAGATTCCAAAGAGTCGAGATACCCTCGAAGATCCTCACGCATCGCGCTTCTGACCTTGGAGTTTTTCCATCCGCCCGGCTTTGCGCACAAAAGCGGAAGTTGGCTTGCGGGACTGGTCGTGTCTGTGGGCGCATCCCCGTATGCGCGCCTGTGCTCGCATACGAGCGCGCCGTCGTCGGTATGTATTGACACGCTGAACGCCCGCAGTGCCACGATTAAGGTCTTTCCTGCAAGGCTCGGGTCGCTTGAGTAATAGTGGTGCCCGCAAAGGCATACCTTTCTTGTTTGTTCGCCCTGGCAGATACGTAGCGCACAGGGTCGAACGGCTTTGCGGAAGGCCGGATAAGGCAAAGCTGTCTTCCACAAACAGCTGGCTTTCTGGCTCTCCTTTAATCCAGTGCGGCTTGTCCGAGAGCCTTAGGCACTTGTCGAGCAAATGCTTGTTGAAGATATCGATGTTGTGCACTTGGGCGGGAGGCGTGAAGAGGTTTCTCCTGATAAAGCCGACCTTGTTTTCCACGTTTCCCTTCTCGTTTCCAGAGGCGGGGCTGCAAAACGAGTAGGCGAAGCCGTAGTGCGCCGCGAACGCGCCGAAGAGGTCGGTGGTACGCACTTCCTTGCAAACCCGCCTCCCGATGCCGGTCGCGTTGTCGAACACGATTCTTGAAGGAACTCCGCCGGTATATTCGAATATCTTTTTTCAGCCCCTCGCAGACGCACTCGGAGTTCTCCGACGGGAGCACCTGCGCAAAGCCGACGTTCGAGTAGGGAAAGGTGACGACGAAGTAGCGCATGCGGCGCCTTGTGCCAAGCAAATAGAAATCAGCTTCGCCGAAGTCGGCCTGCGCCTCACCCGGCGCCCAGTCCAGATCAAGATAGGCGTCTTCGTATGCCTTGCGGGTCTCTTTGAGCTTTCTGACGTAGCGGTTTACTGCAGATTCGCTTACATTAACGCCGCATTCTTCAGTTAGGCGCTGGTAGATTCGCCGGGACGTGTGTCGTTGCTTTTTCCAGTTGGTTTTGTCCTCATCAAGCCAAGACTCGATTATTGATCTGTAAGGATCGAGTTTGGACGCATGCTTTTTGCTTTGAGGGGATTTGAGGCGAGAAGTCGTCCTTTTTAAGGTATTTGTAGACGGTGTCGCGCGAGACACCCGTAGCGCTTGCGATATCCGTGATGCTCAAGCCGTCTCTTCGCAATTGCCGTATAGAATTGATTGTGGGCATGCCGATCATTTTCCTTCCTGCCTTTCTGTTAGATTCCGAAGACAACTGACAGATTAGGCACCATGGATTAAGGTCGGCATGTTCGCGCTTATTTTGTCGAAATCATAACGCCGATTTTGTCGACGCTCACTGTACTAAACACAGATTTATCCGCCATGCAGTCAATCGGCCGGGAATGAGGCGATCCCGCCGTTTCGTTTCGGATGGCTTCCGCTCTTCGCCATCTTCTGGGTTTTGGACCGGCGGCGGCCTATTGCCGACGATGTCTCCCTTTCCTTCGGCAGGCGATCGGCCTCCCTTATCTTTCTCTCCTTTCCCTCGTCTCCATTCTGGCATCTTGACGATATCGAAGATTGCGGCAAAGGCGAGGAGAAGCGGAAGGCGAAATGGAAGCTTGCGATATAGGACGATTCATTAGGCCATGTTGGACCAAAATCGACATATAGGCGATGCCGATAATGGAAACGGGCTCCACAATGCGGGGCCCGTTTCCATTTGCTCGAGGCGGAGCCTTGGTCTAGCGGGGCCAAAGAAAGCCCATGGCGGGATCAGGGCTCGAAGACGGTCGGACGCGCGGCCCGGAAAACGGGTCCCTGGCGATAAAGGCGCGCCTCGCCTCACCGCGCGTCGGCGAGGTACGTGACCGTCCTCTCGTTCGGCCAGTAGTTGTAGGAGCACGTGGCGACCGTGACCGCCCCGCGCCGCCAGACGCCCTCGGATGAGGGGTCGAGCACCGTGCACGCCTCGGACATGCGGGCGTCCCACCAGGCGTCGAAGTCCTGCTCGCCGTCGAAATGCGCGCCGCGTCTCGAAAGACTCGGTAGAATGGTTCTTGCTCGTCGGCCGTCGTTCGCGACGGCGATGGAACCGAGGCGTTGAACGAGCGTTGCCATTGCATATCGTGAACTTTATAATGTAATTATTGCTATGGAATGGGGATATCCTAAGCCCCCTATTGAATATATGGAACGAAGGAGGAGGCCGTGAGCTTCAGGGAGACCTTCTGCCATCTGGCCGAGACCCGGGGCGTGATGGCCGAGATCAGCCGCCAGACGGGCATAAGCAAAGCCATCCTCTGCCGCTACAAGGACGGGGTCGCCCCATCGTTCGACAACGCGATACGGATAGCCGATTTCTTCGGAGTGTCGCTCGACTGGCTCGCGGGCCGCTCGGCCGACCCCGTTCTGCACGCGGGCGACGACCCCGCCGCCCGCGTCATCCTGAGGAGCTACGAAGTCATGGGTCCGGCGGGCCGGCGGACTCTCGCGACCGTCGCCAAGAGCATGGCGCTGGATCCGTCCAACCGGGACGCGAAGCCCGCCGCCAGGCAGCGGGACTGACGAGGGCCGGGCGTTGCGAGACCCGGGACCGGGGCTGGTATGAGACCTTGGCGACCGACTGCCGGCGTTCTGGCTGCGCAGTTCGGCGGTGGGGCGGCGCGAAGCGTGAAAAGAGGCCGGAGCGAAGGGGCTCCGGCCTCGATGCGGCTGCCAGGAAAGGTGAATAACGCGCCCCTGAATAGCCCCTACTCGCGGACCTTGCGGCGGGCGACTTCGGCTGCGCCCGCGGCGGCCGCCATGCCGGCGAGGGCGACGCCCCAGGGGGTGTCGTCGGCCGTCTTGGGCAGGGCTTCGCCAGAGCCCGCGGCGGGAAGCCTTCGCCGCGGGAGCGTCCGCGGCCTTCGCGGAGGCCTGCTGCTGCGCGGCGAGGGCGGCCTCCTCGTCCGCCTTCTTCTTGGCGAGTAGGGGAGTCGTACTTGGCCTGGGCCTCTTTCTGGACCTCCACGGCCTCGTCGTGCTTGGCCTTGGCGGCGAAGTAGGCCTCGGAGTGTGCCGGTCTCGGCCGCGGCCTCATCCGCCTCGGCCTTGGCGGCGTCCGCGGCGTCCGCGGCGGCCTTTGCGGCGGCGAAGGCATCGTCCAGCTCGTCCTCGGTCACGGCGAAGGCGGCCGGGGCGTGCTTGGCGGAGCGCACGGTCGAGCCCGCGGCGACGGACGCGTCGAAGTCGATCGCGCGGGCCTTGGCCAGCGCCGCGTCGGCCGCGTCCTTCGCATTCTCGGCCCCCGTCTTGGCCTCTTGCGCCGCGGAGACGTCGGCGTCGGCCGCATCGAGCGCCTTCTGGGCCGCGTCTGCGCCGTCCTGGCGGCGGGAACCGCGTCGGCGAGCGCCTGCTGCGCCTCGGCGGCGGCTGCCGCCTTGGCGGACGCCTTGGCGGCGCCCTCGGCCTCGGCCTTGGCCTCGCCCGTCGCGGCCGCGAAGCTATCCGCGTCGTGTTCGGCGGCGATGGCGATGTTTATGGCGTCGAGCTCGGCCGTCTTCGCGGCGGCGAGCTCCTTCTCGGCGGCGGCGAGCTGCTTGGCGGCGTCATCGGCGCCGGCCTGCGCCGCGTCGCGCTCCTTCAAGGCGGCCGCCTGCGCCTCCTGGCGCGGTCGAGGGCGGCCTGCGCGTCGTCGATGACGGACTGCGCGTCCTTGAGCTCGGCATCCTTGGCCTTGGCGTCGGCGTGCTTCGCGGCGGCGTCCGCCTGTGCCTGCTTCAGCGCCTGCTCGGCGTCTGCGGCGTCCTTGGCCTTGGCGTCGTAGGCGGCCTGCGCAACGTCGACGGCCGCCTGGGCTTCTTTTGACGCCGCCCTTCGCGGCTTCGAGGTTCGTCTCGGCGGAGGCGACGGCCTGCTTGGCGGATTCGACGGCCGCGGCCTTCTGCGCGACGTCGGTCGCGGCGTGCTGCGAGCATGCGGAGTTCGCAGCGTCGAGGCCAGCCTGCGCCGACGTCTGCGCGGCCTGCTTGCTCTTCAGCGCGTCGGCCGCGGCCTGCGCCTCGCCCTGCGCCGCCTTGAGCTCGGCGAGCTTGGCCTGGTACTCGGACGGCGCCTTCTTCTGCGCGTCGACCCAGTCGTTCAAAAGCTTCGCGTACTCGTCGACGGTGTACGTCTTGGCGCCTTTATTGGCGCTCCATTTGGCCCATTCGAATACCTGGGAGTGGGTATTGCGATACGCGCCGGGCTTGGTGTTGATGGCGTAGCCAGTAAGGTCGTAGTTTTCGACTATATTCAGGTAATGCCCAGCCTGGTCGGTATTGGGATCCGCTTCGTAGAGCTTCTTTTCCGCGTCATACCATCCAACGAATGGGTCTGAGTAGCCGAAGGCGAGGTTCTCCCGATGCGGAAAGCGCCTGCATGGCCTATATTCTTCTGCGACCAGTTGGCGTCCCACATGGCGTAGGCCGTGTCGATGAGGGTCACCTTGAGCTCGGGCAGGTTCTTGTCGGCGTTCTCGGCGTTCGAGCGCAGGGCGTTGCATTCCTTCAGGAACGCGATGGTCGCCTGCATGTTGACGATGCTCGTTGAATCGTCCGCGCTTCCCTTCTGAGTGAGGTTTTCCGGGGAGGCGCCCGTGTAAGCGCTGGTCACGGTCTTGCTCTCGAGCACGGCGAGCGCGTCGTCGGCGCCCATGTCCTTGAAGAAGGCGAACGCGCCGTCGGAGAGCTTCTGGCTGGACTCGGCGGCGGCGGCTTGGGCGGCGTCGGCGGCCTTCTGGGCCTCCGCGACCTTGGCGTCCGCGGCGTCCGCGGCCTGCTGGGCCTGCTGGGCCTCGGCCTTCGCCGCGTCCAGGGCGTCTGCGGCCTTCTTCGCCGCGGCGTCGAGCTCGCCCTGCTCGGCGAGCGCGGCGGCGTGGGCCTTCGGCGGCGGCCTGCTGCTGCTTTTGCGGCGTCGAGCGCCTCCTGCGCGAGCTTCGTGCCGCCCTGCGCGGCGGCGAGGGCGTCCTTCTTCTGGTTCAGCTCCGACAGGGCCGAGGCCTGCTGCTGGCCGGCATAGGCGGCCGCGGCCTGGGCCTCCCCGGCCGCGGCGTCGGCGCGCTCGGCCTCCGCCTCGGCGATCGCGAGCGCGTCTTGGCACTCGAAGACCTTCTGCTTGGCGGCCCGAGGCCCCGGGCGTCATCGCGGCCTGGGCCTCGGAGACCTTGGCGTTCGCCGCGTCGAGGGCCGCCTGGGCGGAGGCGAGCTTGGAGTCGGCGGCCTGTTTGGCGGATGCCGCCGCATCGGCCGCGGCCTGCTTGCCTGCGGCCTGCTGCTGCGCGGAGGCGAGGGCGTCCTGGGCGGCCTGGGCGGCGGCCTCGGCCTTCTTCTGGGCCTCGACGGCGGCGTCGTAGGCGGCCTGCTTGTCTGCGGCGTCCTGCTTCGCCTTGTCGGCTGCTTGCTTCAGGCCGTCGAGGCCGGCTGCGCCGCCCGCCTGCTCGTAGGCCTTCTCGGCGTCGGCCTGCTTCTGCTTGGCCGCTTCGAGCGCGCTTTTCGCGGCGGATTGCCCGCCATGGCGGCTCCGATGTCGTCGCCTGCCTTCTTCAAATCGTCCGCGGCCTTGGTCGCGGCGGCTTCCGCGTCGGCGATCATGGCCTCGAGCTTGCCGGACGCGGCCTCGTATGCGTCGGCCTTGGCCTGCGCGGCCTGTGCGGCCCGGGCGTCGGCGGCGTCCTGGGCGGCCTTTGGCCGCGAGGTACGGCGCGCCGTCGACCTCGAGGGCGGCCTTGTCTCGGCGGCGTAGCCTGCCGCCGCCTCGTCGACGGCGTCCTTCGCCTTGTCGAGCGTGTCCGCCGCGGCGATGTGCTCGCGGATCAGGGCGGCCCCGTCGCGGGTCGCGGCCGCGAGCTCCTTCAGGTCGCCCTTTGTCGTGCCGTCGCCTGCGACGGAGCCGTCGGCGGCCAGCGCCGCCGCGGGCACCGACGTCAGCGCCAGGGACGCGGCCAAGGCCGCGCTCGCGAGCCTGCCGCCCATGTTCAGCTGTTTCATGTGGTCTCCTCCAATTGATTCGCGGGCGGGGCCCGCCCCGGTCTTTTCCGGCGCGATCCGCTCGTTGCTCTTTCCCTATCCTACAGGTTCGGGGCGCCATGGCCGTCGGCCTTTCCGGGTTATTTCGAATCGGCGGATTCGCCCCGGGTTCTGCGCGTTCGAGCCGCGCCGGGGGCCATGGAAATCGAATGGCCGGGCGAACCCGCCCGGCCATTTCCATGCGCCGCGCCTAAATCGGCATCAGCGCCATCCCTGCTCTTGCCGGAAAGCCTTGCGAAGCCGAAATGGCCGCCGCAAAGGCCCGAGGGGCTAGACGAGGCGCGCGTAGTCCTGCGTCTGATGGAATATGTGCGCGACGACGACCTTCTCGCCGTCGAAGCGGTATAGGGCAACATAACTGTTCACGAGCATGGGCCTGAAGCCGGCCGCGGCGAGCTCGGGCATGCGCGACAGGGCGTGGATCTCGGGCATGTCGCAAACCAAGTCCAGCTGGTATTCGAATTCCGCCATGAACCGCTCCGCGGCCGTCGGACTTGCGAGGTCGACGGCCAGGTATTCGACGATGGCCTCGTATTCGAGCTGGGCGCTCGAGAGGATGACTCTAGGAAAGGCCATACTTGGCCTTCAGCCCCGCCGCGAACTCGTCGTAGTCGACGCAGTCGCCTGCCGCCTCCGCGCTGTGCGAGCAGCATGCGGGAGAGCAGGCGGGATTTCGCGGCCTCCTCGCGCATGGCGCGGTAGCGCTGCTCGCTCATGCAGTGCATGGCCTCGCGGCCGTTCTTGGTCACGGTGACCTCGGACTCGCGCTCGACGAGCTCCACGAAGGCCGAGGTGCTTTTTCATGTCCCTCACGGGAACGCATACCGCCATGGTGGCCCCTTTCTCGATTGGATTGCGGCCCAATTGTACCGCATTTCGCGATGCGATGCGATACGTCGAAATGGCGGAACCAAGATAGGCCGCCGCAACTCGAGGGGTGTGACGTCTCGCCCATAAACGACCCATTGGGGCCCGAGTCGTTTTCAAAAAGCAGGCGGGGCGCGCTATCATGCGTGGAAACAAAGAAAAGCCCCGGCTGCAATGAACTGCATCCCAATTCTGCAAAGGACCCCGTTTCCTGAACGGCAAAGAAGTGAATCAAGCGGCCCGGCTGAGCCTGTACTCGACCGGGCTGCTTCCGTCCAGGCGCCTCTTGATGCGCACATTGTTGTACCAGGCGATATACTTCTCCAAATCCCTCTCGAAGATATCGGGGTCGTCTCCTCCCAATCGTAGTAAAGCTCGGTCTTGACCATCGAGAAGAAGTTCTCGGCCTTCGCGTTGTCGAGGCAGTTTCTTTGCGGGACATGGACTGGGCGATCCCCATCCGCTCGAGCGCGAGCCTGTAGGCGGGCATCTGGTACTGCCAGCCCATGTCCGAATGCAGCAACGGGGTGCCTTCGCCATCGAGCCTGCCCTCGAGGCCCGCCAACATCCGAGGACCATCTTCATGTTCGGGGACCTGGATATCGAGTAGGCGACGACCTCGTCGTTGTAGAGGTCAACCACGGGCGAAAGGTAGAGCTTGGTGCCGCCCACCTTGAATTCGGTGACGTCGGTCACCAGCTTGGTCATCGGGTCCTCCGCCTCGAAGTCGCGGGCCAGCAGGTTCGGGGAGGACTTGCCGACCTGGCCCATGTAGGAGCGGTATTTCCTGCGTCTGCGGGTCCGGCACAGCAACCCCTCCTCACGCATGACCTTGAGCACCGTCTTGTCGGCGATGCGAACGCCGGTCGCTTTGCGCAACGTGTCGGCAACGCGTCGATATCCGTATCTGAACTGGGATTTCTTGCATATCTCCACTATGGCCGGCCGCTCGGTTGCCTGCCTGTCTGAGGGAGGGTTCGCCTCGTGGTAGTAATAGGTGGAACGCGGCATCCCGATGAGCTCCAAGAGCGTGGAGAGCGGATATTCCCGCCTCAGCGACTTCACTATCTCGTGCTTCCGCCTGCTGCCGAGAGGGCCGTCGCCGAGGCGGCCATTCGTTTTAAGATCTCCACCTCCATCCGAGGCGGGCGCACCGCTGCTCGAGCGTCTCCTCGCTCGCGGGCTCCTTCCTCCTTCGCCCCGACGGGTGGACGGCGAGGGCGTCGTCGCCTCCCTCTCGGTACCGCTTCACCCAGTCTCGTATCTGCGCGCTGTTGCGCACGCCATGCTCGAGAGCGAGGGCTTTGTAGTCCCCTCGCCGCGGAGATAGGCTTCGACGACGCGAAGCTTGAACTCCTGGGGATAGCGGTTGTTCTTCCTCGGCCTGTCTATAGCCCCGACGCCGCCTTGGTCGATCCTCTCCCTCCAAAGCTTCACGGTCGACTTCGTAAGGCCAAACTCATGCTGCAGCATGGCGATGGTCGCGCCGTCGGCGTACCTGTCCGCAAAGCGCTGTTTGAACTCGGCGGAGTAATCCTTGCTCAGCAAATCAAACCCCCTAATCGCAGAAGACCCCTATAGGAGAAGCAGAACATTGTCTGTCCAACTATAGGGGTTCACTGTAATTCTTGGACGGCTAATTGGCGGCCTACGCCGCACATAGGGGACTGATTCCGGAACTCCTCCGGGGTCAGTCCCTTTAGTTTAACCTGCCTCCTTCTCGTGTTCCAGTGGATGACGTATTCGTCGAGATCTCTCTTGAAGTCTTCGAAGCAGGGCCATTCCCTCCCCTGAAGAGCTCGTCCTTCATGTGGCCGAACACCTGCTCGGTCGCCCCGTTGTCGATGCAGTTGCCCTTCCGGGACATGCTCTGCACCACGCCGGCCTTCTCCAGCCTGCTGCACCACCCGGCCTGCTGGTATTGCCAGCCCATATCGGAGTGCAGTATCGGGCTGGCGCCCTCGGGCTTCCTGGATATGAACTCGTCGAGCAGCTCATGCTGCTGGGCCATGTCGGGGTGCAGCGACGTGGACCATGCGACGATCTCCTTGCTGCCGAAGTCGTAGATCGGCGCGAAATAGGCCTTTGCCCCAGGGCTGCTTTGAACTCGGTGACGTCGGTGCCCATCTTCTGCCAGGGCCCGTCGGCTTCGAAGTCCCCTGCCGATGACGTTTTCGAAGGTTTTGCCGACCTTGCCCCTGTAGGAGTTGTACCTGTGGTAATCGGTCTCGCGGCGGATCCCGCAGCTGATGCCCATCTCGTGCATCATCTTGAGCGCCGTCTTGTCGGCTATGCGCACGCCTTGTTCGGCTCGCAGGCACATGGCGATCTGCCTGTGGCCGCACCCGTTGGCGGTGCGCGAGAATATCTCGGCGGCGGCCTCCCAGAGCTCGGGCCTGGTGGGCGCCTTGGGGTGCGAAAGCGCGTAATAGTAGCTCGACCTCGCCAAACCGGCGCATTCCAGCAGGTCAACGAGTGGGTACTGCCCTGAAAGCCCGCTCACGACAACCGCTTTCTCGGTTCGGGAGCGCTTCTCTGCCTTCAGGGCTATCGATTTTTAAGTAGGCGTTCTCGGCCCGAGTTTCCGGACCCTCCGCTCGAGCCCTGCTCGCGCGTCATCTCCCTTGGTCGGGGAGCCGGAGCCTTTCGGCCTCCCCTTGGGCTTCGGCCTGAGCGCCTCCGGACCTTCCTCCCTGTATGCCTTCAGCCATTTCTTGAGAGAGCTCGGCGAGGTTATCCCGAACTTCGCCATGGCCTCGGGCTTCGTCATGCCCTCGTCCACGACCGCCCTGACGGCGGCCAGCTTCGTCTCAAACGAGTAGGCGGCGTGCTTCTTTCCCATCATAGCTAGAACCTCGATGCCTGCTGATCTGTAGATGTTCAGCCATTTTCTCACGGTTTCCTCTGGTATCCCGAGCAGAGCCGCAATCGATGCGCGGCCTCGCCCCATGTCGTACAGCTCGGCCGCGCGCAGCCTCAGGCCGACGTCGTACAAAGCGTTTCCAGCCATAAGGGCCTCCCATTTTCGTATCCAAGAAATGGGAGGCAGTTCACAATCCGGGGCTCCAACCCAGTTGGGATGACAGCGACAACGTCATTATGGCCCAACCGCGAACGGCTTGATTATAGCGAATCCATCCATGCGCCGCCATCCCAGCATTGCGAGAAGGGCGGCATTTTCATGAAACCGCAAGACAAGCCGTATACGATGACGATCTATCAGCTGCGCGAGCTGCATCGATCGATGAGGAAGGCCGGGGCGGACGTCGCGGCGTTCGATTTCGTGTTCGAAGACGTGACGTCGAGCGTGTTGTTCATGACGGACGTCGCGCCCTTCAGGCTCGTATTCTATAAGCGCTCCAGCAAAGAGCGTCTTGAAATTGAAGTCGTTCCGGGCTATATGATTAGGCTTACTCAAAGCAGGGAGGCGGAGATCAGACGATATTTCGAAATGCCGACGGGAGGATGGCAGAGCATGCTTTTCAAGAGGCTCGCCGACGCGCTCAGGGCCCAAACTCCCGTCGAATTCGTTCCGCCCCGGGCGTCCGAGCGCCAGCTCATCGCGAAAGCCAGGAAAGTCCCGGAGGCGGATAAAATCTATTTCTGCGGCTTGCGCGTCTGGCCGGCAATCAACGCCCGAAACGGTAAGAAACAATGGCACAGAAATCCGAGGAACCTTGAAAAGGTCAAGCTCCTCGATCCGCAAATCTATCGAGACGTCAAAGACAGGGACATATCCGTATGCTATACCTGATGACCCCGCCAGGGCCGTAAAATGGGTCGGCATCGGGGCGGTTACACGGTGCATTGTCGATAGGCATAAGTGTATTCCTCCATAATCCGCAGTATGGTCGGGTCGCCCATGCCGCCCCCTGCGGTAGTCGTTCTGCATGCCTCCGCCGGGTCTGTGCTCTTCATTACAGAGCTCGATGAATTTCTCCGTGTTCACTAGGAGCCATTCGACCGACGCGCTTTCGTTTCCGCATCGCACGCCGGGGTCTCCCCCAAAACCGTCGTCGCCGACGAAGCCGCACAGAACGCGCGGCTCCGAATCGCCGGAGTCGGCGATGACGTTCACCGGCTCGTCCGGGCTGGTGTTGAAGAAGAGCGCCAATGGGTCTTCCGAAGTGACGACGGCCTTCGCGCCCGATGACTCCAGCGCCTCCACAATCGCCGCAATCGTCTCATGGCTTGTTTTCTGCATACGTTTCCTACCGCTTGATTTTTCAATGCAATGCTTGCGACATCTGGTTTTCGGGAATCTGCCCGGCGGGCCGAAACCTTGCCTTAAATAAGGAAGGCGGCCCTCGCATTCGAAGCGGGGCCGCCCACCATTCAACAATCTGCGCGTCGGCTACCAGGCTGATGCTACGCCGTCGTAGCCGGCCCACGGCCAGTCGACGAACACGGTGGCGTTCTTCTTGACGGCCGCCTTGAGCAGCGGGGCTTCCCGAGGCGGAGCGGGTGGGGTACACGCCAGGCGTGGACGTGGCCTTGCGGGTCTTGCCCATGTCCGAGCACCACGCCGACCACGGTCCGCGAAGGTCACCTCCTCCCCAGCGCACGACCGCGCGGGCGGGTAGGTCGAATCGAGGTCGAGGTCCCTCGTCATCGCCTCGTCCGCCTTCCAGCGGTAGGAGGCGTCGAGCACGCACGAGCGCGACGTCGTGCCGTATTCCAGCGAGCACGAGTTGTGCGCGTACAGCTCGAGGTCCCCGTAAGCTCCCGCGGCGTATAGGGCGTCGCGTATTCGGAGTCGACGAACCAGCCCGATACCTCCAGGCACCCTCCTTCTGGGCCGCCGCCTTCGCCGCCGCGGGGTCTCGTAGACGGCATTGGGCAGGGCTTGGTCCGTATAGCAGGGGCTCCGATTCGCCGTCGACGTAGTATTTGATTCTGAGATTGCCCAGCACGAGCGTCGGCGCCGCGCTCGCGACGGTTCCCTGGAAGCGGTCGAGCATCCAGTCGTGGTCGCCGTAGTCCCCGCCCGCCGCCGCGGACGAGGCCGCGGTGGGCTGGACCGCGGAAAGGCGGCACAGGCAGTGGAGGTATTTGCCGGAGTCGTCCATGGTCGGCGAGTATTCCGGCTCGGTCGACCACTCGCGCACGACCTTCGCGTCGGTGGGCTTCGGGACCATGTGGACCTGGAAGCTGCCCAAGGACGTCGACATGTCGCCGGCGGCGGGTGGTTGCCCTCCCCGTCGGAATAGCAGTGCGCCGACCAATGCCCCACGCGGTTGTACGCGCGGTAGTCGAGGTCGTAGTGGCGCGCGACCTCGCCCTTCAGCCAGAACTCCACGCCGACGATGTCGGTATCGCTCGACCGCCCGTTGAGCCATTCCGCGGAATATCCGGGGAACAGCTCGGCGCCGTCCTGGCCCTCGGTCACCTCGATGCCGCGGACCTCGATCCAGTCGCCGTCGGCGTTGGATGACCTGTCGGAGCCGTTGATGCAGACGTAGCCTGCGCTGTAGGAGCCCTCCGAGGCCGTCGCCGTCGCGGTGAAGCGCTGCCATTCGGTAGTCGCCGAAAACGTCTTCTCGTTGCCGCCGTCGGCGGACGAGCGCCAGATGGGCAGCAGGTCGAAGCTCACGCCGTCGCGGCCCGCGCGGACCCATGCGGTCTGCGTGTACGCGCAGCCGGGAACCGTGGCACAGCCGTCTTGGGCGATGCCCATCTGGCCCGCCGATCCGTTCGACGTCAGGCGCAGCGCGCGGGAGCCCGCGGGCCACATCCCGTTGCCGGAGTCGAGCGTCACCGCGGAGACGGAGCCGGCGGCGTCGCTCTCGCGGAACGTGCCCGAGTGCCACGAGCCGGAGCCCATGGACGGCTCGACGCCCCCTCGCGTGATCGAGCGGGTGTCGGCCGGCGTGGAGACCTCGATGCAGCGGACCTCGATCCAATCGCCGCTTGCGTTGGAGGACCTGTCGGTGCCGTTGATGTAGACGTACCCGGCGCTGTAGGAGCCTTCCGAGGCCGTCGCCGACGCGGTGAATCGCCGCCACTTGGTCGTCGCCTCGAAGGTCTTCTCGTTGACGTCGTCGGCCGAGGATCGCCAAATGGGGACCATGTCGAAGCTCACGCCGTCGCGGCTCGCGCGGACCCAGGCTGTCTGGGTGTATTCCGAGCCGGGGACGGTCGCGCATTTGTCCTGCGCGATTCCGACCTGCTCCGCCGAGCCGTTCGACGTCAGTCGCAGCGCGCGCGATCCCGCGGGCCAAACGCCGTCGGAGCCGTCGAGCGTCACGGCGGACACGGAGCCGCCCGAGAGGCTCTGGCGGAACGTTTCCGAGGCGCAGGTCCCCGCGCCGATCTTCGGCTCCTCGCCGCCGCGCGTGAGCGCGCGCGAGGGCGCGGAGGCGTCCCCGCGGCCTGCGGGCATGACGGGAACGACCCCGAGAGCGTCCCTCCGCCCGCGAGGTGCGCGACGCATTCGAGCGATCCGGCGAACGCGGTGCTCTCGATCCAGAGCGCGAAGTCGGTCACGCGCTGCTCGTCGGACTGCATCTCATGGGGCAGGCCGATGTAGCGGTACGCCGGGATGCCGCGGTCGATGCCGGGCTTGCCGTCGAGGCCGACCTGGCCCCAGCCGTTGCGCATGTAGGCGCCGACGACCCGCGCGCCGTCCTCCTCGACGCTCTTGGGCGAGTCGGTGGTCATGAACCGGTAGATGTAGGGCGTCTGCCCCGTTCCGGAACGCGTCGTAGGGCCTGCAGGTCGCCGCGGGGTCCGAGCAGCGCACGGGGTCCCTGCCGACCTTGTATTCCTCGGGCATCTCGATCGAGCCCGCGAAGCGGACCTCGTCGAAGTCCCATTGGTGCGCGCGGTTGTCCCACTGGCCGTCGTAGCCGTTGGAATGGAACTGCACGTCGGCTTGGTTGGCCGCCTTGCCGCCCGAGAGGTCGAGGTTTCGGCCGGTCGCGTCGCAGGTGACGTAGCTGTGCGCGTAGGAGGCGTCGGTCGAGCCGCCGATCCAGAACTGACGCCCGAGTACCCGTTCCACGTCGCGCCGGACCATTGCGTGTAGATCCTGGCGTTGTATCCCGTCGTCGCCGAGGTCGAGGGGCCGTTCATGCCGGCCGGCTCGCCCAATCCGAGCACGGGCTTTGTGCGCGGGGCAGAGGCTGTGCATGTGCCCCCTGCCGATCGAGTCGACGCCGCCGGCGTTGGCGTACCAGACCTGGGAGGTCGCCCCGTAGTAGTCCCAGGACCAGAGGTACGTTCCCGACGACGTCCCGCCGCCGCAGACGTCGAGGCACTGCCCGTTTCCGTTCGCGCAGGCGTTGGTGACCTTCCACGCCCCGCCGAACAGGTCCCATCTGTTCGAGGCGGCATCGGTCCTGGCCTGCCTTGATGTCGCCCGGGCACGCCCCGCCCTCGTTCTCGAACGCGGCCCCCTGGTAGTTCCAGTCCGCGCAGGAATAGCCGCCGTTCGTATGGATCCAGACGTAGCAATGTTCCCAGTCGTCCCAGGACCCGCCGGCGTATTCGCCGACGCATACGTTGTAGAAGCCCGCGGACAGGCCGAAGCCGTGGCTTGACGTTTCGCGCTGGCGGCGGAAGAAGAAGTCCTTGCCCTCGTACCCGAAATTGCGCAGGCCCGTGGCCCACCATCCTCCGTATCCTTCACCGAGGATCTCGTTGGTCAGGGCCCAGCCGTGGTCCTCCGTCATGCCCCGTCGCACCAATACTGCAGGCGCGTGTCGCGGTCGTACGAGTACCACAGGCGATGCCTGCTCTGGTCGTTCCAGTCCCGGCAGGCGGCGAGGGGGCTGCATGTGGAAGGCGTCGTAGAGCTCGTTGGAATACTGGGCCTCGACCCAGAGGCCCGCGGCGACGCCGATCCACTGGGAGTGGCCGCACACCCAGGAGAACCACCCCGACTTGCTTCCTATCCAATTCCCATCGCCGTGCTTGAGGATCGCCCAGTTGCCGGCCGAGCCGAACCATCCGCCGCCGACGTCATAGCCGTCGGCCTTCGCCGCGCGCGGCCAAAGCAGCATCGCCGAGGCGCCCGCCAGGCACGTCGCGATGAAATTGCGGCGGCTCACCAGCGGGCCCTGGCCTCTCGGAGCCGGCTTCCGGGTTTTCGGTATCGTCCGGCGCGGCCCCGTCGAGCGGGGATTTCGCGCGGGTCTTTTTCCATCGAGCATCGTATGCCTCCCAATGCCTGAATGCGCCGCTCGCGGGAAGGGCCGGCGTCAACCGCGACGTCAACCCGCCAGCCCGCCCCGCGAGGGGCGCTATCTTGATAGCTTCGACATGAATGCCGCGGCGCCTTCAAGGCGGCTTGCGGCGCGGGCGGCGCTGCGGATCGCGGGCATGCCGGTCGCCGACGCCGCTGCCGCGATTGCCTCGCGCCGCGTCGGCCCGCCGCCCTGGCCGCCATGCTTGGTCGATTTCTCCATGCCCGGCCTTTCCTACAACGCTCGAATATGCCCATGAACGACGGCCAGAAGTCCGCTATGCGCGGCGCCATGAGCAGCACGAGCGTCGCGGGCAGGAAGAACACGAAGCTGACCACCGTGAGCTTGTTGTCGAGCTTTGGCCGCCTCGACGGCCAGCATGTCGAAGCGCGCCTTGCGCGCGATGGCGGCCTGGTCCTCGAGCACACCGGCGATCGAGGTGCCCTTCTCGGTGGCGTCGATGACCGCGGCGCAGAAATAGCTCATCGGCGGGCAGCCACACCTGTCGCGCATCGCCGCGACGGCGGGTCCTGGGCACGCCGAGCCTGGAGATCTCGGCCTCGCAGCGGGCGAATTCCTCCGCGACAGGGCCGAACGCGGAATCGCTCGCGACGTCCTTCATCCCGCGCTCGAGCACGAGGCCCGCCGACACCGACACGACCATGAGCTCGAGGGCGCTCGGGAGGTTCTTCGCGACGTCGTCGGCGCGCGACTTGCCCGCGGAATCGGCCAGGCGTCGGCGCCCAGCCACCGAGCGCGGCGCCTGGGATCGCCAGGAGCGGGAACATGGGGCCCGCCCCGAAGGCGAGCCCCAGCCCGGCCAGGCACACCGCCGACGCGGCCGACATCGCGAATTTCGCGGCGCGCCACGTCGACGGGCGCATGGCGAGGCCCGCGCGGTCGAGCTTTCGCGCGCGAGTCGCGCGCCTGGGACAGCTTTGAGTGGCATTATCCGCTCCGAGAGCCTTGCCGGCGGCGCGTTGCAGGGGCGGTCCTCTGAACCGCGTCGTCGCGCGAGGCCGCGCTCGGAGGCCGCCCTGCGCTTCACTCTGGCGGAAGGGGCGCCCGCCAAGGCGTATGAGAGCGCCCCTGCGGCTATTGCCAGAAGCGCGATGGCCATCGGTGCCATGGTGTTCCTCCTAATCGATGTCTATGTCGGAGAACTTCCTCGTCAGCGCGATGCCGACGCCCGCCGCCGCGACCATCGCCGCGATCACGGCGGCGCCCGCCGGCGGCGTAGAAGTCGCGCGCGCCTCCTGGAGGATCGCGAGCTGTCCGAAGAACGCCACGATCGGAACCATCACGAGGATCTTCGCCGTGGATTTCGCGGGAGCCGTGTTCACGGCTATGCGCCTCCTCATGTCGTTGCGCATGTCTATGGTCTGGGCAATCTGGCCCAGGGCGCGGGACAGGTCGCCGCCGCTCTCCTTGTGCGTCCTGACCGCCGCGCATATCAGCCTCATGTCGGCGCTGTTCGCGCGCGCGGCGGCCGCGTCGAGCGCGGCCACCGTGTCGCCGTCGATCGAGTAGCTCGCCACCGCGTCGGCCAGCACGGAATGCAGCGGCTCGTCGGCGTTGTCGGCGGCCGTGGCGAGCGCGCGCTCGATTGATATGCCGGCCCCCGACACGCTTTGCGCCACCATCGGCAGCGCCCGCGCGAGCTGCTCGTCGAAAAGCGACATCCTCTTGCGGGCCCGGGCCCGGATCGCGAGCTCTGCCGCGCAAGGCGCCGCGACGGCGCCGGCGAGCCGCCAGGGGTCCCGCGGCGAGCATCAGCAAGAGCCCGGCCGCGGCCGCCAGCGCCAGCAGGATCGACGCCCACGCGGCCGGGTCCATGTCCAGCCCGGCCGCGGCCAGCCGGCCCCGGCCCTTGGGCTTGCTCGTCCTGCGCATGGGCTGCGGCACGGCGGCCCTCGCGTCCTCGGCGTTGACCGCGCGTCGCGTCGATGCGGCCGCGGCGATTCCCGAGGCGAGCGCCCATGCGCCCGCCGCCGCGGCCGCCACAGCGAGCGCGGCTATGGCCGCCGCTACCATGACGTCCCCTGATGCCGAACCACGCCGGGTCGTAGGGCGCGTCGGCGTCGAGTATCTTCTCCTTGATGGGCATGGACTGGTGCTGCAGGGCCTCGAAGTGCTGGTCGCGATCGTTCCAGCGGAACAGCTCGTTGCGCACGATGTTGCTGTCGGAGAATCCCTCGACCGCGGTGATCGACGTGATCCGGCGCGAGCCGTCCTTGCGGGAGCGGTGCACGTGGACGATGAGGTCGACGGCGTAGCCGATCTGGCGGCGCACCGAGTCCTCGGAGA
>VOFG01000475.1_pt1 | contig 72000 bp, 76 predicted proteins | sample 5384171 | NCBI WGS metagenome assembly VOFG01 (sample SAMN12384726, study PRJNA508395) | human gut metagenome | isolation source: healthy gut F | host: Homo sapiens
GCAGTAGAAGAAGTTTCTAAAGCATGCGCAAGCACAGGTGTTACAATTTCAGCTCATACATCTTATGCTGCTACCAATCGAAGCATTCGGAACAGAAGAACAGAAACAGAAATACCTTCCAGATCTTGCATCTGGTGAAAAACTTGGTGCTTTCGGTCTTACTGAGCCGGGCGCTGGATCTGACGCTGCTGGACAGAGAACAGTTGCAGAAGACAAAGGCGATCACTACTTATTAAACGGAAGCAAGATCTTCATCACAAACGGTGAAGTTGCTGATGTTTACGTTGTATTTGCAATGACAAACAAAGAACTTGGAAACAAAGGAATCAGTGCTTTCATCGTAGAAAAAGGATGGGAAGGATTCAGCTTTGGAAGTCATGAGAAGAAAATGGGTATCCGTGGATCTTCTACATGCGAGCTGATTTTCGAAAACGTAAAAGTTCCGAAGGAAAACCTTTTGGGAGAAGTTAACAAAGGATTCAAGATTGCTATGGCAACTCTGATGGCGGACGTATCGGTATCGCTGCACAGGCACTTGGTATTGCTGAAGGCGCATTAGACGCAGCTGTAGAATATGTTAAGACAAGAGAACAGTTTGGACGTCCTATCGCAGCATTCCAGAATACAAAATTCACACTTGCTGATATGAAGACAAGAGTAGAAGCTGCTAGATACCTTGTATATAGCGCTGCTTTGTGCAAAAGATAACGGCGAACCATACTCTGACAAAGCTGCTATGGCTAAATTATTCGCTTCTGAAACAGCAAGAGAAGTTACCTGGAGAGCAGTACAGTTATTCGGTGGATATGGATATACAAGAGATTATCCAGTAGAAAGAATGATGCGTGACGCTAAGATCACAGAAATCTATGAAGGCACTTCTGAGATCCAGAAGATGGTAATTGCAGGAAATTTGCTGAAATAGTTTCTGGAGACAGAAATGGAGGATGATACGATGGGAGAAATACTATTTTCAGCTGTAGTTGGAGGCTGTCTGATCGCTTCAGGAATCCCTTATGATTTTCGTCCTTGGGAAAGAGGAAAAAAAGGTTAGAAAAGATAAGGAGGATGTTGCATGAATATATTCTTTATAGGAGTGGTTGTCAGCATACTGGTTTACATAGTGGTTGGAATCTGGGCAGGTCGTTCTGTAAAGGACGTAAATGACTATTATGTCAGTGGAAGAAATGCCCCGACGATTCTGATCGCCGGAACCCTGTTTGCATCGATGCTTTCGGTAAACGGGTTCATGGGAGACCAGGGATGGTGCTATTCCGGCAACATTACAACACTGGTATTGCTAAATTCCATGTGTGCAATGGGTTATATTGCCGGACCACTTATGTTCGGACGATATTTAAGGCGGTCAGAATGTACAACAATGCCGGAATATTTCGGAGCGCGTTACTGCGATCTGAAAAACCGGAGAGTTGCCGGAATTATTACAGCAGTTTCCCTCACAGCGTATTTGCTCTCATGTATCACCGGAGTTGGAATTTTAATGCAGGAACTGACAGGGCTTTCTTATGAGCTCTGTCTCTTCCTGGCATGGTTTTGTTTTACCGCTTTTACTTTTTATTCCGGTTCGAAAGGAGTTATTCTTACGGATACGATGATGTTCATGGTATTTTTAATAGCGACGATCATTGCCGGTCCTTATGTTTTCAAGGCACAGGGTGGAATTGGTCATCTGCTGGAGAATCTCATGAATAATCCAAACATTCCGGAGAACCTTTTGGATTATCATGGCAATATTCCAGGAGCCGGGGCAACAGATGTTTTTGGTGCAGTGATGTATGCAGTGACGATGGGAATTATCTGGTTTATTACAGTGTCGGTATCGCCTTGGCAGGCAGGACGTAACATGATGGCAAAGAGCGAGCATGTTACATTCCGCGCAGGTGCGATCGCAGCGGCATGTACGGTGATTTTCCTGATGTATTTGAATCTGCAGTCTGTGACCGTACTGAATCTTAACCCTGGAATGGAAGATCCGCAGAGAGTTCTGATCTGGGCAGCATTTCATGTAATGCCGAAGCTTGTCGGAACATTGATGCTTGCCGGCATTATGGCAGCAGGATTATCTTCTGCATCCACATTCCTGTCGGTCATTGGATTTTCTATTACATCGGATATTGTTTTTGTGGAATTTAAAAGTGAAAAGCAGCAGTTATTTGTCAGCAGAGTGATAATGCTGATCCTCGGTGCTATTTCCTTACTGTTAGCATATACAGGAATCGGAAGTGTCCGCATCGTTACTTATTTTGCATCTACGATCATCGCAGCAAGCTGGGGCGTTTCCGCCATCGGAAGTGTGGTAAGTAAAAAGCTTTCCGCTACCGGAGCGAGATGGTCTATGATCGCCGGATTTGTTGGATTCATTGTTACAAAATGTCTGGTTGGATTTCATGTAGGATTATTTGCAACTGTATTTATTAACTTTTTAGACCCATTCTTTATTGGAATTTACCTGAGCCTCTTTTTTGCGATACTCGGATCAAAATTACATCCGGTGACAGAGGAGGAAAAAGCATATCGGGAAAAACTTCTGATATTACCGGAGTCTGAAAAGGTAATAAAAGATTACAAGATCGACAAAGTATTTGGATATCTTCTGATCGCAGCAGGAATTGCAGTGACACTCTTTCCTTTTATTCGGCTGGGCGCTGCCATATAACGGAATCATATAAAATAATGATAGAGAAAACGTGGAGGGGAAACGTTATGACACAAAAATCAAAAAGCAGTAAAGTAGTTACTCTGATTCTTATGATCCTGGCAATGAATACCATTTATATGTTGCCATACCTGATGTATACATACTATACACCATTACAGGAGGCTATGGGTCTTATTGGAAGAGATGCTGACTATGGTAGATTATTAAACGTATATGGTATTGCAAACGTTATTTTATACCTGCCAGGTGGATGGGTAGCAGATAAATTTGACTGCAAGAAGTTACTTGTATTTTCCATGGTTTCAACAGGTGTTCTTGGTCTCTGGGAAGCAACATTCCCAAGCTACACAATCCTGTTACTGATCCATATATTATTTGCAGTAACAACCGTACTTACATTCTGGTCTTCTTCTGTAAAATGTGTCAACATGCTCGCTGATGAGGGAGAACAGGGCGGTATGTTCGAAGCCTGGAAGCAGGACGTGGTGTTTCAGGTCTGGTTCTTACTATTATCTTTACATCTATTTATGCAGTAAATGCAGCTGACAGCACAAAGGCAATGAGATTAAATGTGTTAATTATCTCAGTTGTTATGATCGTGATCGGTATTCTTTTAGCAGTTTTAATGCCGAAGCCAAAGAATACAGAAAATGCAACAAATGCTACATTACTTGACAGTATCAAAGCGATGGGTGTTGCATTCAAGTGTCCAGTTACTTATCTGTTAGCAGGTATGATCTTCTGTGGATCTATGTGTCTTGCATCTACAACTTATTTTGCACCATACTTACAGAACATTTGTGGATTACCGGTAAAAATCGGTGTTTTATATTCAAACTACAGCAAGATCGTTACACAGTTAATCGCTGCATCTGCAGCTGGTATTTTAGCAACTAAATTAAAACGTTCCACAAAACCTATGATCGTAGCCGGTGTTGTTGGAGCAGGTTTATATATTGTTATGGAAATCTTACCAGCATCTACAGCAGTTATGTGGCCAATGCTTGTTGTAATGACAGTTGCTCTTATGATGATCTATGTATTCCGTGCTCTGTATTACGCAACAGTAGATGAGGAAGGAACACCTAAGAACATCGTTGGTAGTGTTATCGGTATCTCATCCTTAATCGGATTCATTCCGGATACATTCTACACATCATTATGTGGTAAATGGCTGGAAGCTGATCCTGTAGGTGGATACAAAAAGATCTTCTTAAGCTGTATTTTGGCTATGGTAATTGGTCTTGTTTGTGCATTTATTTCCGATAGAAGAATCGTAAAATTCCGCGCAGCAAACAACAAAGAAGCTTAATTAATAAGAAAAAGATTAGTGTGTTGAAAGAATAATTCAAGCGTTGATACGTTGAATAAAAAAAGACAGAGTGTCCCCAAATTGGATACGCTGTCTTTTTTCATGATTCGGATATGGAGGGTCAAAATGTTTGTTTTGTAAACTTAAATGCAAACGTTTTGACACCCTACTCTGATTTGGTAAATAAATGTCAGAAAAAACTTCCTGTTTTTGGGGAGAAAAAAGAGAGATATAAAAACCTTGTGTTTTTAAATATCTCTCTGCTAGGATTCTTCATCAAAAGCTTTTGACAATAATTTAACATATTCATGTAAGACTTTACAAAAAGAATTCATTTCACTGATAGAGCAGACCTTTAATAGTTCTGACTGTATCTCTGCTGTTTTTTTTGTGACAAAAGCGATATAAAGGGTATTCAGACGTTCACCGTCCGGAGTAGTGTATAGATGCACTACTTTTGCATTACCGGGACGCTTTTCGCGGTAAATGTAGCCACCTTTTTCTAGGTTGGAAACAATGGATGAAATAGTTCCTTTTGTCCGATGTTGTTTTTGGGATAAATCACTTACGGTAATCCCTGGATTTTGTTCAATCGTAGATAAGATAGCGACTTCGACAGACTTGATCGGACGATCATTACCGTAGTCACGAGTTCCATTTTGCATATCTGTGAACAGCATAGCAAACATGGAAAGATCACTGGCATAGGCGATGAGATTCGTACTATCCTTATCCCCTGTATTGTAATATTGTACCATGTATGCGGTACCTCCTTGAATGATTGCATATCAGAATAATAATGATATATATATGTAATATATCATGAGAAAATAGGAATGACAAGGAAAAACGGGGAAAAACAGGGAAAAGGACAGAAAAACATTTCTATACAAGAATTAATTCCAGGATCAATACAACCGTACAGCAGCCGACAGATACTTGAAACAGACTTGCGCCAAACTATGCACTGATCATCCCAAAAACGAGTGCGATAGCACCTGCAACAGGACTTTGTGTTGCTTCGATGATCGCAGGAAAAGTCATGACGGATAACGTAATATATGGAACATAATATAAGAAAGACTGGATAAATTGATTTTTGATCGGTTTTCGGATCAGAGTCAGAGGAAGCACACGGATCGCGTAAGATACAAGTGCCATGACAGCAATATAAAAAATAAGGGTTGTGTGTCATAAAAAACTCCTTTCGATAGTGAAGACAGAGTGAAATATATGTAATGTTTCAATTTAGGTAGTTGCATTTTTTATCTTTTTCCGGGGTGCGGGAATAGGATCGCAGCAGCAGAAGACAGGATCACCGTCAAAAAAGAATGGTCCTTGTTCCACTTGAAAGAGAACGGGTTCAGATAGCCGGGGCGTGCAATTGTGATCCCAAACAGCTTGTCGGTCACATCATAGGCGATAAAAAGCCGATGGATAAAGGGTGTCTTCCGAGAAGCGTTGTGCAAGTGCACAGCTCATCAAAAGATAACGGGCATTGGAGATTAGCGTGATGATCGCAACTTCAAGATAAGTGGCATTTGCTGCGATCAGTGTAAAAGCAGCATATTCACCTGCTGAAGGCGTTATTGAGGAGGCTGGCAAGAAATCCCTGTAAAGGATTCAGACCGGCATTCCTTGTGGCGATTCCAAGAGAAAAGGATACCGCAAAATAACCGAGTGCGATCGGAAATCCGTCCCGCATTCCTTCGGTGAAAACTTTCCGGCTGAAAGTATAGACCGGATGTTGGCTTGTTTTGAATGTCTGTATATTGTGATTCATAAAAATTCTCTTTTCATCAGGTTGTTAATATCAAATTAACTATGTGGAAGAGATGATGGGGAAATTTGAAAAAGATACCGGAGCAGGCAGATTTTTCAAAGATTTTAAGAAATATCATGGGCTTCCGGTTCAGGATGCCATTTTTTCTTTAACCAGAGTGATCTGATCTGTGATATGGCAAAGCACGAGGACTTTATTGTTATGGGAAGATGTGCGGACGTTGTACTCACGAATCATCATATCCCACATATCAGTATTTTCATCACAGCATCGTTTGATCAGAGTGTACGCCGTATGATGGAAATAAACAGCTTAAACTACAAGCAAGCGGAACACCTGTTAAAGAAGTTAGATAAACGCCATGAACGTTATTATCATGCATACACCGGTAAAAAATGGGGTGATGCGGTCAACTATGATCTGTGTATTGACAGTGCAAGTTACGGAATCAAGGAATCGGTTGAGCTGATCGAGCGTATGATCAATAAGTATCCGAATAGTTAAAAAATAATTTCATATATGTAAACACATTGCACAAAAAGTAGTGTTTTTTTTCTACACTTTAGACTCTAAAATATATTGACTTTAGTTTCTAAAACGAGTATGCTTTTATTAAGATAAAAAATATTTCATTTAAGGAGAAAAAAGTATGGCAAACAAAGAAATCAAAACAGAGCAGGCACCGGCAGCAATTGGTCCATATTCACAGGGGATTTCAGCTGAAAACATCGCATTTGTATCAGGACAGCTCCCAATCGATCCTGCAACAGGAGAGTTTGCAGGTAACGACATTGCAAGCCAGACACGTCAGTCCCTGAAAAATGTGCAGGCAATTTTAGCAGAGAATGGTATGACGATGGCAGATGTGACAAAGACAACAGTACTTCTTGCTGATATCGCAGAATTTGCGGAAATGAATCAGGTTTATGCAGAATTTTTTGCAGAACCATTTCCAGCACGTGCAGCATTTGAAGTAGCAGCTTTACCAAAAAATGCGAAAGTTGAGATTGAGGCAATTGCAGTAAAAAGATAAGAGGAAAATGAAGATGAGCGTAGATTTTAACCGTGAGGTCGATCGTAGAAGTACAAGTGATGTGAAATGGCGCCCGGAAGGATTAAAGGGGTATCTTCCGATAGAAGTTTCGGAAAATGAGATCCCGATGTGGATCGCAGACATGGATTTTGCATGCCCGGAGTGCATCGTAAGAGCCATCAAAGAAAGAGCCGATAAAGAGATTTTTGGTTATTGCTCTTATAAGCAAGAGTATTATGATGCATTAACCTGGTGGTTTGATAAGCGATTTGGAATGAAGATCCATACGGACCTTGTTTCCATGATGCCGACCGTTGTCAGTGCGATCAATGTTGCAATCCGTGCATTCAGTAATCCGGGAGATAAAGTTATTATTCAGCAACCTGTATACGATCCATTTGCAGAACTGATCAAGAAAACAGGAAGAGTAATGGTGAACAATGTCCTGATCTGTAATGATGGAGTATATGAGATGGATTTCCCACTGCTTGAAGAACAGGCAGCAGATCCGGATGCGAAGATTATGATTTTATGTAGCCCACATAATCCGGTGGGAAGAGTCTGGACAAAAGAGGAACTTGCCCGTGTCGGTGAGATCTGTAAAAGAACAATGTCCTTGTGATCGCGGATGAAATCCACAGTGATCTTGTATATGCAGGATATGTTCACACACCGTTTGCGCTGGCAAGTGATGCACCGCATCTGTTGTGCACATCTCTTGGAAAAACCTTTAATGTAGCAGGACTTCGCCTTGCGAATATTTTCAGCTCTTCAGCAGAACTGAAAAAACAGTATGATCAGGAGATTGATGCTTATTCATACAGCGCATCCAATACGTTTGGTTTGGAGATGGTACAGGCGGCATATTCACCGGAAGGAGAGGCATGGCTGGAAGAATTATTAGTTTACCTTCAGGGAAATGTGGAGGTTGTTTCAGAGTGGTGTCAAAAGCATAATGTAGGATTTACAGCACCGCAGGGTACATTTTTATGCTGGCTGGATCTTGGCAGTGCCGGACTGACAGACGAAGAGATTATTAAGAAGATTATTATGGGAAAAGAAGTGATCTGTGTACCGGGACCATGGTTTGGCAAAGGCGGCGAAGGTCATTTAAGGCTGAATATTGGCTGTACAAGAAAAACGCTGGTAGAGGCTCTGGATCGGATCGCTTCTGTATTAAATAACTAATTTCAGAAAAGCACATAAATGCAGCTTTGTAGAACAAAAGGAGGAGGGTTTTTATGCTGACGAATGAAATAATCCGCCTGCAGGCAGAAGCACAGCAGGATTATGTGATTGAAAGCCGACGTACCATTCATCGTTTTGCTGAAGTAAGCGGTAAGGAATTCAAGACAAGTGCTTTTATTGAAGAAGAGATTAAAAAAGCCGGTCTGCCTTATGAAAAAGCCGGTGATACCGGTTGGATCGCAATTCTTGACACAGGGAAGCCAGGATCACGTATTGCGCTCCGGGCAGATATTGATGCGCTTCTGGTACCGGAGGAGCCAAATAACCTTGCAGGTCCTCGTGTTGTAGTGTCCGATGACCCACATACGAGTCATGCATGTGGTCATGATGCCCATACAGCAATGTTATTAGGAGCTATGCGTGTTCTTGCAGAGCAACGTGATAATCTGACAGGCGTGATCTATTTCTGCTTTGAAGAAGGAGAAGAGGATGGCAGAGGAATATTGGCATGTTAAATCAACTCAGCGCCCATGGTGTGGACGTTTGCTGGGGAATCCATGTTTATGCAGGACTTGAATCCGGAAAGATTTGTGTTAGTGCCGGTCCACGAATGGCTGGTGCTGCGGGAGTCGGCATTAAGGTTATCGGCAGAGGGGGACATGGCTCCAGACCGGATATGTCGGTAAATCCTGTATTTTGTGCAGCCTCTATTCTGACCAATACAGCGACGGCCTGGGTCAATCAGATTACTGCCGGAAGAACGGTTACGTTAGGTGTGACCAGTATCCAGGGTGGTGAAGCACCAAATGTCATCCCGGACACAGCGGATATACTTGGTTCCCTGCGTTTCTTCAATGATGAAGAAGGAGAAAAAGCTGTCCGAATCTTTAAGAATGTAGCAGAGCATACGGCCGCAATGAATAATTGTCAGGTACAATTTGATGATCGTTTCTGTGTTTTATGTGCGCCAGTGATCAACGATGAGTATTATTCAAATCTTATTTCCACTGCATTGCCGGAGGTACTTCCGGAGAACGTAACGGTTTCCTCTTGTGAGCCATGGTATGCATCGGAGTCATTCTCCTGCTATCGAAGAATTTGTCCGAGTGTACTGGCACACCTTGGAATTAATAATCCGTCCTACGGTTCGGGTGCAGCACATCATAATGGTTTCTTTGATGTGGATGAAGGAGTATTATCTACCGGTGTGATCTCTACACTGAAGTTTGTTGCAATGCTGCAAAAATAAAAAATCATACGCAGCAAAATAGCAAGTGCTTTACTGCTGAATGAACATTAACTTACTGCCGTAAAATGTTTCCTTGCAATTTTTGGAATTGTCTGCAATAATTCTATATGCGGAGGGGATAGAGATGAAGGAACAGCGTATCAAATTAATCGGAAAGTTATTACATCAGCAGGGAAATACAGCAAGAGCTTTTGTACAGTATATGGATTCAGACCGTGAGTATACGGCAGGTGATAAACTCTACATGAGAGAGGCACACTTTGTGATCGCGATCGGTCCCGGTGAAGGACGTACTATGTCTGAGATTGCCAGAGAGATGAATGTTACACAGGGGGCAGTTTCGCAGATCGCATCACGTCTGGAGAAGAAAGGATACGTCTGTCGCAGGAAGAATGAAGAAAACAAACGGCAGATCATTGCGTTTCTGACTGAAAAGGGAGAGCAGTTTTACACAGAGCACCAGCGATACGACGAAAGTATGCACAGGCAGATGGATGAGATCGCCCTGAACAGGTTCAATGAGGAAGAACTACAGTGCATCTTTGAATATGAACAGATCATGGAAATGTTGCTGAAAGAAGAAGCGCTTACGCGGCATTTGACAGAGAAAAGTAAAAATTAAAAATTTTGAAGAAAACGAAAAAGAGCCGGATATCTGAATTTTGAGATTTAATCTCATAGGATATGGAAGGCTCTTTTTTTATGAAAGGATTCGGGTGTCAAAAGATTTTTTACGAGATTTCATGTTTCTTCCGCTTTGAAAGCGTCCAATGCCTACAAAAAGAAAGGCGTTCCAGTAATGGAAATTTTCCAGTATTTGTTTCTGCTGATTTTTTCTAACAGAAGCATGTACATGAACCTGATCACACGACGGAACACTCCTGATTTTGCGAAGGATACTGTATATCGTTTTATGAAAATGATTCAGATTAACTGGATCCGTTTCACAACAATACTTTCAACCCGAATCATCAAGGATGCCATTCTTCCTTTGGATTCTGAGGATCGTGCAAATGTTCTTATCATTGATGATTGCCAGACTGAACTTCAGACAGCAGGAGCCGACTCATATTATGGAGAACATTGTTTATAATGAGCTGCTTGTGCGTGGTTACAATGTGGATGTCGGTATTGTGGATGTATTTGCAAAGAATAGTGAGGGAAAGAGAGTTTATAAGCAGTTAGAGGTTGATTTTGTAGTGAACCAGGGCAGTCAGAGATATTATATTCAGGTAGCTTATGATATGACTTCTGAGGAGAAGCAGACACAGGAACTTAATTCACTCCGTAATATTCCGGATTCATTTAAGAAGATTATTATAGTAAATGGAACAAAAAAGCCTTGGAGAAATGAGGAAGGATTTGTAATCATGGGCATGAAATATTTTCTGCTTAATGCAGATAGCTTGGGGTTTTAGTTTGGAAGGAGATAATATATTCCGATTATAGAAGATATGGATATAAAGTTAAATCCGATTTTCCGGGAGACTTACACGCTTGGGGGATGTCGGTGTAAAGGAGAAGGGATATACATCACGGAAGCCTGCATGGGATGCGACGCCTGCGCGGCAGTATGTCCGCAGCGGTGCATTGAGGAGGGCGCGCCGTACCGGATTCATCGGAATCATTGCTTCCGTTGCGGGAACTGCTGTGAGAACTGTCCCTCGCACGCGATTGAGCGAAAATGAGAAAAAACGATTAGTCGTACATATCACGAAAAAATGAAAATGCCAGAAAATTCATGCTTAAATGATAAAAAATGCGAATAATAATAAAAAATGTTTTCATTGACTAACAGATATTGAGGTACTTACAATGGGAACAAAAGGAGGGGGTTTTTATGTATGCATTGTCAAAAGCACAGGCAGGAGATATATGTACGATCAAGTGGATGTTCGGGCTGCCGGAGGCAGTCGATTTTCTGCGCCAGCATCACGTGGAGGGGGAGAGACCATACAGGTCATCCGTAAGCTGCGGGACAGTCTGATCATAGGGGTGCAGAATGAGCGGGTGGCGCTTGGAAAAGAAATCGCAGACCGCATACAGGTTTAAAAAGAAGGAGGGCAGAGCACTTGTTGCGCTGCTCTCCTTTTTGTGTAATAGGAACGAAGTTTCCTATTACATAAAAAAAGTCTGTCTTCTGGCAAGAAAACTGGTCATACCAGATTCCAGATGGCAGATTGCACAAAAACAGAACCGTAAATATAGTGCAAAATAGCGTTGATTTCACAGAAAAAGTGTGTTAAAATTTAGACAAACATGAGGTATGACCAGAACGCAACCGAACAAAGGAATACCTCGGCACAGGGAAAGGGGCATACGAATGAGTGAGTTTAAGGTGATTGAAATCAAGAAGAACATTCTGGAAGACAATGACAGAGAAGCAGATGTGCTTCGTTCTGAGTTAAAGGCAGACAGAACATTTCTTCTGAATCTGATGTCTTCACCGGGGTCTGGAAAGACGACCACGCTGGTGCGGACGATAGGCGCGTTAAAAGACGAGATGCGCATTGGAGTCATGGAGGCGGATATCGATTCGGATGTGGATGCCGACACGATCGCACAGACTGGCGCGAAGGCCATCCAGATCCATACGGGTGGCATGTGCCATCTGGATGCGGACATGACGAGACAGGGCATTGAGAGCCTCGAGACAAAGGACGTGGATCTCGCCATTCTCGAGAACGTCGGCAATCTGGTCTGCCCTGCAGAGTTCGATACGGGAGCCGTAAAGAACGCCATGATCTTAAGCGTTCCGGAAGGGGATGACAAGCCGTTAAAATATCCGTTAATGTTTTCCATCTGCGACGTGCTTTTGATCAACAAGATCGATGTACTTCCATACTTTGATTTTGACATCGAGGCATGCAAAGAGCGCGTGAAGAAGCTGAACCCGAACATTCAGATCATTCCGATCTCTTCCCGCACCGGCGAGGGGATGGATGCGTGGTACGACTGGCTTCGCACGGAAGTAAAACAGTGGAATAATTAAAAACTGCCGGAAGCGGCATACATATTTTATGGGTATACACAGGCTATGAGTATGCGCACTCTTAGAGTGCGCACTATTTATGCAAATATAAGACGAAAACAGACGAGACAGAATAAAAAAACAGGAAAAACAACGAAAAACGAAGGAAAAAGGAGACTGTTATGGCAGAAGAAAGAGAACTGATTTTAAAGCTCGGGAAAAAGATTACCGACCGTATTCCGTACAAGCTTGGTATGGAGAAGCTCACGGTAAACGATCCGGAATACTGGGGTCTTGCAGGTGTGGTTACCGATGAGATGGCGGAAGTGGCACTGTGCATGGAAGTGCGCAAGCCGATCACGCTTCCGAAGCTGGCAAAGAAGACAAAGAAGCCGGAGGCAGAGCTTGAGAAGCTGCTGCAGGAGATGGCGGTTGTCGGAATCATCGAGTACAACTGGGAGAATCCGCAGCATGAGAAGCAGTACATTCTGCCGATGTATGTACCGGGAAGCGCTGAGTTCATGGTAATGAACAAGGAACAGGTGGAGGAACATACAGAAATCGCTGATTTCTTTGAAAATATGTCAAGACTTCCGTTAGAGAAGGTGACACCGATGGTGCCGCTCGGCGGAGCCAGGTATCGGTATGCATGTTATCCCGGTAGAGAAGGCTATTCCGGCAGCACAGGAATCTGCAGATGTGGAGCATATTTCCCACTGGCTGAAAAAATACAAGGACAAGTATGCGATCGGGCAGTGTTCCTGCCGTCTGCAGCAGAGAGTCCGCGGAGAGGGAACCGGCGATATCGAGGGCGAGTGGTGCATCGGTGTCGGCGATATGGCAGACTTCCTGGTACAGACCGGAAGAGGACACTATGTGGAGCTTGACGAAGTGTTAGAGCTTTTAGAGCGCGCCGAGAAGATGGGTTATGTACATCAGATTACCAATATCGACGGCGAGGATAAGATTTTTGCAATCTGCAACTGTGCAGTCGGCGTCTGCAACGCGCTGCGCACCTCCCAGCTGTTCAATACACCGAACATGTCCCGCTCTGCATACCGCGCACATGTGACCAAGGAAAACTGTGTGGCATGCGGCCGCTGCGTGGAGTATTGTCCGACCGGTGCTGCAAAGCTCGGACAGAAGCTGTGCACAAAGAACGGTGAGATCACTTATCCGAAGCAGGAGCTTCCGGATGCGACAAAGTGGGGACCGGAGAAGTGGAGCACAGATTACCGTGACAAGAACCAGATCAACTGCTATGAGACCGGTACAGCTCCGTGTAAGACTGCCTGTCCGGCACACGTTCCAGTACAGGGTTATGTGAAGATGGCAGCGGAAGGCAGATACATGGATGCCTTAAAGCTGATCAAGAACGAGAATCCGTTCCCGGCAGTCTGTGGTTCTATCTGTAACCGCCGCTGTGAGGATGCATGTACCAGAGGAACGATCGATCAGGCGGTAGCCATCGATGAGATCAAGAAATTCATCGCAGAGCAGGAGATGCATGCGGATAAGCGCTATATCCCGGAGATTGTCAACCATCTTGGAACCGGCGTGGATCTGCCGCAGAAGATTGCGATTGTCGGCGGCGGCCCGGCTGGTCTTTCCGCAGCGTTCTACTGCAGAAAGATGGGTTATCCGGTAACGGTATTCGAGAAAGAGTCTCGTCCGGGCGGTATGCTGTTAAACGGTATTCCGTCGTTCCGTCTGGAGAAAAATATCATTGACGCAGAGATCGAGGTTCTCCGCCAGATGGGCGTTACCTTCAAGTGCGGCGTAGAGGTAGGAAAAGACGTGACGATCCAGCAGCTCCGCGAGGAGGGCTTTAAGGCATTCTACGTGGCAATCGGTGCACAGGGCGGACGCAAGGCCGGAGTTCCGGGCGAGGACGCTGATGGCGTGAAGACCGGTGTGGAATTCTTAAGAAGCGTGAACCTGGATGAGAGCACAAAGCTTTCCGGAAGAACCGTCGTTGTCGGCGGCGGTAACGTGGCAGTCGATGTGGCAAGAGCAGCGCTGCGCGCAGGTTCCGGTGAGGTTTCCATGTTCTGTCTGGAGTCCCGCGACATCATGCCGGCGGCAAAGGATGAAGTGGCAGAGGCTGAGGAAGAGGGCATTTCCGTAAACAATTCCTGGGGTCCGAAGGAGATTCTGACAGAGAACGGAAAAGTGAAGGCAATCGTCTTCAAGAAGTGTCTCTCCGTCAAGGATGCGGACGGACGTTTCAACCCGCAGTATGATGAGAATGATCTGATGACCGTTGAGTGCGAGAACGTGCTGCTTTCCATCGGACAGTCCATCGTCTGGGGAGATCTGTTAAAGGGAACAAAAGTGGAGATCAGACCGAACGGCGGAGCTATCGCTGACCCGGTAACCTATCAGACCGCAGAGCCGGATATCTTTGTCGGCGGTGATGTATACACAGGACCGCGTTTTGCCATCGATGCCATTGCAGCAGGAAAAGAAGGATTTGTATCCATGCATCGTTTTGTCAATCCGGGACAGAGCTTAACACTCGGACGTAACCGCAGAGAGTTCATCGAGCTGGATAAGAACAACATCGACGTGGAGACATTTGACAACGCAAAACGCCAGATTCCGGGCACAAAAGCCGGCGTGGCAAAGGAGACATTCCGCGACTTGCGCTGCACACTCACCGAGGAGCAGATCAAGACAGAGGCAAAGCGCTGCCTCGGCTGCGGAGCTTCGGTTGTGGATGAGAATAAGTGTATCGGCTGTGGAATCTGTACGACGAAGTGTGAGTTTGATGCGATCCATCTGACACGTGATCTGCCGGATGCAAGCCGTATGTGGAAGTCTGAGGACAAACTGAAAGCAATTGCACCGTATGCGTTAAAGCGTCAGTTTGCGATCAAGCGCAACAAGAATTAAGAGGAGTCATATGCACGAACTGGGAATTATTGTTCATATCGCAAAGACATTGGATCAGGTTGCAGCGGAGAACGAATTAAAAAAAATTGGATCTGTCACGTTGGACATCGGTGAGGTCAGCGGCATTGTGCCGGAATATCTGACGGAGTGCTGGGAATTTTACCGCAAAAAGAATCCGCTGATCGCAGAGTGCGAGATGAAAATTGAGTCCCTTCCGGCGGTCACAATCTGTGAGGACTGTCAGAAGACCTATGAGACGGTTACTTACGGAAGACAGTGCCCGCATTGTGGAAGCTATGAAACGTATCTTGTGACCGGCAACGAATGCAGTATCAAGGAGATCGAAGCCTGCTAACCGGAGGCGGAGAGCCCTATAACAATCTTAAAATGGACATGGAGGGAAAGACACGGACTGTTTTTCCATCCATGTCCGTTTTGCGTCTGTGGAAAAGTGACAGCTAAATGGCTGCGTGTCTGCATAAGATAAGAAGAAGGAGTATGGCAGGGGAGGAGTTTCTCGTGCCGGAAAGAAGGAGAATTTGAAAAATCTGTATCAGGGAGACCGGGGAATCCTGGTATCTTACATGCAGCTGGCGTTAAAGCGCGCGGGGTATCCGCTTTTGGTGGACGGCATCTTTGGAACGAACACCTGCCGGGCGCTCGCTGATTTTTTGCAGACCGACCGCACGCCGGACCGCATATGCGTGGTGGATCGATCTGCCTGGGAAAAGCTGCTGCCGTATCTGAGAGGATACACCACGGAGGAGGGAGAGAACCGGATCCTTTTTGAAGACCCGGTAACGTCGGTGGAGGTGCCTTATACGTCGCTGCTCACAGCGGCAGTGATTGACGGGATTTTGGCGCGCTACCCGTTTTTAAAGAGCGGGGAGATCGGCAAAAGTGTGATGGGAAAGCCGATTTCGTATCTGGAGATCGGAAACGGGGAGAAAGAGGTATTCTACAACGCATCTTTTCATGCAAATGAGAGCATCACAACGCCGGTTCTGCTCAAATTTGCGGAGGAATATGCGCAGGCGTACGAAAAAGGAACGGCGCTCTACGGCGTGCCGGCGGCGGAACTGTTTGAGGAGTACCGGCTTTTCCTTGTGCCGCTCGTCAATCCCGACGGGGTGGATCTGGTGAACGGGCTGCTTACGGACGGCGGGTATTACCGGCGGGCGCAGCAGATTGCATCGGATTATCCGGCAATTCCGTTTCCGTCCGGATGGAAGGCGAATATCGAGGGCATAGATTTGAATCTACAGTTTCCGGCAGGCTGGGAAAACGCAAAGAGAATTAAATATGCGCAGGGGTACACGAAGCCGGCGCCCAGAGATTACGTGGGAGAGGTACCCCTGACGGCACCCGAGAGCGAGGCGGTGTACGCGTTTACCAGATCACATGATTTCAGGCTGATCCTTGCGTATCACACGCAGGGGGAGGTCATCTACTGGAAGTATCTGGACTATGAACCGGCGCACTCCTACGAGATTGCGCAGTATTTTGGGCGTGTCAGCGGCTATACCGTGGAGGAGACGCCCACGCAGTCGGGATATGCCGGGTATAAGGACTGGTTTATCCAGGAATACGACAGACCGGGCTACACGATCGAGGCCGGGATGGGAGAAAATCCGCTTCCCATGTCGGATTTCGCGGGTATCTACCGGGACAACGCCGGAATTCTGCTGGGCGGAATGACGCAGATTTGACAGAGAAAAACGCCTTTCGTATAATGGAGCGTAGAGTTTACATTAGGAGCAGAAGATGAACTATAAGTTATACTGGGAGCTGACAAATGAGGGAGACGCGCGGCTGCTTCGGGCGTTTGGCGAGACGCCGGAGCCGCGTTTCCCGGCAGAGATAGAGGGAAGAGCGATTACGGAGATCGGGGACTACTGCTTTGCGGCGCAGGCGCATCTCCCGGCAGAATGCCGGTGCAGCTACGTGCAGGAGGAGACGGAGGCAGACGGCGCACCGGAGACAGCGCCGGACGGGGAGATGCAGGCGGAGCCGGGAGCAGACGGTGTACCGGAGACAGCGCCGGACAGGGAGGCAGACGTGATGCCGGGAGCGGATGGCGCACCGGGAGCAGAGCCGGGAGCAGACGGTGCGCTGGCGGAACTGGCAGGGGCGTATATAACGCGCGTGACGCTGCCGGAGGGCATAAAAAAGATCGGAAACTTTGCTTTTTATAATGCCACGGAGCTCGCGGAACTGGAGCTTGGAAGCGGGATAGACACGCTGGGGAGCGATGCATTTATGAACTGCCGGAGCCTGTCGCGGCTGTTACTGCATGCGGACCCCTGGCAAAAGACGGGGCTCAGGCTTTTGCTGGCACAGCTTTCGTCGGATCTGGAAGTGGCCTTAAGTGGCGAAAATGGCGTGTGGGCGAAGCTGCTGTTTCCGGAATATTATGAGAGCTATGACGAGATCGCGCCGGCACATATTTTCGGCAGAAATATTGTGGGGGAGGGATTCCGGGCGAGACAGAGCTTCCGCGAGGACGTGCTCGATTTTGCACAGTACGATAAGATTTTCCCGCAGGCGTGTGTGGATGAATCGGAGGCAACGCTGGGACGGCTGGCACTCGACCGCGTGCGCTATGCGGCGGAACTTTCGGAGGCGCCGCGCGGACTTTACGAGGAGTATTTGAAGGCGCACAGCGGTTATCTCATCCGCCGCATCACGGATGACCGGGATCTGGAACTGGCGGAAGATTGCTGCAGCCGGAAGTTTCTGACGCGGGAGGACGTGGCGGCGTGCGCCATGCGTGCGGGGGAAGCGGACTGGGCGGAGGGAGCGGCGGCGCTGCTTCATCTGATGCAGCAGTATTTCGCGGAGAAAACACCGGACGAGCGCTATTCGTTTGACGATTTTTAAGATTGTTTTTACACGGAAAAGTACGTGCGGATGCAGGGTATTCTGAAAAAGAAACCGGAAGAGGAGAGATGGCATGGGACATATACAGACACAGGAAGAATGGGAAGTGCAGATGGCGGAAAAGATACTTTCTTATGTGCGCAACGAACTGTACCTGGAATTGCGGTATCTGGACGTCGCATTCTCGGCGCTTGTGCCGCAGGCGGATGCGTCGCTGCAGAGCTTTGCCACGGACGGGGGACATCTGTTCTACTCCACAGAGCAGATACTGCGTGTGTTTGAGAAAAATGCACCGTACCTAAACCGTGCCTATCTTCACACAGTGCTGCACTGTATTTTCTCCCATCCGTGGATTGCGGGGAACCGCGACAGGCGGCTGTGGAATCTCGCCTGTGATGTTGCTGTGGAATATACGATTGACGGTCTGGGAAAAAAATGTACGAAACGGATCTTAAGCTGGACGCGCCAGAAGCTGTACGAAGAACTGCGGGAACAAAAAAAAGGTGTGTCGGCTGCCGTCGTCTACGATCTTTTGTGGGAGCGCTATTTTCCGCTGCCGGCGGAGGGAATGCCGGTCTGTGAGGAATGGCAGGCGTTAGCGCGCGAATTTTACACGGACAGTCACAAATATTGGCCGAAGCGGGAGGACGATGCGGCAAAGTGTGCGGCTGCGGCGGACAATCAGAAAAAGTGGAATCAGATCGCCAGGCAGACCCGCATGGAGCAGGAGCGGCGGGGAGAGAAGCCCAAGGACGGTGAAGACCTTCTGGCGGCGCAGCTTGCGGCGGGGAAAAGCAGACGAAGCTACCGGGATTTCCTGCAGAAATTTGCCGTGCTGCACGAGGAACTGCATGCCGACCCTGAGGAATTTGATCTGAGTTATTACACGTACGGACTTTCGGTATACGGGAATCTGCCGCTCATCGAGCCGCTTGAGAGCAGGGAGGTAAAGAAGATCCACGAGTTTGTGATCGTGATTGACACCAGCTATTCCACCAGCGGTGAACTGGTCGAACAGTTTTTGCGCGAGACGGCAAACATCCTGCACCAGAGCGACAGTTTCTTTGCGCGTTCCGTGATCCGGGTTTTACAGTGCGACAATGTGGTGCGAAGCGATGCAAAGATCACGGGTGAGCAGGAGATGGAGGCATTTCTTAGGGACTTTACACTCCTTGGCGGGGGCGGCACGGATTTTCGTCCGGCGTTTTCCTATGTCAATGATCTTCTGGAACAGGGAGAATTAAAAGAGCTGGCGGGACTGCTCTATTTTACGGACGGAAAGGGGCGGTATCCGGCAAAGCGCCCGGACTACCGGACTGCGTTTCTGTTTCTGGAGGACTATGACGAAGCGGCGGTGCCGCCGTGGGCCATGCGGCTTTTGCTCGAGAAAGAGGAATTTTTAAATTGAGGTTGTATTTTTCTGCGAAAGGACTATAATAGCAGATATGGAAGCATAGCTCAGCCGGGATGAGCGTTCGCCTCACACGCGAGAGGTCACGGGTTCGAGCCCCGTTGCTTCCACTGGAGAGTACCGAGAGATCGGTGCTCTTTTTGTTTCTTAAGATTTCCTTAAAACGATATGAATTTATCGAAAAACGATAAAAATATATTGCAAAATGGAAAAACATGGATATAATAAAGCTGTGAGAAAAATACAGCAGTAAGATTGCGGAAAAGAGGTAATTATGAGTCAGAAACAGGTGGCAGGTTGGTTAAAGGGGATCACACTTTCGATTGCAGGGATGGGACTGTTGTTCTTCGGGCTGGTGGTGCCGTATCTGGCATGGGACATGGCGGTGACATATCCGGACTACGCGGCGCTCCGCATTCCGGGGATTCTCTACGGGTGGGGCATTGCGGTGTTCTGCTACGCCATTCTCTATCAGTTCTGGAAGGTCTGCGTGCAGATCGGACGCGACAATTCTTTTTCCGGTGAGAATGCAAGGTCGTTTGTGGTAATCAGCAGGCTGGCGTTTGTGCTGGCGGTGGTCTGGTTTGCAGGAATTCTGTTCCTCGCGGCAAAGCGGGCGCTTGGACCGGCATTTCTAATTTTTATGATTCTGCTCATTTTTATCAATGTGGTGATCGCGGTGCTTGCGGCGGCGCTGTCCCATCTGATCTATAAGTCGTATGAGATGAAGCAGGATGCGGAGTTGACAATATAGGACGGCAGCGGATCGTCCGGAAATGAGGAAGAGAATGGCAATCAGGATCAATATAGATGTCATGTTGGCGAAGCGGAAAATGAGCGTGACCGAGTTATCGGAAAAAGTCGGCATTACAATGGCAAATATTTCGATTTTAAAGAATGGAAAGGCAAAGGCGATCCGGATGGATACGCTTGATAAGATCTGCCGGTCATTGGGCTGTCAGCCGGGAGATATTCTGGAGTATGTAGAGGAAAAAGGGGAGGAGAACGGCGATGGAAGAGATCATGATCGGTAGGGAAATGAATCCGAAGGAAATGATTCCGGAGGAAGAGAATCAGGAAGGGGCAAAGATTTTTGGAAAACTGGCGGGCGCCAGCCTGCTCTATGCGCTTGTATACACGGGATGCCTGTTTGAAAATGTGATGGGACTGGCGTCGGTGCTTTGGGTGGCGTCGAGTGTGTGGTATGTACGTTTTGTGTTCCGGATGTTCGGGGAAAAGGAGAGACGGGACAATGGCATTGTGCTGGGGATGATTGTACTGCTTGGAATCTCTACCGTTCTGACGGGAAACGAATGGATCGGCTGGATGAATGATCTTATTATTTTCGTGCTGCTTGTGGGGATTCTTCTGCACAACTTCGCGCAGGATACCGGGTGGAATTTCGGAAAATATCTGGCGGAGATTGTGGCGGCGGTGTGCGGGGCGGTCTGCTTTATCGGGAAGCCGTTTGCGGATGGCGGAGCATTTTACCGCAGCAAAAAGACAAGGGAGAGCCATGCGGGCTGGTATGTTCTCATCGGGATCTGTGCGGCGGTGCCCTGTCTGATGGTTCTTGTGCTCCTTTTAATGTCTGCGGACATGGTATTTGCAGATCTACTTGTGCGGTTTGCGGGAGTGTTCCGGTTCCCGGTGAAGCTACTTCGGATTCTGCTCATGCTGGTGTTTGGATTCTTATCCTCCTACTGCGGTGTGCGGTATGTACAAAAGCACGCGGCAGACATTAAGCCTTCCGCCGGAAAAACGGCGGAACCGCTGATAGCGATTGCGTTTACCGCGCCGATTGCCGTGCTGTATCTTCTGTTTTCGGCAATCCAGATCGTGTATCTTTTTATCGGAAACATGCAGCTCCCGGCGGGGGTTACTTACGCGGAGTACGCCAGACGCGGGTTTTTCCAGCTTTTGTTCGTGTGCGTGCTGAATCTGGCGGCGGTGCTTTCCATTCAGAGCTATTTTAAGGAGAACAGAGTATTGAAGGCGCTGCTCCTTGCCATTTCAGGCTGCACGCTTATTATGACGGCGTCGAGCGCCTGCCGGATGCTTCTCTATATCCGGGCGTACCAACTGACGTTTCTGCGTGTGTCGGTGCTGGTGGCACTGGCGGTGATTGCACTTTTGATGGCTGGCGTGATCGCAAAGATTGTAAAACCGCAGTTCCCGCTGTTCCGGTATGGATTTGTGCTGGCGGGAGCGGTGTATCTCGTATTTGCCTTTTCCCATGTGGATTATTTTATCGCCGCCTACAATCTGACGCACACCTCGTGGGAAGCGTCCGGGGAGGAGACGGTGGACTACAGCTATCTTTACACACTCTCGACGGATGCGGCGCCGGCGATTGAAAAATATGCGGGAAAAAGCGGCGCGGCGGACTACAGAAAGCAGGGCTGGTATCAGCTGTACTGCGAGGCGAATGAAGAGGCATTAAATGAGACGGGACTTCGGACATATAATGTTTCACATGCGGTTGCAAAACAGCTTCTGATGGAAGATAATAGAGAATAGAGAAAAAGCCGGGTGACAGCGGGCACCGGCAGAAGCGGAGGAGACTGGAATGGAAGAACAGATGGCGAGACGCCTTGTCGCAGCGGAGGGAAAAAAGCTGCAGCAGGCGGGACTGGTGGCGAGAACCTGGGGCAATATCAGCTGCCGTATCGACGAGAATCATTTTGTCATCACGCCGAGCGGGCTGGATTATGAGACGATGACGGCGCTGGATCTGGTGCTGATGGACATAAGAAACGGTGTGTGCTGCGGCGCGCATAAGCCCTCGAGCGAGAAGGGTGTGCATCTGGCGGCGTATCAGACATTCCCGGAGGTGGGGTATGTCATTCACACCCATCAGACCTATGCCACGGCGATCGGGCTCTGCGGCTTTGAGCAGCTTGCCATGACGGAGGAAGAGGCAGAGAAGCTCGGCGGGATCGCGAGAGCGGCATACGGGCTTTCCAGTACGGAGAAGCTTGCAGGGGCGGTCTACGATGCCATGCAGTCAGGAGCAAAGGTGGTCTTTATGGTGCACCACGGCGTGCTGATCTGCGGAAAGGACAGGGAGGAGGCGTTTTCCCGCGCCATGCTCTTAGAGGAGATCTGTAAGAGGAGCATTTTGGGACAGCCGAAAAAGAAGCCGAGAAAAGACCAGAAGCGCCAGGAAAAGCTGCTTCACGTCTTACAGAAGCATTTTCATTATGTGGGAATCTGCGATACGCCGGCAGTCCTTCTCTGCGCGGCGAGCGGACGGGGAATCCCGGCGCAGGTGGATGATATGGCACAGATGATCGGCAGGAAGATTCCGTGCTGTCTTCATGTGCGCAGAGATATGCTTGGACTTTTAAGAAAATACGGGGCGGTGCTTGTACCGCGTGTCGGCGTTGTGGTATCCGCGGGAACGGCGGATGATGTGGAGGCGTTAAGGGCGCTTGTGGCAAAGGCAGCAGTCTGCTGTCTTCATGTGCGCGCGACGGGTGCGTCGGCATCGCTCTCCCCGGTCAATGTGGCGATCCAGCATCATCATTATGTGAAAAAGTATGCCCTGCAGAAAGATGGAGAAGCATAAGGGCAGGGAGGAATGAGATGAACGGAAAACATGCCATATACCGCGTCTATCAGGCGGTCTGCGCGGGGATGCTTTCCCTGTTTCCGGCGGGGAGGCAGACACTGGTGCAGGGGGACGGGTGTATCACCAGGATACCGGAATTATTGAAGACACACGGGATAAAAGGGGTGCAGGTCATCACCACGCCGGGAACGATCCGGCGCGGGACGGTCGCGCCGCTTCTGGCGCAGTGTGAGGATGCCGGCATCCGGACGGTGTTATACACAGGTGTATCGCCCGATCCGACCGTGACGGAGGTGGATGCGGCAGCGGAATGTTTTTTTGTATCCGGCTGTGAGGCGATCCTTGCCATCGGAGGCGGCTCTGTCATAGACTGCGCCAAGGTTGCGGGAGCGCGCACAGTAAGGAGAGATCTTCCGGTCAGAAAAATGAGCGGGATGCTTAAGATTCACAAAAAGCTGCCGCTCCTTCTTGCAGTGCCGACTACGGCGGGAACCGGTTCGGAGGTGACGCTGGCGGCTGTCATCACGGACGAGACATGCAACTATAAGCATGCCGTCATGGATTACTGTCTCATACCGCGCTACGCATTTCTCGATCCGGGACTTAGCTGTTCCCTGCCGCCGGATATGACCGCCTATAGTGGGATGGATGCGATGACGCACGCGGTGGAGGCGTACTGCAACCGGTTCTGTTCCCCGAAGATGAAAGCGCATGCCATGAAGGCGGTGAGCCTGATTGGTGCCAATCTGCTGACGGCTTACCGCGAGCCTGCGAACAAGGCGGCACGGATGAATATGCTGACCGGTTCCTACGAGGCGGGGATCGCGTTTACCAATGCCTATGTCGGGTACGTGCATGCGATTGCACATGGGATCGGCGGACTCTACCATGTCCCGCACGGGGAGGCGAATGCGATTCTGCTGCCGAAGGTGCTTGCGGCATACGGGAGTGCCGTGTATGAGCCGCTGGCCAGGCTGGAGAGGAAAGTGCGCGCAGCCTGGGGGAAGCCGGAGAGGGAAGTGCGCATGTCCGGAGCAGAGCCCGAGAGGGAAGTGCGAATGTCCGGAGCAGGAATGGAGAGGAAAGTGTGCGCATCCGGGGCGGAGGATGGAAACAGCAAGGAGACGGACGCCGTGCTGGCGGAGTCGTTTATCGAGAGAATCCGCCGGATGAACCGGAGCATGGGCATTCCGGAGCAGCTTGCCATGCTGCGCAAGGAGGACGTGCCGGAACTTGCGGCGCGCGCGCTCAAAGAGGGCAATCCGAACTACCCCGTTCCCGTGATCTGGGAAGAGGAGCAGATGCGGGCGTTCCTGATGGAACAGGTACCAAAGTAACAGTACAGTGGACTTCCCAGAAAAATATTGCACAAAACAGCAGTCGGATTTTTTACAATTTGACGGTATACATCATGTACGCAAAGAAATACATGCGTTTCTCTTGCAATTCCATACAGATAATATATAATGTCTAAGATGGTTAAAAAATTAACGAATAGAAAAGGGCGAGGTAAAACACGATGTATGCTGATGAAAACGTGATCAAAATCAAACACGACGTACTCTATGAAGTGGCAAAGCTGGCATTTGCCGGTGAGCTTGACGAGAAGAGAGACAATATCGCAATGAGCCTGATCCCAGGTCCGACACCGCAGTTTCGCTGCTGTATTTATAAAGAAAGAGAGATTATCAGACAGAGAGTCCGTCTGGCGGAGGGCAAAGCGCCAGGTCTGACTGATGACGGCAATGTGATCCAGGTCATCAGTTCTGCATGTGAGGACTGTCCGATTTCCAGTTATATTGTAACGGAGAACTGCCAGAACTGTCTTGGAAAGGCTTGTATCAATGCCTGCAAATTCGGTGCGATTGAGCCGGGAAGAACCCGCTCCCACATCGATCCTACAAAATGTAAAGAATGTGGAAGATGTGCGCAGGCCTGTCCGTACAATGCAATCGCACATCTGAAGAGACCGTGTAAGTTCAGCTGTCCGGTCAACGCGATTACATACGATGAGCACGGTATCTCCGTCATCGATAAGAAGAAATGTATCCGCTGCGGTAAATGTATCCACAGCTGTCCGTTCGGAGCGATCGGCTCCAAGAGCTTTATTGTAGATGTAATCAACGCACTGCGCGAGGGTAAGCATGTCTATGCGATGGCTGCACCGGCGACCGAGGGACAGTTCGGGGATGACATCACGATGGCAAGCTGGAAGAATGCGATGAAAGAACTCGGATTTACCGATTTCTTCGACGTAGGTCTCGGCGGTGATATGACGGCAGCTTACGAGTCCGAGGAGTGGGCGGAAGCTTACAAGGCGGGCGAGAAGAAAGTTACCTCCTGCTGTCCGGCATTCGTAAATATGGTACGCCTGCACTATCCGGATCTGGCAGACTGTGTATCGACGACGGTATCTCCGATGTGTGCGGTTTCCCGCCTTATCAAGGCAAGAGATCCGGAAGCCATCACGGTATTTATCGGACCGTGTATCGCAAAGAAGTCTGAGGTTGTGGATCAGCAGATTCCGGGCAATGCAGACTATGTACTGACCTACAGTGAGATCCGTGCGATCATGAAAGCGAAGAGCGTCGTACTGCAGCCGGCTGCAAACGATGATCAGATCGCATCCACCTTCGGTAAGCGTTTTGCAAATTCCGGCGGTGTAACCGCAGCTGTTCTTCAGAGTCTGAAAGAGTCTGAGGATGAGATCGATGCAAAGGTATGCGTTGCAAACGGAGCTGCCGAGTGTAAGAAAGCACTGCTTCTTCTGAAAGCAGCCAGACTGCCGGAGGATTTCATCGAGGGTATGGCATGCGAGGGCGGCTGTGTCGGCGGACCGAGTGCGTTCAACGACCAGATCTCTTCCAAGAAGAACCGTGACACTCTGATTTCCCAGGCAGATGACCGTGGAATTCATGAGAACATTGAGCATTACGAGATGAACACCATCTCCATGCACAGAGAGTAACAGGATATTTGAAATAGAAACCGCAAGTTGCCAGACACCGCGCGGGCTGATATAATGAGTTCAGCCCGCGCGGTGTTTTTTGTGTAATAGGAAATTTCGTTCCTATTACACAAAAACGCTCCGCGAGGATGCGCAGTTCGCGGTAAGGAAAATATCGCTTTGCGAACCGCTCGCGCGCGGAGAATCTCGCAAGTGAGATTCTTTGTGTAATAGATACGGATTGGAGAGAAAAGATGAAAAAAGCAGTGTTTTTTGATATAGACGGAACCTTGTGGAATGAGCACATGCAGGTGCCGGAAAGTACAACGGAAGCGATACGCGAACTTAGGGCTGACGGGAATTACGCGTTTTTGTGCAGCGGCAGAAGCCGGTCGAACATCCGCAGTGAGAAGATCCTTGGAATAGGGTTTGACGGGATTGTGGCGGCGTGCGGCACACATATTGAATATGAAGGAAAGAAGGTGTGCGAGAGGCTGCTTACGCCTGAAGAAGCAGAGGAACTTCTACGTGTCATTGAGGCATACCACATGGAAGCGGTGCTGGAGGGACCGCATTATATCTACGCAAACGGGGAAGATTTTAAGGAAGATCCGTTTATTCAGTATCTGCGCAGTGAACTGGGAGAGGATGTACGGGAGATCCGTGGGCAGACGGAGTATGAGATCAACAAATTGAGCGCTTATATGAACGGGGCGAGCGTGCGTGCGGTGGAAGCGGAACTGGTGCCGCATTTTGATGTGATTGAGCACAATCCGCAGCTGATTGAAGTGGTGCCGAAGGGCTACACAAAGGCGACCGGAATAGCGCAGGTATGTGACATGCTTGGGATTGCCAGGGAGAATACTTATGCGTTCGGCGACAGCACGAATGATCTGGAGATGCTCACCTATGTGGGACATGGCATCGCCATGGGAAACGGGGCACCTGCGGCGAAGGCTGCCGCGGAGTATGTGACGACCGATATTATGAATCATGGAATTAAAAACGGACTGAAGCACTATGGGCTGATCGGATAGGAAGCAACGGGATTGCAGCGGGAAGAGAAGGAGGAGCGGGATGGCAAACATGATGGATTATCTGGACTGGCGGGGGGATCTGACTTTCACCGCGTCCGGATTTAACGAGGTGGATAATCTGCTTTTTGCGGAGCTGGTATATACTTCGTTTGACGGGATTGTGACCGGGCAGAGCGAGGCGGAGGCAGTCACGCTTGCGGAGGCATCCGCCGTGTTCTGGGAGCAGAACAGCAGGGAGGAGATCCTTGCGCGGGTGTCAATGACAAAGGCGGCGCCGTTTGTTCTGGAGAAGATGGCGAAAACAGAGCGGTTCCGCGATGTAAAGCTCTGGGGTTACGTCAATGACATCAGTGAGGAGGAGCAGTCACAGTTTGCGGTCATGTGCGCCGGGCTGCCGGATGGCAGTATCTATGTGTCGTTCCGCGGCACAGACAATACGATCACGGGGTGGAGAGAGGATTTTAATATGGGATACCTCTCGGAGACGCCCGGTCAGCTGAAAGCCGTTTCGTACGTGGAACAGATGCTTGGAGAGGGCGGCCGTCCTGTGCGCATCGGGGGGTCACTCCAAGGGCGGAAATCTTGCGGTCTATGCTGCAGTCCACTGCAGCAGCGGCTGCAGGACAGGATCCTTGCGGTGTACAGTAATGACGGACCGGGGTTCCGCAGGGACATTGTAGAGAGCGCGGCATACCAGCGCGTACTGCCGAAAATCCACACGATTCTGCCGGAATCTTCGATTGTCGGAATGCTCTTAGAGCATCAGGAGGCGTATGAGGTGGTGCGCAGTTCCAACAGTGGAATCCAGCAGCACGATGCCATGTCGTGGGAGGTGCTCGGCACATCCTTTGTCTATGTCAGGGAGGTGGCGGCCCAGAGCCTGATGTTGGATGAGACGATGAAGGCATGGATTTACCAGCTGAACGGGGAGGAACGCGAACAGATTGTGGATACGGTATTCGGCATGCTTGAAGCGGCGGACATTAAGACGGTGGATGATTTTTACCACAGCAAATGGAAGGCGGTGCAGGAGCTGATGAAGGCGAAAAGCCGTCTGCCGGAGAAGAGCCAGAAGGTCTTTGCGAAAGCCTTAAAACTCCTGTGGTCGGAGGGAAATAAAACCGTCCGCAAAACGGTGAAACAGGTCGTTGGAGAGAAGCGACGGTAAGTTTCTAAAAAAGTATAAAATCACAAAAAATGGATGAAAATATAAAAAAACAAGAAAACGAAAGAAAAAATAAGAAAAGAACCTAAATGAAAATATACAGGAATATATCCGGTTGCAGATCACATGCAAAAAACTATTATAACACTATCGGTTAGCACTCAAACGAAATGAGTGCTAATAACAAAACGAAAGATATTATTTCAGATCATAAAACAGGAGGTCTACAAAATGAAATTAGTACCATTGAGTGACAGAGTTGTATTAAAACAGTGTGAGGCAGAGGAGACCACAAAGTCTGGTATTATTCTTACCAGCAGTGCACAGGAGAAGCCGCAGGAGGCAGAGGTAATCGCCGTAGGTCCTGGCGGAATGGTAGACGGTAAGGAAGTTACCATGCAGGTAAAGACCGGACAGAAGGTCATCTATTCCAAATATGCAGGAACAGAAGTAAAGCTGGATGGAGAGGAATACATCATTGTAAGACAGAGCGATATTCTGGCTGTCGTAGAATAAGCAGCCGGGAGGCATCCCTATAATTTGAATCAGAATAAGAGATAGAGAGGTAGATCAGTCATGGCAAAGGAAATTAAATACGGAACAGAGGCAAGAACAGCATTAGGAGCCGGCGTAGATAAGCTGGCAAATACCGTCAGAGTAACACTCGGACCGAAAGGAAGAAACGTCGTACTCGACAAGTCCTACGGAGCACCACTTATCACCAACGATGGTGTGACGATCGCAAAGGAGATCGAGCTTGAGGATGCATTCGAGAACATGGGAGCACAGCTCGTCAAGGAAGTTGCAACCAAGACCAACGATGTTGCCGGTGACGGTACCACAACCGCAACCGTACTTGCACAGGCAATGATCCAGGAAGGTATGAAGAACCTGGAGGCAGGCGCCAACCCGATCGTGCTTCGCCGCGGTATGAAGAAGGCAACTGACAAGGCAGTGGAGTCCATCCTTGCAATGTCCTCCAAAGTAAAAGGAAAAGATCAGATCGCAAAAGTTGCAGCTATCTCTGCAGGTGACGAGGAAGTCGGCAACATGGTAGCAGATGCGATGGAGAAGGTATCCAACGATGGTGTTATCACCATCGAGGAGTCCAAGACCATGCAGACAGAGCTTGATCTGGTAGAGGGTATGCAGTTCGACCGTGGATATGTATCCGCATATATGTGCACCGATATGGATAAAATGGAAGCGGTTCTGGATGATCCGTATATCTTAATCACAGATAAGAAGATCAGCAACATTCAGGAGATCCTGCCGTTATTAGAGCAGATCGTACAGAGCGGCGCAAGACTTCTCATCATCGCTGAGGACATCGAGGGTGAGGCACTTACAACATTGATCGTCAACAAACTGCGTGGTACTTTCAATGTAGTGGCAGTCAAGGCTCCGGGCTACGGCGACAGAAGAAAGGCAATGCTCGAGGATATCGCAATCTTAACCGGCGGTCAGGTTATCAGCTCCGATCTCGGATTAGAGCTTAAGGATACCACGATGGATCAGCTCGGACGTGCAAAATCCGTTAAAGTTCAGAAGGAGAACACGGTTATCGTGGATGGTGCAGGCAATAAGGACGCTATTCAGGCGAGAATCCACCAGATCCGCGGTCAGATCGAGGAGACAACTTCCGAGTTCGACAAGGAGAAGTTACAGGAGCGTCTTGCAAAGCTTGCAGGCGGCGTAGCAGTGATCCGTGTTGGCGCAGCAACTGAGACGGAGATGAAGGAAGCAAAGCTTCGTATGGAAGATGCGTTAAACGCAACGAGAGCAGCAGTCGAGGAAGGCATCATTGCAGGAGGCGGTTCCGCATACATTCATGCAACCAAGGATGTGGCAGCACTCGCAGATACGCTTGAGGGCGATGAGAAGACCGGTGCGAAGGTTATCTTAAAGGCATTGGAGGCTCCGCTGTACTACATTTCCGCAAATGCAGGATTAGAGGGCGCAGTCATCATCAATAAAGTAAAAGAATCTCCGGCAGGCGTTGGATTTAACGCAGCAACGGAGCAGTATGTAGACATGGTAGAGCAGGGTATCCTGGATCCGGTTAAGGTGACAAGAACCGCATTACAGAACGCAACTTCTGTAGCATCTACCTTACTTACCACAGAGTCTGTGGTGGCAAACATCAAAGAGGACGCACCGGCAATGCCGGCAGGCGGCGCAGGCGGAATGGGAATGATGTAAATCCCATCCGAAGAGGGAATCCATCCCGGTCAATCGACCGGGGTGGATTTTTTTCTGCAATTAGAAAACGGTGTTCTTATTACAGAAAATGTTTAAAATAAAAATATTTGAAAAATATTGCGATAATTGCAAAAAGGGAATATAATTCAAGAAAAGTGAAGCGGCACGGAGGAAATGCGTATGAAGATCCTTGCGACATTTGATGCCCGTGATTATGAGGGCACGACGGGTATCTATGAAAAGTATTCGATACGGGCGATCATTGTGCGTGACGGCAGGCTTGCCATGCAGTGCAGCCAGGAGGGAGAATATAAGATCCCCGGAGGCGGGCAGGAGCCGGGTGAGAATTATGAGCAGACGCTGATCCGTGAAGTAAAAGAGGAGACAGGACTTTATGTCAGGCCGGAGAGTATCTGTGAGCTGGGCGAGATAATAGAACTGCACAGAGATATTTTTGAGCCGGATAAAAAGTTTATCTGCCATTCTCTTTTTTTTTACTGCGATGTTTTGGACGAGCAGGCGCCACTTTCACTTACCCCGAGTGAGATTGCAAAGGGGTATCAGTTAAAATGGGCGACGCCGGAGGAAGTCTATCACAGGAATATTCTGATTGAGAAAGATTCCTGGATTATCCGGGATACGGCGTTTGTGAAGATGCTGATGGATGGAAAGATCTGTCTGCCCGGGTGAGATCTTTACAAAGGAAGGGATTGTTATGAAATTAAAACAAAAACAAAGATTGGAACGCAACAAGATTACATTCATCCTTGGACTTATCATCCTTGGGCTTTTGAATGCACTGACACTGCTTGGATTTGTGGATGCAACAGCGGATAAATCTGTGGTGCTGGCACGCATGGTAGTCAATGTCATTCTTCTCGTGATATTTTTTGTTGGACATGTCCGGTATCGCGGGGATAGGAAATTTGTTATGATTTCACTTTCGTGTATGTTTCTTACCTATGCAGTGATGATCTTATCAAACAAAAACGTGGTCTTTTATGCATTTATGTATTTAATTATGCTTACGGTTATGTTGTATCGTGATATAAGGCTGGCACGCATCAGCGCTATTGCGATGGGAGTGCTGAATGTAATTTCGGGCATACTTCATTTTGTGAAATATCCTGGGACACGGAGCGAGTCAGTTGTACAGATAGTGTTTGCCATTTCTTTCGGTGTTGTGATGTGTATTGCGGTAGATCTGCAGGCGAGACACCATGTTGAGGATACAGATGCCATTAAGTCACAGATGGATGCGGCGGCGCGTGTGGCGGATGAGATCATTCAGATGTCGGGAGCGCTGTCCGAGAAGTTCGACAGTGCGAGAGAGAAAGCGGATGTGCTGACGGAGAGCATGGTCAGCAGCAACAACTCCGTCAAGGAGATTGCATCGAGCGTCAAGCTGACGGCGGAAGCGATTGAGCAGCAGACGATGCAGACGAACGGCATCCAGACGAATATTGAAAACGCCGAAAAAGAGACGAAAGAGATGCAGACGGCGTCAGATGCGACACAGGACGCGCTCCGTGAGGGCGCTGACCTGATCGCCGAGCTGAAGGAGCAGGCAACCCAGACGGCGGAGATCAACCGCGCCACAAGAACCACGACGGAAGAACTGGACAACCGCATAAAGGAAGTGGAGGTCATTATCGGAACGATTTTAAGCATTTCCGATCAGACCAATCTGCTTGCACTCAATGCGTCCATTGAGGCAGCCAGAGCAGGGGAGGCTGGAAAAGGCTTTGCGGTTGTGGCAGACGAGATCCGCAAGCTTTCAGAGGAGACGAAGGAGTCGACGGGAAAGATCACGGAGATTATCGAAAAATTGACGGTAAATGTGGAGGAAGCCTCTGTAAATATGCAGAAGTCAGCGGAGTCTGCAGATAAGCAGAACGAGATGATCGAGACAACGAGAGAGAAGTTTACTGTTATCGAGGATAAGATGAATCTGTTCCAGAATTCTATGCAGAATTTGTCTGGTGAGGTGGAGAGTATCCTTTCAGCAAATACGCAGATCAATGACAGTATTACCAATTTATCTGCAACGAGTGAAGAGGTTGCGGCATCCTCAGAAAACAGCATGTCTATGAGTGAGGATAGTATGCAGAATATGGAGAATCTGAATGATCTGCTTGGCGAAATTTACAAGATTTCGGAGAGAATGCGTGAGGTTGTAGCACAGGAACAGGCGTGATGCGGTATACAAAAGTATACATGCAGAATGAATAGAAGAGTCATTTTAGCGTTTTTAATAATAGAAAGCGTGCTACGGTGCGCTTTCTATTATTTTTTGGTGGCGGTCCGGGACAAAATATGGTACAATGCATTAGAAAAATGATAAGGGGGGGTATCCAGAGATTATGAGTGAAGATTTTATTACAATGACAATAGGAAAACAAAAGAATATTGCACTGATTGCGCATGACAATAAAAAAGCAGATCTGATTGACTGGTGTGAGCAGAACAAGGAGATTTTAAAGCAGCATTTTCTATGTGGCACAGGTACGACAGCACGTATGATTACGGATCAGACAGGACTCCCGGTAAGAGGCTATAACAGTGGCCCTCTCGGCGGAGACCAGCAGATTGGCGCAAAGATTGTGGAGGGAAGAGTGGATTTTGTGATTTTCTTCTCTGACCCGCTGACAGCACAGCCGCATGACCCGGATGTGAAAGCGCTTTTGCGTATCGCGCAGGTGTATGACATCCCGATCGCCAACAACCGGGCGTCGGCAGATTTTATGATTCATTCCACTTATATGAATACTGAGTATGAGCATGAGATCATCAATTTTAAGAAGAACATCAAGGAACGATCAGAGACATTGTAAGGGAGAGTAGAAGTTATGAGCAAAGTAGCAATCGTATCTGACAGCAACAGCGGAATTACGCAATTGCAGGCGGAAGAACTTGGAATCACCATTCTGCCGATGCCTTTTTTTGTGGGAGACAAGACATTATATGAGGATATTGATCTGTCGCAGAAAGAGTTTTATCAGATGCTGTCCGAGAATGCCAATATTTCCACATCGATGCCGCTTGTCGGGAATGTGACCGATACATGGGATGCATTGCTGAAGGAGTATGATGAGATTGTGCATATTCCGATGTCGTCCGGACTCAGCGGCTCCTGTGAGACAGCGTTGATGCTGGCGCAGGATTACGAAGGAAAGGTGCAGGTTGTGAATAACCAGAGAATCTCTGTGACGCAGCGGCAGTCTGTGCTGGACGCGATGGCACTGGCAGAGCAAGGACACAGTGCAGCGGAGATTAAGGAGATTCTGGAGAGAGATAAATTTGAGTCTTCCATTTATATTATGGTGGATACCCTGTATTATCTGAAGAAAGGCGGACGCATTACGCCGGCGGCGGCAGCGCTTGGAACGTTGTTAAAGCTAAAACCGGTACTACAGATCCAGGGAGAGAAGCTGGATGCATTTGCCAAGGCGAGAACTGTCAAGCAGGCGAAGAACCTGATGATCGAGGCGATGAAGCACGATTTTGCGGAGCGGTTCCATGATCCGGAAGGAAAGAGTATGCATCTGGAGATGGCGTACACGTACGATCTGGATGCTGCGGAAGCGTTCAGGCAGGAGGTGCAGGAAGCATTTCCGGGACTGGAGATTCATATGGATCCGCTGTCACTGAGCGTATCATGTCATATTGGACCGGGGGCACTTGCTGTTGCCTGCTCGAAGAAGATTCCGGAGCTGGAAGCATAGATAAAATAAAACAGGACAATATAAAAGACCGTATTCCGGGATGACGGAGTACGGTCTTTTTGATGCAATAGGATGCATTTCCGTGTGAGGGAAAAATGTTTACACCGCCATGGAACACTGCTTCATCCGGTGCTCCCAGAGAAGATAGGTGATAAACAGCGGGATGCCGGCACCGGCCCAGGCAGCCGGATCAGCGAAGCAGACACCGAAGAAGCCGGTGCTTGCCGGAATGAGAGCGATGACGCCGAAGCGGCAGGCGAGCTCGACGACACCAGAGAGCATGGGGATCAGTCCCTGATCTAGGCCCTGTAAGGCATTGCGGTATAAAAAGATCATGGCGAGCGGGAGAAAGAACCAGCTTGCGATCGTCAGGTACTGCATGGCGGAAGAGAAGATCTCCTCGGAAGGATTGCTCACGAACCAGCTCACAATAAAACGTCCGCCAAAGATGCAGATCGCGGCGGCTGTGGCTGCCGCACCGAAGCAGAGGAAAAGTCCCTGCCGCATGCCGGCGTAGATGCGGTCGTATTTGCCGGCACCGAGGTTCTGTCCGCAGTAGGTTGCCATTGCGGTGCCGAGTGTCGGCATGGACTGGGTCGCGATATTGCTGACCTTGGAGGCCGCGGTGAAGGCGGCGACCACACTCGAGCCAAACACGTTGACCGCACTCTGCATAATCATGGTGCCAATGGCGGTAATTGAGTAGTTGAGCGCCATCGGCACACCGATGGCGAGCATGTTTTTTACGCCGGCGGAATCCAGATAATAATCCTCATGTCTGGTGCGCAGGATATCGTATTTCCGGTACATATAAAAGAAGCAGAGCACGGCGGAGACTCCCTGTGCGATGATTGTCGCGTAGGCGGCTCCGGCAGTTCCAAGCCCTGTGTACACGATCAGTACGACATCTAAGATGATGTTGAGCACGGACGAGAGAATCAGGAAGTAGAGAGGAGTGCGGCTGTCGCCGATGCCGCGCAGGATGCCGGATAACACGTTGTACGCCATTGTCAGCAGAATGCCCGCAAAAATTACCTTAATATAAGCGTCTGCCATGGCAATAATATTTTCCGGTGTGTGCATCCATGCCAGAAGGAGGCGGGAAGCTGTCACCGTTGGGATGGTCAGCAGAAGCGATATAATCAGTGTAAGAATCAGGGATAGCGCCACGTAGTGACGGAGCAGCTTAAAATCTTTGGCTCCGAAAGCGTGTGAAACCATGACGCCGAAGCCCTGGGCGATGCCGTTGGCAAAACCGAGCACGAGAAACATCAGGCAGCCGGTTGAGCCGACGGCGGCGAGAGCCTCCTCGCCGAGATAGCGTCCGACAATAATCGTATCTACCATATTATAGAACTGCTGGAACAGATTGCCGAGCAGAACCGGAATAGAAAATAGCAGGATAATCCGAAGCGGGCTGCCGGTGGTCATATCTTTGGTCATTGGATTGCGTCTCCCTTCATAGTCTGTTATAGTAGAGATACTGGTACTTTGCGTAAGGCATAGTATACTTCATGACAGTGGAAAATACAATCCGTTTTTGTAAAAAAATGAGACTTTTTTCCCAGGAGAGATCCATGGACATCAATCTGGAATATTATAAAATTTTTTATTATGTGGCAGGCTCCCAGAGCATCACACTGGCAGCGGAGCAGCTCGCCATCTCACAGCCTGCAGTCAGCCAGGCGGTGAAGCATTTAGAACAGGCGCTTTCGTGCCCATTGTTTGTGCGGACGACCAAGGGCGTGCGGCTGACGAAGGAGGGGGAGATGCTCTATTCCTATGTGCAGCGCGGCTATGAGACGATCCTCTCAGGCGAGAGGAAGCTCTCTGAGATGCTGAATCTGGAACAGGGCGAAATCTGTATCGGGGCCAGCGACATGACGTTAAAGTATTTCCTGCTTCCGTATCTGGAAGAATTTCATGAGCGCTACCCGGGAATCCGCGTGACGGTGACGAATGCGCCGACCCCGGAGACGATCCGCCATCTCTGCGACGGCCGCATTGATTTTGGCATCGTGAGCACGCCGGTCGAGAAGAGAGCTTCGCTCAAATGCGTTCCGGTGAAGGAGATCCGGGATGTGTTTGTGGCAGGCAGGAAGTTTGAATATTTAAAGGAGCGCATGCTGGGGTACGAGGAACTGATGAAGCTGCCGGTCATGTGTCTGGAGGGAAATACCTCGACCAGGACGTATGTGGAGCAATTCCTTGCGTCGAAGCAGGTGACGATTCGGCCGGAGTTTGAACTTGCCACCAGCGATATGCTGATCCAGTTTGCGGTGCGCAACCTTGGAATTGCAAGTGTGGTCAGAAATTTTGCCGAGGAGCACCTGACGGAGGGAGATCTGTTTGAACTGCGGTTCTTGGAGGAGATACCGGCGCGTACGTTCTGCATTGTTGCAAATGAACGGATTCCGCTGTCAGCCGCAGCGGCTACGCTGATGAATGTTCTGGTACAGGGGACATCACAGTAAGCAGGGATTTTCTTTTAGAAACAGGCATAATAAATACTTATGCCACATATAATGAATATTGATTTTACTTATGCAAAAGGTTCGTGTATAATCAATAAGTAAAAAGGCGGAAGTGAGTGACGGTTTTTTACAACCGTCACTTTTTATGTCATGAGGCAGATTTACAGAGTGGATGCTGCTTTCGGACAGACCGGCCGCATGGATGCAGCCTGGAATCAGGAAAATGCGGACTTCCGGCAAAAAAGTGTATCATATCAGGAGGAAAAACATATGGTTACAGCAGTAGTAGGCGCTAACTGGGGCGATGAGGGAAAAGGCAAGATCACAGATATGCTCGCGGATGAGGCTGACATCGTCATCCGTTTTCAGGGCGGAGCAAATGCAGGACACACCATTGTGAACAATTATGGCAAGTTTGCACTGCACACATTGCCGTCCGGCGTATTCCACAGCCATATCACAAATATTATCGGAAACGGTGTCGCACTCGACATCCCGAAGGTAATCGGCGAGCTCAAGTCGATCACAGACCGCAACGTACCGGCACCGAAGCTGATGATCTCGGACAGAGCACAGATGGTTATGCCGTATCATGTCCTGTTCGACCAGTACGAGGAGGAGCGTCTCGGCAAGAATTCTTTCGGTTCCACAAAGTCAGGAATCGCACCGTTCTATTCGGACAAGTATGCAAAGATCGGTTTCCAGGTCAGCGAGCTGTTCGATGAGGAGCTCTTAAAAGAAAAGGTAAAGCGCACCTGCGAGACGAAGAACATCATGCTGGAGCATATGTATCATAAGCCGTTATTAAAGGAAGAGGAACTTCTTGCAACCTTACATGAGTACAGGGATATGGTTGCTCCGTATGTCGGAGACGTCTCCTTATTCCTCGATCAGGCAATCAAAGACGGCAAGCGCATTCTGCTAGAGGGACAGCTTGGAACCTTAAAGGATCCGGATCACGGAATCTATCCGATGGTAACATCCTCCTCCACGCTGGCAGCTTATGGTGCAATCGGAGCGGGCATCCCGCCGTATGAGATCAAGAAGATCGTAACGGTATGCAAGGCTTATTCTTCCGCAGTCGGAGCAGGCGCATTCGTCAGCGAGATTTTCGGGGATGAGGCAGATGAGCTCAGAAGACGCGGCGGCGACGGCGGAGAATTCGGCGCAACGACAGGTCGTCCGAGACGTATGGGTTGGTTCGACTGCGTGGCAAGCAAGTACGGCTGCCGTATGCAGGGAACAACCGACGTTGCATTTACCGTGCTCGATGTATTGGGATACTTGGATGAGATTCCGGTATGCGTAGGCTATGAGATCGACGGTGAAGTGACAACAGATTTCCCGGTGACAGCAAAGCTTGAGAAGGCAAAGCCGGTACTTAAGAAGCTTCCGGGCTGGAAGTGCGATATCCGCGGCATCAAGAAATACGAAGATCTGCCGGAGAACTGCAGAAAGTATGTAGAGTTTGTGGAGGAGCAGATCGGATATCCAATCACGATGGTATCAAACGGACCGGGCAGAGAGGATATTATCTACCGCAGCAAGTAGGATGACGCATATGATTAAGAATGTCATTTTTGATGTGGGACAGGTTCTGGTGGCATGGGAACCGGTGGAGGCGATGCGCGCGCTTGGAATGGATGAAGAGACGGTGCGCGCAGTCGCAGATGCCACGGTGCACACCAGTGACTGGGACGAAGCGGACCGGGGAGCCCTGTCCGATGAGGAACTTCTCACAGGCTTTATCAGAAAAGCTCCGGCATACGAAGCACAGATCCGCGATTTCTGGGAGCATGTGAACCGGGCGATTTATCCGTTTCCATATGTCGGGGAATGGATGCGGACGTTAAAAGACAAGGGGTATCGCCTGTATATCCTTTCCAATTACGGTGCCTGGACATACGCGAAGACGAAGGATCAGTCGCTTGGCTTCCTTAAGGACGTGGATGGAGCATTGTTTTCCTTCGAGGTGAAGCAGATTAAGCCGGAGTCGGAGATTTATCACTCCCTGCTTGAGCGCTTTCATCTGCGCGCGGAGGAGTGCGTGTTCCTCGACGACAGACAGAACAATGTGGACGGTGCCATCGCCTGCGGCATCTCTGCCATTCGTTTTACCGGCTACGAGGATGCCAGACAGAAATTAAAAGAATACGGTGTAGAGTGCTAGAAAAAGGAACTGTCGCAAGAAGCATATCGTGCTTTGGGCTGATAAGTAATATCATTAGAAGATCACATCGTGGGATTTCAGATGAAAATGCAGATGGACATTCGGTTCAAAAAATGTGGCATTTCTAACCAGCCGAATGTTTGCATCTTCGATGATCCGTGTTTTTCCAAGTTTGGAGCACTCCGCGGGTCATGTCCGCATCCCGGAAGACAATTTGTAGGACTTTGTGTGTGTCCCTTATGGCACCTCTGAACAAAACATAACCGCGGCAGCCGCTGGAGTCGGCATCTGCCCTATTTTTAAGCAGATGCCGACTGACAGCGGCTTTCGCGCGGTTTATATTGTCTGTGAAGAGGTGCCATAAGGGACACCAGAAAGTCCGCCCATTGTCTCCGGTGTGTCGGACATGCACCCGTCGGATTGTCCAAACGTGGAAGAGACGCGGAATTCGATGCAAACATTCAGCAGGAAGAAATGCTCACATTTTTCTCCAACGAATATTCCATCTGCATTTCCACATGAAATCCCCAAGTGTGTTTCTTATAATATTACTTATCACCCAAAGAGGTCTATGCTTATTGCGACAATTCCTTTGGGTTTGTTTTCACAGAATTATCACAGAATGATTCCCTTTTGAACACATTTCTTTCGTAGGCTAGATACGGAAACAGGAAAAAGGAGGAAATGGTTTTGATTGAAATCAATCATCTGGTCAAAAAATATGGGGAACATGTGGCGGTGGATGATCTGACGCTTACGGTGGAACCCGGGAAAATCTATGGTTTTCTCGGACCGAATGGTGCCGGAAAATCCACGACAATGAATATGATTACAGGATACCTTGGCGCGACGAGCGGCGAGGTGAAGATCAACGGTCACGATATTTTTGCCGATCCGCAGGAGGCAAAAAAATGCGTGGGGTATCTGCCGGAGATACCGCCGCTCTATACGGAGATGACGGTGCGGGAGTATCTGGATTTCGTGGCAGAGCTGAAAGGTCTGGATAAAAAGGTAAGAAAAACACAGACAGAAGAGATTATGGAGCTGACACACACGAAGGAAGTGAGTGAGAGGCTGATCCGCAATCTCTCCAAAGGATATCGGCAGCGCGTCGGCTTTGCACAGGCGATCATGGGGTATCCGGATGTCATTATACTGGATGAGCCCACGGTGGGACTGGACCCGAAGCAGATCATCGAAGTGCGTGAACTGATGAAGGAGCTCGGAAAAAGCACACCGTGATTTTGAGTTCCCATATTCTGACAGAGATTTCGGCGGTCTGCGATCATGTGTTTATCCTGTCGAAGGGAAAACTTGTGGCGAGCGATTCGACGGAACATCTGCTGGAGCGGATGTCGGGAGCACAGGAAATCGCGCTTCTGGTAAAAGACAAAGAGCAGCGCATGGAGGAACTCTTAAAGGAACTTCCGGGTGTGGCGGAAGTGAGCAGAGAGCCGGGAGAAGCAGCGGAGGAAGTCCTGTTTCATGTGACGGCGGAGCGGGGCGAAGATATCCGTGAGGCATTGTTTCATGCCTGTGCAAAAGAAGAGATTCCGGTTCTGGAAATGCACACGGAGACAAAATCGCTGGAGGATGTTTTCCTTGAACTTACAGGAGCAGACGGGAAAGGAGAACAGGCATGATTGCAATTTTAAAAAGAGAGTGGAAAAGTTATTTTCAGAATATCACAGGATGGCTGTTTATCGCTGCCGTTCTGGCACTGTACGGTCTGTACTTTTTAGCGTATAATCTGCGGGCGGGATATCCGTATGTGTCGTACACACTTTCGGCGATCTCGTTTATCATGTTGATTGCCGTTCCGATTCTCACCATGCGTTCCATGGCGGAAGAGCGGCACAGCAGAACCGACCAGCTGGTACTCACAGCGCCGGTTTCGCTTGGAAAGATGATTTTTGGAAAATTTCTGGCCATGGTGGGCGTTTTTACCGTTGCCGTGGCGGTGATTGCGGTAACGCCGCTTGTTCTGGCTGCCTTTGGCACGGTGCCGCTGGGAGAAAACTATGTGGCGGTTTTAGGTTTCTGGCTGTACGGATGCACCTGCATTGCAGTCGGTATGCTGGCATCGGCGCTGACGGAGAGCCAGGTGATTGCAGCGGTTGTGGCGTTTGCATTCCTTTTTCTGGGATATATGATGAACAGCATCACGGGATTGATCGGCGACCATCTGATCACGAAGGTACTGGGCGCATATGATCTGTACACACCGCTTCAGAGTTTTATGAGCGGCTGTCTGGATCTGACGGGCGTTGTTTATTTTGTCAGTGTGACGGGATTGTGCCTGTTTTTGACCTGCCAGTGTGTGCAGAAGAGACGCTGGAGCATGACGACGAAAAAACTGACCACAGGAATGTTTTCCGTGGCGATGATTGTGGTGGGATTTGCGGTTGCGGTTGCAGTCAACCTGGTGGTAAAGGAGATGCCATCCTCCTGGACGGCGGTAGATGCAACTTCCACAAAGCTGTACAGTCTGACGGATACCACAAAGGATTATGTGAAAAATCTGTCGCAGGACGTCACGATCTATGTGCTTTCGTCCGAGAAGTCGGCGGACAGTACGTTGGCGGAGACACTGCAACGGTATGAAGATCTCTCCAAACATTTGAAGGTGGTTTACAAAGATCCGGCGAAGAGCCCGAATTTTTATCAGCAGTATACGGACAGTGCGCCGAGCCAGAACAGTATGATCGTGGTGTCGGACGCGAGATCGCGCGTGGTGGATTACAGCGATGTCTATGAGTATTCTTATGACTATTCTACATATTCAAGCTCCGTGGACGGTTATGATGCGGAGGGGCAGCTGACCAGTGCCCTGCAGTATGTGACGAAGGCAGACAGTGAACTTCCGGTCATCTACGAGATTACCGGTCATGGAGAAAATGCTCTTTCCGGCGGTTTCTCGGAGGCGGTTGAGAAAGCCAATATGACGGTGTCGCAGCTGACATTGCTGACGGAAGATGCGGTTCCGGATGATGCGGCGGCAATTATCATCAACGGACCGACTTCAGACTTATCGGAGGATGATGCCGCAAAGGTGAAAGACTATTTACAGGGCGGCGGAAGAGCACTCATCGCCTGCAACTTCGAGTATCAGGATCTGCCGAATTTTGCTTCGGTTCTGGAGGCGTACGGCATTGAACGGGTAGCTGGCATTGTGATGGAAAACAGTGCATCGGCATGCTACCGGAGCACACCGTATTATCTGCTGCCGGAAATCGAGTCGACAGCCTATACTTCATCTGTGACGGGCGGGTACATTTTCGCGCCGTACAGCGAGGGACTGAGCTATCCGGAGGAAGCGGAAGATATTACCTACACACCGCTGCTTGTCACAAGCGATCAGGCGGTGTCCAAGACGGATGTGGCAAATGCGGAGACGTCTGAGCTGGAAGACGGGGACATTGCAGGACCGTTTACGATTGCGCTGACGGCAGAACAGGATGTGGATGACGACAACACGATGAAACTGGTGGTGTTTGGCTCCACGGAAATGCTGACCGACAATGCGGACTCGATTGTATCGGGAAGAAATGTGTCCATGTTCTCAGATGTGTTAGGACAGCTTGCCGGTGACGATGGAGAGTCGACGGGTGTCATTCCAGTCAAGGAGTATACGCTTGGAACGATTACGGTTACGTCACTCGGAACGCTGATCGGCGGACTTGCGGCAACGGTCATCCTGCCGATTCTGCTGATTGTGACCGGTGTTGTGATCTGGGCGGTAAGGAGAAAGAAATAATGAAGAAACAGAAAAAACAGTTCCTTGGCATGCTGCTTGTCCTCGCAGTGCTTGCAGCAGCCTATGGAGGAATTCATGTATACAATCAGAAACAGGAGAAAAAAGAGGCGAGCGAGGAGGAAGCAGAGAAACTTACAGTCGTCGATTTTAAAACCGATGATGTGACGGCATTCTCGTACGTGCTGGGCGGTCAGGTTTATGCCTACACGAAAACGGACGGAGAGTGGACTTGGGACGGGGATATTTCACTCACCCTCGACACGTCACAGATCGACGCCATGCTGGATGCGGTCACGGGCCTTACGGCGGAGAGTGAGATTACAGACGGCGAGGATCTGGTGCAGTACGGTCTGGAAAATCCGTCGGGGATCATTACCTTCACCACGGCAGACGGCACGATGACGCTGCAGCTCGGAGATAAAAATGCAGTGACCGGGCAGTATTACCTGAAGGTGGCAGAGAGCGATAAGATCTATCTCGTGTCGCGGGATCTCTCCGGCACTTTCTCCAAGACACCGCAGGAATTGTTAAAGGAGGAAGAGACGGAGGAGACTGAGAGTGTGGACGCGACTGAGGGCGTAGAGACGGCTGTGGGCGTAGACGTGACCGAGAGCGCCGCGTCCGAGGACAGTACGGAAGAGTAGAGGACGGATCAAAAGAGCCACTGCACGGGCAGGGAGATGGACTCCGTAATAAGAGAAAAACGATAGATGTTCCAGATACAAAGGATGCGGACATTCTAAACACAAAATGCGGAATTTCTAACCCTGCCCGCCGAAACATCCTTGATGATCCATGTCTTTCCAAACTTGGAGCACTCTACAGGGTGTGTCCGCAAGCCGGCAGACAATTTTAGGACTTTCGTGTGTCCCTTTGGACACCGCTGAACAAAATATAACCGCGCGAAGCCGCTGTCTGAGTCGGCATCTGCCCTGTGTTCAATAGCAGATGCCGGCGAGTTCGGTTCGCACGGTTTTATATTGACTGTGAAGCGGTGCCCATTAGGGACACTAGAAAGTCCGCTCATTGTCTGCGGTTGTCGGACACACCCTGTGGATTGTCCAAGCGTGACAAAGACACGGAATTCGATGTCCCGGCGGGCAGGGAAGAAATTCTCTCATTTTGTTTCAAAGAATCCCCGCATCCGTTTGTATTCTGGAACATTCTGTCGGTTTTTCTCTTATCCTGAAATTTGTATCTATTTTCCCTGCCCCTGCGGCGGCTCCTTTTGCTCGGCGTCCTCTTCGGACGACTTGTGCACGAGCTTATAGATGAGCGTGTACGCCCACAGCAGAACCGGAATGATGACGGTCGCGTAGATGGAGACCATCAGCAGATTCATAAAATTCTCGCTGGAACTTAAAGCGCAGACGAGCGTGGATGCATACAGCAAAAGCAGAAGAATGGCGCCGGCTGCGGCAAGAATACGTTTCACTTTTTTCATGGTAACCTCATTTCTAAACAGCCTTCTGGTTTACGGCTGTACCTTTATGGTAGATGGAAAAGGCGGTTCCGTCAAGCAGAAAAAATTTACACGAATTGTACAAACTTTATAAAAACCATATAAAGTTTACTGAAAACACAAAAAATATTACAGGAATTTGATAGCTGCCTCCCGGTGGAACTCTTACAATAAGGACTGTTGAGTTTGCAATGTAAGAGAGCACTGGGAGGTTTTATTTTGGCTGAATTGGCGTTAGAACATGTGGGAAAAGTATACCGGAACGGTTATGAAGCAATTCATGACTTTTCGCTTGAGATAAAAGAAGGAGAATTTTTGATTCTGGTTGGACCGTCCGGCTGCGGGAAATCGACGCTGCTGCGCATGATCGCAGGTTTGGAGGACATCTCGTCGGGCGAGCTGTGGGTGGACGGAGAGATCGAGAATTACAAGGAGCCGCGGGAGCGGAATCTCGCCATGGTATTTCAGAATTATGCGCTGTATCCCAATATGAGCGTGTACGACAATATCGCATTTTCCCTGAGCGTGAGGAAGGTCGATAAGAAGGAGATAAAAAAGAAAGTATACGATACGGCAAAGATGCTTGGCATTGAGCATCTGCTGGACAGAAGACCGGGAGAACTCTCCGGCGGGCAGAAACAGCGTGTGGCGATCGGAAATGCGATTATCCGCAATCCAAGGGCGCTTTTGATGGACGAGCCGCTGTCCAATCTGGATGCGAAACTGCGGACGCAGATGCGTGTGGAACTGGCGGCATTGCAGCATGCGGTGGGAACAACGACGATCTATGTCACGCACGATCAGACGGAGGCCATGACGCTTGGCACACGGATTGTGGTGATGCGGGATGGAAAAATGCAGCAGGTGGATACACCGGCGAACCTCTATGCAAAGCCGGTCAACCGGTTTGTCGCAGGATTCATCGGAACGCCGTCCATGAATTTTTTCGAGGCACAAGTGGTTTCCTGGGAGGAGGCTCCGGCACTTCTGGTCGGGGAGTACCGCATGATGCCGTGCAGGGAGGATGCAGCGCGGATAAGCAGACACGGAAGCGACAGCGTGATCCTTGGCATACGCCCGGAAAACATCCTGTGGGAGGCACCGGAATGTGTAAGCGCCGGGGCGGATTACGTGGAGACGATGATTCTTGAGGTGGAGCTGCTCGGAGCCGAGAAGCTTTTGTTTTTCCTTTTATACGGGAAAAAGTATGTGGCAAAGATTCCGGCGGAATATGACGCCCGGGCAGGTGAGGTGCGCCGGCTGTACTTCGATGTGACAGCGATCCATCTGTTTGACTGCGACAGTGAAATGCGCATCTGAAAGGAGACAACATGAATGCATTTGTAAAGCTAAGACAAAAGATCAGCCCGTACCTGTTTTTGGTGCCGTGTCTTATCGTATTCGGACTGTTCTTATTTTATCCGTTTGCAAAAACGATCTATTTAAGCCTGTATAAAACCGACAAGCTGGGACAGGCAAAGCTGTTTGTCGGCTTCGGAAACTATATCGATCTGTTTACGTCAGAATCTTTTTATAACAGCCTGCTTGTAACCCTGATTTTTGTGGTGATCGTGGTAATGGTCAGCATGCTGCTCGGTCTTGTGACGGCGCTGCTGGTGAATAAAAATTTTCCGGGAATCCGGGTCTTTTCCACGGCGTACGCACTGCCGATGGCGATCGCCTCAAGCGCCGCTGCACTGATTTTCGAGATTATGTTAGATCCGACGATCGGCATTCTCGACAAATTCCTGCGGTCGGACATCAACTGGCTGCATGACGAGCGCTATGCGCTGGTGTGCGTGGCACTTCTGACGGCGTGGTTGAACAGCGGGATCAATTATCTGTATTTTTCGGCGGGACTTGCCAATATTGACGAGTCGATCTATGAGCGGGCGTCTGTGGATGGCGCGAACGAGTGGCAGAAGTTTACCAGATTAACGCTGCCGGGACTAAGCCCGATCCTGTTTTATACGGTCATCGTCAATATTATCCTGGCGTTCCAGTCGTTCGGGCAGGTGAAAATCTTGACGGAAGGCGGGCCGGGTGAATCGACGAACCTGATCGTCTATTCGATCTACCGCGACGCGTTTTTTAATTTCCGCTTCGGCGGGGCGGCGGCACAGTCTGTGGTACTGTTTTTGATTGTCATGCTGCTGACATTGCTCATGTTCCGTCTGGAAAAGAAGGGAGTGAAGTATTGATGGATATCAGGCTCGAGCCGCGCAGTGCGGCACATTCGAAGAGAGAAGAGATCGAACGGCTGCACGAGACCATGAAAAAAAGGGAACTCGGCAGAAAACGGCGCAGATTATGGAGCCGTTTCGGCGTCAATCTGGTGGTGTCGGTATTGGTGATCCTTCCGCTTTTGTATGCGCTTTCCATTGCGTTTATGCCATCCGGGGAATTGTTCTCGATGGAGATGAATCTGATTCCGAAGCAGCCGACGCTTGACAATTTTGCACAGGCGTTTACAAAGATTCCGCTGTTTCGTTTTATTTTAAATTCGTTTCTGGTGGCGGGATGCATTACGCTCGGACAGATTATTTCTTGCTCCCTTGCGGCGTTTGCACTGTCATTTCTGGACTTTAAGGGAAAAAATGTGATTTTTATGCTGATCATGGCGACGATGATGGTGCCGGGTGAAGCGACAATTATTTCCAATTATTTAACGGTAAGCGGATGGGGCTGGCTGAATTCCTACAAAGTGCTCATCATTCCATATATCACTTCCGCCATGGGGATCTTTTTGTTCCGTCAGTTCTATCTGACCTTTCCAAAATCCCTGTATGAGGCGGCAAAGATCGACGGCTGTCCGAATCTGGTGTTCATTGTCCGGATTCTGATCCCTCTGACGAAGTCGGCGATCGGAGCGATGGCGGTCTATACCTTCATCAACGCTTACAACATGTATATGTGGCCGTTGTTAGTAACCGGAACCGAGGAGATGCGAACCGTGCAGATTGGTATCAGCATGTTAAACAGTGTGGATTCCCAGTCGATTACGATGGTAATCGCGGGAGTTGTGATGGTGATTCTGCCGTCGCTGTTTGTGTTTATCTTAGGACAAAAGCAGCTGATCCGCGGTATGTTTTCCGGTGCCGTCAAGGGCTGACATAGAAAAAAAGGAACTCACTAATTCAAAAGGAGAAAAAAGAGGAATGAAGAAGAGAATCATTGCATCATTGTTAACAGCATCCATGCTTGCAGCAGCACTTGCAGGCTGCGGGGGAAGCACGGCGCAGACGGCGGATACGTCCGCAGACGCTGCAGGGGAAGCGGGGAGTGCGCAGGGTGATCCGGCAACGGTGACGGAAAAAGAGACGAATGTGTCCGCCACGGCAGATGCGGATCTTTCCGGGACGACGATCACATTCTGGCACTCTATGAGCGGTGTAAACGGCGAGGCACTTACCGCGCTTGTGGATCAGTTCAATGAGGAGAACACCTATGGCATTACGGTGGATGCGGAGTTTGAGGGCGAGTACGATGATGCGATCAACAAATTAAAGAGCAGCATGGTGGGAGGAAGCGGTCCGGATCTGATTCAGGTCTATGAGATCGGCACCCGTTTCATGATCGACTCCGGCTGGGTGATTCCGATGCAGGAGCTGATGGATGCGAACGGCTATGACAACTCCAATATCGTGCCGAATATTGCCGCTTACTACACGATCGACGACCAGCTCTACTCCATGCCGTTTAATACATCCACGCCGATTCTCTATTACAATAAGGATATGTTTGATGCGGCGGGAATCACCGAGGTGCCGACGAGCCTGGAGGGGATCGATGCGATTGCCGACGATCTTGTGAACAAGGGCGGTGCAGGCGAGGCACTTTCCATGGGAATCTACGGATGGTTCTTTGAGCAGTTTATCTGCAAGCAGGGACTGACCTACGCAAACAATGACAACGGAAGAAGCGCGGCGGCGACAGCCGTGGATTTTGACGGCAACGGTGCGGCTCTCTCGATCGTATCCGCCTGGAAGGATCTCTACGACAAGGGATATGCACCGAATGTGGGAGTTGGCGGCGATGCAGGTCTGACAGACTTCTCTGCAGGAAAAGCGGCGATTACGCTTGGTTCCACCGCTTCCTTAAAGCAGATCTTAAACGATGTCAATGGCTCCTTTGAGGTGGGAACCGCATATTTTCCGGGCATCAACGATGCAGATCAGGGCGGTGTGTCCATCGGCGGAGCATCCCTCTGGGCAATCCAGAATCAGGATGACGTAAAGGCACAGGCGACCTGGAAGTTCGTGGAATATCTGGTGTCGGCAGAGTCTCAGGCATACTGGGCAACCCAGACAGGATATTTCCCGGTTACCAACGATGCGTACAATGAGGATGTATTCAAGCAGAACATCGAGCAGTACCCACAGTTCCAGACCGCGATCGATCAGTTGAACGACACAAAGGGCGAGTACGCGGGAGCGCTTCTCTCTGTCTTCCCGGAAGCACGCCAGACGGTACAGACCGAGATCGAGAACACGTTAAATGACAAGGAGACACCGGAGGAGGCAGTGCAGAAGATGGCGGACACGATCAACGCTTCCATCGAGGACTACAATCTGCTGAACGAATAGTTTTTTAGTGGCAGGCAATAGGGTAAGAGATACATTCCATCTGAAATCGAAGGGCATGATCTTCTCACCCTATTGCCTGCCACGTCAAAATGAACGATCTGCTTCCGTCGACGTCCCGTTGCTTTTGGCGGGTTCTGTAAAAAAGTCTTTGAAATATGCCGGAAAATTTGTTATAATAATATAGTGCATCTTTGACATAGCAGATGTCGGACAAGCAATCCGGCAGATAGATGCAAATAATCATGAAATCGAGGAATCAGATATGGCATTATTAGAGCAGTGGCAGAAAGTTGCTTATAATGAGAAGGCAGACAGAGGAGAACTGCAGAGATTCTGGCAGAGATATTTTCTTCTGGAAAAGGGTGTCTATGAGAAGCTTCTGACGAACCCGGATGAGAAGGTAGAGGGAACGGTCAAAGAGCTTGCAGATAAATACGGACTGAGCATCATGGATATGACAGGTTTCTTGGACGGTATCAACGAGAGCCTGGTAGAGCCGAACCCGATCGACACCATGGAGGAAGATACGAAGGTCAGCCTCGTATTCGACAAGGAGAAGCTGTACAAGAACATGGTCGACGCGAAGGCAGACTGGCTCTATGAGCTTCCGATGTGGAATGACATTTTTGACCCGGAGACGAAGAAGAGACTGTATCTGGAGCAGAAGAAGTCCGGAACGGTTATCGTCGGAAAGAAAGTCGGACGCAACGATCCGTGTCCGTGCGGTTCCGGCAAGAAATACAAATTTTGCTGCGGAAAGTAAGCACAGGAAGCAGAGCGCAAGGGAAGTACCGGTATGTGGTACTTCCTTTTTTGTGTAATAGGAAACTTTGTTCCTATTACACAAAAACGCTCTGCGAGGATGCGCACCTCGCGGTGAGGTAAATAATGCTTTGCATACCGCGAGGGCGCGTAAGTGTGCGGCAGGCGCACACTCTTTTATAACAGGAAAATTCTTCCTGCTGTGGAAAAAGAAAACCGGTTATAAAAGAAATTGCTCCGGAGATACTTAAGAATGGGAATGTATCATTCCAGAGAACAAGGATCGAAAGGAGAAAAGAGATATGACATTACTGGATTGTGCGGTAACCGGATGTGCTTACAACGAGGATCGCTGCTGCTGCAAGGGCGACATCAAGGTTGAGGGAAGCGAGGCGGTGCATCAGAATGAGACCTGCTGCGGAAGCTTTGTGGAGCGCGGGGAGAAAAACTGCGGATGCAATGTAAAAGAGCATGAGTCAAAGAAGATCGATGTGGCATGTGAGGCCTGCAACTGCACGTTTAACGAGAATAAGAAATGCAGTGCGGACCATATCGGCATCGCAGGGGGCAACGCCTGTTCCTGCGGCGAGACAGAGTGCGCAAGTTTCTGCTGCAAATAGGAGAAAAGACGGGGAGCCGGGGGCAATGCAAAACGGTTCCCGTTTTGCATTCCGGTGGAATTTTCCTCTTGTAAAGTGCGCCTGATGGAAGTACAATGAAAGCAAAATTAGGAAAAAAGTCATGCAGTGCAAAAGGGGGAACCGATGAATGAGAAAAAAGTCACATATTTCGCTGGCGCGCTATATGGTGGAGAATTTAAAGGATGAAGAATTAAAACATCACAAATTTTCTTTTTATCTGGGAAGTATTCTGCCGGACATCAAGCCTTCGTTTCTCTATAAGAGACACGAGATGGACGGAACATTTCCTTATGTCAGCAGACATATCAGGCGTCTGTCGGAGGGAGATGCGCTGATCCGGAAGAAAAAGGGGTGCAAGTATTACCGGGATCTGGGACAGATCAGCCATTATCTGGCGGATTATTTTACATTTCCGCACAACACCATTTACCCGGGCAGCCTGAAGGATCATTGTTCTTACGAGGAGAAGTTAAAGCGGGATTTAAGATCGTACCTTAAGAGCGGTGAGGCTGCCAGACATCACCGGCTGCTGCAGTTTAAGGAAGAACATGAGAAGCTGCAGAATAAGAAAAAGGCAGAGCCGCTCATCGACGCGGAGACGATCTGTGCTTTTATCCAGAAGTCGCATGACGAGTATCTGGCGCACAAGCATGGCGTGGAGGATGATATAGAACATATTGTCGAGGTGAATCACAAAGCGCTGGATGCAATGATGAAGTTATTGGCGAATAAACGCGCCGAGTGGAGAATCCGGCACTCATAATGTCGAAAAATGACGGGTTGTTTTCGTTGATTTTCGTGTTCGGACATAGTAATATAATGAATGTAAGGCAGGCAGTGAAGAGCAGATTTATGTGGGAATGCCCACCTTTAGTGCTATGTTAACGTCAGACATAGGAATCTTAGCGTTTTAAGGAGGATTCATATGAACAGAATCTATGAGTTACAAAAGAAGATCGAGACGGCGAGACACGAGTTGGATGAAGCACTGTTGCAGGAAAACAGGTTTGAGTACTATTACGAGAAAAGCACCAGACTGGACAAGCTGATAGAAGAATATCTTGAGAGTCAGGAGGGTGTCAGGGTCTGACAATTGAGTGGATAAGTTCATAACTTTGTGGATAACACGAAAAAAAAATAGCCACGGTAAGTAGGTGAGTGTCAGATGTTCATGGGAGAATACAATCATACAATCGATGCAAAAGGCAGAATGATCGTTCCGTCTAAGTTCAGAGAGCAGCTTGGAAACGAGTTTGTTGTAACAAAAGGACTGGATGGATGTCTGTTTGTATATCCAAATGAAGAATGGCACAATATTGAAGAAAAATTTAGAAATGTCCCACTTACCACAAAAAGATGCAAGAAAATTCTCACGTTTCTTCTTCGCCGGAGCAGCCACCTGTGAGTTAGACAAGCAGGGAAGAATCCTGATACCACCGGTTTTAAGGGAATTTGCTGATTTACAGAAGGATGTCGTATCCGTTGGAGTACTCAACCGGATCGAGATCTGGAGCAAAGACAACTGGCTGGATTGCAATTCCTATGATGACATGGACGAAATTGCAGAGCATATGGCAGATTTGGGATTGAGTATCTAGGATAAGAAATCAAAAACGACGGGATAGGAGAACGATATGGAATTTCATCATACATCCGTATTATTGAATGAAACAATTGAAAATTTAAATATCAGACCGGATGGAATCTATGTGGACGGAACCTTAGGCGGTGGCGGACATGCCTTAGAAGTTGCAAAAGACTTGGTGAGGGTGGCAGACTGATTGGTATTGATCAGGATGCAGATGCGATTCTGGCGGCAACAGAGAGACTGAAAGAATATCAGGATCGTGTGACCATTGTTCGCAGCAACTATTGCAATATGCGTCAGGAACTGAAAAATCTTGGAATTGAAAAGGTAGACGGCATTGTCTTAGACCTTGGCGTATCCTCCTTTCAGTTAGATACGCCAAAGCGCGGTTTTACTTATATGGAAGAAAATGCTCCGTTAGATATGCGGATGGATCAAAGAGAAAGCCGTACGGCAAGAGATATTGTCAATACTTACAGTGAGAAAGAACTGTATCGGATTATCCGGGATTTCGAGAAGACAAATTTGCAAAAAACATCGCAAAACACATTGTGGCAGCGAGAGAAAACAGCCCATTGAAACAACCGGAGAGCTGACAGCCATTATTCGCTCAGCAATTCCGAAAAAAGTACAGATGAGTGGCGGACATCCGGCAAAGCGTACGTTTCAGGCAATCAGAATTGAATTAAACCGGGAACTGGAAGTGTTGCAGGATACACTCGATGATATGATAGAACTTTTAAATGAGGACGGAAGAATCTGTATTATTAGCGTGCAGCCAGAAGAAATCAGGAGCGTGCTCTGCGCATGAGCAAGAGCTATGTGGCATTTCTCACGATGGCTGTGATGGTGTTCGGCATCTTTACCGGTGCATACATCCACATCCAGTCGGAGATGACGGCGCGCATGAATCAGATATCAAGCCTTGAGAGCCAGATCGCAGATCTGAAAGCCGACAACGACGAGGCATACAAGCGGATCAATACGAGCGTGGATCTTGACAGCATCCGGAATACGGCGATGACAGAATATGGAATGTCCTATGCGAAGGAATCGCAGATTGTGTACTATACAGTGAACGATGACGATTACATGAACCAGTACAGTGAGATTCCGCGCGAGTAGGATGACAGGAGAGGCGCATGGCAAAGAAAAAAAGAAGACCGCTGCTGAAATTTCCCAGGCGCATGCAAAAAAAGCTGATTGTCATGTTTACCATTGTGGCAGGCATGCTGATCGGTCTGATCGGGCGCCTGATGTATATTGAATATACCAGCGGTGAAAAATATGAGAAAATTGTGTTGTCCCAGCAGGAATACGACAGCAAAGTGATTCCTTACCAGAGAGGCGATATTGTCGATGCAAAGGGGACAGTGATGGCAACCAGTATTGCAGTGTACAATGTGATACTGGATTGTTCTGTTTTAACGAGCGATGAGGATTACGTTGCGCCGACGATTCAGGCGCTTGTGCAGTGTTTTCCGGACTTGAGCAGCGATGAGCTTTACGGATATGTCCGAATGATCCGCAGAACCGTTATATTGTGCTGAAGAAGAAAATATCGTACGACGAGATGCAGCCGTTCGTGGAACTGCAGGATGCGACGGATGAAAAGGGCAGAAAGGTGAACCCCGACATCAAGGGCGTATGGTTTGAGAAGGAATATCAGAGAGAGTATCCGTACGGATCGCTCGCCAGCGCGGTGATCGGATTTACGGCATCCGGAAATGTCGGAGTGAACGGTCTGGAGAATTATTACAACAGCACGTTAAACGGCATCAACGGGCGTGAGTTCGGCTATCTGAATACGGATAATAATTTTGAGAAAACGATCAAGCAGGCGACAAACGGCAACAATATCGTGACAACGATTGATGCGAATATCCAGTCCGTGGTGGAGGACAAGATCCGGGAATTCAACGAGGCGTACACAGGCGCCTACCGCGAAGGGGATGCGGGAGCTTCCCATATCGGAGTCCTGATTATGGATCCGAATAACGGGGATGTGCTCGCCATGGCGAATTATCCGAATTTTGATCTGAGCAACCCGAGAGATCTCTCCGCGTATTACACCGAGGAAGAACTCGCTGCCATGGATGATGACGCAAAGATGGATGCACTAAACCAGCTGTGGCAGAACTTCTGCGTGTCGTATACCTATGAACCGGGATCGACGGCGAAGCCTTTTACCGTGTCGGCAGGACTTGAGACCGGGACGGTGACCACGGCAGACACCTATTACTGCGACGGGTATGAGACGATCTCCGGTCATGACATTCACTGTGTCAAGAGAGACGGACACGGAATGGAGACATTGGAGCAGACGCTGATGAATTCCTGCAACGACGCGCTGATGCAGATGTCCTATAAAATAGGAAGAGATAACTTTGAAAACTACCAGCAGATTTTCGGATTTGGTCAGAAGACCAACATTGATCTGCCGGGAGAGACGAGAACCGATTCTCTGATCTATACCGGCGACAACATGACGGTGGTGGATCTTGCGACAAACGCATTCGGTCAGAACTTCAACACGACGATGATCCAGCTTGCCACAGGCTTCTGCTCGATTGTAAACGGCGGAAAGTTCTATCAGCCGCATGTGGTAAAACGGATTACGGATGAGAACGGCAACGTTGTGCAGGAGATCCAGCCGACACTTCTTCGGGAAACCATCTCGGAGAGTACGTCCGAGACGCTGCGGCAGTATATGTATTCCACCGTTACCTCAGGTACCGGAGCGACAGCGAAAGTGGACGGCTACTCAATGGGCGGCAAGACGGGAACGGCACAGAAAGCGGGACGTGACGGCGTCAACTATCTGGTATCGTTTATTGGATTTGCACCGGTCGACGATCCGCAGCTTGTGATTTACTGCGTGGTCGACGAGCCGAATGCAGTGGAGCAGTACCACAGCTCTTTTGCACAGAATATTGTGCGTGAGATCTTAGAGGAAGTGCTTCCTTACATGAACATCTACCGCGATGAGCAGACCACCGGAATTCATGCAGGGTGGGACATTACGGGAACAGATACCGGAGCGACAGCGATGACGGACGTTGTAAACGAGGAGACTCCGGTGGAAGAAGGACTGGATGTGCCGGACACAACGGATACCCTGCCGGGAAATGAAGAGGAGGCGGAAGGCACAGACACGCCGCAGGATAGCGGAGACACGCCGCAGGATAACGGGGATGAACCGCAGGATAGCGGAGACACCCCGCAGGATAACGGAGATATCCCACAGGATAGTGGAGACATCCCACAGGATAACGGACAGCAATAACAGACATAACCTCACGAAAGGATGAATAAAATTTCATGGAGAACTTTCGTGAGGTTTTTTCTATATGTCACAGGAACATGCATTTTACCGGAGCAAGACATTCAACCGCAGAAAAATATGGTTGATGTTCCTCGCCGTGTTTTTCGTGCTGATGTTTCTGGGCGGACGGCTCGTCTATCTGATGGTCTTCTGCTCGGAATACTACGGGCAGAAGGCGGAGGATCTTCATGAGAGAGAGCGTGATATCAAGGCAGCGCGGGGAAGAATCATCGATGCCACGGGAAAAATCCTTGCGACGAACAAATCGGTCTGTACCATTTCCGTGATTCACAGTCAGATCGATGAGCCGGAGAAGGTGATTGCGGCACTGCAAAAAGAACTGGGGCTCACGGAGGAGGAAGTGAGAAAGCGGGTGGAGAAGGTCAGCTCCATTGAGCGGGTCAAGACGAATGTTGACAAGGAGACCGGAGACCGCATCCGTGCCTACGGCCTTTCCGGAATCAAGGTCGACGAGGATTACAAGCGGTATTACCCTTTGGATACCATGGCGTCCACGGTGCTCGGCTTTACGGGTGCGGATAACCAGGGAATTCTGGGGCTTGAAGTCAAATACGATTCCTATTTGCAGGGAACGAGCGGCAAGATTCTCACCCTCACGGATGCGCGCGGGATTGAGATTGAAAATGCGGGAGAGACGCGGCTTGAGCCGGTGAACGGCTATGATTTATATATTTCCATGGACAGCAATATCCAGCAATACTGTGAGCAGGCGGCAGAAAAGGCATACATAAAAAAGCAGGCGGATGAGGTGTCCGTGATTGTCATGAACCCGCAGAACGGGGAGCTAATGGCGATGGTAAATTATCCGGAATTCAATCTGAACGAACCGTTTACCTTAATTGAGGAGATGGGAGCGGATGGGACGGAGTCTGCGGACAAAAAGCAGGAACTGCTGAACCGCATGTGGAGAAACCCGTGTATCAGCGACACCTATGAGCCGGGTTCCACATTTAAGATTATCACGGCGGCGGCAGCGCTCGAGGAGGGCGTGGTGTCGCTGACAGATCAGTTCTACTGTCCCGGCTATAAGCTGGTGGAGGATCGCAGAATCCGGTGCGCGAAGACAAGCGGACACGGGGCGGAGACGTTCGAGACAGGCATTATGAACAGCTGCAATCCCGTCTTCATTGAACTGGGCGAGCGGCTGGGCGTGGAAAACTATTACAAATATTTCAAACAGTTCGGTCTGACACAGAAGACGGGAATCGATCTGCCGGGAGAGGCGGCGACGATCATGCATAAGCAGGAAAACGTCGGCCCGGTGGAACTTGCGACGATCTCGTTCGGACAGTCGTTCCAGATCACACCGATCCAGCTCGTGACGACCGTTTCTTCTATTATAAATGGGGGAACGCGCATCACACCGCACTTCGGGAGTGGAGGTCCGTGAGACGGACGGAACGTTGGTCGAGACATTTTCTTATGATAAGAGAGAGGAGATCTGCAGCGGGGAGACCTCGGAGACCATGCAGTATCTGCTGGAAAAAGTGGTGTCGGAGGGAGGCGGAAAGAATGCGAAGATCGAGGGGTATGCGATCGGCGGCAAGACCGCGACTTCCCAGACGCTGCCGAGAAGCGAGCACCGCTATATTTCCTCGTTCCTCGGATTTGCTCCTGCGGACGATCCCAAAGTGCTTGTGATTGCGATTATCAATAACCCGAAGGGCACCTATTACGGAGGTCTGATTGCGGCGCCGGTCGTAAAAGAAATTATGGAAAACATATTGCCTTACCTTGATAAATCATGAAAAATAACGTATACTAGTTGGGTTAAAAAGCACATGTTGCTTTCGGCAAAGATGAAAAAATACATGAGGTGTTTATTATGACGTATGAAATTGTAATCCCGGTAATCGTATCATTTTTGCAATCAGTGCATTGTTGGGACCGATTGTAATTCCTTTCCTGCGAAGACTCAAAGTCGGACAGACGGAGCGGAAGGAACTGGAATCCCATCTGAAGAAAAACGGAACGCCTACGATGGGCGGACTTATGATATTGGCAAGTATTATCATCACATCGGTGTTTTATGTAAAAGATTATCCAAAGATTGTTCCGATTCTGTTTATGACCGTCGGATTTGGTGTGATCGGATTTCTGGATGATTATCTGAAGGTTGTGCTGCGCAGATCGGACGGACTGCTTGCATGGCAGAAAATGCTCTGTCAGATTGTGGTGACGACCGTGTTCGCAGTTTATATGGGATGCTACTCGGATGTCCCGCTCACCATGCTGATTCCGTTCTCCGGAGGAAAATATTTAGACCTCGGCTGGGGAGCGTTCCCGGTACTGTATCTGGCGGTCATCGGAACCGTCAACGGTACGAACTTTACCGATGGTCTGGACGGCCTCGCGTCGAGCGTCACCATCATGGTGGCAACGTTCTTCTCCGTGGTGGCGATCGGAACGAATGCAGGCATTGCGCCGATCACCTGTGCGGTTGTGGGTGCGCTGCTTGGATTTTTGCTGTTTAATGTCTATCCGGCAAGTGTTTTCATGGGAGATACCGGATCACTGGCGCTCGGCGGATTTGTGGTCTCGGCAGCCTATATGATGCAGATGCCTTTGTTTATCGTGATTGTCGGACTGATCTATCTGGTCGAGGTACTCTCCGTTATCATCCAGGTGACCTACTTTAAAAAGACCGGCGGAAAGCGGATTTTCCGTATGGCGCCGATCCATCATCATTTTGAGCTGGGCGGATGGTCCGAGACGAGAGTGGTTGCAGTATTTTCGATTACAACGGCGATCTTATGCATGATCGCCCTGTTAGGATTATAGGAGGAAGAACATGGATCTGACAGGTAAGACAGTGCTTGTGGTTGGTTCCGGAATCAGCGGTGTTGCCGCGACGGAACTTCTGAAAAAGAAGAATGTGAATGTGGTATTGTTTGACGGAAATAAGGAGCTGGATCTTACGGCGCTTCGTGAGAAGCACCCGGTCTTTGCGGATGTGAAGATCATCCTCGGAGAACTGACAGCGGAAGATAGAAGCGGACTGGATCTTGTCGTGTTAAGCCCGGGAGTGCCGACGGATCTTCCGATGGTTGAGGATCTGAAAAAAGACGGGATTCCGATCTGGGGCGAGATCGAGCTTGCCTACCATTTTGCGAAGGGACGGATCGTGGCGATCACCGGGACCAACGGCAAGACGACGACCACGGCGCTCTGCGGCGAGATCATGGCAAACTATTACCGGGATGTGAAAGTGGTCGGCAATATCGGAATTCCATATACCTCCGTGGCTGCGGACACCACGGACGAGACAGTGACGGTGGCGGAGATCAGCAGCTTTCAGCTGGAGACCATTCACACATTTTCACCCGGCAGTTTCCGCTATTTTAAATATCACGCCGGATCATCTGAACCGTCATCACACGATGGAGTGCTATATTAAGACGAAGGAGCGGATCGCGGAGAATCAGACGGAAGACGAGGTCTGCGTGCTTAATTACGAGGATGAAGTCCTGCGCGCATTCGGTGAGACGCTTCACACGAACGTGCTGTATTTTTCCAGCAGACAGAAGTTAGACCGCGGACTGTATCTGGACGGCGAGGATATTTACTATGCAGACGGAGAGAACACCACGAAGGTCATCAACGTGAATGAACTCAATATTTTGGGAACGCACAATTACGAGAATGTGATGGCTGCGACCGGCATAGCGTTAAGCCTCGGTGTTCCAATGGATAAGATTGTCGAAGTGCTGAAGCGTTTTCAGGCAGTCGAGCACCGCATCGAGTATGTGACGGAGAAGCGCGGCGTGAAGTTTTATAACGACTCCAAGGGCACCAACCCGGATGCCGCGATCAAGGGCATTTGTGCCATGAACCGTCCGACCCTTCTGATTGGCGGCGGCTATGATAAGCAGTCGGAGTATGACGAGTGGATTGAAAGCTTTGGCGGAAAAGTCAAGCTGCTCGTGCTGATCGGACAGACGCGGGAGAAGATTGCAGCCTGTGCGCGGGCACATGGATTTGAGAATATTGTGCTCTGTGATACGTTTGAGGAGGCGATCGACACCTGCTACCGGAACGCGGTATCCGGTGATGCGGTACTCTTATCCCCTGCATGTGCAAGCTGGGGAATGTTTAAAAACTATGAGGAGCGCGGACGCATTTTCAAGGAATATGTGCGTGCCTTAAAAGAAGACTAGGAGTGGAGAATGGCGCGAAGGCAGGAAAAAGAAAAAAAACAAAAACCAATTCGATATTTTGATTACAGCCTGCTGTTTTTGATTATCTTTCTGCTTTGTTTCGGTCTGGTGATGCTCTATAGCACGAGCTCTTACTATGGTTCCACGCGTTTCGGGGATACGGCGTATTATCTGAAAAAGCAGCTGTTTGCGACAAGTCTTGGAATCATAGCGATGATCATCGTCTCGAGAATCCCGTACCGGTTCTGGATGAGAGTGAGCGGTCTGGCGTATCTGATGGCGTTCGGACTGTGTACGGCGGTTATCTTTATCGGTACGGAAGCCAAAGGACAGGCGCGTTGGATCTACATCGGACCGCTTTCGTTCCAGCCATCCGAGTTTGCGAAGCTTGCGGTCATCATTTTCCTGGCGACGATCATCTATAAGACGTCGAAGCAGGTGGGGGATTTTAAGACGCTGGTCAAGGTCATGGCGATCGTGCTTCCCGTCGTCGGGGTGGTCGCATACAATAACTTAAGTACAGCGATTATTATCCTTGGCATCGCGGTGTGCATGCTGTTTGTGGCGAGCCCGAAATATTCGCATTTCCTGATTGTGGGAGGCGTGGTACTCGCAGTCGGCGTCATTTTTATCGCGCTTGCATCCTACCGCGCCGAGCGTATCCAGATCTGGCTGCACCCGGAAGAGTATGAAAAAGGTTATCAGACGCTGCAGGGACTCTATGCGATCGGTTCCGGCGGGCTGTTCGGCAAGGGACTCGGGGAGAGCATGCAGAAGCTCGGTTTTATCCCGGAGGCGCAGAACGATATGATCTTCTCCGTCATCTGTGAGGAACTGGGACTTTTCGGCGCGATCTGCCTGATCCTTTTATACCTGCTGATAATCTGGAGATTTATGGTGATAGCGAACAATGCAGCAGATCTCTACGGGGCGCTGCTTGTGGTCGGCATCATGGCGCATATTTCCATCCAGGTGGTTTTGAATATTGCCGTTGTGACCAACACCATTCCGAATACCGGGATTTCCCTTCCGTTTGTCAGTTACGGTGGAACCTCCATTCTGTTTCTGCTCTCGGAAATGGGGCTTGCGCTGTCCGTGTCAAGGGGAATAAAGTTTGAGGTTACCTAAAGTATGATTAGAGAACAGAGAAAAAAGAAAAGAAGACGGAAAATCGGACTGACGGTTGTACTGATCCTTCTGATGCTTTTGGCGATTGCATTTCTGATCGTCTGGAAAGTATTCACGGTGGAAAACGTCGTGGTGGAGGGGAATGAGCTCTATTCTTCCGAGCAGATCGAGCAGCTGGTGTTAAATGATGAGTATTCGTGGAATTCTCTGTATGTTCTTCTGAAATACCGCATCAAGGATACCGGCAAGGTGCCTTTTGTCGACACGATGGAAGTGACGCTGGATGATCCGCATACAGTGCATGTCCTGGTATACGAAAAAGGAATTCTGGGCTGCTTTTATATTGACGCCATCGGGCAGTACGCCTATTTTGACAAGGATGGATTCGTCGTGGAGACTTCTTCGGACGAGATTGAGGATGTACCAAAGATTACCGGAGTGACATGCGATGAGGTCGTGTGTACGAGAAACTGCCGCTGGATCAGCCGGATGTGTTAAACAACCTTCTGAGCCTGACGCAGATTTTGAAAAAATATGACCTTCTGCCGCAGGAGATTCACTACGACAGCAGTTTAAAACCGACGCTGACCTACTACGGCATACAGGTTTCGATCGGTTCGGACGACTATCTGTCGCAGAAAGATTGTGCGCCTGTCGGCGATCCTTCCACAGCTTGCGGGAATGTACGGAACACTTCATCTGGACACATGGACACCGGACACCACAGATATTGTGTTTGACAGAGATTAGAAAATCCTTAATTTGTTCAAAAAAGTGAAAAAATTAGTTGATAAATTGAAAGAAAGAATATATTATATTGTATATGAGTTTATAAGCGGGCAGTATGGATTCTGCACTGCATTGAAAGACGATATACAGAACAGACGGTGTAGGAAGATACGAAGAGGAGCACCGGATGATTCTCTGATAGATGGTGTGTTTACATCCGTTTACCACAGGACATGAATTATGGGAGAGAATGAAGGAGGAACTACCTTGCTAGAGATTATGACGACAGAAGCAGATACCAGTGCGAAGATTATAGTCATCGGAGTTGGAGGAGCTGGTAACAATGCTGTAAATAGAATGATTGATGAAAATATCGGTGGAGTGGAGTTTATCGGGATCAACACGGATAAGCAGGCACTTACACTTTGCAAGGCACCGACCTTAATCCAGATTGGCGAGAAGCTGACGAAGGGACTTGGAGCCGGAGCACAGCCGGAGATCGGCGAGAAGGCAGCGGAAGAGAGTATGGAAGAGCTCTCCTCGGCAGTGAAGGGCGCCGACATGGTATTCGTTACCTGTGGTATGGGCGGCGGTACCGGTACAGGCGCAGCGCCGGTTGTAGCGAAGATCGCAAAAGAGCAGGGGATTCTGACGGTCGGAGTTGTGACAAAGCCGTTTAAGTTCGAGGCAAAACAGCGTATGGTCAATGCGCTTTCCGGTATCGACCGCTTGAAAGAGAGCGTTGATACTTTAATTGTGATACCGAATGACAAGCTTCTTGAGATCGTGGACAGACGTACCACGATGCCGGATGCATTGAAGAAGGCGGACGAGGTATTGCAGCAGGCAGTACAGGGTATTACAGACTTAATCAACCTGCCGGCACTCATCAACCTCGATTTCGCAGATGTGTCTACCGTCATGAAGGACAAGGGTATGGCTCACATCGGTATCGGTAATGCCAAGGGAGACGACAAGGCGATCGAGGCAGTCAAGCTTGCAGTTGCCAGCCCGCTGCTTGAGACAACCATCAACGGTGCTACCCACGTCATCATCAATATTTCCGGTGATATTTCTCTTATGGATGCGAATGATGCGGCAAGCTATGTACAGGATCTCGCAGGCGACAATGCCAACATCATCTTCGGTGCGAAGTACGATGAGTCCATGACCGATGAGGCTACGATCACCGTCATTGCGACAGGACTTGAGAATCCGGGCGCAACGAGCAAGATCATGCCGAAGTTGAATTATGCAACGCAGACACCGACCAGACCGGTATCCGGTTCCACACTCGGAAGAACCACAGGAACCGCTGCTCCGACCTATCAGCCGCAGGGAGGACATGGTACAGTAACACCGCCTCTGCCGGGTATCCAGAGACCGCGTCAGCCGGAGAGCACGGTGCAGCAGATGGACATCAAGATTCCGGATTTCCTGAAGAATTCACGCAAATAGAATTACAGTGACATAATATGAACTGCCATGTGTCAGTCCGATTACAGGACTTGCACATGGCAGTTTTTGTGTTACAGTAAGATTATGTCGAACCGGGCAGATGACTCGCCGTATTATAGAGCGGACTTTTGACAAAAAAGGAGACGGCGGCATCGTATAATAGGTGGCATGTCAGAGAAAAACCGAGGTGAAAGGAAATATATGTATTTTATGCAGACGTATTTTTGATCCAGAATTTTCTCATGGATTTCCTTGCCGTTGCAGGGGCAAATCTTTTTTTGAAGAGATGCAGGAAAATGCGGTGGCTGCTGCTTGGGGCGGCTGTTTCCGCAGTGCTCGGGCTGTGCTGCATCCTGCTTTGCCGCAATTATCTGCTGTACTGCCTGCTCACGCATTTTCTCATCAACACACTGATGACAGTCATCTGTTTCGGGAGGTGTGACAGGAGGCAGTTCTTTGAGAACTGGGTGGCGGTGTATCTGGTGGTTCTTTTGCTCGGCGGGGCGTTTGAGTGGCTGCAGGAGAGCGGTATTTTATCAAAAAGCAGAGGAGTGGCGATTGCGGCTGCAGTGACGGTAACGTGCGGTCTTCTTCGGTATCTTGGGAGAAGAAGAGCCTTTGGCAGCCATGTGCGCCGGGCATGGCTTGGAAAAGATGCGCGCCGGATGGCGTTAAGCGCCTACTGGGACAGCGGGAACCAGTTAAGAGATCCCTATACCGGGCAGCCGATCTGTATTTTGAGCTATAGCCTGGCGGAAAAATTTGTGGATCAGACAAAAGACAGAATCCGGTTTGTGCCGTACCGTGCTCTTGGAGCAGAGGACGGACTTCTTGCGGTGATGGATGTGGATGAGATGATACTGCAGGATGGCAGGCAGATGCGGCGGTATGAACACATGGCGGTTGGAATCGCACAGAAGGGGTTGCTTGAGGACAAAGAATATGATCTGATTCTGCATGCATCCCTGGGATGACAGTGAAGAAAGGAGCTTACATGTACATAAAATGGATGGTCCCGGATTACGGGATGTGGGGAATTTTGAACGGAATCGGACGCTTTTTGTTCGGGGAGAATGATGAGGTGCACTATATCGGCGGCGCGGAGGTGCTGCCGCCGCCGCTGGATGCAGGGGAGGAGAGCGTGTGCATCCGGATGCTTGCCACAGATGCGGCGGAGGAGGCGCGGAGAAAACTGATTGAACACAACCTGCGGTTGGTGGTATATATCGCAAAAAAGTTCGACAATACGGGAGTCGGCGTGGAGGATCTGATCTCGATCGGCACCATAGGTCTCATCAAAGCGATCAACACATTCAATCCGGATAAAAATATCAAGCTGGCAACCTATGCGTCGCGCTGCATCGAAAATGAGATTCTGATGTATCTGCGCAGAAACAGCAAGACCAGGCTGGAGGTGTCCATCGACGAGCCGTTAAACGTGGACTGGGATGGAAACGAATTGCTGCTGTCGGATATTTTAGGAACGGATGAGGATGTGATCTACCGGGATATTGAGACGGATGTGGAGCGCTCGCTGCTCATGACAGCGATTGCCGGACTGACCGGCAGAGAGCGCATGATCATAGAATTGCGCTTCGGGTTGAACACGGCGGGAGGGGAGGAGAAAACGCAGAAAGAGGTGGCGGATATGCTGGGGATTTCCCAGTCCTACATCTCGCGTCTTGAAAAAAAAATCATGGGACGCCTGAAGAAAGAAATTGTGCGCTTTGAGTAGCGCTGCCCAGGATTGTGAAAAAAGAGACAAGGGAAAAGAATTGTAACCGCAGGACATTACGTGTATAATGGTCTTATCAAAAAAATGCTGGGGGGAATGCATATGAAGCTTGAATTTTTGGGGGCTGCACACGAGGTGACAGGAAGCTGTCATTATCTGGAGTTTGCGGATAAGCATGTACTGGTGGACTGCGGTATGGAACAGGGACCGGATCTGTATGTCAATCAGGAGATACCGGTGAACGCGTCGACGATCGACTATGTGTTTGTGACACACGCGCACATCGATCACTCCGGTCTGCTTCCGATGTTATATAATCATGGCTTCCGCGGGCAGATTTTTACGACGACGGCGACACATCAGCTGTGCGAGATTATGCTCAAGGACAGCGCGCATATCCAGATGTTTGAGGCGGAGTGGAAGAACCGCAAGGCGAAGCGTGCCGGCAGGCCGGAGGTCGTACCGCTCTACGATATGAATGATGCGGTGGGGGTTCTGGGACATTTTGTATCCTGCGACTACCACAGCGTGATCAACGTCTGTGAGGGCTTAAAAGTCCGGTTTGTGGATGCGGGGCATCTGCTTGGATCTTCCAGTATTGAGATGTGGATCTCCGAGAACACTGCTGAGGGTGTGGAGGAGCGCAAGATCGTATTTTCCGGAGACATCGGACCGGGGAACCGCCCGCTCATCAAGGATCCGGAGTATCTTACATCGGCGGATTACGTGGTCATGGAGTCGACGTACGGTGACCGCACGCATGAGACACCGCCGGATTATGCCGTGGAGCTTGCCCGCGTGATCCGCGATACGTTTACGAGAGGCGGAAATCTGGTCATACCGGCGTTCTCGGTGGGACGTACGCAGGAGATGCTGTATTTTATCCGTCGGATCAAGATGGAGAATCTGCTTCCGGAATTCCAGAATTTTGAGGTGTATGTGGACAGTCCGCTCGCGGTGGAAGCCACCACGATTTTCGGCAAAAATGTGCAGGACTGTTTTGATGACACCGCGCTCGCACTTGTGCAGCAGGGCATCAACCCGATCGGTTTTCCAGGGCTTCGGATGGCGATCACCAGCGACGAGTCGAAGATGATCAATTTTAACGACAAGCCGAAAGTCATTCTCTCTGCGTCCGGCATGTGCGAGGCGGGGCGGATCCGGCATCATCTGAAGCACAATCTATGGAGAAAGGATTCCACGATCCTGTTTGTCGGATATCAGGTTCCGGGCACGCTCGGGAATATGCTGTTAAACGGGGCAAAGGAAGTGAAGCTCTTTGGCGAGACGATTGAGGTGCAGGCGAAGATCGAGAACCTTCCGGGAATCAGCGGCCACGCGGACGTGAACCAGCTGACTAAATGGGTGAGCATGTTTGACCCGAAGCCGAAGCGCGTTTTTATCGTACATGGCGAAGACAAGGTGACGGAGCAGTTTGCGGCGCATATTCACGAGGAGCTGGGGCTGGAGGCTTACGCGCCCTTCAGCGGTGATGCGTTTGATCTGCTGACAGGCGCCTGTGTGGCACAGGGCTCCAGAGAGGCGGTGGAGAAGAAGAGTACCCGCGCAGTCAACAATATCTTTGCAAGACTTGTGGCAGCCGGCGAGCGCCTGATGACGGTGATCCGCAAGTGCGAGGGTATGCCGAACCGCGAACTTGGCAAATTTGCGGACCAGATCAATGAACTCTGCAACAAGTGGGAGCGGTAGGCATTACAGGGAGAGATAGGTGCGGATGGATTTTAAGGCGGATTTTTCAAGACGGCTGACCTGTGCCTGGGAGATGTGAATCTCCTCGGCGACTTCCATCTGTGTCTTCCCCTCGTAAAAGCGGAGGCGCAGGATGAAGTTCTCGCGCTCGTTCAGATGATTCATGGCGTCGTTTAGAGAGAGTTCTTCGATCCAGTTGTCCTCGCGGTTTTTTTTGTCACTGATCTGGTCCATGACGTAGAGGGTGTCTCCTCCGTCGGTATAGACCGGATCGTAGAGGCTGACAGGGCTCTGGATGGCATCCAGGGCGAAGACGATCTCCTCCTGGGTGAGACCGGAGACTTTTGCAATCTCTTCTAATGTCGGTTCCTTGCAGGAGGTTTTGGCAAGAATCTCGCGGGTGTGGATGGCTTTGTAGGCGGTGTCGCGCAGGGAACGGCTGACGCGGATCGAGTTGTTGTCACGCAGATACCGGCGGATCTCACCGATGATCATCGGAACCGCATAGGTGGAGAACTTTACGCCCAGTGCAGGATTGAAGTTGTCGATGGATTTGATCAGACCGATGCATCCGATCTGAAAGAGATCATCCACATTCTCGTGGTTTCCGGAAAAACGCTTGATCACACTTAAGACGAGGCGGAGGTTTCCCTTGATGTAGGTTTCGCGGGCAGTGGCATCTCCCTGTTTGATGCGTGTGAAGAGAGCGTCCTTTTCCTCTTCTTTTAAAACAGGCAGCTTCGCGGTGTTGACACCGCAGATTTCAACTTTGTATGAAGACATGATGCGTTTCCTCCGGTTTGATTTTCTGTTAAAAAGCATGCTTCATTCGGGGCGTTTTTATACAGAAAATTTTCAGCAGGAAATGCAAAATGTTATGGAAGTACGGCAGAATTTGTAGTATAAATAAATTAGAAAATAAGTGGGGCAGGTCGACAGTATATGTTGGATAGAATCGATGAGAGAGACAAGCAGGAACGGATGCACCGCAGTATTGTAAAATACTGGAATGTGAATTATATACCGACACCGTATGCGGAGCCAAAGGAAGAACAGACCGGGGAGAAAGAGGATGCGGTTACCGGGCAGCAGCTTCCTGTGGAGCCGGAGCTGACAGTCAGCTCGGCGAATTACGGCAATGAGGAAGTGACCGATGAGGTGACAAAAGGGCAGATCGACAAGATTCTTCATGAGAAGACGGAGGCGATCCGCAGCCTGATCGAGCAGAACAAGCAGACGGAAGAGGAGCAGGATATCCCTGAAGAGATGGCATCCGCGCCAATACAGCATATAATAGAATAAGAACAGATACCGGAGACATTTATGGCAGAGATAACACTGCGTAAATACCATGGGCTGGGGAATGATTATTTGATCTACGATCCGAATCGCAATGCATGTGAATTGCAGGAAAGGCAGGTGGAAGCACTTTGCCGGCGCAATTTGGGAGTCGGAGCAGACGGCATTCTCTATGGCCCTTTTTTTGATGGGGACAAAATGCGGGTGCGCATTTTCAACCCGGACGGGAGTGAGGCGGAGAAGAGCGGAAACGGTATCCGCATTTTTTCCAAATATTTAAAAGATATGGGGTATGTGACAGAGGAGAGCTATGTGCTGCACACAAAAGCGGGTGAGACCAGGGTGACGTTTTTAAACGAGCAGGGCGATCTCATGCGCGTGGACATGGGATACCCGGAGTTTGTGGCAAAGGAAATCCCGGTGGTCGGGTTTGAGGGGGAGATTGTCAACGAGGCGATCTTTTTTGGCGATAATTTCTATAACGCGACCTGCGTCTCCCTGGGAAATCCAAATTGTGTGCTGATGCTCGAGGAGGTCAGCCAGAAAAAAGCGATGCAGCTTGGCCCGTATGTGGAAAATTCCAGATATTTTCCGAACCGTATCAACATGCAGCTCTGTCAGGTGCTCGACCGGGAAAATATTCAGATCGAGATCTATGAGCGCGGCGCGGGTTATACATACGCGTCGGGAACAGGAGCCTGTGCAGCGGCTGCCGCATCGCACAAGATGGGATTTGTCGGCGACCGTGTGACGGTGCATATGCACGGCGGGGAGCTTCTGGTGGAATTTGCCCGGGACGGCAGAATTGACATGACAGGACCGGTGGTTTATATTGGGAGCATTACGCTCGCGGAGCAGTTTTTTGCGTGAAAAATTTTACGGGAGAAATTTTGCCGTTGCCTTTTTTGGCAGACTGTGATAAAATGTCAGACGTTGCGTAGCCCATAAAAACAAGGTCTAAGCGGGCTTGCCGCCGATTTCCGGCGTTAAATGAATCGAGTGTTCGAGACCTTCCACTCGTAAAACAAAACTAAAGGAGAACAGAATATGAGAAACTCTAAGGTACAATTCATTGTGCACGCTGCGATGATTGCAGCAATCTATGTCGTGCTGACCTATTTTATCAGTGCGTTCAACCTGGCATCGGGAGCCATTCAGGTCCGGATTTCCGAGGCGCTGACCATTCTGCCGTACTTTACACCGGCAGCAATTCCGGGACTGTTTGTGGGATGTCTGCTTGCCAACCTTCTGACGGGAGCAGCCATCTATGATGTGATCTTCGGCAGTCTGGCGACGCTGCTCGGCGCAGTCGGAACATATCTGCTCCGCAAGCACAAGTTTTTATGCACGCTCGCGCCGGTGGTATCAAATATCATCATCATTCCGCTGGTACTCCGCTACGGATATGGACTTACCATGGAATATGGCGGAAGAGACTGGTCGATTCCGTTTTACATGCTGACCGTCGGAGCGGGAGAGATCATCTGCTGCTGTGTGCTTGGAACGATTCTTTTGAATGCACTCGCAAAAGTGCGCAATGCAATCTTTAAAAAAGAGGATTAGATTAGAAAACACCAGCTATAGGAATAACCTATAACTGGTGCTTTTTTTTTCATATTAGACAGGTTGGTTTTCTCATGTTATCATCAGATTATCAACAGACAGAACTTCCAAAATGAAAATAAAAGGAGAAACATAACATGGGAAAAGCATTAAAGGACAGAAAGTTAAAATTTGAGACATTACAGCTTCACGTAGGACAGGAGGAGGCAGATCCGGTGACCGGAGCGAGAGCAGTGCCGATCTACCAGACATCTTCTTATGTATTTAACAACAGTGAGCATGCGGCGGCGCGTTTCGGACTGACCGATGCGGGAAATATCTATGGCAGATTAACAAACCCGACCGAGGATGTCTTCGAGCAGAGAATCGCAGCTTTGGAGGGCGGTGTGGCAGCGCTTGCCGTGGCTTCCGGTGCGGCGGCGATCGCCTATACACTTCAGAATCTGGCGCATGCCGGCGAGCACATCGTGGCTGCAAACAACATCTACGGCGGCACCTACAATCTATTGGCACATACATTCCCGGAGTATGGTATCACGACAACTTTCGTCGATCCATTCAATTACGACGAGGTGGAGCAGGCAATCCAGGAGAACACCAGAGCGATCCACATTGAGACGCTCGGCAACCCGAACTCGGACGTTGTGGATATTGAGAAGATCGCAGCGATCGCGCATGCGCATCAGATTCCGCTGGTTGTGGACAACACTTTTGCAACGCCGTATCTGGTCCGTCCGCTTGAGTACGGAGCAGATATTGTCGTTCACTCGGCAACCAAGTTTATCGGCGGACACGGAACAGCCATCGGCGGCGTGATCGTGGACGGCGGAAAGTTTGACTGGGAGACAAGCGGCAAGTTCCCGTCCTTGACGGAGCCGAACCCGAGTTACCACGGCATCAGCTTTACAAAGGCGGCAGGACCGGCAGCGTTCGTCACAAAGATCCGCGCCATTTTACTGCGCGACACCGGTGCAACCATCTCTCCGTTCCACTCTTTCCTGTTTTTACAGGGACTTGAGACACTGTCGCTGCGTGTGGAGCGCCATGTGGAGAATGCATTAAAGGTCGTAGAATATCTGAACAACAACCCGAAGGTGGAGAAGGTGCATCATCCGTCGGTATCGGAGGATCCGGCGCAGCAGGCACTCTACAAAAAATATTTCCCGAACGGCGGCGGTTCGATCTTTACGTTCGAGATCAAGGGAGACGAGCAGACCGCAAAAGACTTCATCGATCATCTGGAGCTGTTCTCTCTGCTTGCCAATGTGGCGGATGTGAAGTCGCTCGTGATTCATCCGGCATCCACGACACATTCCCAGCTTACGACGGAGGAACTGTTAGAGCAGGGCATCAAGCCGAACACCATCCGTCTGTCGATCGGAACGGAGAATGTGGACGATATTATTGAAGATCTTGCGGAGGCATTTGCGGCAGTATGAGATTATTAATTGTACGGCACGGGGATCCGGATTATGAGCATGATACCCTGACAGAAAAGGGCTGGCGCGAGGCAGAGCTTTTGTCAGAACGCCTGTCAAAGCTTCCTGTTAAGGAGTTCTATGTGTCGCCGCTCGGGCGGGCGAAGGATACGGCGTCCCTGACATTACAGAAGATGAACCGCGAGGCAAAGGAATGTCTGTGGCTCAGGGAGTTCGATACGAAGATCGACCGACCGGATTGCCCGGATCAAAAGTCGATCGCCTGGGACTGGCTGCCGGAGGACTGGACGAGAGAAGAGGAGTTCTTCCGGCGCGACCTGTGGGCGACGCAGCAGACCATGTGTGAGGGACTGGCTCCCGGAGCGCATGAGGGAAACGGCATCCGTGTGCAAAAGAAACCGGACGGTGGCGTAGGTGCAGAGTATGCCTGGGTGGTATCAAACTTTGATGCCCTGCTGGCGGAGCACGGCTATGTGCGCGAGGGCGACATCTACCGTGTCGCAAAGGCGAACCGCGATACGCTTGTGTTCTTCTGCCACTTCGGACTGGAGTGTGTGCTGCTGTCGCACCTGATGAATGTGTCACCGATGATTCTGTGGCATCATACCTGCGCGGCGCCGACGTCCGTCACCACGGTGTATACCGAGGAGCGCCGTCCCGGCGTGGCATCTTTCCGTGTCTGCGGGTTCGGAGATACCTCACACCTGTATGCGGGAGGCGAGTCTCCGGCATTTTCGGGAAGATTTTGTGAGACCTATGCGTGTGATGAGGAACGGCACGATTAGAAAACAGAAGGAATTGTCATAATAAGCATAGAATTCTTTTGGGTAATTAGTAATATTATTAGAAGATCACACCGTGGGATTTCAGATGAAAATGCAGAGGGAAATTCGTTGGAGAAAAATGTGAGCATTTCTTCCGGCTGAATGTCTGCATCGGATTTCGTGTCTCTTCCACGTTTGGACAATCCGACGGGGGCATGTCCGACACACCGGAGACAATGGGCGGACTTTCTAGACCTGTTAAGAGTTGTCAACACAATTTTTGATTTTTTTGCATAAGAAATAGGCCTGATTATTCAGGCTTGTTTCTTATGCAACTATACTATATTCTTATATATTTCTATCACTCTTGCATAATAGATTTGCAAAAACTTATTTAAACCGGCTATTTTGGCTTGTTTCTTACTTTTTCCTTCATTCTCTTTTTTAATTATAAAATCATAGACACGAGTATCTGTTTTGGGCGGATGGGATTTCAGACTTTTCATAACCTCATAACCGGTTTTCCTTAATGCACTGTTTCCGCGTTTGCTTATTCTGCGTTTGGTGCCGGTATATTGTCCTGATTGATAAGGCGGAGCATCAATTCCCGCATAAGCAACTAATGCTTTGCCATTATGGAAACGTCGAACGTCTCCAATGTCAGCTATAAACCTTTATCGTTTGATATTCTGGTAAAGTCTTTGCAAGATTTTGCATTTGTGATAATATTTGTTCTAGAGCATAACCTAATTGGCTTACTTGCTCTGTTGCTACTTCCATACAGAGTCTGGTTGAAGGGAACTCTGTTGGTAGTGTGGGATACCGTCTTCCGCCAAGTGAAAAAGCTCGTCTGCCTTTTCTGATTGGAAACGGTATCCTTTTTTCTTTACACCATTGCTTATAATTCTCTCGAAAAATTTCTTTTCCCATGCTTTTTATCATATCAACATGATAGAATTCTTTGGCAAAATCCACATATTTCACTTTTGAGAATTGAACACTGCTTGCTGTATCCAGCGCTTCTTTGAAACCAGGAAGCATCTCATCCATCAAATGTATTACATTCTGTTTAGCAGCAATCAAAAGCTTTATGTATGTCTGATACTGCTTGGATAATAGACTTAATTCTGTGTAGCAGCTTGGATGAAATTTATATGGTTTCAGTTCCTCCAGCTAATAA
>VOFG01001087.1_pt1 | contig 72000 bp, 91 predicted proteins | sample 5384171 | NCBI WGS metagenome assembly VOFG01 (sample SAMN12384726, study PRJNA508395) | human gut metagenome | isolation source: healthy gut F | host: Homo sapiens
CTCGGTATCAGCCGCCCGTTTCAGCGTCCGGGCTATCTGGTTTAAGTTGCCGCCGATCCTGCCGTATTCGGCGGTCAGCTTCCCGACGGCGGCAAGCAGCTCGTCATTGACGGGGAAACAGTTATGATGGGGCGTATGGCTGCCCCGGTTATGGCTTGCCGGATAAACTCGGCTTGGCTCATGTGGTAAGCAGAAAGCCTTTCCGCAAACTCGGCGTATTCTTCCTCGGTCATGCGTGTTTTGACTACCCGGCTGCGGTGCGGTGTGTTGTATCGTTTTCGCATGGTAAAAACCTCCTTTCTGTGCGTGGTCTCCTCTCACTAATAGGAGAAAAACAGGGTGTGAAGCGGAACTGTTTTTGAAAAATCCGAAAAAATATTTTGAGGGATTTTTAAGCGGCGTAAGCCACATAGGCAGGGTTTGGGGAAGGCACTCCCCAACAAGATTCCCGCAGGGGCAAAATGAGCGATCAGCGAATTTTGGTACTGCGGTAGAATCTTGCTCTAAGAAACTGCCGTTCACTTGCTACTGCCACTTTTTCAGAAAATCTATAACCAGCTTTTTTATAAAAGGCGGCGGGCTGGCGTTCTCCCTTACTCCCTACAAACCGCAAAAGAGCAGAAATGACGGACTTTCCGGCAAGAACTTTTCCGGCGGCGTGGTCTTTCCCGACAATAAGGCGTTTCGGAAGCTGCGTTTTGCCCGCTGTCTAAAAAAACGGCAGCCTTTTTAGTTTCACTATCTAATACGGAACTTTTGGAAATTTGCCAAAAATGGGCGTAAAAAAAGCAGCAAATCTTTTTCGGATTTACTGCTTCGTGTGCCGCTGCGGGGCGGCGGGATATTCAGTTTTTATGTTATCGGTCAAGCCGGAACTTGAACAGGCTTTCAATCAGCTTTGTTCTGATGTAGTCCTCCATATCAGAATTATAATAGCCGTTCATTTTGGAGAAATAGCGGATATACCCGGCATATCGGTCAAGGACAGCTTGTATCGCTATGGAGTCGCCCTCATGTGCTTTTATTATCGTGTCATAGGGGAGAAGTAGGCTACTCATGGGACGGCACCTCCATTTCTTCTTTCAGCCGCTTCAAGGCAAGCTGGATATGTCGCCCGATTGTGCTGCGTGTCCAGCCGCTTTGTTCTCCGATTTCTTTCTGCTTCAAATGCTGGAAGTAATACAAAAGATTTCCTCCTGCGACTGTTCCGGCAGTTCGGCAAGAGCCGCCGCAAAGGGAACAGCTATCTAAAAATATCGTCTGCCCCCGGACAGAAAACGGATAAGTTTCGCCGCACTTGAAAATACTCGTCTGTGGTGCTTAGTGGGACGAACTTTTCTTCGGTCAAGTATTCAAGGGAGATTTCCCGTTTCCACCTCGCCGCCAGCATACGGGCAGCGTCAAAGGACGCATGACGAATAACAATCCGGCAGTAGATATCATGGGTATAGCGGATATGTTCTTGATAGGCTTCGTATTCAGTCATGAAAAATCCCCCTTTCTTCGATTATGGGAAAGGGCGGGCAGCTTTTGCTGTCGCCCCTTGATTACCCACCAGCAAAGGACAGGCGGGGCTGTCAACGGTGGGCACAGCCCGTTCATTTTACCGTTGACTGGCTCGACTGGATTTGCTATTTTAGCGACTTCATTCATCTATGCTTATCGTTTCATCACTTATTGCTGGCTGGTTATTCTGGGTATTGCTGTTGAGGTCTGGAACGCTGAAAAAGACAGCAATAAAAATATTCACAAGAACGATTACTGCTAATATAATGGCAACAATTTTCCAGATACGACGTGAGCGGCGGTTCTTGATTGCCAGTTGCTCGTTTATTCTGGATAGTTGTTCGGCAACATCACTGGCGACATTTCATTTTCAATTTTCGTACCCAGCAATTCACTGACAGATACCTCTAATATTTCAGCCAGACGAATAAGAGTATCAGCGTCGGGAACGGACAAATTTTTCTCCCATTTGGAGATAGTCTGTCTGACTACATGAAGTCTGGTTGCTAATTCTTCCTGTGAAAAGCCTTTCTGTTTTCTGAGAGTTTTTAGATTTTCACTAAACATGATGTGTTCCACTCCTTTGTCTTGGTAAATCAAAAATAGCATGATAGCTGCTATGCGGCAAGCAATGCAGATTAACATTAGTGCAACTGCCTATAAAATAAGCATAATTCCGCACAAATCACTTGAAAACGAATATTTCTTCAATCGGTGCTTCAACAACTCTTGAAATATCAATCGCCAGTTTAAGTGAGGGATTGTATTGTGCCTTTTCCAGCCGCATAATTGTTTCTCGCCGCACGCCTACCTGTGCCGCTAACTGCTCTTGTGTCAAATCCTTTAATAGCCTGTACTTTTAATCTACATTCAAAATCCGGCACGCTTATTCCTCGCTTTCATCAAACTGTTCATCGTTATCATAATGATATAGCAGATATTCGCTAAGGAATATTTCAAGTGCTATGGAGAGAGCTATAACAATAACAAGAGCAATTAAGGTATATTCAAGGTTATCCATGAGCTTTCCCTGTCCCAAAATGAGTATTGCAAGAAAAATAATGGACAGAGAAGTTTTGTTCGCTACACTTTGCGCTTTCATTTTGTTTTCTTTGTATCGTTCATCTATAAGAGTATTTGACATTTTTCCCTCATAGAAAAATCCGAAAAAGCCGAAAAACAGAAAAACACAAAAGGAAAAATTGTCTTGTCAACGCTGTAAGTCCAAAATCCCAAAAATCCGGCAAATCCTAATAAACCTAAAAAACCCAGTTTGGGATTTATTGTTCTGGTGGATTGCAAGGTTAATTCCCTACGCCTGTTTGTTTTAATAGATTCCAAAAACAACACAACAATATTCACAATATACAAGGTAAGAAGTACGCCGGAAATAATCATAGGCAGGTCTTGCACTCTGAAAACATATTCAGATAAATCCATAGGCACAATAAACCTTGAATTGTTAAATGCTATCGTGTACCATGAAGATATTGCTACCAGCAGAGCGCATATCACGCCCAGGCAAATTGTGAGTTTCGTTCAATGAGATGTATTTATTTTTTTTTCATAATGGTGTCCTCCAAAGATGAGATGTATTTGTCGCTTTACGAGATAAATATATCACTTCAAAGACTGGCTGTCAATAGGAAAGATACAAATACATCACTTTCCCCAAAATGCTTAGAAAGACAAAAAGCTGATATAGGAAAATCCCCACATCAGCTTTTCGTATTGGTCTGTGTTTCGGAAATAGTGGCTGCTGTCTATCAAATTATCAATCCATACTGCAGAGCAGTCTCATAAATATTCTTTAAAATCATCCCTGTAAATACCGGAATATCCGGCAGACCGATTCCCAATACGCCCATCCCGATTCCAGACACACCGGATAGCAGTAAATTCTTTGTTCCCGTATCTCTTGCCTTTTTAGAAAAAGAGCGGAGGGATTTGGAATTCTGCTTTACATCCGCCATATACTGCCGCACCTGATAATCCTGCTCCAGTTTTGTCCGCTGATACGTCTTTTCAATAACCCCGGTTCCTTTCTCGAAAATCAGAGCAAATGCCTTCGCAAAAGCGGTATCCAATGTTTTCTGAAGTTTCGGCGGTATCTTTTCCTCCAGTTTCTGATTCAGAATGCTCTCCCTTTTCTCTGAACGCTTCTGAAGGAATCTCTGCTCCTGTACTTCCAGCTTTTCCCACTCCTTCTGAAGCGGTGTCCTTTTATCAAATAATCGCATCTTAATACACCTCCGCACCAAACGGCATCAATGCCAGTTTCGCCAGTTTAAACTGCTGTAAACCAAACGGGATTCCGATAATCGTCACACATAAAGCTGTACCCAACGCCAGATGCTCCAGTGCAAGAGGCAGACCGGATACAATCAGCCAGATGATATTCAAAAGGAACGAACCAGCTCCGCCACCATACTGCACCTCTTTTCCAAAGGGGAAAAACTAAGCGCCGCAAATTTAAAACACTGCATCCCCACCGGAATCCCCACAACGGTAATACACCAGAGACAACCTGCCAGACACCAGCTCAGCCCACTGACTGCGCCGCCAAACACAAACCACAACACATTTCCCAGGCATCCCATATGCTACACCTCCCCATTCATCCGATTTTTCACATCAGCAAGTATCTTTTCTATCCGGTTGATGGCATCATCCACCTGTTCTCTTGCATCTGCAATCTTGCTCTGCACCATATAATCTGCCACCAGCCCGTCCAGAAAGAAATCCGCAAAGGAAAGGAAGCTGCCGATTTCCATGCGCAGATCCAAGGAAACCTGCACATCTCTTAATTCTCTCTGAAAACGCTGAATATCGCTTTTCGCCTGTTCCATCAACGCAGCTGCGTCATTCATTTTAGAATGCTTCACAAAGTCACTGATAAAGCCTCCTCCAAGCATATCAAAAATGCCCCAGTTTCTCGCACTTCCCAACTTATCCCTTGCTGCGTAAAGGCTCTGAAGCGCCCGCTCCCCTGCCTGTACTGCTTCCTGCATTTCCCGTTTCATCATTTCGTTACTCATCGTTTATCCTCTCTTTCTTTTTAGCAGACTATTGCGGCAGATTTTCTATATTTCATAATAAAAAAAGACTCCTATCATGACCTCTGCCACAATAAAAGTCTTGCTATCTCATTTGCTACGGGTATCTCTCGATACCGGTTGTCGGTTACAAAACCACCTCTTTCAAGGCGTTCAGCTACTCCCTTTTTGCTTGAGATGAATATAACATATTGGAAATAATTTGTCAAATCATGCATTTTTCTTTTCCAACCGTTCCGCTTCTCTGGCAAATACATGCGAGATATCAAACAGTTCCGGTACATCTGATATGGTACACACATTCACACAATAATTGAGCCATGGAAATTCTTTTGTCATCTGATAAATAACTGCCATGGCTTTTTTTGCTTCTGACATTGCTTCCACCGAATGATATCCCGATCCCTGAATATGCTCAAATCCGTTTGCTTCAAAAAAGTCCCTTACATCCGCATATGCATTATGCCAGTCACCTTTCGGATAATATTCCTTTAGTGCTTGTGTATTCAGGTCAAAATTGATGCCTTTCCTCTGTAAGCTGTCCATCTGTTAGTTCCTTATAAAGTCTGTAATCAGGTTCTCCTTTTCTGTTCCGTTATACCAGAAACACTCTAACAAATTCTCTGCAATTCCTACGGAGTTTTTCAACTGAAAGATTGCTGCCCAGAATCTTCCATAGTCCTGCTTGCGTCCCCGGTCAAGATAAATCCTGCTTCCAAGGGCTTTGACTGCACAGCTTAAATCCTCCTGCTCAAAAATCTGATCTGCCTGTTCACACATCTGATTTACCGTTTCCGGAGCGAGCTTGCTTGTATCAAATTTAAGTTCTACTTTATACATTATACTCATCCTTTCATACAACAAATGACTGAGTGACTCTTCTCTTTCTACTGTAATTCTACCATGAAACCTATATAAAGTCATTCCCCATTTTCACTTGCTTTAATATAAATTTTTCCTTTTATTTTGGAAACACAATCTCCACACAGAACTCATTCCCTTCTATCCGGGCGCTGATTTTCCCATCCATACGAAGTACCAGCTCTTTCGCAATTGATAAGCCGAGACCGCTGGAAGTCTTACTGCGTGCTTCATCCGCTTTATAAAACCGTTCAAACACCTGATCTACATTTATTTTTTCCACATGACATACTTGATTTTTTATCTGTATCCGGATGTTGTTTTCAACTTCTTCCAGTGAAATACTGATTTTCTTCTCCCCGTGATCCAGTCCGTTTTTATGATATTCTGAAAAATTCTCTGATTCCCTGTTCATTTCCGTTCATAAACAGCAGTTTATCTGTAATCTGTATCTCCAGTTCAATTCCTCTGCCCGTCCATTCATCGTAGTAGGAAAATATGGTATCTTTCAAAATCTTGTTGATACAGCAGGATGACATTTCCAGATGAAAAGAATCGTTTTTAAGTTTTGTAAAAGTAAATAATTCTTCCAGCATTTCTTTCAGGCTGCCGATTCTCTCCTGTATGATCTTCATATACCGTCTCTGCTCTTCCTGGTCTTCACAGGTTTCCATTAACTGAAAATATCCGTCAAGGGATGTCAAAGGAGTACGGATATCATGTGAGAGATTTGTATATGTATCCGAAATCATCTCCTCTTTCTTCAAGTATTCCTTCTTTTCCCTTCGCTTCAGTTCCAGCCATTCGTTTAAAACATCTGCCAACTCACCAATGCCTCCAAAATCCATTTCTCTGGTAATCAGCATGTTGCTGTCGTGCTTCATCAGAAACGACAACTGGCGGCAGATGTCTTTCACCTGCCGCTGGTATTTCCAAAATAACATTCCTTGTACCAGTATCACTGCTATCAATAGCACGAACCCTAGTTTTATCATTTAGATATCTCTCTTTCTGAATACCCATGCTGTCAGTAATGTAACCACGATTCCGAACGCCGCCGCAATCACAACTGCCGTCAGGCATTCCTTATTGGTCGGTGACATGGATAAAAGTGCAATCTTTCCTGTCACTGTATATTTCAAAATCTGGAAATTCTCCACACCTGCCTTCTGGATCAAATGATTGATCACTCCGTATAAGACAATCATGGTATTCATGCACAGGCAGATAACAATCGTCATGCTGAACACGTTGCTGTTCAAAACCACCGCAATCGCCATACTGATTAGTACCAGTGCATAATGAAGCAAAATCTGAATACCAAAGTATCTCAGCAACTCGCTTCCATTCCCCCACTCCAGATATCCGAAGTACATCTGCTGTGCAATAATCTGAATGATGAAATAAAGCAGCATGGTAACAGTCGTATACACAAACAACACGGAAGCTTTGGAAAAGATCAGGTTTCTCCGGCTCCTTACCTGCCCGCCGATATTTTTAATATAACCGCTTCCTATATCTGCACTGGAAAACAGCACTGTAAAAATCACCAGAAACAACGCCACAAACTTCGCCTGCAGGTTTGCATATACCTGATCAAAGACCGTTACTTTTTCTCCCGGCTGTGTCGGCAGGAATACGGACATTCCCATATTGATGGTTTCTGGTTTCACTGTTTCTGCAATGTTTTCTGTCTGCTGTTGTTCCGCTTCCTTGTTCATCGTATCAATATCCAGTTTCGACATGGATGTGGAGAAGAATATAGCTGCCGCCATCACAATCCATACCACATACATACTTTTTGTCCGGACCATCCGGTACAGATCCATTTTTATCATATTAAGCATTTTGATTCCCTCCTGTCAGATTCAAGAAATAGGTTTCCAGTTCTTCACTGGTAATGGAAATTCCATTGACCAAAATTCCTGCTTTTGCCAGTTCCATATTGACATTGGCGCTTTCATTCAATCGTTCAAATATATGGATATGGCTCTTATCTGTAACCTGATAGTTGGTAAATCCCATTCTGTCCAGAATCGGGACTGCCTGCTCCGGATGGATTAACTCTATTTCAATCCGTTCACTGCAGCGTTTCATCAGTTCTTCGCTTGTCAGCTCCTGCAGAAGACTTCCATTATGGATAATTCCATAATCCGTTGCAATCTTAGATAATTCCTCTAAAATATGACTGGATATCAAAATCGTCATATTCCGTTCATCTCGCAGTCTCTGTATGGTATCACGCACCTCTGCAATTCCCTGGGGATCAAGCCCATTGATCGGTTCATCAAGGACCAGGAGATCCGGCTCCCCGACCAGTGCCAGCCCGATTCCGAGACGCTGCTTCATTCCAAGGGAAAAATGTTTCGTTTTTTTCTTTCCGACACCTTCCAGTCCGACCGTCTCTAAGATATCTTCGATGTATCCCTTTTTCCGAATACCAAACAATTCACATTTTATTTTCAGGTTTGTATATGCATTCATGTTGCCATACAGCCCCGGTGCTTCAATCAGACACCCCACACGAGAACGAATCCTCTCCAGTTCTTTTCCTTTACACCCGAACATCTCAATCTCTCCGGCTGTCGGTCTTGCAAGTCCACTGATCATCTTCAGGCAAGTCGTCTTTCCCGCACCGTTCCGTCCGATAAATCCATAGATAGCACCCTTTTTTATGTGAAGGTTTACTTTATCCACTGCCTTATGATGACCATACTGCTTCGTCAATCCATTTGTACTTAATAACAATTCACTCAATGCTTTCATCTCCTTTTCTTATCTGCTGTTATCATATCGGATAAATCCTAATCAAACGCAAATAAATAGTAAAAAAAGAGTAAAGATTAAGAATGCAGACGGTAGCCGATTCCCCATACGGTATCAATATATTCCTCCTGCGTTACTGCTTTTATCTTTTTCCGGATATTGCTGATATGTACATCCAGTGTCTTTGTCTCTCCCATATAGTGTTCATCCCACGCATATTCAAAAATCTCTTCTTTGCTGAAGACCTGTTTCGGATGCTCCAGTAAAAGCTCCAGAATTGCAAATTCCTGCTTTGTAATTTTGGGAAGCAGCACTCCGGCAATCCGGACTTCAAAGCGCTCACGGTCCAGTTCCAGGTTTTTATATGACACGCTTTTTATGTTCCGGCTCCTGCTGCATATGGCGGAGCTGAACCTGAATCCGGGCAAGCACCTCCTGTATCTCAAACGGTTTTGTAATGTAATCATCTGCCCCACTGGTAAGAAGCCCGATTTTTTCATCCAATCCGTCTTTGGCTGTCAGGACAATAACCGGCGTATTGCCCTGTTTCCGAATCTGGGCAAGCACCTCTTCTCCTGAAATTCCCGGAAGCATCAGATCCAATAGAATCAAAGAAAAGCCCGCCTTATCCATCTGGAACAGCATCCTCGCTTCCGTCCCGGAAAAAGCCTGTATCGTCTCATACCCTGCTTTCTGTAATGCCGTATATAAAAGATTATTGATATCCGTATCGTCTTCTACAATCAGAATTCTGTTTTTCTGCTCCATTTTTCTCATCCTTCCATTTTCCGATTTAAACAATATTATATTGCACTTTTATAACTATGTCCAAAATTCTTTTGATATTATCCTTCCACCTCGTCTACATATGCTATATATAGTTCTAATTCTTTTGACATATGCTATATCTTGTGTTAATATAATCTTGTATTTAAGTTTTTGTGCTGTCCCGTCATGGGAGTCTGGACCATTCATCCAGAAGCATATGCAGTTTAAGTTTGGAAAATCGTGTCATTATACTGCCGTTTTATACGGTGCTATAATGGCACTTTTTTATTTTAATCTATTTTAACGCCCAAAGAGGCAGAAAGGAGAATTTTTATGTCAGCAATTTTAACAATTTTAGGGAGGGCCACAAGAGATCCTGAGATGCAGCAAGGAAAAAATTCCGGTACGGAATATGTTTCTCTGGACATTGCAGTTTCACAGCGAGGCCAGGATGGAAAGGAAGAAACCATTTACTATCAGTGCTATTTTAACAAGTTCCTTGCAGAACGCTTAGCAAAAGCAGGCGTAAAGAAAGGAACCGGGCTGATGATCTATGGTGATCTGGAGCTTCATCCGTTCATTTATCAGAAAGGAAAGAATGCGGGGCAGGCAAATGCCGGTCCGAGGATCAATGTCAAGGACTGGCACTTTGTACCATCCAACCGTTCTGACAGCAATACCGGACATCCGGGTGCAAACCAGAACAGCCAGCCGAATGGTGGTGCGGCAACGCCCGGTGCAGCCGGCAATGGCAGCTACCCAATGCAGGGAAATCCCAATGGCAGCTACCAGAATCAGGCAATGCCTGGCGGCTATCCACAGCAGGGAATGGCTCCTGCTAACGGTGCCTACACGCCTCCTGCAAATGGCGGACAGTATCAGGCTCCGCCAAACGGAACCGGTCAGCCACAGAGCAGCTACCCGCCGCAGGGCAGTTATACCGGAATGCCAAATTACGGAGGTATGCCGGGCAGTCAGCCAACTGACGGCTTTCAAAATGTGCCGGAACAGATGGCATCCCAGTTGCCCTATTAACTCTCAAGGAACCCTATGTTGAGGAATTGCATTTATCATCTTTGTGATGATGCAGTTCCTCTTTTTCATGTCCGGAAGCGGCGATTTCCCATCCAGCTTCCGGGCTTGTCTAAGAATCATGAATCAGAAAGGAATCAGCTCATGAAAAAATCAAATCGAAAAAAATTCTTACAGTTTGTCGTGCTTGTACTGTTTCTTGCAGCACTTTTCGTACCACAGGATGCCAACCGGCTTCTGATTGCAGGCATTGCCCTGATCGGTATCGGAGTCACGCTGTTCAGTTATCTTCTCCCGCTTTTCACGGAACGCCTGAAAAACAGGGAGCATAAGCTACGAAAACGCCCAGAAAGAACTCGTCATCTGGAAGGAACACCTGATCTGGAAACCATTCTCTGGAGACAGATCAAATTCCAGATTACCGGAAAGCTCAAGGAAGCCTTCCCGGATGCCACATGGGATTTTGTGAAAGAACCACCGCTCTCCCAGATACTGGATGGGGAACCATTACGGATTCGCACACGGAATACCGGAAGTTATAATTTTGCGGAAATTCTCATGGATGCCCGTGGCAGTCTGACGCTTCAGATGATGACCATTGAATCCTTACATAAAAAGGAACCGTCAGAAGGAAATCCGGATTCCAGACCAGCCGTTAATCCCAAATCATGGTATTCCCTGATTGGGAAACCGCTACTGATGGAATTGGTCGGTGACTTACAGGCAAGGGGCTATGAAAAGCTGTTTATCAACGAGCAGGGAGATGTCTATATTCTGAACGGCACTGAACCGGAAGTCCGGGGAAAGCTGGAACATTTCCCGCCCAAAGATTACTGGGGCGAATTGACGGAGATTTTTACTGAAGATGAATTGACCACAGAAGAGACCGAGCAGGCACTGGAACTGTCCTGGATCTCATAAGAAGGAGGAACGAATCATGGCAAATAACATCGTAGCAACCTGGGGGTTCAAACGCAAACTCCCGGAACCATTTGAGGATTATACGGACCATGCAATCTTTGATGACATTGCATCCAAATACTGTACTCAGCCACGGAAAAAATCCACGCTTCATGCAGCTACCCTGCGGGCAGTCCTTGCTTATCTGGAGCTGGAAAACCCGGTTGGCAGTACCCCGCCGGAAAAGCTTGGGGCGGTCGGTACCCAATCCAACAATTTTGTTGTGGCGGAATATCCGAGCAAAACCGGTGATCTTCAGGTGGTTGTCTACAACCAGCTAAACGGAAAGTTTTACGGAGGCTGCTATACTCCTCCGCCGGATGTGGAAAGCACACCGGAAAAATACGAATTTAAAGACTCCAAACAGTCCGGTGCGGCTCTGCTGTTCGCACTGATGCCGGTTTTTCTGGCAGATGAAGAGTGTAATGAAAAGTATCAGGAATTAAAAGCGCACCGGGACAACGGTTATCCCGATCTGGACGCCGCTGCGGAAACAGCAGCCGTTCTCTGCGACAACATTTACCGGAGAACCCGCTATGCATCAGGTCTCCCGACCGGTGGTGTTAAGATTGACCTTCCGGCAAACGGCGTATTGTCGCTGATCAAACCGTTAAATATCCAGAAGGGGGTCTATGCACCAACCGAAGTGCTCCATGGAGACTTTCAGGTGTTACGTCCAGGAAGTGGATTTAAGAAAGCACAGGCAGCCATTTCCAGAGATGATTTTGTTGGGAAATTTATCCTGACCGCATCCCGAAGGCTGTCTCCGGAAGAGGAGGTATCTGTTCCGACATTGGCAGAGTGGTACATCATCCCTCCGGAAATCAAACGGATCTGCGAACACGCAAAACTGACAACGGATACCACACAGCCGATGCGGAATTTTCTTTTACGGGGACCGGCAGGTACCGGAAAGACCGAAGGAGCCAAAGCCATTGCTTCCGCACTTCACCTTCCTTACCGCTGCATTACCTGTTCCGCAAATACAGAGGTATTCGACCTTTTAGGTCAGATTCTTCCGGATGTGGACGGAAAACGCACCCGGCTTCAGCGGCAGTACCCGTCTTTTCAGGAAATCCAGTTAGATCCCTCCGGTGCCTATCAGAAGCTGACCGGAAACTATGATGAAGAAATTTCTGCCGAGGACACCTACCAGAAGCTGATCGATACGATTTTTGATGAAATGCACAGCTATTATAAGGAACACACCTCCGGACAGAACTTCCAGTATGTGGATACGCCTCTAGTCGAAGCCATCCGCTATGGGTATATTCTTGAGATACAGGAGCCTACGGTCATTGCTAATCCCGGTGTACTGGTTGGACTTAACTCCCTTTAGACCGCTGTAACAGCGTATATCTTCCAAACGGAGAAACCATCCACCGTCATCCGGATACGACCATCGTAATCACCACAAACAATGACTATGCAGGCTGTAAACAGATGAACCAGTCTGTCATTTCCCGAATGAACCTTGTGATTGATCTGGATGAACCGGATGAGGATACACAGGTAGAACGTGCCATGGCTGTTACCGGATGCAAGGATGCAAAAAACGGTACGTCTGATGACACGCATTGTCAAATCCATGGCTGTCTACTGCCGGGAAAATCTCATTACAGATGGCTGCTGTGGCATGAGGGAGCTGATTTCCTGGGTGCAGTCCTACATGGTCTGCGGGGATATCCGGGAAGCGGCCCGTTACACGGTGCTTGCCTCTGCCTCTGCCGATGCTGAGAACCGTACGGAAGTGGAAGAAAGCTGTCTGGATACTGTGCTTGCTGCGTAGGACACGCCTATGAGAAAAGCAGCACGCACAGAAGCCCAGATCCGAAAGCATCTGGCAGATAATCTGTCTTATCTCCGGCAAGCCAAAACACCGAAGTTATCACAAAAGGCAGTTGCCAGAATCTTAAATCTTCCCCGAAAACCATTATGAATTATGAAAATGCAAACTCCTCCCCGATGGCTTATGCCGTCCTTCGCCTTGCTGTGTATTACGGCTGCACGATGGAGGAACTGCTGACAAAAAATCTAAGAAAAGAAAGGAAGAATATCACGTGAATCACAGCCAAAGAAATTTAAAGAAACTAATCCGGGCAAAGAGGATTCCATTGCGGATGAGGAGTTATTCCTCTCCGCTGCCTATCAGAAGTACCAGACCTCCCTTGCCAGAGCCGTTACCGGACGTTACCGGTATGGACTGCAGGTACTGCTGGACTGGGACATTTCCGAACAGGCAGGCGTTGCATATACCGACAATTATAAGGTACATCTCAACGCAGCGAACCCGATCACCCAGTCTTTCCCCACCCGTTTCTTACGTTCCCAGAGCCTGACAGGGCTCACCGGGCATGAAGTGGGGCACTTACTCTATTCTGATTTCACAGCCCACGCTGTTCATCTGAGGAGTCTGGAAAACGGTTCCTTCTATCCGAAGGAGCCGGAGCTATCCCTTCCAGCTTATCAGACAGCACTGGAGGAGATCAAAGAAGTGTTAGAAGAAAAGGACAAAGCCGGATGCCTGACACTGGCACGATGCGCCGCAACTTTTCAAAACATTCTGGAAGACATCCATATTGAAGACCGTATGTGTGAGGAATTCCACGGCACCTTCCGACAGGGGATTGAACTCAATAACCTGCGTATGTCCGAACAGATTCCTTCCATACAGGAACAAATTGACAAAGAATACCAGCCATTTTCCATCATTGCCAACCTGATCCTTTCCTATTGCCGGACCGGAAACATCAACAATCCCACCGGCTATCAGGGGGATTATCTGGATACCATTTCCGATTGTACCGATCTTCTGGATACGGCAATGGAATCGGAAAAGGCACTGACCGGATGCTGGTTTCCAATGCGCTCTTAGCCCTGACCTGGAACTATATCCAGCCGCTCATCGAAAAACACGGGAGGAATTGGAAATGCATGGCGAGGATTCCGCTGCCGATGCTCTGGAAGATCTTCTAGGGGATGAAGTCAGCAGCGGCGCTCCTCTTCCGACCGGAAAAAGCGGTGCCATTCCAAAGAATATCAAACCAGCTTCCCCAAAAGGAAGCGGGAATGATGAGGGCAATGCTCCTTCCGGTCCACGTACCAAAGAGGATGCTATAGAGGAAGCCAAACAGGTGCTTTCGGAAGAAGGCGGGCGCATCGCTCTTACAAAGACCAATACCATTCTGGATGAAAACAACCCCGGCGTCACTTATGTCAGTCAGTATCAGGGCAGCGGCTATGAGCATGCTGCAGAGGATCTGTTCCGGATCTTGAACGATGTGGCTGCAGAAAAGGTGCAGGAAGACTGTCAGACGGAACTGACCGAGGAACTGCAGAAAACAGCCAATGATATTCATTACGGCAATGCCCATGCAGGCATCCATGTTACCATCCATCGCCTGACCAGTGTTTCCGATTACCTGAAGAATGAATACCAGGCAGTTGCTCCCCCGCTCCTGCGGGCTTCCAAAAAGCTGCAAAGCACCATCCTGCCGCTTTTGAAAGAAGAACAGCAAGGCGGAAAGCAGAAGAATCTCCTGTTTGGAAAACGTCTGGACTCCCATGCTCTCTATAAGACAGACGGAACCATCTTTACCAGAACCAGACTTCCAGGAGAGGAAAAACGTCTGGCTGTTGCCCTCCTGATTGACGAGAGTGGTTCGATGGGTTGGGGTGACCGGATGACACATGCAAGAAAGACTGCCATTGTCCTTTATGATTTCTGTAAAAGCCTCGGTATCCCTATCACCATTTACGGGCATTCCACGGATGCAGGCGGCGTTGCTCTTTACTCCTATGCAGAATTTGATTCTGTGGACAATGAGGACTGTTACCGGCTGATGGATATGTGCGACCGCAACGGGAACCGGGACGGCGCAGCTCTCCGCTTCGTAGCAGAGCATTTGTGCACACGCCCGGAGCTTCAGAAGCTGCTGATCCTGATTTCTGACGGTCAGCCAGCCGATTACGGCTACAGCGGAACGGAAGCAGAGGCAGATCTGCGGGGCATCAAGAAAGAATACGAAAACGGGATGTCATCCTGTTTGCGGCTGCCATTGGTGACGATAAGGAAAATATCCGCAGGATTTACAAGGACGGATTCCTGGATATCACGAAACTGGAAGAGCTTCCAAAGAATATGGCACAGCTTGTCAAACAGCATCTCAAATAAAGGAAGGTGAATACTCATGAATGAAACTTATCAAAACCGGATTACCGACCAGATCTGCAAGATCCAGAATGACCGGGCACTCATTGCCTTTTATGACCGGCTCCGCTACGCACCACTCGGCAACTATGCACAGCTACATGCCAAAGGGGAATATCAGGAAAACGGGCATAAAGTACATTCTTTAATCTGCATCACCATTCAGGATTATTCCAACGGTACCGGAGACCGGAATATCATCACCCGTTTCAACCTGGCACCGGAACAGATCCAGTTCCTCTTAACCCGGATCACTTCCGGTTTTCAGGAATTTGAATGGAGCCAGAGCAAGATCTACGGCAATCCCGATCAGAACGGTTATTCCACAGCCCAGATGTTTTATATCTCCAGACATCCCTATGATTCCAAAGGGCAGCCTATGAAAAGCCCATGGAAAATCCTGATTGTAAATGGGAAAGGCATCAAAGCACAGAATAAGAACGGTGGTTCCTACATGCAGCCACGCAGCTTCCAGTCCGAAAAGACGACAGCCATCCAGCTTACCGACATGGATCTGTTCACGCTTCTGAAGCGGACGGATTCCTATATTTCCAACTGGGAAACGGTGATTGCTGCATCACTGATCAATAACGGAAAACGGATGCTGGCAGACCAGCAGAACAGTCATGCAACAGACAGCACAGGCTCCGCCTTACGCTGCCTAAATTTTCAGAAGAGAAGCGGTACTTTACTGCTTCTCCTCTTTTTAAGAAAGGAGACTTTAGTTATGAATATTGCACTCATCCGGACCATGGACTCTCAGGGGCGTATCGTCATCCCTGCAGAAATCCGGAAACAAATGAAGCTCTCAGACGGAGATGCACTGGAACTGGAAAATGTGGGAATGGAGCTGCTTTTACGCAAATGCCCTACCCACTTAAACGGAAAAAGAGGAAATGGCTTCCTATCTTTCCGTCCTCTACAGTGTCATCCACTGTGGTATCGCAATTTGCAGTGAGGCTCACATACTCGTATCTGCGGGCATCTATCTTCCGGAAGGCACTCCCGTTACAGAAGAACTCGCCGAATTGGTTGCGGACGGCCAGGAACTGATCTCTGCTGAGAACTGCCCTGTCTACCCGGTATCCAACACCCGTCAACCGGTTTGTGCTTTTTTCCCGATTTTAAGGGAAGACAGAGAGCCGCTGGCACTTCTTCTCTGTTCCAGAACCGGACAGCATTTATCCGAGATGGAATTGGGATGCGCTAAACTGGTCGCTGCCGTAATTGCAAACAAAATTAAGTAAGGAAAGGAGCGTGAAATCAATGAAGAATACAAATATAACCTTACACACCACCCAAAAGAAAGAATATGTCCTCACCGGAATCCTGTCCCTGCCCCTCCATCTGGGAGAACGGGCGTGGATCTATAGTTATAACCAGACCTTTGCTACCAGTCCGGTGCAGAGTATTCTGGAAGTATCCGAAAACGGTGTGGTATTTGAGACCTGCAACAGTATTTACCGTCTCAGCTACACCCGTGTTCCGATGGAGCTGGAGGCGATGTGTGCTTGACAAGAATGGAAGAACTGGAGAGCTGCCTTTCGGGGCTCCTCTCCACCTTAAAGAAGAACCGGGAACATGTGCCTCTGGAAGTGCTGAAGACACAGTATAAGCAGCCGTATGAAGAACTGGTCAGAAACATCAACCTGACCGCTTCTGCCTATGCAAAATCTGTGCTGCTCCACCGGCTGGTCCTGAATCCGGATGCAGATGTGGAGGAACAATGTACCGTCATCAACCAGATGATACAAACTTCCGGGATGCTGAAGAAAATCAGCTCCTGCATGTCCAAAACCTATGATGTAGGACAGATATATCCTCTGATACTGGAACTACGCCATATGGTCGAACAGGCACTCTGGCCCTATGTGAATCAGGCAACTTGTCTGGTCGCAGATCTGGATGATATAGAAAAAGAACCGACAATTTACAATTTTTTGACACATGAAGTTTATGAAAATGATACCTGGATTCACCGAGAAATCGACCTGCGCTGGAAACTACTGGTACATCTTACTCCCGAACAAAGAGAATCCGTACCACCAGCCAATCATAGTATGAATGGAGGAATTTACCATGAAAGAACAACCATCTAATCCTTGCGAAAAAGTCTCATTTATTTTGACCTATGACCAGCTTGAAGCTGCTTATAACATCTACCGGGAACAATTTATTTCCTGCGACTTCATCCGCCGCTCCATGGAACGTCTGGAGGAAAGAATCGGACTCTGCAACCTTCCATATGAAACGCTGCGTGATGATCCAAGCCTTCTTCATGAAGCATACCTGCAGTTTCTCCGACTGGAAGACTGCAATGTGGCTTATAACGACACGCTGGAGCAGGTAATTGATGCAATCGAACAATGGCTTGCCTCTGGCACCTTATCCCCTGTAAACCTTACGGTTTCCAACCAGAATATGGGTGAAACTTTTGGAACGGAGGTGGATGTGTAATGGCAAATATCTGCTGTGATGATGTGATCTTTTATACAGAAGGAAATCCGGAAGGACTATATGACTTGTGGGAGGACCTGGAAACCTACATCATTCTGAACCAGAATCCTGATTTATGCTGGATTGGCAATTTATTTTCCCACAAGAAAATAGATTCCACCGGAATATTCTTCGTGGAAATGTCAGCTACATGGAATGGAATGATACGTATATTCTACTTTCTTTAGAGACAGCATGGACTCCACTTTATGAAGCATATCAGGCGATAGCCGCTGCATATCATGTTCCCTTTGTGATGCAAAGCATAGAACCTGGAGAACGAATTTATTATAACACGGATGAAGCACACCTATTTTTCCCTGACCGATATTGTGTCCGCTTATATGAAGAAAGCCTATTGACTCCATGTGGCTTAATAATCGGAGAAAAGCTGGAAGACGGTGAACCATTTGAAACGGAAACAGACGTATTAGAACGATTCAGAGATTGCGGATATCCAGCAGCTACACTAAAAGAGTTGGAGCTCATGTTCGATGCGGATGAACTTATTATTTTTGAATTTACAAATCCATATTTGAATCTGGAGCAGAAAAATGCTTGTGCATGAAACTTCTCCCCTCCACACCAAAGACGATTATCATCAGATTTAAAGGAGGAACACCATGACGATTTGGAACTGGATGTCTGGGATGCATGGCTCAGGGAACGTCAGGAACATCTGGAAGAAACCCTGTCCAATATCTCACCATCGGAAGAACCCTGCAGATATTACCTGCTAACCGGATATATTCAGGGAATGCTAGAAGCTCTTACCATGCTTACGACTGTTGAGGATGGGAAACGCTTCAAGATCAAACTGGAGCAATTTCGCCAGAATCTGCTCCTCTCTGAGATTACGATGCTACCGGTAACTATAAACAGGCAGTGAAGAAAACTGCTGTTTAAATACTTCGAGCCGCCCAATCGGACGGCTCTTTTTTATGCCCGAAAACGGTAGCCTACACCACGTATCGTTTCTATGTAGTGCGGTTCTTCCGGATTTTCTTCTATTTTCTTTCTCAGATTCTTGACTAACCCATAGACACGGTTATCCACTTCTGACTCCACATCCTCATAAATATGCTGGTAAATCTGTTCTTTTGTAAATACCCGATTGGGGGATAAGGCCAGATAAAAAAGCAGGTCATATTCATGTCTGGTAAGTTCCACAACCTTACCATCTTTGATTACGCTCCGCTGAAGCTGGTCTATTTCCAAACCTTGGAATGTCAACTTTTCAGAATTTGTAATCTCCATAACTTCTAACGTACTTTCGCAGGCTAGAACTGATTTAATTTTATTCAGGATTCCCTCTTCGGAATCAGAAATGGTAAGAATCATCACTTTCCCATAACATCACCTGCTTTTCTTAGCATTTAGCTTTCCTCCTCATTAACAATGTTTATCGATTGGTTACATAGATATATGCATCTTCCAAAGTTACGTCACAAGCTATACATCCACTTTCTGACGGCATATTCTCCCCTAACAGTCTTAATCTAATTCCTTCCTCCGTATACTGCTTACTGGAAATATGATATTTTCTTTCTAATTCTCTTGCAAGGCTTTCGTCCTCTGTACAGCATTCCCATACATGCCCTCTTGCCTTATTCAATAATTCCCTCATTGTTCCTGTATAAAGGAATCTACCTTTTTCATAACCGCAAGCTGATTACAGGTTGCCATCAGATCCTCCACCACATGCGTTGAAAATAATACGGTGCGTTCTTCTGCAAAATCTACCAGTAAATTACGGATACGGATGCGTTCCTCCGGATCGAGCCCTGTTGTTGGTTCATCCACAATTAAAAAATCCGCCTCATGGAGTAATGCCTGCACTAATCCAACTCTTCGCTTCATTCCACCTGAAAGCTGCCGCATTTTCTTTTTTCTGATGGTCTGCAAGACTGGTCTTCTCAGATAGTAATCAATCCTTTTCTTGCTTTCTCTTTTCTCAATTCCAGCCAGATCTCCCATATACTCCAGACATTCTCGAACAGTCAAAGACGGATACAGATCAATTTCCTGTGGCAGATACCCAATCTTTTTCTGTATCTTTTCGTAATTTGCTTCGCAATATAGCGTACCATCTAACAGAACTTTTCCACTTGTGGGTGCAAGCACCGTTGTAAGCACCCGCATCAACGTTGTTTTTCCTGCACCATTTTCACCTAACAGACCAAATATCCCATGTGGGATTTCCAGATCCACATGATCTACCGCTGTCACTCCATTTTTAAATGTTACTGTTAAATCGTCTATTCTTATACTCATAATCTTACCCTCTCTTCTTTAATATCTTAGGAACAAATGCAAGCATCATCCCCGCAAATACCACGCACAGCACCTTCCCGCCAAGCCATCTCCACTCTGTCAGCTTACCGAAATCACAAGTTCCGTAGGAAAATGGTCCCCAGTTTTTCAAAAACTGAGTTGCCTTTCCGGAAATAGAGAAAAACCAGAAAAGCAGCACGACACCCATACCAATCCATCTGTTTCGAACCAGATTGCTGACAGTTACGGAAAGCACACTCCAAAACAAAACAGTTCCGGGAATCGCAATACAATAAATTCCAAACAAGGCACCGCCATCTAATTCTTCTGTCAGATTCACCGGTTTCTGCCAATAAAAGAGTCCATATGCCAACAAACTGATTCCAATCAGATAAGCTACCTGCACAAATAGTCTTTTATAAACTACCCCTGCCTGCTTTTTTAGATTATAAAGGCAGAATACTTCCGAGCGTTTGCTCTGCACTTCCACCAGATAAGTATCTGCACAGAAAACGACTGCCAGAAGCGAAACAGCTCTTTCTACTGCCTGCCCGATTTCATTCGCATATACAACAGGCTGGATTGCACTCAATATCACAACAAAAGCGATTGAATATGCAATTTTATAATATGGCATACATATTTTTTACTTCTTTCTTCAATATACTCTCCTCCTTTTCCACATCCACACCGCTATAAACATGAGCAGTATGGATGCTGCCACAAGAAGCAGTTGATTGAGATATACCTGATGTGGCAATTCCGTTTCAAAAAAATTCCCCGGAAATCGAACCATAATAGAGAATGGTCTTGCATGACACTGTCCTTTGCTATCCCATGTCAGCATATTAGAATAAATGATATAAAGAACCAGCGCCGGAACCGCTGGAAGCGGATTCTTAAACAGCAGCGCTGTAACCGCATACACACAGCAGATCATCAGGATGTTCGGCAGGACATACAGGATCGAATTCTGAACAAAATCCAGTATGTTCATAGCAAATCCTGATTTTACTGCCGTGGCGTAACACAAAATGATAAATACGATATTCATAATGACCAGTGCCGCCGTCATAATGAGAAATCCACTGCTTATTTTCCCGGCAATATATTGAAAAGCCGTCATCGGTTTGGTGTGCAGCAATTCATAAGTATTTTTTCCTCATATCCTGGAAAAATAAAAACGCCAGCAGAACCGTTGCAAAGAATGCCATATGCAGGCTTGCAAAATCTGTAAATTTTCTTCCGAAATAATAGGAGAATGGATGTTTCTCAAGATTTTCTCTGATATACCGGTTGACTTCCTCCGGGCTTCCCTGATACCATGAAACGTCCTCATACACATAATTGGCACCATTAAAGTGGTATTCCGTTTTCAGATACTGACACGCCTCCGTAATCTTCATCTGTTTCATCTCAGATATCACTGCCTCCGCCTCTGCTACCGACATGCCAAACCCATTCTCTGTGTCCTGAAGTATCTTTACAATCTCTTTCTCCCACAGTTCTCTCTCCTTATCCGGTGTTGCCGGAAGACATCCCTCCATAACATCCCCATCGGAGGCCATTTTACCTTCCTGAAGGTTTCATCCGACTTCACGTAATGAATGGACAGATAGGGTGCAAGTGTCTGGTACATACTGATTAAAACAACAATCAAACCGATCCAGAATATCGGATTTTTAAGATAATTTTTCAGATTCCTTTTTATGATTGCTTTCATAAGTCATCCCGCCTTTCTTTTTTTCTACAAACAGCATAGCCTACAAATCACAACAAAAAAAACAACAGCCATTTATTTCTGCTGTTGTTCTTCTAATACATAATTTTTAAACACTGCCTCAACTTCCGCACCGCCATCTGCTACATTTTTTATCAGCAGTTTCCCACCATGCCGTTCGCAGTAGATACGGCTGATATACATACCCATTCCAAAATGCTTTAAGTCATCCTGTGGATTCTCATGATAAAACGCCTGTGTCACCCTGTCGATATTTTCCTGAAATCCAATTCCGTCATCCCTGATACTCATTTTCAGATATTGGGGTGTCACTGTCAGCTTCAGCCTAACTTCCTGATTGGCATAGCGGAATGCGTTAGCCAACAGATTATCCGCTACTTCCATGATGATTTCCTCATCCGCAGTCAGTATTTCAGATTCTCTCACTGTCGTCACTGTAAAATTCTTTTCTGATTTTTCCACCACGACTTCTGCCAGAGCTTCTATCTGGTTTATCAACTGCCGGATATCTACCACGGAACAGTTTAATTCCCGTTCTTCCAATTTCGTCATCTTCCTCATACTATCAATAAAATGGTTCATCCGTTCAATCTGAAGCATACCGCCCCTTAACATCTCCATCATTTTCTCTTGATCAAGCATATCTTCCGGAACAAATTCCAAAAGCATTTCCTGATATCCCCGCATGATTGCAAGCGGCGAGCGGATATCATGGGCAATCGCTGCACGCAGTACCCGCTCATCTTCGATCATCTGCCAAAGTCTACGGTTATTTTCTTCCAACTGCCCACGCATCCTTTCAAATTCCCTGCACAGCATCCCCATCTCGTCCTCGTTCTCATAAGCCATATGAAAATCCAGATCTTCCTCCGCAATCATCTGTGATGCCATCTTCAGTTCCTGAATCGGTCTCTTTAATTTATTTTTTGTAAAACAGGCTGACCGCAATTCCACATCCGGCAAAAGAAAAAAGCAATACTCCGTACGTCTGAAGGAAATCACAGGTTTCTGAAATATGCCAGTCTATCCTGCTCATTTTACTCTGATTCGGTCTCGGTACCACTACCTCAAAATTTTCATTGCGGTCATTCATTGCCTGATAATACTCGTCCTGATCCACGTACTTCCACCAGACCTCCTCCTGTATCTGCCCGGCAATCTCAATAATTGACACAGAAAGAAAAAAAGTGACGATCAAGCTAAGTATCGTATATAAAACCATTGTCTTTTTCAAGGATAAATTTCTTATCTTTTCCATCGATACCCCATCCCCATACTGTCTCAATGTATTCTGTCTGCGTATATTCCGCCAGTTTCTTTCTCACTCTCCGGATCAGTTCCGTAACAACACGGCTGTCACCTTCCGCATCATAACCACACACCTTTTCGTATATCCGCTCCCTGTCAAAAACCTGTCCTGGATTCATGGACAAAAACTCAATGATTGCATATTCCAGCTTCGTAAGCTCCAAATCATTTTCACCGATCTGAACCCTCTTTGCTCCATAATCAATACTGAGGTCTCCGTGGAATCTGTATTCAGACTTCCCTTTATGACGCTCCTCACGCTTCAAATGTGCAATAATACGAGCATCCAGTTCTTTCAGACTAAACGGCTTCAGTATATAGTCATCCCCACCGGATAAAAGCCCGTTTACCCTGTCCTGCTCCTCCACTTTTGCCGTCAGGAAGATAATGGGACAAGTTACTTTGCCCCGGATACGTCTGCATACTTCTAATCCGTCTATTTTAGGCATATTGATGTCCAGCAAGATAATATCCGGTTTCTTATGGATTTTTTCCAAAGCATCTGTGCCATCTTCTGCCATCATTACATCATATCGTTTGATTTCAAAATAGTTCTTTAACATCTTTAATAATTCGATGTCATCATCCACGATCAAAATTCTATATGCCACTTTTATCACCTCGTTTTATCAGTATACAACGAAAAAACAATAAATAAACAACAAGAGAAACACTTCGAGCCGCCCATTGCCGGACGGCTCCTTTTATGCCCGAAAGCGATAACCAACACCACGTATCGTTTCTATGTAGTGCGGTGTTTCCGGATTTTCTTCTATTTTCTTTCTCAAGTTCTTAATCAGACCGTAAATTCGGTTATTCACTTCTGACTCCGCTTCCTCATAGATATGCTGATAGATCTGTTCTTTCGTGAATACCCGATTAGGAGATAAAGCAACCACAGCGATTTGCTTCAAAAAGTCTCTTTCGCCTGGTATACCGTTTATAACTTCTCATGTTTATCACCTTCAATCTGCTTTCAAATTTAATAATCTATATTTTATGACAATTCAGCATATAGAAAAGTTAGTTATTCGTGAAAATTATTTTTAAATTTAGAACTTGCATAACCACTACGATGTAAAAACAGTTTAGAGGCATTTATCACAGAGATTGATTTTATCTGGTTTTCGACTTTCTCCACGAAAGTGGCAAAAAAACTACCTGGCTGCGAATTCCTTCGCTTAGGGCAAATCTGAAATCCTGAACGCTTTTATTCCTGTAGCCGACAAATTTGTCATCAACATAAGGCAAAAGCTTCATTGAGGAATCTATTTCATTTGACATATACTACATCTAGTGTTATACTGTTCTTATATCAATTATTTGTGTCAATCCGGAAAGGATTTATCACACGCAGTTTAGGTTTGAAACGTAGTCAGGAGTTTTCCTATGCCCAACAAGCAGCAGGGACTTCTGGCTTTTTTTTATTTTGCAGGAAACTGCATCTATTTTGAGAATGAACATAAGCGTCATTCTCTTTTTTTATGCCTGAACGCAGGGAAAGGAGGATTACGGAAACAAATGATTCCGGAACTGGCACGCCACAAAAGAAAGGAGACTCTATGTCAGTCAAAAGAATTAAGAATCTTGTAAAACAACTCAATGAATACCGTCATGCCTACTACAATCAGGATGCCCCTCTGGTATCTGATGCCGAGTATGACCGACTCTTTGACGAACTGAAGGAACTGGAGGAACAGACTGGTTTCATCCTGTCAAATTCTCCGACACAGACGGTTGGATATTATCCGGTCAGTGAACTTGCCAAAGTCACCCATCCGATTCCACTGCTCTCGCTTGAGAAAACAAAACTGATTTCAGAGCTTTTAGATTTCATGAAAGGACAGGAAGTTCTCTTTATGCTGAAACTGGACGGTTTGACTACCAAACTCATTTACGAAGATGGCAGACTGATTCAGGCTTCTACCCGTGGAGATGGTGAAGTGGGGGAAGATATTACACACAATATCCCGGCATTTTTAAATGTACCGCTTACCATTCCACACAAAGAACGTCTGGTCATTACCGGTGAGTCTTTTATACCAACCAATGATTTTGAACGTCTGAAAGATACTCTGCGTGATGGAAATGGAAAACCTTATAAAAACGGACGTAATTTTGCTTCCGGATCAGTACGAAGTCTTGATCCGAAGAACTGTATCGGACGTTGTGTTCGCTTTCTTCCGTTCAATGTATTAGAAGGAATGGAGGATGTTCCCTTCCCGGACAGCAGAGCCTGCAAATTAGAAGGTTTAACACACCTGGGCTTTGGTTACTGCCCGTTTTTCTCAATTTCAGGAACCGGACTTTCAAAAGAATATGCGGAGAAATTCATTCAGGAATTGGTATCCACAGCAGCAAATTTACATCTTCCTATCGATGGCATTGTCATGATTTTTGACAGTCTCAGCTACTCCAAAAGCTGCGGAAAAACCGGACACCACTATAAGGACGGCCTCGCCTATAAGTTTGAGGATGATACCTACGAAACTTTCTTGCGTGAAATTGAATGGACACCGACCAGATTCGGAGAGATTGCTCCGGTCGGCATCTTCGATACCGTGGAGATTGACGGCTGTGATGTTTCCAGAGCTTCCCTTCATAATCTGACCTTTATCAAAAATCTGGAGCTTGTACCCGGATGCCGGATTCTTGTTTCCAAACGAAACATGATCATCCCACATATAGAGGATAATCTGGATCGTGGAAGGTATACCGACATCACGCCTCCGGTCTGCCCTTGCTGTGGTTCCAAAACCAGAACCTACAGCCGTAAGACCAGCGACGGTCGCACCGTAGAAACTCTGCATTGTGATAATCCGCAGTGCGACAGCCAGATCACAAGAAGGTTTGTCCATTTTGCCAGCAAGAAGGCAATGAACATCGAAGGACTGTCAGAAGCCACTTTAGAAAAATTCCTGAATCTGGGCTATCTGCACTCTTTTCAGGACATCTATCATCTGGAGGAACACCGGGAAGATATTGTGGCACTGGACGGATATGGTGAGAAATCTTTCGACCGCTTGTGGGAATCCATCAACGCCAGCCGGAGGACCAGCTTTGTCCGCTATCTGGTTTCCATGGATATTCCTATGATCGGCAGAACCAAAAGCCGGATTCTGGACACCGTATTTTCCGGAAATTTAACTGCATTTGAACAGGCGGCTGTCGGAGATTACGACTTCACTCAGTTAGAGGATTTTGGCGAAATCTTAAATCACAACATCCATTCCTGGTTTGCAGATGAAGCAAATCTTGATTTATGGAAAAACTTACAGAACGAATTCACATTTGAACAAAGAAAGGAAGAGACCATTATGACAAAAGAAAACAAATTTACAGGATGTACCATCGTAGCAACAGGGAAACTGGAGCATTTTACCAGAGACGGTATCAACGATAAGATTCTGGAGCTTGGTGCCAAACCTGGCAGCTCTGTAACAAAGAAAACCGATTACCTGATCTGCGGGGAAAAAGCCGGCAGCAAACTGGCAAAAGCCCAGAGCCTTGGTATTCCAATTCTTACAGAAGCTGAATTTTTGGAGATGATTGCATAACCATCTCTGCAATAGATGAGAATTATTTTGAGGTGTGGCTGAAAGGCCGCACCTCTTTTACAAAGGAGGAATTTATAATGAATCAAACAAATACAAGCAAGCGCATACCTACACAGATCAATGAATTTCGGGGAGATTATGCTTTTCTAAGCAATTTCTATCCGGCACCGGTCTCTTACATGGGACAAACCTATGCAAATAATGAAGCTGCTTTTCAAGCGCAGAAAACACTCTCTGCGAGAGAGCAACGCAAATTCTGTATTTTTCGGATGCATAATCCTTCTGATGCAAAGAAACTCGGCAGAGATCTTACATTACGCCCGGACTGGGAAAAAGTGAAAGTCCGGCTCATGTATGAAATCTGCATGTGCAAATTCATGCAGAACCCGGAACTCCGGGATAAACTTCTTGCAACCGGAGAGTCCACACTTATTGAAGGAAACAACTGGGGTGACTATTTCTGGGGCAAAGTCAATAACTGCGGAGAAAACCAGTTAGGAATCATCCTGATGGATGTACGTGCGAAGCTGCAGTGGAATGCAGAAACAGCGCCCAATAATATACCTCAATGTCTGCAATAAAGGAAAGGATGGTCTAATAGAATGAATGAAAATGCAAAAACAAAATTAGTGCTTGAGTATACTGGCATGGATGATTTTTCCTGTCCGGTATATAAGGACCAATTCGGAAAGTTGTGGAAGGATATTGACCTTGGCAAAGAGCCTGAACCGAATCTTTATTCTTTATCTTTTAACCATATTGATGGAGAACCTTCCCATCCCATACAGCAGGAGTACACATTTCATCCGGCTCCGTATCAAAGAAGTTCCTATGAATTCGAGTACCGGATGTTAAGTAAATTACAGTCTGACTGTGAATACTATCTGGGCTACGGAAATCGCAGTCCGTCTATCCTATGCAATCATAGCGTTCAAAACCATATTGCCCGTATGAAAGAATTATGGAATGGTTTTCCCACAGATCAGAAACCGGAATGGCTGACCTGGGAACAGCTTCTTCAGTACGAAAAAAAGTAATGACAGAAACCGGAATACCCGTGAAGAACTGCTCAGACTAGACAATTCATCATTTATCAGAAATTACCCTCTATATTATCCATTCATATTTTGATATAATAGGAACAGTTGAAAGAAAGGAGCATTTCCCATGTATCTGAAAAGAAAAGTTTACGATCAGCTTCTGGATTGGAAAAACGATACCGTCCACAGCACCTTGGAAGTGAATGGTGCCAGACAGGTCGGAAAAACATATATTATCAATAAATTTGCGGATGAGAACTTCAGGCACAAGATCTACATTAACCTGTTTGATTTGTCCGGCAAACAATTTATGGAATGTTACAAAAAAGCCACAGACTGGACTCCCGGTACAAAACGACCGGAGCAGCCGCTTCACGATGCTTTTAAACTCTTCGATCCGGATTTTGAAGATACCAACGATACAGTCATCATTATTGATGAAATTCAGGAATCCTCAGAGATATTCAACCGTATCCGAGAATTTACCCGCTATTTTCAAGCGCATTTCATTGTAACTGGAAGTTATCTGGGACGTGTACTGGAACCGGAATTCAAATTCTCCAGTGGAGATATTACCAGTATCCGTATTTATACCCTTTCCTTTAAAGAGTTTTTGGAAGCATTGGATGACCAGCTTTTTCAGAAGTATCTATCACTTCCACTGGATCATGCAGATGACACCGTACCGGAACTATATGACGAATTAAAGAATGTTTACGACATCTATAGACAGATTGGCGGCTATCCAAAGGTTGTGGAAACATACCTTAACACAAAAGACGTGGAAGCAGCTCAAAAGAGCTTGTTAGAATCATCCGCATTTTCTTAAACGAATCTATGCGGTACTTTGATGACATCACAGATATTAGTGTTTTTACCAACATCTTTTTAAGCATCTGCCGTATTCTGCTTCGTGAAAAGAAAGGATTAGATGAGGACAGTATAAGTGAAGAACTGCAAAAGCTCGTTACAAAGAATTACTCCAGTAATCTTTCTAAAGCAACCTGCTATCGTGCTATCAACTGGCTTTACCATTCTGGAATCATCGGTTTCTGTGGCAAAATCACAGAACTGGACATCTTGAATTTCAAACCGGGAAGCCGCTGCTTCTTCATGGATCTTGGAGTTGCATATTATTATCTCTCCAGAACTGGTGCTACTGTATAAACTATGGATGGCTCATTGAACGAAAACTATGTTTACATTAACTTGTCCAAACGCCAGGAATTCCCGGAAGAAATTATCTTTGAGACACCGGCTTTTGCTACTTATAAAGGTGGTGAAATTGATTTTGTAGCTCAGACATTGAAAACTCACATCCGCTATCTGATTGAAGTTAAAGCCGGTAAAGGGAACTGCATCTACTGCCTTGAAGGCATTGGAACAGGGAAGGCCAATAAACTACTATATCTGAAAGGTGATACCAAAGGCGGAACCGCTGGGAATGTACAAACACTTCCTATCTATCTGCTAGAACAATATCATTTTTAATCAAAGAAAGAATACTTCGAGCCGCCCATAAGGACGGCTCTTTTCATCTATATTCTTGTATATTTATTTTACTAACAGCGCATCATTCTTTGAAAGAAGATATATACAGTATTGATTCATACTGATGCCTTCTTTTTTGAGTGTTCCGCCAGATCCCGGTGTAAGCTGCGTGGCATCCTTATTTTAAACTGTCCCGAATACTCTTCCAGGCTTCCCGGTTCGTGAATCTCAATCCCTTCTTCCAGTGCAGCTTCTAACCATGCTTTTTTGCATCCGCTGCATTTTCAACTGCCCTTTCTATCGTCTCTCCACAGGTGATGCATCCCGGCAGTTCCGGATAAGAAACCACAAATCCACCTTCATCCTTATCTTCCACAATTTCCATGCGATAGGACATTGCCAAATAATCATTCAGTGTTTTCATCGTTTTTCGCCTCACTCTCTACGATCTGCTTTACCATTTCAACATAAATTTTCTTGATTGGTTCGTGTTTCGGTATTGTTATCGGCTGGCATCCCGCTTTACGGAATGTATAATGGCTGCTCCCACTTCTCGGAGCATTTATCTCATATCCATAACTTTCTAATACTTTTCTTAATTCATCAAAACGAAGGTCTTTCGATAATGAGCAAATTCTTGTCAATAGTTTATCCCATTTCGACATCTTTAATGCCTCCTATCTATAGTATATGTGGTGTCATATATGGTGTCAATCTGTTTTTCATCTTTCTTGGTCAAATAAGGCTGCAGCTCTTTCTTAGCATCCGCTACAAATGCTTCTTTCCTCGCACTTACCATATATATCTTCCAGAGCATCAGATTCAGCTTTTCCGCATCCACTGCTTTGCATTTCTTTTTAATCATGCGGATAAACGGATAGATTACCGTATCCGATAACTTGTTCCCAGCAATCAACATCGTTCCATCCGTTCCATATACCTCATACAGACATTCCAAAATACTCCCCAAATCTGTCACCAATCGGAATGCCGGCTTTTCATATTTCTTTTTAGCTTCCATCATATGCTCCTCCTACATTCGAACCGTCAGTCCACTGAGACTCGTCTTAGGAAGCCCTACCAGATACCAGTCTTCATCCATTTCAATCCGAACCGGAATCCATGCATCCTTTACCTTCACATCAAAACATTCTCCGCAATGAAGACCTCCATAATAAGATTCAATCCCAAACCGGATATCAAATCTTCCCATTGATGGATCATAAATTAAAGTACCTATTCTCTTTTCACTCATATTTCTTTCCTCCTGAAATTCTTTGGTCTATATAAGTAATAGGACTTTAATTTGCAGAATTTGAAAGTTCGGGTATTTTTCATAAAAAGTTTTTCGATAGCGATAAAAAGTTGAGTGCGTCATTCCCAAATTTTTACGAAGCTGTGTAGGTGTCGTTTCTCCAGAAACTACGCTTTGAAAGTTCTCATCAAAAGTTTCCTGCTTCATCACACTTGGTCTTCCATAATCATCCCATTCGCCCCGCAATTTCTTCGCTTCTATCCCTTCCCGCTGTCGCTTCTCCTTTTTCTCCAGCTCTGCCTGCGCCATAGAAGCATAAAGCTCCAGCATCATGTTATTGATTGTTTCCAGCATCATCCTTGCCATCGCATTATCCATCACAGATAAATCCATAAGCGTAGTCGGCAGTTCCAGAACCATAAGCCGCACTCCCATGTTCTTAATCCGCTGGATCTGTTGCATGGTGTCATACTTGTTTCTTCCCAGTCTGTCCAATTCTGTAACAATCAAAATATCTCCCGGCCGCAGGACATCCTCCACTAAAACGGTATATCTCGGACGATTAAAATTCTTCCCTGTCTCCTGATCCGTAAAAATATTCGTAAGTGCCATCTCATGCTCGTTACAGTACCGCTCAATTTCCTGTATGCCACGGTCAAGATGCTGCTCCTTTGTACTGGTACGGTGATATCCATATATCTGCATCCACATTTCTCCTTTCCATGTCCCAAAATATCCACACTTTTATTGGTATATTTCAAAACTGTGTGTGTAACCTTTTTGAAATATAATCCCTCTTTCCGGAACGTACTTCTAAAATGTATACATTTTGGGATATGTTTCTTTTCTATTTCTGTACGTACCAGAGCCGAAAAGTGCAACAAATATGACAAAAAACTCCCAGAGGATGTTACTCCCCTGAGAGTGGTTGAAACTTATAGCCCACACCTCGGACGGTGCGGATGTAATTCCAGTTCCGTGAATCTACTTTTAACTTTTTACGAAGCTGGCTAATGCAGCACATAACCGCATTAGCACAGTCAATCGGTTCTTCCTTCCAGACATTACGATAAATCTCCTCGTGAGAGAATACCCAGCCAGGATGTTCTGTTAGATATTTTAGTACCGTAAATTCTTTCAGACTCAATTCAATCTTTTGATCATTCATAAAAACAGTATGACAGCGAATATCTATCTGTAGGTTTTTGTCTTTGTAATGCAATTTACTTTCCTCCTAATCTGTTTCACCTTATCACAGCTAATCTAAAATGCTATTATTAGACTGCCAAAACTCAAATTCAAAACCAGAGCAATGCTTTACCTGCAAATAGTCTGGTAATAGACCAGTAGAATCGCAATAGCTGCAAGAGCCAGAAACGGCAAACACATAATTACCGGGGCAGAGTGAAGTGATAAATAAGAACCACTGATTTTTTAGCATTTCAGCCGGATATACAAGCCATCCCCATAGATTGGTGACCGTTACTGTTAAAATTACAGCACTGCCTATATATGTGGCAGCTCCTTTCCGGGTAAAGTTAAAGTCGCAGACCTTTACGACCTACGGCTTAATAGTACGAAAAGACATTAACTTTTCTGTAAAAAGAATTTGATGTACTTTATATGCTATATTCTAATCCAGGGATGGCTTTTACTAAACAACAGATTTATGAAGCAGTTTGGCATGAAAAAAGCAAATGGATATTTCCACGCCGTGAAAAACACTATTTTTCAAATACGCAAGAAGATAAAAAAGTATTCCAGCGACAAGAATTACATAAAAACAGTAGTTGGATATGGGTATAAATTTGAAGTTTAATCTGCAGGATATAAGGAGCACCGGGTTTGAGGGAGATTCCCCACTAAGAAAATTTCTATGTTCTGGCTACAAAGCCGGAACATAGGTCGGCATCCATCCCTGTTTCTTCCCAATCCTGCAGACCTAATAAGAAATCAGCTAGTGACTTCTTCATCAAAAGTCTTTTTTAGAGAAATAATCCATTTTTCAATAGCATCCGCCAAAACTATCTGCTGTTGCAATACTGCCATACCAGTCTTAGGGATTTCCGGATCATTCTCTTTCTCTCGAAGATTTTCCTCCAGATAAGTTTTTAATATTTCAATATTTTCCTCAATACTGGCAATACATGATTGTTGACTTTCAGGCGGTAACTTATCCAAATTTACAATTACTGCATTAAAATCTAAAAAAAAGTGAATGGGTTTAGAGGCTGTTTCCATCATAAGTTTTTTACAAATTCTTTTTCGCCTTCATCTGTTAATGAATAAACTGCTTTTTCAGGCATCTTACCTTCTTTCACAATTTCTCCTTTAATGAAGCCTTTTTCCTCTAACTGAATAACTTTCTTATAAATGGAAGGTGTACTGATCTTTACCCATTTTGAAATATTGCGGTATTCTACTAATTTTTGAATGTCATAGGCTCCCATCGGTTCCTTTTTCAATATTCCTAACACAATTAAATCTATTGTAGCCATAGTTCACCCACTTTCTATATCCACGAAAGCTATAAAATACTTACGGTTATATATACTGTAATTTATAGTATTTGATTTTATACCTCTTGTCAAGGAAATTGCAGGATACACGCTTGACAACTACTATAAATTATAGTAGTATTCTCTCACGTAGTATACTATAATTTATACTACTATAATTTATATTCTTAATTGAAAGGAGTATTTGAAATGAACAAGAATAACAACAAAATGGATTTATTAGGAAATGCACCTGTTCCCCAAGCACTAATGGCTCTTGGTATACCGATAATGATTGGTATGCTTATTAACGCTCTCTACAATTTGGTGGATGCTTATTTCATAGGAGGACTTGGCGAGAGTCAAATGGGTGCAATTTCCATTGCGTTTCCTTTAGGACAAGTAGTTGTTGGTTTAGGTCTGATGTTTGGCAATGGTGCCGCCTCCTACTTATCAAGACTTTTAGGGCGAGGAGATAGGGAAGCTGCAAGTAAAGTCGCCAGTACTGCATTATACAGCAGTGTTTGTATTGGCGCAGTTATTATTATCGGAACTGCAATTTTTTGAAACCTATTTTAACCATGTTAGGTGCAACAGACACGATTATGCCATACGCCCTTTCTTATGGAAGAATCTATGTTATTTCATGTATTTTCAATGTATTTAATGTAACGATGAACAATATCGTTGCAAGTGAAGGCGCCGCAAAAACAACTATGTGTGCATTATTATTAGGAGCTGTATTGAATATTGGTTTAGATCCTATTTTCATCTATACTCTCGACATGGGGGTTGCTGGTGCGGCAATCGCTACAGCAATTTCTCAAATGGCTTCTACTCTTGTATATTTAATTTATGCATTACAGAAAAAAAGCGCTTTTACATTTTCCATTAAGGAATTTTGTCCTTCTAAGCAGATCATAACTGAAATTCTGAAAATCGGTATACCCACATTGACTTTCCAGCTTCTTACAAGCCTTTCTATCGCATTCATAAACCGGGAAGCTAATATCTATGGAGATGCTGTTATCGCCGGAATGGGCGCTGTTACAAGAATCACTTCAATGGGAACTCTGGTTGTGTTCGGCTTCTTAAAAGGTTTCCAACCAATTGCCGGCTTTAGCTATGGTGCCAAAAAGTTTGATCGGCTCAGGGAAGCAATTAAAACTTCTATCTTATGGTCAACAATATTTTGTGTAGTTGTGGGATTGACAATAGCCCTATTTTCCACACAGATTATTTTCGCAATTTACAGAAGGCAATACAGAGATGATTTCTGTAGGTCAAAAATCGCTAATGGCAAATGGATTTTCCTTCTTCGTATTTGGATTTTACACAGTGTATTCTTCTCTGTTTCTTGCACTTGGAAAAGGCACCGCCGGATTCGTTCTTGGGGCTTGCCGACAAGGTATTTGCTTTGTTCCGATCATTCTGTTGCTCCCATCATTCTGGGGCATAAATGGAATACTATATGCACAACCGATTGCCGATGTAATTTCTGCTATTGTTACTGTGTTTATGGCTCTACATCTTCATAAAGAACTGGCAACAACAAAAAGAGCATTAAAGCATCAGGCAACATAATAGATCAACACCGTCTGCCGCTTCGAACTGAGGCAATATCACCCTTCAAAAAACAATCACTCCCAGAGGATGTTACTCCCCTGAGAGTGATTGCAGCCTTTGTTTAAGATAACTTACTCAATTATCTGGAATCTCTGGATACACTGAAGCAATGTACTTACCAGTTCCTGATACAGATCTTCATCAAATCTGCCATTCACAATCGCATTCTTAATTAAAAGCGGCTTATATATCTCTAAAATCTTCAGTACCGCATCTGCATTTCCTTCTTTTGCCTTTAAAAGTAATCGTTCAAAATTCATTAGTTTTCACCTCCCATCACCTTGCGGATCTTCCGGATTGCATAATAATAAATACCCTTGCATCGCTCCTCTGATAACCCGTTTAGCCTGCTCATTTCCTCAAAAGTACGTTCTTCAAACACATGCTGGTAAATCAGCTTCCGTTCTTCATCCCGCAGCGTATGAAGCGCTTTCATCAGTCTTTCATCTGACATCTTATTCCATTCTGGATATTTCCCCTGTGCCTCCTGCAATAAAAGCTGCTCCCTCGTTTGGTTCTCCAGCAATTCTTCGATTACAATTCTTGCCTCCATCTGTCCAATATCCTCCAGCAGTTCTTCTGCATCAGCCATCTGGATTTTCTTCTCTAGATAATCATGTCGTTTTCCACGGACAAACTGTATCAGATATGCTGTAAAGTGATTTTGTATCTTTGATCCTGTATATGTTTTTTGTTCATTTGTTTTATCCTCCGAAATTTTTTATCACGTTCCAAAAAATTCCGAGGATGGCGGTGAGCGGCAACAAAACGTGACACTGCCTTCATTTTTTCGAAAAAAGAAAGGCTGGACCACTCTATTCGTAGTCCAGCCGATACTTCTCTTTCTATGTAATTGTGTAGGATATGCGATGATAGTATCTCATATACTGCATATTCTAACTTCTCTCCGACACATTGTATGGATAAGATTTTTTTAACAGATTCAGTTCCTCTTTGGTTTTTATCTTATGCTGTCCATTCATGTCTGTCGTACTTACTTCCATGTTTCTCTATTTGTGCATGTGTTATCCTGCTTATCATAACGCACTTTAACGCATTTCGTATAGTGTTAATCTACGATAAAATATATGCATTAAGTGAGGTGCTATAGATGGTGAAAAAATTATTGGGAGATGCAGTCAGGGAAGAACGTCTCCGCCGCAATCTTTCGCAAAACAGCCTTGCGGAACAGGCAAAGATTTCTTTACGGACTGTCTCTGATATTGAAAACTATATTGGCAATCCACAGTTGGAAACACTTTATGCCTTGGCAACTTACTTACATATTTCCATAGATGCTATATTTTCTAACCAGAAAACGAACCCGGATTCTACCATGCAGCAAATCATGGCAGAACTAAATTCCTGCCCGGAGGAGCAGAAACAGCTTGCCCTTTCTACACTGCGTGGACTTCTGGATGGATTCAAGAACCTAAGTTAAGGCTCTCCCGTATCCTTCATCATCTACACATTATACAAAGACAATCTGTGAGTAATCTGTGAATAGTCTGTGAGTTTTCTGTCTATTCCCATTCTGATACAAAGAACAGGAGAGTACACTGCCATAAGCATGTGTATCTCTCCTGCTTTTTTTATGCCCTGCGAAATGCACTGATAGCATCCACTACATTCTGTCTCATAGTCTGATCCATCCGCAGCGGTTCTTCTTCCATCAAATCAACTTCTGTGGGCATTTCTCTATTTATCTTAGAAACGTCCTGCCCTTCCAATACCTTTCTTACTTCTTCCCGGATGATTTGCTGCATCATTGGCCGGAGCATATCCGGTTCCATGCTTATACTGCCATTACCTGTCTCATCCGTTCTTCCCGTATATGCCAGAATTGCCGCAACGATCAGTTTTGCTTTTTTCTCTGTCGTATTCAGAAGTTCTGTCACATACACGTGATCTGGATCCGACTTATCAAAACCAATAGTGAATACAAACGGATTTTTCTTTCCCATAAAATCACACTCCAGCCTGTGTCATGCGATACAAAAGATCATATCCATCGGCATTTGCTTTCATATCCCGGATAAAGGTATGTTTTCCCAACCGGTCTGCCTGCTCCAGAAATCGTTCCAGAAGCACTGCTCCGCCGCCGATAAACACCGTATAAGTAGATTTTGTATCAATGCCCCGCTCTCGGATGCTGTTCAGAAGATCGGTAACAAAATTCTGAACCATGGTTTCTACTGCCTGTACAACAGCTTCCTCATAATACTGCGTTTTTCCCTTGATGATACTGTCGATATCTGCCTCCTCCAGAAGCATGTCATATTCACTGTTAATACTGGAAATGATATCGTTATACATGGTAATCACACCTTTTTCCAGAGAATCACAATAATCCATATCCGGTCTGCCACTTCTCATCAGAAGATAATCAGAAGTAAATCCGCCAATATCAATCCCTACGACTTTCGGAATCTCACGGATTTCCATCATCCTCGTCATCATGGCTGCATAATCCTGCGGAAACGCCATTACATTCTGTATACAGAGGTGATAGACTTTATCGTTGAAGCACAGTTCCTGCACCTTCCCGTCCCCTTTGAAATAGCGTTCATATCTCTCACAAAGCTCTGCAAAATGCTTCGGCGGAAGCCCAATCGGAAGTTCCACCTGAATGACATCCTCCGGCTGGATCTGGCTTTTCTGCTCCAGCTCCATTGCAATGGCAAATAAAGTCAGAATCCAGAATCGGTTCCGGCTGTCCTGCGTCTTGTCCCTCTGGTACGGAATCCGCTTCTCACTAAGGGTATAATACTTTCCCTGATATTTCAGATACTTCTCTCCCCTGGCAGGCTTTTTATCCTGTTCCGTCAGTCCTGTGGTAAAGATAAATGACAGGTTTTCATGTTCCGGTTCCCGTGATCCACGGCTACTCTTAATTTTTAATCATAATGATTTCACTCCTTTGTATTTGATACTTATTCTGTACGTAGGAGGTACCTAGAGTGCAACTCTTTATAATCCATTTTCTTATTTTACCAATCAAAAATTCAAAAAACAAAAATTAAAAATTATCTTTTTAATTTTTTAAATAAATGCAACCGTTACAATATTTACTGTGTATCTTATTACAAAGGGAACCTTGGAAAGGAGTCGTGTACATATATGAAGGCTTATAAAAAATAATCAGTTTTCACTGACTATCATCTGTGCCAGTGCGTTTGCATGTTCCATAACCAATGCTGTTCCCATTACATTTCCTCCCATAATAAAAGCTGGCATAAGAAATTTCTTCTCACACCAGCACGATTCTTTTATTCCTCTGTGATGATCTCACTGCTTAATTTTCCATGTACCAGATAGCGATAATTCCGTCTGGAATTGACACAGGTAGACAGCGTAACTATCCGATCCGTTGCCGACAGCTCGGTGCCGGTATCATAATCCCTATAAGAAGACACCGTATCCAGAAACGTCTGAAAATCTTCCGCTTCCGGGAAATGATACCTATATCCCTCACTTCCGGTTCTTCCCGCATAGCAGGAAAAGATACGATACTTGAGGATCTTGTCCGGCAAATAGAGATAAAACTCCGGATGTTGTTCAAATAGCTCTTTGTCTTGGTACTTATCCAGAGTTCCGAACATGCTCCCGTTTTTCATATTATGCCCGTACACGATCGTATTCTGATCCGTAAAGTCCGGCTGATTATGGCAGTCCACAAAGATGCTCCCGTTGATATTGGATTCTCCCGAAAAAAAGGTGATGAAGATAATATGCATTATCTTTCCCCTGTACCACCGGATAACTGATATCCAGTACCGGAATCTGAATCCACGCTATGACATCCGGATTAACCGCTTTTAAACCTGCAAAGTCAATTTCCAGATACCTATTCTTAGGTTCCTCCTTTTCTTTCTCAGGCTCCGGTGATTCTTCTTCCTCTGGTTCCTGAACATATTCCTGCAGTTTCTCGTAACTTACGTCCCCTTTCTGATACTTCAGATAAGCACCAAAGAGTTTTCCTGCCGCTGCGAGAAAACCAGCAACAGGCAGATAATGAGTCCTGCAAGAACCGTATTTCCTTTTTTTCTCATGATTGTTCTCCTTTCGGAAGAGCCGAAGTCTGTGCCCCGGTTCCTTCCTTCTGTTTGATGGCGGCTAAATAGTCATCAATCCCCTTGTGTTTCCCGTTCCACTCCCCGCTCTCGTCCATATCCCAGACCATCCGGTTCATCGGCAGGGAAAGCTCCCGGCAGATTTCATAGACCTTATTGCAGCCGTTCTGGATAATCCTCCGTTTCTCCGCCTTATGCTGGCAGATAACAGGGGAACGCTCAAAACAGACCGCACACTTACTGTCATGCTTATTGCAGGCTACTTTCATCTTCTTATCCATGTCATACGCCTCCAAAAGCTGTTTCATCCCATATCCTTTCATCCGCTCCAGCACCGGTTTCAGATTCCGGTACTGGTTCACTCCGGCAACGCACACAAAGGTAGCGCCGGACAGATAATGGGCTATGGTCCCTTTTAAGGCTCCTTCGGTCAGATAGACACGTTCTGCAGCAAGATCACCGATCACATGTACCGGACTTCCGGAGGAAACTCCCTGGTCATAATTGACACTGGACAGCCAGATATATTTTTTCGTGTCAGTCACATGATCTACCCGGATCTGAAAGCCCTGGATGAACCCGTCCAAAGAAACTATGGGAATCAGGATTCCTGAGTTTTCTGCTTTGAAATTTATCGTCCAGTTTCCGTCTGTATCCCGGTAGAATCCCGGCACGCCTTTCACCATATATCCTTCTTCTTCCAGCCTTTTGACCAGCTTCTTCATTCCAAACAGCGGGACACTCCGGTAACGCTGTGCTTCGATCTGTTCCGGTTTTAATCCTCGTCTTTGCAGATCCTCCTGATGCTTCCTGTTAAGCGTGAGCATGGACAGCATTCTCTGATACGTCCGGTGGATTTCCTCTATGGGTGCAAGCTCTGCCGTTGCCTTTTCTTCCTGTACCGGCGTTGCTTTGATATAATCCGTCCGGTATTCTCCTTTTCCTAATGCTTCCCGGATCTGCTGATTTGCTTCGGAGAGTGTAACATTGTGCAAATCCGCATAAAGCTTCAGCATCCCCCGGACGCATCACAGCGGTTGCACCGGAATACATTCTTTTCCACATTGATATTCAGTTTTCCATGCGTCTCTCCACAGAACGGACAGTCGTAATAGTTTCCCCGCCGCTTTCTGAGATGCAGCACCTGCACCACATCCAGTATTCCATAATCAAACCCAGACATATCATAATACATCCCGGTATATTCCTCCTTTCCCCCGCAGAAAAAAGCTCTCTGCGGGGTTCTTCCTTAACCAGCCATCGGCATTGCTTTTTGTAAAATTACCTTTGCTGCCGCCGGAACCAGATTGTTCGGTCCGGAATATTGCTCGGCAAACCACTGGATCGTTGACGGGCTTTCAACTGCCACCTGTCCCATGGTCTTTCCGCCGTATTTTCCCTTTCCCGGAATCACAGTCCCGACTGCCATTTCATAGTTCATGTGTTTCATCAGTTCTTCTACCGGAAGGGACGTATCCAGATTCTGTAATGCTCCCTGCAGCATCTGTCCGGTCTTTGGCGGCGTAGAGGCAGCCGGAGCGGAACCGTAGCCAGGCATTTGTCCACTGCCATGGTAAATGGTGCTTCCCGCCGCCTGTGCCTGCTGATAGAACTGATTCATCATCTGCTGGCCTGCATATTCCGGCTGACCTGGCATCTCTCCATAAGTTGGCATAGGGGCATTTGGCATGACACCCGAATCCGGCATGGCTGCATTTTCCATGGCACCTGAATCCGGCATCTGTGGATTCTGATATGGAATTCCGGCATCTACCTGTGCAGGATCATTTTCCTCTCCCACATCCGCAAACTGCACACCATATCCGGCATCCGATAATGCCCTTCCTACGGCTGCTGTTTCTGCCATTTCCAGAAATTTGTCTCCAAACTTCGGGTCATCGCTCCGGAATTTCTGCGAAAAGGAATTGGCTACATAATTGTCTTCCTGATCACATTTATCCAGATAGATACGTGCTTCCACAACTGCCATATTCTCTGTGAAAGTGATAATCCGGCTAATGATCTTTCCTGCCGGATTGACCAGACGAAACCAGAGCTTCCGGTATTTCACATCCAGATAAAGCTGCTCCTCCTGCCCTTCTTCTCCAATCTTTCTTGCCAGTTCCATCGGATGGAAGCCATCCACACGGTTCAAAGCGGCAACTGCCTCTGATTTCTTATACAATAATTCTTTCATTCTCTGCTCCTTTCATTTAGAAAAGCAGACGTTCCCCTATATAAGAGTAATAGTCCGCTTATTTCAAAAGTTGAAAAATATTTTTAAACAACAAGTTTTAACTGCTCCATTTCCGGTTTCTGTTCACTCTGATACTGATCGTAATACTGTACGATACGCTCACTCAGAATGGTGTTCCTTGTCCCGCTGTCATCCGTATGGATTGCCTGACAGACTGCAGCCCATTCCCCTACCAGATAAACCTTGCTTTTCGCTCTGGTCACTCCGGTATAGAGAATATTGCGCTTCAGCATCATGTAAAAGGCTTTCACCCAAGGGATGATGACAACCGGACATTCGGAACCCTGTGCCTTATGGATGGTTGTTGCGTTGGCATGTTCGAGCATTTCCATCTGGTCAGCTTCATATTGCACCTGCCGCCCGTCCGGGAATCCGATCACTGCCCTGGCATTTCCACCCTCATCCGTGATACAGTCCAGTATCCTGCCCAGATCGCCGTTACTCGCCATCTCGGTATTTTTATTCTGTAAAATCTTATCGCCAACCCGGAACACCTGACTGCCGATATGCAGTTCCTTCTTCCCTGCGATTGGCGGATTTACAAAATCCTCCAGAGATTTGTTCAATTCATCCACTCCGGCAGCACTGCGTTTCCGATACGGAGTCAGGATCTGTACCTGATCCATGCCGTTTTTTGCAATCTCGTCCAGATAAATCCTCCGGACAATCTCTGCCGCTTCATCTGCTCCTTTACAGGCAATGAACTGAAAATCCTCCCCAAAGCTCAGATTAGTCTTATTCTCCTGCATCAGTTTTGCATTATAAGGTATGCTGCTCAAAGCGCCCTGCCGGTAAACCAGATCCAGTACCGTGACCGGAATCAGCCCGCAGGCAATCAGTTGCCGGAACACATCCCCGGCTCCTACGGATGGAAGCTGGTTCTTATCCCCGACTAAAAGGACTCTGGCATGTCTGCTAACCCGCCGGAAAAATTCATAGGCAAGATGCATGTCCACCATGGACACCTCATCTACATTTAGAAATCCGGCAGACAGGTACTCAAAATCCGGTTCAAAATCCGTATCATCTCCCAAAAGCCCCAGGGCCAGATGCATCGTGGATGCATTTTCACAGCCGGTACTCTCCATCATACGTCTTGCCGCACGTCCGGTCGGAGCCATAAGCTGTACCTCTGACCTGCATAACGCCTGATGGATATAGAGAATCACCTTGAGAACCGTTGTCTTTCCGGTTCCGGGACCTCCGGTAATAATACTGATGGGATGTGCAAACACCATTCGCACTGCCTGTTTCTGTGTTTCTGACAGCGTGATCCCCAGTGTCTTCTGTGCCTTTTCCAGCTCCGGTTCAATGGACAGCAAAACCGGCTTCTCCAAAAGCCGTCTGGCTATCATGGAAGCGGTCTGTGTTTCTTCTTCATACTGCCGGATAGAATAGATCCGTTCTTCCTCCACAACAATGCTTTTTGCAGCACCAGCCGGTAAAGCACCTGACTGACATCCTGCTCCGATACTGCCATGACCTGCAGATCCCGGTTCAGCATTTCCAGTGCTTCCCTGATAACCTCCTGACGCTGCTTAAACAGATGTCCTTCTTTCATTGCCTGATTCATGATATGTCCGATGCACCCGGATATCCGCATGGGATCATTGAGTGCACAGCAGCACTGTCTTCCGATCGCATCCACAGTCAGAAACCCGAAGCCTTTGACTGCACTCAGCATGTAAGGGCGGTGCCGGATAATATCCACCGATTCATTTCCGAATTTCTTCAGAATCATATTCACTTTTTGGGTGTTACCTTAAAAGGCGCCAGAAACGTCATCAGTTCCCGGAACACCTGGTTTTTTCCATAGGACTCCACAATAGCAGCCAGCTTCTTCTCGGAAATTCCACGGATCTTCAAGAGTTCCTGCGGGTTGTTTTCCATGATTTCCAGTGTCTGAAGCCCAAACTTCCGGAAAATAGTATCTGCCATCTTGGGACCGATACCTTTGATTGCACCGGAAGAAAGGTATCCTAAGATACCCTCCTTTGTCCGTGGTACAACCTCCATGAAATTTTCCACCTGATACTGAGTTCCATGCTCTCCGCTCTCCCATCTGCCTTCCATCTCAAGCTCAATCTCGTCTGTAAGCGGAAGACCGAATCCAATCGCTGAGAAGCCGATGATATTCCGGGATGCCAGATATTTGTCTCTGGCTGACAGGGGGACAGACGTATCCTGTGTGGTGAATATGGCAATCGTATACCCATTCTCCTCATTCTGGAAAATCTTATGTTTAAATCTGCACCTCATTGTTTATATCCCTCCAGCTTTTTATCCGCATCCGTTCATTTGGTTTTCTCATTACGCCGCCTCCTTCTTAATTCGGAAAGTACGGCTCTCCGTTGTTTTTGTATATTCCTCATAGATATCCGGATGCTGGTTTTTCAGCTTCTCCATCTGGTCTTTCCCAACCGAAGTACGTCTGGTCGGATTATAGGTAATACGGTAACGGTTCGTACCGTCCTCCAGCACTGCCTTGCAGCCCTGCCCCAGCTGTTCCACAAGAGGAACACTGATTGCCCGCTGTTCTGCTTCGATTTCCTTTTTCCGTTTTTCCAACTGTGACTTTTCCTCCGAAAGGGTAAGATACTTCTCAAGATTTTTTGATTCCAGACCGGAAAGCACAATTTCCGGAATAGATTTGTCTGCAAAACCACCATAATTACGGATATTTGCCAGAACCAGATCGGAATTCCCGTTATGCGGCGGTACTACATTTTTCAATACATGTTCCTGCCAGAAATACGTTTCCTGATCAATGATGTCTTCTTCCTCAATCAGATCACGCTCAATGGTGCGATACACAAACTCATTCTCGTTATTTCCATACAGGCATGCGATAAAGGCTTTCTGCATATTCATCACAGACAGATAATGCCTTACCTGCAGCACATAATGAGCTGGAATACCCTCATCAGCCCACTTATCTTTCGCATTATAATTGCAGGTTTTACATTCCAGAATCGCAAATGTCCCATCCGGCATACGAACAAAAAAATCCACATCTGCAAGCATGAACGGATATAATGGATGCCGGAACATGACACGTACCGGAAATACTTCCAGTCCGGTCTTTTTGGAAAAGATTTCTGCCACCAGATCTTCCAGCCGGTGTCCGACTTCCTTGGCAACCCAGTTGCTTTCCTCTTCCTCCTGAATGACCGGCTGCACACCTGTTTTGTTGTAAAACAGATCCCGGATAGTGGCAAATGGAGAGATCCCCATGATTGCCGCTACATCACTGCCGCCGATTCCTTTTTTGCGGTATTCCAACCAGTCTTCTCTTGACAGGTTACTGATATCCACAACCTTTTCCGGTGTATACTCTGCTTTGTTATTCATTCCAATTCCTCCTAACATTTGACTGCTCCATAAACGTCATATTTTTTCCAGTCTTTTATAAGCGCCTTCGTAATATCCTCCTCCAGCTTCAGGATGCCCTGTCCGGACATTCCTTCACAGGCTGCAAAAAAGGAGGCTTCATTCATGGCATAATAAAGATCATGTGCCGTACAGGCACCTTCCCCGTTCTGGGATACAAATAGCTCCACCACCTCATTCCGGATCTTCTGTTTAATGCCAAGTTCCTTCATCAGCAGCTTCAGGCAGTTCACCGGATTACGGATCTCAATGTCCATAAGCTGAGTAAGATTCTTCATCGCATCCACATAGCGGGCGCATACCTGCTCCAGATTTTTCCGGAAGTCCAGAATCGTTGCCCCTTTATCGTGAGCCAGCTTGATTGGACTTCCCAGACTGATAACGCCGTTTGGTCCGTCTGTCAAAAGCATCGGATACAGATTTGCACCGCTCGCTGCCACGTCAGATGTGGTAAAACGAAGTGCCGGTGACAGGATCTTCTCATCCATTCCGTGTGCATCCAGTGCTTTTCGGTAAGTATCCAGAAGTTCCTGACTTCCTCCGAGCTTCCACATGGCAGATACAATGGAATGGTCATAGATACCAGAGCCCTCCATGTAAACACTGCCTTTGAAATTCAGATTCAGATATTCGCAGGTTGTCTCAAACATGGCTTTCATATCAAGGATGCAATAATCATGTTTATCCCCGCCATGTACTGCGGAAACCTTTCCGTCCGCAATCTTAATCAGGGCATCCCTTTTGCAACCCGCAGGCAGTAATTGACTACCTTCGCATATGTTGCATTATCCAGCTTGCGAAGCCCGTCTCCATTGACACCTGCGCGGCTTAAAATGGTGCGGATGGCACAGTCACGTACCGGATAGGATTCTCCTCTCATTTTCAGTACAAGCTGCGTATTCTTCTCTGTATCCTCCAAAATTTCTTCCATGGATGCATCTGCCGCATCCAGATTTTGAGCCTCCTTTTCCAGTGGTGCCAGCCGTAACGTATTTGTTGGCTTTCTGATCCATTTGGCATTTCTCCCTCTCTCTGCCAGAAACTCCAGCAGATCTTTTACTTCTGCAAAGGATCTCTCAAATCCATCTGCATACACTCTTGCTTCATTCATGTTCTTATTCCACCTTTCTTAAAATAATATTTATCCATCAACAGCCGAAGCTGGTTGTGGCATGCAACTATGCCGAAACCTAAATGTAAGCACAAAAAAAAGAATGAAAAGAGAGTCTTTTCTCTGTTCATTCTTAAAAGTCTGGTTTCTTCCTGAAAAAACAAAAGTGCCACGCAGCCAAAAAAGGCATACCGTGACACTCACTACAAACATAAACTACTTATGCCAGGAATTAGCTCCTGCTGTTTCCTGTAAGTTTGGAGATTCTTATGAATCCCGAAACTCCCCAAAAAAGGGTGTGCATAAAATAAACTATATCAGTATACTAGCACAAGATATTCCTCGTGTCAATTCAGGCTTATACTATATATGGTGTTTATATTTGTTCAAAATACTACATCTATTTTTCTACTACGAATTCAATCTTCTCTTTCAGATACTCCCGGCAGCCAAACCGAACCGTTCCACACTGCTTTGACTCCTCTTTCGCCTTTTCATTACAGCAGTCCAAGTAGGGACAATCGTTACATTGATTCCGCAGTGCTTCCTTTGCCCATTCAATTTCCTGCTCATTACCTATAATCCGCACAGACATCCACTTCCTTTGCTATCATCATACCCCAAAATCCATTTTCTATCATCCATAATTTCTTTTTTTGTATCATTTTAGTAAATTACGGTTATATTACGGAATAATCACTATATTTCAAATATATCTCTATTTTATTCCGTAATTTGCTGTAAGTAAATAGTTTAAAAAATGTGGAAGAGAGGTGTAAATGTATGGATAAAAACTTTATTGGAGAACGCATCAGCGAACTGCGTTTAAAGAAAAATGTATGTGAATATCAGATGAGTCTGTATCTTGGCAAAAATAAAAGCTACATCCAGTCCCTCACTTCCGGACGTTCTCTGCCTACCATGCAGAGCTTTCTGGATATCTGTGACTATCTGGAAGTCACTCCTCAACAGTTCTTCGATTCAGAGCTGCACAATCTTCCTCTGATTGACAAAGCAACTGATCTGATGAAACAACTCGATGACGAGGATATGCTTGCGCTCATTTCCATGCTGAATCGTCTGGCTCTAAAACGCAAATAGATTTCCGTGGCTGCCAAATCAAGGCAGCTTTTATTTTTATCATTTTTTCTTAAAATTTTTCAATCTTAAAGAAAAGCCCCTATTCCTTAATTGAATGGGTAATATATCCATTCGCCGTACCTTGAAAACAAAAGAAATCTTTCGGGAGATTGATATAGGTGACTGCAGATAGTTTGCATCTTCGCACGCCTGCAGCTTAATAGTTACAAAGTAACACCGTTTTACGTGGCCGGAACGGGCATAGGAACTGGCTTCTGAAAGAATAACATAGACTTTTGGGATTTTAGCTTATAGCGCTTTTATTAGAGAGCTTTTACTCAAAATTTGATATAATAATAGACAGGTATCAAGTTGATTCCCTGTCTGTGGAAAGGAGATTCATGATAACTGTAACAAAAAGGGATTTGATTGAATTAGGCTACGGTCCTTCCTTTGCTGCTGATATTATCAAAAAGCAAAGGAACTTATGGTAGAAAAGGGGCATACCTATTATCAATCCAGAAAATTAGACAGGGTTCCAAAAGAAGCCGTTGAAGAATTATTAGGGATTACTTTGCCCGATAAGCAAGAATGATCGTGCTTTTTGCATTTTAGTAAGGAGTGAAATCATGGCAAAAGATCCAATTAAAAAGCAGAAAACGGCACTTATTATTTTCGAGCCAACCTCGGATATCATCCTGTAACCGGAAAACAGATTCAAAAATACCGCAGCGGATTCTCAACAAAAAAGAAGCCCGTGCCGAGTATTCCAAATTGATTCTTGCATCAACGGAAGAATTAGCTGATAAGAAGGAAGACATTACCTTCAAAAAGTTTATTGAAGAAATCTATCTTCCGTGGTACAAAACTCAGGTGAAAGAAAGTACCTACAAGAATCGTTACTCGACCATTCAAAAACACTTTGCCTATTTCTACAAGAAGAAAGTGTCCGAAATAGAAGCGATAAATGTACAGACCTGGCAGCTCAAGTTGGCAAAACAATTCAGTCCAAACTATGTACGCATTGTTCAGGGAATGTTATGTTTAGCTTTTTGACCGGGCGATTATCCTCGGACTTGCAAAGAAGAATCCTGCCCGCATGATCGGCAATATCAAATCTAAAAAAGTAAAGATCGACTTCTGGACTTTGGAGGAGTTTCAGAAGGTAATATCCCTGCTGTACAAAGGTGACTACTACGAGCACTATCTCTTCATCTCGTTCTGGCTTTTATTTATGACTGGAATGCGTATTGAGAGGCTGCCGCCTTACAGTGGGATGATATTGATTTTGAAACAGGTATGCTGATTATTAGTAAAACACTGTACTATAAAACAATGAATGACTACAAATTCGTTGAACCTAAGACGCAGGCAAGCAACCGTACCATTTATATTGATGCTGATACCATCAAGGAATTACAAGAATGGAAGGCGGTCCAGGCAAAGGTTTTACCAAATTGTGGATTCGTACTGAGTTATAACAGTACACCCACCAGCAAAACAACGCTTCCAAGAGCATTAGAGAAATTGGCAAATTTAGCTGGTGTCCACAGAATCAAAATTCATGCCCTGAGACATTCGCATGCTTCCCTGCTTATCAGCATGGGCGAAAATCCACTGCTGATTAAAGAGCGTCTTGGACATGAAAAAATACAGACGACACTAGGAACTTATGGTCATCTGTATCCAAACACCAATATTGAGATTGCAAAGAAGCTGACCGGGGTTCTCAGCTACCAGTCAGCTTCTCAAAGTATTGCTAATTATACCAGTAATCAGCATACTGCAATGTATCACAAAGAAATATAAAAATGCAATGATAATGCAATTTCAAACACCCAAAGCCGCAAAGCCCCGTGGTTACGGGCTTTGTAGCCCAGCGTCAACTATTCAAACTCTTCCCAAAGGAAGTATCATCAAATCAAAAATGCTGATTTTATGCGGCATTCCACCGCATCTGTTTCATCTAATGTTACTCTTTTCATATCGTTTTCAAAAACTTTAGTAGCAAATCAGTTGCAATAATTCAACATTGCTTCTACGAAATTCATGGCAGATATACTCTACTTTTACTACTAAAAATGAATAATCAAATGGGGCTTGCGGGTGCTTAACTGTGCCTGCTGCCACACCCACTATGAAAGGAGCTTTTTTATGAGCAATCAACATAAAAATCCAACTATCAGTTTTAGAATTACTGATGCCGAACGCAAACAAATAGAAGCACGCATACTTGCCAGTGGAATGATGAAAAAAGACTACTTTGTCCGTTCCTGCATCTATAACCGCATCTGCGTTGTAGGCAAGAAAGAAACCATATATCCGCTTGTGCAGACTGTTAATGCACTATATCTGCAATTACTTGAAATGCAAAAAGCATTTGCTGAATACTGTGAACATCATACTTTAAACAATCTTCCCACAAGCGATGAAATCCAAGAACTACAGACCGACTATAACAATATGCTTACAGCCATCATTGACCTGCTTTATGGTACTAAGTATCTGTGGGAAGGAGAACACCATGAAACAAAATAATCCTTGTTACCTGTTTGGTATGTATGAACCTGATACAGATTCCGTTATTGTTAATGCCATCAATGATACATATACCGGCACGCCTCTTATTATCAGTTGTGAAAAATGTAATTCAGCTGTCTTGCTCGATACACCTGATGATATCGCGTATCTATACCGTCTGGCACAGGAGAATCCTCTGCTGTATGCTCAATTAGCTTGTAAACCTAATGGATTACAGGAATATGTGGATGCTATGAATGAATTTAATTGATTTTCCCAAAATTAAAAGAGCATTTTATTGTGGTTAGTCTCATCTACGTCTCACCAGTCTCAAGAATATTTTGAGACTGGTGAGACTATGTTAAAATTCCAGTATTTTATTTGAATTACAATTTCTTCTCCACCTTCTCCAATTCATCCAACAATGCCGGTTTTCTTGGATATCTCTGCATCAATTCCTCAATTAGAGATTTAGCAGTATCATTCCCCTTCCATTTTATAAGCTGTGCAATATTCTTTGTTATCTTTTTATATTCTCGTCTATCCTTTGCCTGAGCACAACTCTCACTTATTTCCTTATAACATAACTCATATACCTGCTCCGGATAATCCTTTACCAAATATTTTCCATAATAAAACAAATCATACGGATTCTCCATTACATCATCAAGCAATCTCTTCTTTTCATTTTCTGAAATAAGAACACTGCGGTAGCAAACAGTTCGCTTGCTATTCTTTAATTCATCTAATAAGCTTTCGTAATTCTCATTCCATGCACCGTGCTCTTTATTAATCTGTTTCAAAACATCCCAGAACTTCTCATTTCCCATTAATAGCAGTTTTTTTGCCTGTGCGATTTGCTTTTCCGTGTTGCTTGCTGTCTTGTATATGTCATATAGCACGTTATTCCAATCTTCCGAATCGCTACTATGATAATGCCATGTCTCTTCTTCGTTTGCTTTCTCTAAACAAAGTTTCTCTGCTTCATCATAGTTCTTGTCTTCCATAGCATCCTTGATAGCTATAATACGTAGTTCATTTAACGAAATATTCTGATATAATTCCTTCTGCGTATTCTTCTTGCCATATAAATGCCTATGTAAAAGATATCTTACAATCAAATCTTCTTTTTCGTGTATTCCGGAAAATAATCCTCCCGCGAAATTTCCAGCAAAGTATCCAAAACCTTTTCAAGTTTCTTTGCACTCTTTTCATCGCATAGGCAAATCCCACTTTTCAGCAGGTTATAACGCCAGTCAGTCCAACCATCAAACACACTCTTTTTTGCCTCTTTTATAATTAATGCAAGTGCTTGATCCCGCATTTGTTTGTCTTTTTTTTCGATTTCTTTTGTGCATTTGTCTATCAGTTCGTATGTACACATGATAACATCTGTAAGCATTCCCGAACTACTATCCGCATGAGATGCTAACTTAACGCCGGATACCAAAATGTATGCAGCCGCCTCAAGTGCAGCCATATAGCCACGCTTTTCTAAGGTCTCAGCACACATATCAAGGCAGTCATGCATATCCATACAAATATTATCACAGCTGCTCCAACCAATGTACCCGCGATGGGTGTTACATTTAACTGATGCAGCAATTGTGTGTTTCACTATCGGTATAATATCTTCTGTGGGTATCATAGCAGCTCCTTTCTTTTATTCAACAATATCAATCTTATGCCTTTCACACCATTGCCTTGCACTATTCTCTAAAATATACTTTATTCTTTGTTTTTCCATAACTATTAAGAATATCCAATTTTTCTCCCTTCAATAGCAGTCGACTTGCCGTCTTTATTTCCACTTTCAATAATTTTGCTGCAACAGAGCTATTTATTTCTTTATTTGTATCGAGATAGTGCAAAATAATCTGCATTCTTGTTCTTTCCAATTTGGACATTGATTCGGACATTGATTCGGACATTGATTCGGACATTGTCTCATTTTCTTCAAAATCGTGAGAAACATCATAGTTCAGATTCGGCATTACTACAGTAAACTGATATCTGTCCGAGCGAAATAATGGTCTTTTACTCTCATCATAATTAATTTGAAATTCATATCCACTAATAATCTTTCCAAATCCACTACCTTTACGTTCCATATATCCAAGCCTGTTAAAAACATCAGCAAGAACCGGATTTCTTCTAGTTGAAGGTACCATAAGCGGATCTCTGTCCTGAATCATGGATCCATCAGGCATACCTCCCGGAGAGTAGATTTCCATTCTGTCATCGTATATGTCAACATGAACTTCACTCCCATTTACCAGATAATCACGATGTGCTAGAGCATTTACGAGGGCTTCATGATAACTGCGGTCAACATACTCCGGCATTTCTTCTCTAGAATTTGCTGTTTTACGCCATTTCATTTTGCAATTACGTTTGATAAAGGCTTCCCCATTTTCAATCATCAGTGAAATAACACTGCCTGAATACTCAGCATCATCTAATGCATCGACTGCACCACCACTTTTATTCAACCCATTCCATCTTGTACAAAACAGCCTTGAACAACGAATAGGACTTTCATCGGCAAGTAGGGCTCCTGCATTGGTCAAGTTCCCCTGTTCATTTACCAGTCCAAAAGAAATCAAATCTTTATCGTCGAAACTGTTTCCGGTCCACTTCTTATATCTTTCCTTAAGCTTTGAAAAAGCATAATCTTCCGCCTTATAGGTAGAATTCTGCGAATCATAGGAAGTATTCTTTCCTCTGAGGACAAGACGTTTTAATTCTGTTGCAGTTGCCTTTACACTCTCATTTCCAACACGAACATAAGCTTCCAGTACACCATCTCCCGAATAATAATATGGAGTTTCATCACCCTTATATACATCAAGTATGATCAAAACCTTACCATCTTCTGTTTGATAAAATCTAAGCTTAAATTCCGGCATGGGATCAAGTCTTGTCTTAATCACTTCACTAATCTTTTCTGCATCGCCTTCCGGATTTTCAAGTCCGACAACCATTCCCTCATTAGAGATACCAAAATCAATGCTCCACCAAATGTATTTGCAAATGCACTTACACTTTTACACCAACTTTTTGGTTTCTTTTCCTCCAATGCCAGCTTTTTATCGTATTCTGTTGCTTCGCCAATTAAATCTTTTATATTCATACCAAGCATTCACCTTCTACTTTAACTATATTTTTTACACAATTGAAGTTATAATACAACTTATCTATTTTTACCATCATTTTCATCTCTTTCATATATCATGCTGATTCCCACTGCACATGTTGTATATAATATACAGTTCTTACAAATCAGTAATTCTGCGTATATGATTCCACACAAGTTTTCATCATCAGTGTTCCAAATTGTTGCTCCAATATCCCAATATACTCCTTTTTTATATACAACTTAGTACCACTATATAGTGGAATGGCATTTCCATGATACTCGCTGTCACCTTTGTAACTCGATGACCATTTTTTCATAATAAAGACAACATCCTTTTCCTGATTGATTGCAATATATCTTCCATTTAAAAAATCAAATTCAATATGAATGTTAAAAAGTTTAGAAATCGAAATACTAGGCCACAGGTAATCTGCATCTTCTAATTCTCTATCAAATGTTCTAATAATATTAATAAGAGATTCCGAATTATCTGAAATCATATAAGTTTCTCCTTTTCCAACCGCTGGAGCTAAATATCGTCGGAATGGGATCTGATTCTCTTCATTACTATCTCCTACTATACCTTGATATGCAAAAGCAAAAGACGCCTGATGATAATCAATTCTTGTTCTTGTCTCATAGCATCCGATTAGAATGTATTCCTCCTCATTATTTTTAAGAAAAGGAACACACGAATTACTCTTATCATATAGATGATTTCGAGGTTGAATTTCACGGCACTTGAATAATCTATATATCCCCTGGTAGTCAGGTATCAACCGAAACAAATTCTGCGGAATCAACTCTGGTTTTCTGTCACGATAAGCTTTTTTCAATGATTGCGTGGAGCGCATATTGAATTACATATGATTTGTACACGGTATTTGTTTCAGGCATCTTACTTCCCCCACCAACAAAAGCGCGTATTTTATTATTCAATCTACTTGATGCATGTAGCCTTTTGTACAGTTCTACATAGTCAATACCACAAGTATCGACCACCTGCATAATTTGATCTCTATATACTGAATTCTTAGCGTATTCATCGGTTCCTTCTCTAGCCTCTTCTTTTCCAAGATCATATAGTTGCTCAGCTAAGTAAAACTCAATATCTTCTTGTTCCAAATAATCTGGTGAATGCTTATCTACACACTTTAAAAGATAGCTCTTATATATTGTAAATTCCGAAAATATGACGTCCAAAAGCAAATTTCTGGTTGGATAAACAGCATTAATTGCATTTATCATTCGATCAACATTCAAATCTTTCAAACGATATCCATAACATCTTACTAAATCAGCAATTGCTATTTGTGTCACAAGATTATACTGTTCATAATGTTCTAGACAAAATACTATTGCTTCTGTAAATTCTGAATAATTCTCTTCTTCAGCAGCATTCGCCAAATAAGCATACGTTGCCAGAAACGATTCCTTACCTCCATCAATAAACCGCATTAATAAGCAATTACGCAGTCCTAATAGTTCATCAGTTTCTACCAAAACATTATCAATAGGATAATGATCAAGATTTGGGAAACGAAGTTTCATAATATCAAATGCATTTCTCCAAATCGTAATAATACTATCCTTATCAAATCCAAACGCAAAAAGTGCATCCAAAAGACCCTTTGTAATTCTGCCCGAACGTGAAATAATAACTTCAGATAATTCACGATAAAACATGTTACGAGCTATATCAGAACTAAGTCGTATACTATTGAGAAATTCATCCTTATCAATTAACGAACTTCCCCATCCATATGAGTAAAGGTACATCAACATATGAATTTCTGACATTTCTTTATCATCCAGTTCCAGCCGCTCAATAATTTGTAGAACAGTATCCTTACGCTTCTGACTATACCTCCATCCACCGTATTCAGTAATTATAAATCTCATTATCTCAAGTAGAGAGTCCTTATCATTCTGATAATTTCTAAGGAATCTACAGATATCTTGTACATCTCGCTCAATTAAATCATGTGTTTCAAACCATTTCTTTGCATCCTCTGTAGTTAAAGCTTCAAAACGTGTTTGATTAGCTTCAAAAACATCCACTGTTTTCTTAACTTCTTTGTTTTCCATATCGTTGGCTTTTTTTATATGGAAATATTCTATATACTGTGAAACATCAAATCCTGATGACTCAACTGTTAATAAAAATTCTTTAATGCTTCCATCTTTACACGAATCATTGTCCGGCCAAGGACTATCAAGAATATTAAATCTTGAAACAACATTGATAACAAGTTCATTCATACGGCGCTTGATTAGTAATCTTTCATCATCGTCTGCTCCTGTGTATATCTGCTCTAGTGTTCTGAATACAGATGTGGATGCATCAATTATTCTTGGGCTTGTATCATTTGGAAGCGACTCAATCAGTTCAATTACAATATCCAAAAAGCCCAAATCATTGCAATATTTTTCTATAGCAGAACGCAACATACCTTCCACAACCCAGCTTTTTCCAAACTTAATTTGTAGCCCTGACAGGAATGCAAGTGCATACTTCGAGTCTATCTTAAGCAATTCATCAAACCAGCGATTTAGAAAGTGCTTTGTTTCTCTTCCATCAGTATGATTCCAAAGAGCCATTGTCATTTTTGTTATTGTATCCCGTTCCTCCTCTGGATTTCCTGAAACAGATTCAAAAAAAACGTTATAAGAATCCATAATCTGTAACAGAATTATATCTTTATGATATCCATATGCAACAAGATAATGTATACATATATCAAAATGCTCTAAAGCCTCAGACTGATTATACTTTGAAATAAGACTAACAAAGCGTAACTTTGCTGCAGCTATGCAATCATATACCTCATTTTTTTCTATTTTCTCCTGAGTTCTTAATAAATAAGGTTTTACGATCTCATAATTATCAATTGTCAGAAAACGAGATATTAAGTCCAAAAATTCAGCATCAGTTAATGGACCTCCCATACTATGATCCAAACTTGTTCCAGTTTCATCATCAAGCCGTTCGAGAATCCCCAGGGCTTTCTCCAGATCCTCTACTGTTCCATTTTTTGACAATCAGCTCTACTGCCAGTTCATATGACCTTGTTAATTCATTCTGTAGAAAATACAAATCACAAGTACGTGGTTCTCCTTTGAAAACTTCCGTATCCTGTAGCAATAGTTTCAAATTAGTAAGTGCTGTTTCACAGATTGTTTTAGAATCCATTTGTGTTGTGTGTGCACACAATTCTGACATCTTGACAGAATATATTATCCAATTATAGAACCAGTTAATATTTTTACAATCCGCACAGACTTTCTCTATTACTTTCCTATCCCCCGCTACAGCCAAATAATATATTTGTGAGAAAAATTCTTTAAAAATCATTATATCTTTTTCTCCTGGCATCCTCAATGTTTTGATTCTTTCCCAGTTTCCAATTGTAACCTCAAAGGAAACTTCACTTTGCGGATAATATCCAGTCTCAATATACGAAAGATAGTTTTTCCAATTAATCAGTTGTTGCTCCTCCGCAATTGAAGCAATTTCATCAAATTCTATATAGTCCTGTAACTCATCATACGCAATCTCAATACATTGGTTTCTTATTGAAACCTTTTTCTTTTCTATTACCTCCATAAGCTTAGGAATGATACTAACTCCTTGTTCATCAAGATAATATCTATAATAGTATTTAAGTTCCTCAATTTTATACTGTTTAGCCTCTGTATCTAAATACAGTTCCCACCAAGGTGTAATACCCGCTTTCGAAGAAATATAACACGCAATTCGGCCTGTATTCATATCAAAGGTTGGTTTTCCATCAATTTGCATTAATTGATTTAGTTTAGAAGCACCCTTTATATCACATATTGCTTGGAAGTACTCTTCTCCAGTACTATCGAATTCATTCATATCATCGAGCATTGCCAACAACTCACCTGCTGTTGCCAACGCAACTAAATTTCTAATTCTACCCGCACTTCGGATAATACAATTCAAGTTCATTCTTATACGTTTTCGAGAATAACCCTCTGATACTGATTTAAGAACAAATTCTTTCTCAATCAATTCAATATTATCGACATCTCTCTTGATTTTATACAGCAATTCAGTAAGATAATAAAATGACTTATCAAATTCAAAAAATGGTTTCTTCTGTAACCAATCAGCAAGAATACCATAGACATTTCTCTCTAAATCCACTTTTTTTATCTTTTAATGAAGCTAAAACAAACCGGCGGAAACTTTCATGATAGATTGAAAAACCACCACTTAGTGTATTTTCTATCAATAATGGATGAAGCACCGATATGTCTTGTTCTACATATTTTCCATCTCCCGTAATCTCCATTAAATCATTTAAACTAAGATAGAAATCTGCACCACAAAGTGCATTAACCGTGTGGTTATTATGAACTTTTGTATACAAATAGGAATAATACTTAGACAGACTGATATCGTAGTCAGGTATTTCGTCTATTAATTCTCTATTCACATCTAAGTTTCGTAATTGGCGCAAGATATAACTAAGGTATAGAGCATTCCCCTGAGATTTCTTAAGTAAATATGCGCTTATTGATGAAATATCATCATCTTCAATAGTATCATCACTAATTTGAAAAGTCTTCATCAAGGATTTTACTTGTTCTATTCCCCATGGCTCAATCTCAAATACACTGTAGTTCTTGCTTTTAAACTTCTCTATTTCATCTATTGGCTGCGATGATATTATTAAATAGCAGTTATCAGGAAAATCGATTTCCAACAGTTCCGAAATGATTTCAATTTCAGAGCGGGATATAAAATCTTTATTTAGCTCATATTCTCTAGCTATATGATCAAGACCATCTACCACTAAATAGAATTCTTCTTCAATGAAACAAAGCAAATTTTCAAGCTCTGCTTTATTAGCACCAAAAATTGTATTTTTATGTACAACTAGCTCTGGACATTGTTCCACAATCTGCGAAACTAAATTTCCATATAGGGAAGTGACACGTATTCTGTCAAGGCTATTTGTATCCTGTAAAGAATGGAAACAATTATAATGTATAACTTTACTATCTTCTCTCGTAAGTTTATCTATGTATTCATCAACAAACCAAGACTTTCCAGATCCAGGATTTCCTGAAATAATAACACGTTTTGAATCAAGAATTACTCTGTGTAGCTTTTCAATTTCATCACCAAGTATAATCTGATGTGCTGAATCCACCGGGAATCTTTTGATCGAATTTTCCATAATCCTTTATTAATCCAAGGCGCCCCACTAATATATTTGTATAAAGTCTGTTTCCTATCGCTCTAGAATGTTTTACTTCCGTTGCAAGTTTATAAATAATATCCTCTACGTTGAGAGCATCATTTGGATATATTCCTACCCCCAATTTCTCAGTCTGTCGAATAATTACATTTTCTAGGGCTCCAGGATTCTTTAAATCCAGACTTGCTTTAGGCATTTCTAAAATAATCGTGAGCTCATTACAAAAAAGCTAAAAAGGCTTCTCTATCAATAAGCCCTAACTTAATCGCCGTATTAAACTTTCTCCAACCTTTTGGTGGTAATTTTTCTGCTGGCCAAAACACGTCACCGTCAAACGAATATGCAACAACCGAAAAAGGCAGAAATTGTTCTTGAATAGGCTTCAAATACTCTGTAATTGGATCATCATCAGTAGGCATGTTCCACGCAAGACATAACTTTATTTGAGTATCATTTTCGGATTCTTTTCTCATTTTCCAAGAAGCGAAAAGATCACATAACGCAGTATCATGTCCATTGCCATTTGCCAAGTCATCTTTAGTAAGTTTATGGGAGCTTTCATCATCAGAATACTTAATTTGAAATTCAATGTTACCATTAGACATCTTCAACTTTAAATCATCAAATTTATCTCCGCTGAAATCCTTACGATCTATAATCAGCTCAGCATCTATCTGTTGAATCATCAGTTGTAGAATTATTGAAACAGTAAAATAATCCTGATATTCATATCCTTCATGGATTGGACTCTGCATTTTATAACCTCCTCACATAAACACTAAGTAATTCAACTTATTAATCCTTCCTCAATGCCTTATACAATTCTGCTGCCATAGAATCCTGAACCTTCTGATAAAAATCAGGGTCGTTAAATAACTTAGCAAAAGAATCGTTATTATCCAAGAAACATTGTGTCACAATATCCCTGAATTTGTCCGGGAACAATGACTTCACGAACATTTCAGTACTGTTATCCTTAGCATATTTTTTGAATTTCTTCACCTCAGTATCCTTCATAAACATCTGATAAATACCTTCAATGATTACTCTATCCGCATCAGTAAAGTTACCGCTAAAACGTTCATTTACCTTATCAATGATACTTTGTAATGTATCCTTTTTCTTGCTATTTTTTCTTTGGTGCTGCACTTCCCCTGGAACAAATATTGGTGGTTTTTCATCCAATATAATTGCTCCTGCAAAAGTCTCAGTAAGTGAAGCATACTCCAAACGAATCTTATCATCAACATCAACAAAATCTATAACATTAGGTCTAGGAAGCAGTTTTATAAGATGCGTTGTGTACTGATATTCATGAAACAACTCAGGATCGTGCAAACGCACCAGCTGTGTAACATATGAATAAATACGGTTAAATCTTCGTATATAATCTCTTGATGCTTCTCTGTCATCCTCATCTAAATCCTTATATCTCTGGATGACCGGACGGAACATACCTGCCAATCTGCCCAATGCTGCCGCATCCTGATTTTTACCAACATTAGAAACCATGAATTTATTGAACCCATCCACATCATCATAATTATAAATCATATAATCATGAATCTTATTTCTAATATCGTATGCTGCGTTTATATCCGTATCGCCTTCCATAGTAGTATCTTCATAATAAGGAAGAAATGCTCCCTTAATATCTTCCTCTGTATTTTCAAAATCCAATACAAAGTGCTATTCTTCCCTGATGTTGTACGATTCAAACGAGAAAGTGTCTGTACTGCGGTAACATCATGGAGCTTTTTGTCAACATACATCGTATGGAGCAATGGTTCATCAAATCCGGTCTGGTACTTGTTCGCAACGACCAGAATGTTGTACTGGCTACTGTGGAACGCCTTACGGAACTTCTTGTCAGTGGTGATGTACTTGCCGTTTTCGTCCAGGTTCATGGTTGCCTCGGTGAAAGGCTTCTCGCTCGGATAATCCTCAAGAGTTACCTCTCCGGAAAAAGCGATCATAACATCACTTCCGGCACACTCCGCCTCATGCTCCCTTATATAATTCCTGATTGCAAGATAATAGCGGACTGCATTAGCACGGTTATCGGCGACTACCATCGCCTTTCCCTTTCCATTTATCTGATATCGGCAATTTTCAAGGAAGTTCGTCATTATCATTTCTGTCTTCTGAGCAATCGTATAACCATGTTTCTTGTAGTACTTAAATAATGCACGGGATGTCGGTCCCTCAATCAGTTCCGGATTATCCTCTGATACTTTTATGAGTTTGAAAGCTTCTTTTACTGTTGTATAATTTGCCAACACATCAAGAATATACCCTTCTTCGATTGCCTGTCTCATAGAATACACATGGAACGGTGCTCTAATAGATTCACCATTCTCATTTACTCCAACAACAGTTCCAAAAGTCTCTATCGTCGTTTGTTTTGGTGTAGCTGTAAATGCAAAGAATGACTGATTATCATGTCTTCCCTGACCAATAACCGCATTGATATACTCGTCGGTCAAATCCACTTCCTCTTCTTCAATGCCTGCCTCTTCTGCATATTCCTTAATTGCAACACCTATATCAATCAGACTGCGTCTGAGAGTCTTTGCACTCTCCCCATTCTGTCCCTGATGTGCTTCGTCAATAATTACCGCAAATTTACGTCCACGGAACTTCTCCATGTCCTTTTTTAGCAAAAAGGAATTTCTGAATTGTACAGATAATAATACGCCTCTTATCATTTATAGCTTCAGCAAGGCTTCTGGAGTTCTTCTTATCGTCAATTGCTTCCACCAGACCGACCTGATGTTCAAAGCTGTTGATGGTATCCTGCAACTGGCTGTCCAGTACCACACGGTTTGTAACTACAATAACAGAGTCAAACAATCCCCTATTATATGCATCGTGCACAGATGCTAATCTATAGGCAATCCATGCGATAGAATTAGACTTTCCGGAACCTGCCGAATGCTGAATCAAGTAATTGTTCCCAACACCATTTGCTTTCACATCAGCCATGATTTTTTCACAACATCATACTGATGATAACGAGGGAAAATCATCTTTTCCTTGGTGACAGTTTTAGTAACGCCGTTCTTGACCACCTCCTCCTTTTCCTTCACAAAGGAAATGAAACGGTGAATCAAATCAAGCATACTGTCTCTTTGAAGTACTTCTTCCCACAGATAACTTGTATCATATCCATTTGGATTTCGTGGATTTCCTGCTCCTCCGGTTACCCCAGCTCCATTAGACCCCTGATTAAATGGCAGAAAATGAGTATTACCATCTGCTAACTGAGTAGTCATCCAAGCCTCATATAAATCAACCGCAAAGTAAACCAAAAATCTATGGTTTAATCTGAAGGCAAACTCCTTAGAGCTACGATCATCCTTAAATTGCTTGATTGCACAGTGGTAATCCTGACCTGTCAACTGATTTTTCAGTTCCAAAGCCACCACCGGAATACCATTGACAGAAAGAACCATGTCTATAGTATTGGTATTGGCAGTACTATAGCGGAACTGACGGGTACAACCAAGTATATTCGCCTCATAACGTTCCGCTGCCAAAGAACTATTTTCTGATTCCGGCTTAAAATAGCACACCTTCAACTTACAGCCCATATCCTCTATTCCATTGCGAAGAACATATAACAAGCCTTGATTGGATATAGTAGTTTCTAAGCGATGGTACAGTTTCTCTGATGCATTTGCGCCATAGTACTTTACATACTTCGCCCACTCCTTTGGTTGCGTCTTTTCAATAAACTCGCAAAGCACATCCATATAGATACACTTAGCTACATCATGCTGGCGATTATGTACCCAATTACCTTCTTCATCCTGTCCGCAGAACTGAGTATATCCACCTTCCGGTGAGATAAGAAATGATTCTATATCTCGTTCAAATCTCTTTTCGCTTTTATCCAATTATGACACCTCCTTCTTACCTGTGACATATTCGTAAATTAAGGAACGCTTGTATTGTTCCAGTTTTTCAATTTTGGATTGCTTGATGGCAATCAGCTGGTCAATCTTAGAACTTTTCTCATTGAGATATAAAGCTATTTTTTCCTGCTCCTGAACATCAAAAACAGGAATATACATATTTTTGATGAAGTCGATATTAGCTCGTGGCATTTTTGTTCCATATGTCGATGCATTAACAGTATCAAGGAATCCATAGCTTAACATATACCATTTGAGATATTGGTTATCTATAGTTTCAGCACTAAATACCGCAAACTCACTGCTAACATATGTTTCTTCTTCAACTTTGTACACTTTTGCAAGATAAGGACGAAGTTTACCAAACAGAATTTCTCCGCTATGAGCAACAATCGCACCATCTACTTCATATACATTATCAGTCTTTATTCGCTTACCGGAAAATCCTTCTATATGTTCCAGTGCAATATACGGCAAATCCAAGCTTGATTGTTTCTCCGCATTAATAGAAACATTAAATTTTAGTCTTTCTATATTCCAATGCTCTGGGATCTCTCCAATCCACTCAACACCACTATCCTTCATCGGCACAGTAGGGTCAATTCCCTTTGTTACAACCTCTGTAATCAAACTCTGTTTATAAGCTTTCAACTTTTCAATCTGCTTCTGCACATTACCAATAAGTCTATCAACATCATCTATCTTCTTGTCAAGAAAATTCACAATTTCTTTTTTGCTCATCCTCTGGTGGTAATGGAACCGAAATGGCTCTAAACTCCGTTGAATAAGTTCTCCATCTCATCAACATAATTCCTCGTCCATAACGATAACATTCACCATTAAATTGTGAAGTTCTAAATAAATAATGATAATATTTACTGTTAGTATCATGCAGTGGCTTATACACATCATATGCCGGACTCGTAACACCATTGTAAGCAGATCTACCTACTGCCCCCATCCAACACAAAATGATATTTACCACAATATCATCTTCTTTTACAATCTTATATCCTTCAGCTGTAACGGCTTTATTTCCCGTTGTTTCTGTTAAATCACTATGCTGAACAACTCCTTTATCCGTATATAATGAGATTAAATTAACATCTTCAAGAGCCTCATAATTTTTTTTCATTACGCAACTCAAAAAGATTTTTTATTCTCCGAATCATCCAATGATTTGGTATTTTGCCCAACCATTCAACTCCACTATCTTTCATCTCACGCATTTCCAAACAACTCCTTCATCAAAATTGTTTCTTCCGCTTCAAGTTCCTTTATTTCCTCAGATATAGATTCTGAAGATGCCGGTGCTTCAAACTTATAGAATAATCTCGTAAATGGGACTTCATAGCCTTCCTTATTCTTTGATGAATCTATATAAGCATTCGGATTATATGGCAGTACATTCTTCTCCATATATGCAACTATATCCTCACTCAAAGGAATGATTTCAGTATCTGTAGCACCTTTTACAGGTTGTTTCTTTCCTTTCTTCAAGATTGGCTTACCATCTTCATCTACCTGTGCCGTTTCAACAGTAACCTTTGTAAACCCAAAGAACTCTTTGTCAAACACTTTTGACTCTACAACCAATCCATCATCCTCATAGGTTTCATTCTCAAAGCCTTCATATGCCCTAAGAATAAGTTCAATACATGCATCGTCAAGGTCAACTCTCTTAGAGCCGATATTCTTACGACGTTTCACATAACATTTGCTGGCATCAATAAGCTGTATCTTGCCGCTACGGTTCATATCCTTACCCTTAGTCAAAATCCAAATATATGTAGAGATACCCGTATTGTAAAACAGGTCCGTTGGCAGCTGCACAATCGCCTCCACCAAATCTTCCCCTATCACATATTTACGAATTTCAGAAGCACCACTTCCGGCATCCCCTGTAAACAATGACGAACCATTCTGTATAATAGCCATTCTTCCGGAACCCTCTTTTAACTTCTTTACACCATTGAGCATGAACAACATCTGCCCATCTGAAATCGCAGGAACTCCGGGACCAAAACGTCCTTCATAGCCACGCTTTGCTTCTTTTTCAACAGCTTCTTTTTCACGTTTCCAATCAATACCGAAGGGCGGATTAGAAATAATGTAGTCAAACTCATATCCGTCAAAAGCATCATTGCTCAATGTATCACCATATTTCATACCAGATGCATTTCCACCTTTGATAAGCATATCCGCTTTAGCAATGGCATAAGTTTCCGGATTGAACTCCTGACCAAAACAAGTTAAATCAGCTTCACTATTAATCTCTTTTAAGCGTTCTGTCAAGCATCCCAACATCTGTGATGTACCCATAGCCATATCATAAGCAGTCTTAGTACATCCATTTTTCATAATATCTGTCTTTTCTGGAGCTACAAGCAACTCCGTCATCAGATAAATAATATCCCTGCTTGTGAAGTGTGCTCCAGCTTGCTCATCATAAGACTCTGAAAACTTACGAATCAATTCTTCAAAAATATACCCCATATCCGCAGAAGTAATCTTATCCGGAGACATATCTGCCTTTGCAGAATTAAACTCTTGAAGTGTTACAAAGAGCACTCCGCCCTTTACCATCAACTTAACTGTATTATCGAAATCGAAATTTTCAATAATATCTTTCACATTATCAGAAAATCCTTGCAGATATTCTTCAAAATAATCCTCTATCTTGTCAGGTTCAACAATCAATTTAGCAAAATCGAAACTGCTTGTATTATAGAAATCACGCTTTGCCACTGTACGAAGAATACCATCACGAGCAGCGCCTTCCACATGCTGTTCATCAAGCTTCTTTGCCATCTCTACTACAGCATCCTTGGTTTCTTTTAATGCATCATCAAAGCGTTTCAAAACCGTCATAGGCAAAATAACTTTGCCATATTCGTGTGGCTTGAATAAACCTACCAGATGTGTTGCTATTTCCCAAATCAGATTGGCTTTCGCCTGTATATTTGTGTTAGTCTGCTTTTGCAGTTCATTCATTGACATATTATCATTCTCCTTTATTTAGTACGCTGCGACACGCAAGCAAAATCTTCGCTTATATGTAGTCCTCTTCAATCAATCGTTCCAACATTTCTCTGAAATTAGATTTTGTTATTTTCAGCTCACTGCCACTGATCAGCCTCTCAACTCGTGGATAAGCTGATGACTTCTCTAATTCAGCAATAATACTTCCACTGTCACCTTTTCCATGTCCACTGTGTGGTGTTGGTCCAAACAATACGATTCTATATTGCGGTGCATACTGCATTCTTCTAAAATCAAATTTCTGTATCTGCTTATAATCAAGACAAAACTCAAATCTGCTTTTGTCTATGCCCAAATTTTTAGCGATACTGAGTAATACCTCTTCCTTTACATCCGTACCACCGACAACGACAATTTTCCCCTCTTTGTATGAATAAAAATCCTGCTCCTGTTTCAGCAAATCTTCCATACCGAGTAGTTCCAGAAGTTCTTCCAACCTTCCACTTCTATTCAACTTTGACAGGATTGCCGTAATTCTATCCGGCAACACTGACATAATTTCATCCTCTAATGCCGAGAGTTCTTCAATAGCCAATACCATTCTATCCCTCCTCGTATATAGACTTCAATTCTGCTGTTGCTCTTGCAAGCTTATGTTTTAAAATCTTTACTTCATCCATCTTAGCCAAGTATTTTTCAGCCACCTCATTTTGTACAGATATATCCGGACAAGGGATCATAATCTTTTTCAACCCATCTACCGGAATATTCGGTAATGTAGCTCCCTACTGTGACACGGGATAAAGCAATCGTCCCATTCTCGCTTTCCAAGTACGCTTTTACAAAGTAAGGATTTACTTTTTGTTTCATCAATTCAATCACATAAAGATTTCCGTTAGCCAAAATCTTTCTTCCTTCCTCAACTGAGGCTACTGCAATTTTAACCGGAGCTCCATTCTTTGAAATAACAAGGCTATTATTCTTTATGCAGTACTTCTCCATTTTCTTATCCATTGATTTAAGAAACGGAAGTTCATCACTAATAATTCCGTCCTGGATATTCGCAAGCATCAGATATTGATAATCTGTAGGTTCTTCTGAAATCATTTCATCAAGCTCATTCGCTTTTACCTGTGCGCCTCTTGTTACATTTACAATCAAATCTTCAAAAGGAACACCATCTTCAACTTCAATTTCAACCTCCAAAAAGCGAGAAGGGTTAATCGCATAATCCTGATCTTGAATTTCTTCGATAGTAACACTCTTTTGCATTATCTGTATCTTCATTAAACATGTTCACGATGCTTTCAATTGTTTCATCAGATAACAGATTTTGTCTTCTACCAACTGCTGCCATTTCGCTGGCATCAATCATCCGGATTGATTTATTCCCTTTGCTTAATACAAGTAGTGATGTAGGTATTGAAGTTGATGCATACAAATTGCCCGGCAATGATATGACAGCTTCAATCCACCTAACTTTACAAACTTCTCTCGGATACTTTTACTAATTCCGCCATTCCATGTTGTACCATTAGTTGTTACAACTACTGCTTTTCCATCCTTTTCCAAATGCTTCATAGCATTCAAAATAAACAACCAATCGGCATTTGCAACTTTCTTGATTTCTGGAATAACTGATTCGAATTCTGCATCTTTTCTTTTCCAAGATTAAACACTTTCATGTTCCAAGGATAGTCACAAAAAATCTTATCAAATTTCTTTGCAACACTCATTTCCAAAGTATTTCCCTGCTCAATGGTAACTTGTTCTGAAATAAGCTGTAATCTTATATTCGAAATCTCCTTGCAATGTGTATTTATCTCAATTCCATAATACTTTGAATCAGGCGAAGCTCCTATTGCTTCCATAAGGAAATTACCGGTTCCACAGCAAAAATCTGCAACATTATCATTCTCGATATTTAAAATCCTTGTTGCAAGTTTCGCTACGCTATCCGGTGTTTCCATCTCTGCACCATATCTTCCGTTTGAAATAGGCATCCATAACAATGTTGCTACCAAAGTTTCTGTTGTATAGGAAACACCTATATCAATCGCTACAGACCAAGCATCCTTAACAGCTTCCCTTACAAATAGTGACTGCTCCACAGGTAATTCTTTTTCCACATATTCGATAAGCTCTTCTACATTCTCAATTCCGTTATCAGCCACCAAATATGCCAAATATGCCATTCCAAACAATTTAGTTGGCATCAATATGTTACTGCCTTTCATTTTGGCTGATATATCATAGGTTACTTTTTCTACACTTGCAAATTCTTCTTCTCTGAGTTCTTTTAAAGTGATATTTAACATATTTAGCCTCCCTTGGTTTTTTATAACCAAATCTTTATGTATGTAATATACCACCTCCCCATTTGGTTGTCAATAACCATTTTTAGGTTTTTCATAACCAAGTTAATTCTTGTAAAAACACCTATATAGAAATTTTCGGTTCCTATTATGCTTGAATGTCTCGAAGGTATAAATTCTCTTGCATATGGCAATTTAGGTGATACAGCATCCACCATAGCACCCAAACCCTTCCTTCCCTTCACCGATTATTTCTATTACTCTTAGACTTCTTCTCTCGCATCTCCTCCGCATAAATCTTATTAAACACCTCATATCATTCCTAATGTGTCATATCAGCCCCAGCTTTTCAAGCATCCGATTAAACATCTTAATTCTGGAAAAGTACTCCATCTCTCCAAACTCAAACTCTTCGGATATCATAGCCGCCGGATACTCTATAAACTTCTCTACATCAATCCTCAACACATCTATCTTTTCTATTATCTGTTTCCATCCGCTGACAAGATCTCCCTTGATGTTCGGCTATATCCTACCCACTACTAGGGCGATTTAGTAACTTTCATCCTTTAACAACGTACGCCTCAAGGCACACTAATATTTGGCAGAGGAATTATCTTCCTCTGCCCCTATTCCACATCTTATCTTCCGCCTTATCTTTACCAGCATCTCTACCAACACTCTCATCATAAATCCTCTGAAACTCCTCATAAAGCTCACCACCATCTAGCTTTATCCCCAGCCTTTTCATTACATCCGAGAACACCCTTATGCTTCCACTCACATCAGCAATATCGAATCCGAATACATCAGCCTTAACAGACTCACTGACATTCTCATAACCACCAAGCTCTGATATTCTCCTGACAATCCAGTCAGCTTTGTCCACAGGTTCAGTTTTCTCTAGTTTCAACAAATCCATTTTTATCTGTTACATCAGTTATACTTTCGCCAACTCTTGTCACATTCACATCAGACAAATTAAGAATCTCTGGTATTCCTATGCTCTCTAAATCAGCCTGTTGCTTTCTCACACTATCAATTTGCTCTTTTTGTCTGCCTATTTCATTCTGCTTATTGTTAGGATTTATTACCTCAACATTTGCATCAGGCTCATCAACTACTGCCGCTACTTTCTCAACCACAGCCTCATCTTCCATCCCCGGTATCTCAACATCCCTGTCAGCAACAATCTCCTCATTCTCCGACACCGCATAATAAGCCGTATACAAATCTTCTTTTATAATACCATCAGCAAGCTGTATCTGCCTCTTAATATCCTTTTTCTCCTGCTTCAGTTCGTCCAGTTCTTCCTGCACTTCCACATGCCATATCTGATACTCACGATACTGCGCCTCGTTCTTAATATTCCGTTTCCGGCTTGAGCTTTCTTGGTATATCTCATGCTGTCTGTCCTCAATCTGCTGAATCCTTTCTTCCTGCTCACTTATGAAATCCACAAGCTCCACAATACTTTTGATGTCATTATTCACAAGCAACAGATATTCGTCCTGTAACCGATGAAACCGCTTCAAATCCTCTGTATACTTTGCTCCACCGACTGCAAAACGCTTCTGCTCTACAATCCTTAACCTGTACAGCTTTGCATAAAACTTCTTCTGGAATGGTGACAGCTTCGCCCTGTGCAATCCCCTTATATCAGACGAATAAAAGTAAGGCTTTGCCATCCATGGCATATCCACATAATGCCGTAACATATCTTCTGAAAACATCTCGTCCAGCTTTGCCAGTTTATGATAATACCGAAATCCCGGTGCCTGTACCTCCATCCAAGCATCTTTCTTGAATACATATCCAAGCCGTTTCATCAGATATTTAAAATGCTCCACATTCCCGGCTGCATATGCACACATCTTGGCATCACGAAGAATTATCTCTTTCATTGACATTTCCTTTTCCCACTTGTCCCTGCTGATATTTTTCGGATTCCTGCTATACTCTGCTGGCATTATGGAAAGTCCAAGTTCATCACAATATTTATTTGTAATAGGCTGGAGATGATTCTTCCAGTTGCTTTTCGGTGAATTGTATTTCTTGCCGGTTGTCAAGCTGACACTGTTCCAGATCAGATGCCCATGCATGTGCTCCCTATCGGTATGAACCGCATACACAGCCTCATAATCATCACCAAGCACATCCTTCGCAAAGTGCTCCAGGACGTACATTGCCTGTTCTACAGTTACTTTTTCTTCCGGCGAAAACGATATAATCACATGATAGCCTTGTCTTTTACCTGTCTTATGAAATATATTCTTTGTCTCCTTCATCTGCTCAAATGCCGTATCCGGCAGGCAGTTAATACCGCCCACCAGTACACATTCTTCTGTCTTATCCAGATTTTGGATATATTCCAAAGCATTCTTTAGGTGTGATGCTGGATTTCTACCTTCTGACTCTTCTATATTTAAGATCTTTGTAATCGCCATACTTCCAGCACCTCCCCGAATGTTTTCTTTACATCATCCAGACTGTTCTGCAATTTATCAATATCGCTGTAATACAATCTTCCCTGTGAATTGCCAAGCTTTACCGCCTGATTAATATTATTTGCAATACCTGCAATAACACGAATTATTTTTGCCCTGTTCTCTCGATAACTTGTATCAATGTTTCCTCCTGTCCGAATTAATTCTCTTATATAGGCACTTGCTGTCATTCCTGTTCGCTTAAGTGCCGCTTTCAGAATATCCATATCTTTCTCTGACAACTTCACCGATATCTTATAATCTTTCCTGTCAGACTTGTATCTTCTCTTTCCATCTGCCATACGTTTTTCCCCTTTCGTAATTTCCAAATTCTGTATCAAACCAATCTCTTTTATCTGTACCATTGCTTTTTTCATCCTTTCTAAAAGTTCTGCTTATAGGTTTTGCAAGATGCGGAAAAGGTCGGACCTTTTCCCGAAAAAATATAAACGCCATCAGCGTTTACATAATTTTTCGTCTTGGCAGGAGCACCTGCACCCTGTATATAATATGTGGTGGTTAATATCCCACCACAATTACTGATATGGTGGTTGAAGTTCCACCTGATTTAAAAGTGGTGGCACTTTTTGCCATCACTTTGCTTGTTTGGTGGCGTTTTCCGCCACCACTTTTCCATTTTGATGGCACTTTCCGCCACCATGACTTTTTTCTCGCTTATCTGAGTGGTGGCGCTTTTTGCCGTCACTTTACTGTTTTGGTGGCACTTTTGCCCCCACTTTTGCATTTTGACGGCACTTTTTGCCTCCACACTTTTTCGGCTCTGATTTGTGCGGGGGCGCTTTTTGCCCCCATATTCATGTTTTGGGGGCACTTTTGCCCCCACTAGCTGGATTCACCTATTCAGTTGTCTCTTTCACCATTACATCTGCATCCAACATCACATTTTCTGCTATCTCAGCACCATCTTCCGACAATTCATTTGTTTCAGGCGGTATATCCACTTCATCCTGTTCACTTATCACAGAATCCCCAACTGCCGCTTCATAATCCATTTCTTCTGCAACCTTGCTTCGGTTACGCTGTGGCTCATAATCCGGATTGTAATAATCTTCGTAACCATAGATTTTCTGTTCAAAGTACTTCCTTGGACATTTGCCCCGCATGGTGAAATAACCTTTTGCCTCAAGCTCTGCATTATATTCCTTTATAATTGCATATGCCTTCGTCATCCCGATACCAAGCATCTGGCTTATCTCACCTGCATCTATGAATGCTTCCTTTATACCCTTCATGCAGCTCCTCCTTTCATAAATTGTTATTTTAAATACGTGTTTTTACAAAACAGCTATCCTGTTCTTCATTTAATCCGCATTTTTAATTCGTGTTTATTTTAATATCCTTTTCAAAATTTGTCAATAGAGCTTTTTATAATTACGCACTTGCAATTCGTTTTTATTTATGATAAAGTAATCGTACAATCATAAACAAGTCACTTACTGATACGTATTTCATTTAATATCAACATAATACGTATCTTTACAACGGACTATTTCATATAAAGGAAGGTGAACAGAATGGCTTACTCTGATTCCATTAAACTTACTATGTCCTCTTCAGAAGAAATCGGAAAGGCAATACAGAAGCAGCGCAGAGCACAAAAGATCACGCAAAAGGAGTTTGCACAGCGTCTGGGAAAATCAGAACGTACTATCCAGAAATATGAATCTGGTGAAATACTGTTAAAGATAGATGTTTTAAAACAGATTGCTAATGAATTAAACGTTCCATGGCAGGAGCTTTTATCTCCAAAAGATACTAATACTCCAAAAGATAATACGACCGCTGAATATCCGGCATATGAATTCCACACTATGTCAGATGTAATCAATGCTCTCTTTGCCATAACTGAACTTACTGATTTTTCATTTGAGCTGACCAACACCAAACCTCCTGAACATCCTGAATGGACTGCCGGGATCAAGGTTAATGGCAAAGGCAATGGAAAATATGATGCAGACTTCTGTCTCTTTATGGAAAACTGGATAGCAAAGAAGAATATGCTTCAGACGGGAAAAATTTCAAAAGAAAAGTTTGATTCATGGAAATCAGATATGTTGGCATATTATAAGGATTCCAGACTGGATAATGAAGCCGATTCAAAAACTGAATAATTGCAGGCTTACACCTTTAGTAAAGAAAAAGCTCCGGCACACTCCTTCTCGCAAAAGGAATAACCGAAGCTATGTAAGTGATTAACCCGAAGGCTTTATAATCACCCTGAACAAGTAGATTATATCATAGCCTTTTGATGATTGCACAACAATTTTACAAAAAGGAGATGATATTTATGCCAGCTTACAAAGATGAAAAAACTGGTAAATGGTTCGCCAAGTTCTATTATACGAACTGGCAGGGAATCAAAAAACAGAAGTGGAAAAGAGGCTTTGCCACCAAAAAGGAAGCCTTAGGATTTGAAAGGGATTTTCTGGAAAAACAGTCTGCCAATCCTGACATGACATTTCAAAACCTTTATGAAATTTATATGGAGGATATGGCTGCAAGACTTAAGCAGTCAACTCTTCTGACAAAAAAGACGGTACTACAGACACATATTCTTCCATTCTTCGGTAGCAAGCCGATAAATGAAATCAAAGCCTCTGATGTACGAAGATGGCAGGCGAAGCTTATGAGTTCGCCGAATAATTACTCCCAGACCTATCTGAAAAAGATTAACACGGAGCTTAACAGCATCATCAATTACGCCAAGCGTTTCTATGACCTTAACACCAATCCCTGCGGCAAGGCAGGCACCATTGGAAAAGCAAAGGCTGAGGAAATGGATTACTGGACTTACGATGAATATATTGCTTTCCGTGAGGGTGTAAAAGACAAGTCGCTATCGTATATATGCTTTGAAGTCCTGTACTGGACTGGTATGCGAGAAGGTGAACTGCTTGCTCTATCACCTGCTGATATTGACCTTGATAACAAGACAATATCCATCAACAGAACATATCAGCGGATAGGAGGAAAAGATGTATTTACATCACCTAAGACAAGAAAAAGTAAGCGAAAGATTCCGATTCCGGA
>VOFG01001127.1_pt1 | contig 72000 bp, 109 predicted proteins | sample 5384171 | NCBI WGS metagenome assembly VOFG01 (sample SAMN12384726, study PRJNA508395) | human gut metagenome | isolation source: healthy gut F | host: Homo sapiens
CGCAGCAGCAGTGTTGTTCGTCGCGTCCGACGGACAGCCTGGGCGAGCCTGGCGAACTCCTCCTCCACGTAATCAGCCACGGCACCCTCATGCCCGGACGGATGCGGGATGGCGCAGATATCCTCAAAGAAGCGGAACACCGCCTGCGGCTCGCAAGCGGAAAGAACATGACGGTTCATAGGAAACCCTCCTCAAATTATATGCAAAACATACCTGTTTTAACAGCTTTACTGCCGCCGGCTGCCGCCATTGCGGTTGCCGTTGCCGTTGTACCGGTCGTAATCCCGGCTCCCCCGGCTGTCTCTGCTGCCGCTGTCGTAGCTGTTGTAGCTGTTGTAACTGTTGCCACGGTCGGAACGGGGATAGTCCCGGCGGTCACGGTCAGCACGGGAATAGTCGCGGTCGGAACGGGGGTAGTCGCGGTCAGGGCGTGCCGTTTCGCGCGCTGCGGTCGGGCGCATGGGGATGTCTATCATGCCTTCCGGCATTCCGTTAAGATCGCGCAGCAGCCTGCCGGCTCCAGCACGGCTGCCTTGACCGGCTGATCTGCCACGCGGGTCGGAATCCCCGTTACCTTTTCAATCAACTGATCCAATCCGCGCAAAAGGCTTCCGCCGCCGGTCATGGTAATGCCGCCCTGCTCCAGAATATCACCGACCAGCGCGGGCGGCGTTCGCTCGACCACTCCGACAACCGAGTCCAGAATGGAGGTAATCGGCTCCGCCAGCGCCTCAATCATTTCCTTGGAGGAGAGAAGTATTTCACGCGGCAACCCCTCGGCGAGTGAGCGTCCGCAAACCCGCATATACAGCGGGCGTTCGTGGCGGAACACGTGCCCGATCTGAATCTTGATATCCTCCGCCGTGCGTTCCCCGATGAGGACGCCGTAGCGGCGGCGGACGTAGTTCATGATCGCCTGGTCGAACCGATCCCCCCGACGGGAATATTGTCCGACACGACCACGCCGCCCATGGACAGGACGGCAACATTGCTGATACCGCCGCCGATATTGACAATCATGTGTCCGACGGGGGATCGGAACTTCAGCCGTGCGCCCAGCGCCGCCGCGCGGCTCGTCGATAAGGTAGGTGCGGCGCGCGCCCGCCTCCCGCGAGGCATCCATGATGGCGCGCATCTGCACCTCGCTGATACCGGTCGGGGACGCAGATGATGACGCGCGGGGAATCCACACCCGCCCGCAGGCGCGGCGGATGAAATATTTGAGCATCTGGGCGTGACCTCATACTGAGTCATGGTTCCGTCCGCCAGCGGGCGGGTCGCCTCGATATGCTCCGGCGTGCGCCCCAGCATCTCCATGGCGCTTCTGCCGACCTTCACAACCCGGTCGGTTGTCGTGTCGTTTACGGCGACGACGGACGGCTCATTGAGCACGATTCCTTTCCCTCAACGAACACCAGCACGCTCGCCGTGCCGAGATCCATGGCGATATCCCGGCTCCAGTTCTCCGGTTTCAGCTTTGCAAGACTGAATCCCATACCGCCATTTCCCTCCTTTTTGTGCCTGTTCCGCGCCACGCGATCCGCGGTGCGCTATACTGTAAAGTATAGCACAAGCCGGGGAGGATGTCAAGCGTTTTATTGCGCATGACGCGGCAACGGAGCGACGGTATTGGCTTTTTTTTGCCGGTCCGGACGGCAGGAATACGGATTTTACTGAATAAACAGCGCACTTCTTGCCCATGATGAAGCTGTACAGAGTACCGATTGAAGGAAAAGGCACTCACATACTTCATCCGACAAGGGGTTTTTCTATGCCGAAACGATTTTTTACACAGCGCTTGCCATTCTGTTGGCGGCAGTGATGGCGCTCAGCTTCCTGCCCATCCACGGGGAAACGGGGAAATATACGACACCGTGGTGCGGCTTCACGTGCTTGCCAACTCGGATTCCGAGGAGGATCAGGCGCTCAAGCTGACGGTGCGCGACGCGGTGCTGGAAATCACAACGCCACTGCTCCGCGACTGTCCCGACCGCGCCACTGCGGCGGCACGGATTGAGGACAACCGGGAAGCCATACGCACTGCCGCCGAGGCGGTCATTGCCGCCGCAGGGCGGGACGATCTGTCCGGCACAGTAACCGTGGAGTTGGGGGAGGAAACATACCCCCGCCGCAGGTACGCGGACTGCACGCTCCCTGCCGGGCGATACCTGTCCCTGCGCATCGACATCGGGAGGCGGCGGGACACAACTGGTGGTGCGTCCTGTTTCCGCCGCTGTGTATGTCGGCGGCGTCCGCCGGGACAGGCTCGGCCGAGGATGCCTTTGTATCGGTCGGGCTGACCAAGGATCAGTACGGCGTCATCACCGAGACCGGCAAAACAAAATACAGGATGCGTTTCCGCATCCTGGAGCTGTGGGAAAAGTGGTTCGGGACTGACGCGTTTCAGAGGGTATTCCGCAGTACGCCATAGCCCAGTGCAAGCACCAGCAGTATGATATGCACCGCGACCGGGTGTGCCGGAAGCATGGCTTTCCCGGCACGGATATACCGCCGCGCGGTCGAAACCGTCAGCCAGCCGCAGTAGGCACCGTACACCGGGAACAGCGCGTTGCAGGCAAACGCCGTCCGGATATCCAGCCGGAGCAAGGCAACGACCGCGTGCGTCATGCCGCAGCCGGGGCACTGCCATCCGGTCAGCGTGCGGAACAGGCAGGGCATCCCCCACCCCCGGCGCATCGCGATTGCCGCGTACCCCGCGACGGCAACTGCCCAGCGCGACAATCATGACCGCCGCCGTGACAGCCCGGCGTGCCCGCGCCGCGGGTATTTTCTGCTTTCCTTCCCATAGTTTCCCTCCCGCCGCGCATAGTGACGGCAACGGGTCGGCATCGCGCCATGCGTGCCGACCCGTTGCTGCTCTCTGCTGTCTCTCTCTCTGCGAAGTGTCTCTGTGACGGATTATGGAGATGCCGTCAGTTACTGTCCATTTTTCTCCAGATCCTCGTTGATTTTCTGCAGTCTCTTCGGCACACTTCTGCCCCAGCTCCGCATGCGAGGAAACCGTGTTGCGGTTGCCGCTCATGATCGGGCGCATCATATCACGCAGGCAGCTGCCGGACAGAATATTGGAGCAGGTCTGCGAGAAGTCAAAGGACAGCGACTTGAAAATAAGGTTCAGAATCTCCTCGGACTGCGGATCCTGCATATACCGGGTGGACAGCGTATTGGTATAGTATGCCGGCCGCACGATATTATAGCTGTGGTACGCCATGGCTTCCAGCACGGCATGCCAGCTCCTCCGACGGTCATCCCCGCCGACACCGGCAGAGATTCCGAAGGAACTGACCTGATCCTGCACGTAGGACCGATACTCCTGCGTCTTGCTGAACTTCGGGATCGGCGCGATGCCGTAGGTCAGCGTCGCCAGCTGCTCAATGTTGTGCTCCATGTTCCAGAACATGAGCGTTGCCATCATGGATTTTCCCTTGGCGAACGCCTCCACGATGTAGTTTTTGCCCACGTCGTCCCTTGTCGGCAGTCTTGAACAGGTAGGTTCCCTCGTCGTGAACCAGCTTCTGCACTGCATCCACGACCTCCGTCAGCTCCTTCTGCGCATCGGCGTTGAAGGTCAGCTCCCGCGTTTCCGCGTCCTTGGTAATCAGCGGTACCCCGGTGGACACCATGTAAGGGATCCATGCTGATGATGTCGCCGGTGATAAAGCCGTAGGTGTCGTCATCGGTGCGCTTATTGTCGCCGGAATCAACGTACATACCCTTAATCGAGGTTATACTGATAGTCCAGCGTCCACTCGCCCCGCATCACGACATCATACAGATCCTCCTTCTTGTTGTTATCCATAACCGTCCGGTTATAGATCGTGAGGAACATGAGGCGGAACATGGAGATGGCAATGGGACCCGACGCCGAGGAACTGGCGGTTGAGGCAGTAAAGGTCGTCAGGTTGTTATAGCCCTGCGTCCAGTAGCTCTTGCCCGTATCAATATTGTTCAGCGCGGACAGGTTCTTGTACTTTGGCCCTCAATGGCAGGGGTAACTGCCATATAGGTGCCGTTGACCACGATGTCAAATTCCGGTTTCCCGCTGGACGTCTTGATGTCAGTATCCACCTTGGATGCGACATTGAGGCCGTCCTCTGCGACCAGGGCAAACTTGATCTTCAGCTGCGTCTCGACCATCCGGTTGCGCTCGTACACGGCGTCCGACACGGTACCGTTGCCCAGCCCCTCGCTGACCAGCTCGTCCTCGCGTCCGGATGCCTTTGCGTAGATGATTGTGACCTCATCGCCGCCGTAGTTCGATCCTTGGGCAGATCACAGATCAAGGAGTTATCGGTTTTCGGTCTCGCTTCCTGTTTCCTCCGCCTGGGTACCCGTTGCTTTTTCCGTACCGGAGCCGCTGTCGCCTGTCCCGCAGGCGGTAGCGCTGAGCAGCATCAGGGCTGCCAGCAGTGCGCACAGAATCTTCTTCATATTCTCTTCCCTTTCTGTTTGTCAATGGTCTGTATCGGAGAACTACTACTCTCCTGCCATCTCTATTGTACACGAAAGCGCCCGTTTTGTCAAGAGGATTCGTGAACTTTGCACGGAAACAGCGGGCACATCTTTTCGGCGCTGCCGGATGCCCCGAACTGACAGAACCCGCGAACTGGGGCTAACAAACAGGGCACCCGTGTGCTATACTGATACGCGCACAGGGGGGCATACCGTGCCACACGGAAAAAAGGAGATAGATACATGAGCGTAAAAGAGACAAACCAGCACGATGTATGTTACCCGGAACGGCATGCCGACCTGTGTGGAGGACGGGCTGATCCTCGTGACAAACCGAGCCGAGGCGCAGGCGCTGTCCACCGAACGGCTGGTGCAGGGATGTATGCTGTTCGTCATTCAGGCAGGAAGCCTGTATATGCTGGATCGGGACGGCGGAAACTGGTATAACACGGCAACCGGGACACTGCTTTCGGAGGACAGCCAATGAACGATCTGATGATGGCAATGATGGCGGCGAAGGCGGTCGGCGGCAGCGGTTCGGGCGGGCTCCGCGGCGCAAACGGGCTGTCTGCCTGAGCTGTACGTCCGGCAGGGGGCGGCACACTGAGCCTCACGGAATGGCTGTCCAAGCCCTCCGCAGGCGCACCCGCGTATGCCGAAAGCCTGGACTGGCTCAACGCCAACGGGGACCAATCGAAGATATACCTGCTCCCCGACGGGTACCTGTATGCAAAAACATACACCACAAAGCCGAACTTCACAAACCTGTTTGACCCCAGTCGCACTGCTCAACAAAAACGAACCGGAAAAACATTGGGCGAAGCACTTGAAACAACGGATCTTCCCGGAGCATTCACTTCTGCCCCCTTGAAGCCAATCCAGTGTAAAGACGGGGACGTGGCAACCAAAATCCGGATACGTGGCGTCACGCTGCGCACTTGGAAAAGCTCGGACGAGCTGATCACCTACTGTGACGCGGCAGGCACATACCGACAGCGCATCCCGTTCAAAAACGGCATCTATCAGGTCGAAGACAATGGCGACGACAATCAGTGCCGGATGGGTCTCTAGCGGACCGATTGCAGGGTGTGCCGACAACTATAAACAGTTCTGTGTCACGGCATACCCTACTCATCCGAAACGGCAATCACTGCCGCAGACATAGCCAACATCATCGTGACCGTGGATGAGGAAATCACCTACTCGACCGGTCTGCAATGGGTGAACACGGGCATCAAATACGCCAACTATGCCCTGACGGATTCGGACAGGAAAGGGATAGCCGCGCTCGCCAAGGGCGGGTCGCCGCTGGCAGGCAAGAAGGTGCTTGTTCTGGGCGACTCTGTTTCGGCTGACGCATACGGCAACTACGCAAAATGGGTTACGGTACTGCGGAACGAAGGCTTCTTCCCTTCCGATGTTCTCAACAACAGCCAGCACGCAAACCGGCTTTGTCGCCCGGTACACCGGAGACAGCGCCGACGCCCAAACGATTTCATCGACCGCATAACGGCAGTCACAGACAAGTCCTCCTATGACCTCGTGGTCGTTTTCGGCGGCATCAATGACTACATTCGAGCATACCGCTGGGCGGCGGGACTGGCGAAACAGACAGGGACACCTACTTCAAGCCGGCAGTGGATTACTTCTTCACGTACCTGATTCAGAATTTCACGCAGGCGCGTATCGCGGTGCTGTCCCCGCTGCGGACATACAACGTATACAAGAACACGGCAGGCGTCTACCGGACCGCCTATGCCGACTATATCCGCTCGGTGGCAAAGTCCTACTGTCTGCCCGTGCTGAATCTGACGGAGGAAAGCGGTTTCTGCCCGTTCGTGGAGGCATTCCGGAACAGGTGGACGCTGATCCCCAGCGGATACACGGCGGCAGACGGCGTACACCCGAACCGGGTATCAGCAGCAGTACCTCGCTCCCCGATCAAAAAGGGGTTCCTGCAGGGGCTGTATGCCGGGGAGGCGTGACGGACTTGGATATGCAAGGTCTTTTGCCCTCCCTGTTCGCGCTGGTGGGTACGTTGGCAGGCACTTTCGGCGGGATCCGACCGGTTCCCGCCTGACGACCGGCTGGAGCAACTGGAAAAGAAAGTGGAAAAGCACAACTCGCTGGTGGAGCGGACATACCGCCTGGAAGGGCAGGTCAGTCTGCTCCGGGACGAGGTAGAGCATTACACGGAGCGGTAACACAACCGCCCAAAATACGAAAAAACGCAGGAAAGGAACTTTTGCTGACGCAAAAGACACAGTCATACGTATGAAAACAGCAATATCGGCAAGCGCATCCTCACATCTGCCTGGGCAAAGGCGGCGGCGATACGCGCACTCAAAACCGTCGCCCAGACGGCGGCGGCAACCATCGGCACCTCGGCGATCCTGTCCGACGTGGACTGGCGCGTCTGCCTGTCGGCGGCGGTGCTGGCAGGGATTCTGTCCCTGCTGACGTCGGTCGCGGGACTGCCGGAGGTTACGGAATAAGCCGAATCCGGCGCAATGCACGGCGGAATTCCCGGCGGCACACCGCAAAACAGAGGGGACCGAATCAGTCCCCTCTGTTTTTATGCATATCTCCCCTGCGGCAGTGCCCGTTCATCGACCCGCTCGCCAAGCGGCGTTTCGGGGTCAAGGAAGATCACGCGCACGGTGTCCTCGCCGGATGCCAGGATTATGCCCTCGGACTCCACGCCGCACAGGGTAGCGGGTGCAGATTGGCAACCACGATGACCTTTTTGCCCAGCAGATCCTCCGGCTTGTACCACTTGGCGATGCCGGAGACCACCTGCCGCTGCTCATAGCCCAGATCCAACCGGAGCTTCAGCAGTTTTTTTGCCTTTTTCACCGGCTCGCAGGCAAGCACGGCGGCTGTGCGCAGCTCCACCTTCATGAAGTCCTCGTAACCGATCTGCGCGACACCCTCCGGGCGCTCCGGAGCAGCCTGTGCGGTCGGTTCAGCCGCATCGGGAGCAGTCTCGGGTGCGGGCGCGGCGGCTGCATCCGCACGCTCCGCCTCCAACTGCGCCAGCATGGCTTTCTCGTCCACGCGGGCAAACAGCACGCGGGATTCCTCCACCTGCACACCCGGCTTCATGCCGCCGAAGCTACGCCCGACCGTGTCAAAGCCGCGCGCGTCGGGTATGCAGGCGGTCCAGAATCTCCTCCGCCGTGGCGGGAATGAAGGGCGAGCAGGACGGCACCCCTGCCGGATAGCTTCCAGCAGATTGTACAGGACCGTCCCCAGCCGGTCGCGGCGGCTTTCGTCCTTCGCCAGCGCCCACGGGGCAGTCTCGTCGATATACTTATTGGTACGGCTGAGCAGGGCAAAAACGCAGGCAACTGCATCCGCCACATGGTAGGTTTCCATGTTTGCCACCATGCCGTCATAGGCGGCGGCACAGGCGGCGGCAAGCTCGGCATCCAGCGCGCGCTCCGCCTCGGTATCTGCCGGAACCGGCGCGGCGACCACGCGGTCGAAATACTTCTTCTGCATATCCAGTGTGCGCTTGACCAGATTGCCGAGGTTGTTCACAAGGTCGGTGTTGAAGCGGCTGATGACCGACTCGTAGGTAATGGAGCCGTCCGCACTGTACGGCATCTCGGACAGCGCGTAGTAGCGCACGCCGTCCACGGTAAATTTCTCCGCCAGCTCGTCGGCATAGATGACGTTCCCGCGCGACTTGGACATCTTGTCCGTGCCGAAGTTGAACCACGGGTGGGCAAAAATCTTCTTGGGCAGGGGCATATCCAGCGCCATGAGGAAAAATCGGCCAGTAAATGGAATGGAACCGCAGGATGTCCTTGCCGATGATATGCACATCGGCGGGCCACAGTCTGCGGAACTCCTCGCTCTGCTCCTCGTACGTCTTGTCGGGATCATACCCGATGGCGGTGATATAGTTGACCAGCGCATCCAGCCAGACGTAGGTCACGTGGCGGGGGTCGAAGGTCACGGGATTCCCCACGTAAAGGAGGTACGGGACACGCACAGATCCTGCAATCCTGCCTTGAGGAAATTGTTGACCATTTCCCTTCTTGCGGCTCTCCGGCTCGATGAAGTCCGGATGCTCATCAAAGTAGGTCATGAGTCTGTCGGCGTACCGGCTCATGCGGAAGAAGTACGCCTCCTCGCTGGCGCGCTGGACGGGTCTGCCGCAGTCGGGGCATCTGCCGTCCGCCGCCTGCGTATCGGTGAAGAAGGATTCGCACGGCTCGCAGTACCAGCCCTCGTAGCGGGATTTATAGATGTCGCCCTGGTCATAAAAGCGCTTGAACAGCTTCTGCACGGTAGCAACATGGCAGCTGTCGGTCGTGCGGATAAAACGGTCGTAGGGAAACGTTCATCCTGTCCCACAGAGCCTTGATCCCGCCGGCGGTGTTGTCCACGAACGCCTGCGGTGTCACGCCAGCCGCCGCCGCCTTGTTCTCGATCTTCTGCCCGTGCTCATCGGTACCGGTGCAGAAAAAACACATCGTAGCCCATTTCCCGTTTGAAGCGGGCAACGGCATCCGACATAATCGCGCCTCGTAGGTGTTGCCGAAGTGCGGTCTTGCCGGAGGCGTACGCGATGGCGGTGGTCAAATAAAATGTGGGCTTTGTCATGGAGTATCCCTTCCTTTTTCATTGGTATATATGGATCTTTGATGTATACTTACGCGGGCATAGCCCGCAGTCTCCCGATCAGGTCGGCAATGCTCCCCTCCTGAAACGGGCACAGGATAAACCGGCAGGTCGGTCTTGACCAGCTCCTGCGCATCGGACGGGCAACCGGCGATATCCGCCGCCCGCAGCATGGACAGGTCGTTCTCATAGTTTCCGGCGGCGACGGTTACAGGCTCATAGCCAAACGTCCCGCGGTACCAGTCTGCCAGCCGGTGCAGACCGTGCCCCTTATCACACCCGGCGGCGTTCATCTCGAAAAAGCGCGGGTGGGAGGACGTATAGGTGAGCGCCGTGCCGAATTCCGCCTCGACCAGCGGACGGACGCGCGCGATCGCATCCGCCTCGCCGCGCACGACGATCTTGTACAGATGCAATTCCTCCATCTGCTCCCCGTCCGGCGACACAGTCAGTGCCGCGCCGGAACAGGCGGCGCTCTGCATATCCTTGCGGATGTACGGATTCCGGCTCTCCGGGTCGGGGAAGATGCCCTCGGCGGCGGAAACACGCACTCCGACTTCCTCCCCGTGCGCCCGCGCGTACTGTCCCACGGATCGCACGACCGCCCGCACAAGCGCCGGCTCCATTCTCTGCTCGGACAGGATCCGTCCGGCGGAAAAATCATACAGGCAGGCGCCGTTTGCGAGGATAGCGGGTGCGTTGAACAGCGTCGCCGCCCCCGGGATAACGCGGAGTATATCGCGGTGGATGCGCCCGGTCGCAACCGTGTGAAGCGTCCGCCTGCCGCCTTGAAGTCATCCACTGCCCGGAGATTCCGCTCCAGCAGGGTACCGCCCGCGCCGAAGAAGGTGCCGTCCAGTCGGTCGCCAGCAGGATGCGGGAAAAATCAGTCATACGCTACCCGCAGGACTTCCATCTGCCCCGGTGCCAGCCACAGCCCGATCCGCGCCGTATTGCCGTCGTCACCATAGTTCGCATCGTGGTGGAGGCAATGAAATCCATGTCACACATCTCGCCGTTCCGATCCCAGTAGCGGTGCACCTGCCCGACGCCGCCGTCAAAGATCAGCCAGAACAGTCCTGACTCGCGCGGGCTGTTGTTGACCAGCACGAGGTAGCTGTTGCCTTCCTCATCGGTAAAACTGCTGACGATACCCGGCAGACCGTGGTCACTGACCGCCTTGCGCAGGTGGGGCAGGTCGTAGGTGGAGTACAGCGGATACCCGCCGTATGCCTTGCAGAAGTGATAGGTCTTTTCATGGCGGAGGCGGTTCATCAGCGTGCCGTAGCGGCGGTGGAACAGCAGCTGGACGCGCCGTATGGCGGCGTAGGTGGCGGATTCCTCGCCCAGCTCGTCGATCGGCGCACCCCGATAGTTATTGGTCAGATTCTGCCCGTACCAAAGGAACCAAAGGATGCCGTCGCACCCGCTCGCCACCGTTGTGGACAGCTGCCAGCGGATGTCGTCCTCGTCCGGGACACGGTAGCGGAAATGCCCGCAGGAGAGCAGCGTGTTCCACACCATCACGCCATTGCGCTCCGCGGCGCCGACATACCGGTTCAGGTTACGGAAATACATATTGATTCCCTCGTCGCCGGGGTTCATCTGGCTGTAGCAGTCGTAGCAGATGAGGGGACAGCCCGATTCCCGGACGAATCGGTCGATCCACGCATCGAACGCCTCCCCGCCCAGCAGGTCATTCTCCATGCCTTCCCAGTACGGGTTGAAGTTGAGCAGCGGGGTCAGCTCGGGTGCAATCTCGCGCATGATCTGATAGGCGCGGACGCAGGCGGAAAATTCCTGCCCGTTCAGCGGCTCATCGCCGATGAAAAAGCCGTAGGTCGCCGGATGCCGCCCGAAATCGGCATAGGCACGCGCAAATACCGGGCGGAACGCCTCCGGATCCTGCAGGAACCGGTGAAAATCCAGATCACTCACGCAGACGAACGCCCGCATGCCCGCCCGATGCATTTCGTCCAGCATGGCGACCATGGCGGCAGGATCATGACTGCCATAGGAGAAAAAGGGCGTCTGGTTGCAGGTGATGCCGGCACGCTTCCAGCTTTCGACCTGCGAAACCGGCGTTACCTGAACGGAGGGGTAGTTCCAAAACCGATGGGGTAGCGAAAGGATGGCTTTTTTTCGCACGGTAGGTTGCTCATGGCTTGTTTTCCTTTCTGTGTCTGTGTTTTTGCAGAATGCTCCGAGGCTCCCCGCCGGCGGAGCGGCAGGGCGCTATCCGTTTTCCGACTCCCGGCGCAGGATGTCCGCAAGGCGGGCAAACTCCTCCGGCAGGGGGCAGGTAAAGCGCATCGGCTGTCCGGTTCGCGGGTGGATCAGCTCCAGCTCCCCGGCGTGCAGGCATTGCCCCGGATGAGGTCGGCGTGCGCCCGCCCGAAGCGGGTGCCGTCCCCGCCGTACAGCGGGTCGCCCAGCAGGGGATGCCCCAGCGCCGCCATATGAACGCGGATCTGGTGCGTGCGTCCCGTTTCCAGCCGACAGCGCACCAGCGAGAAGGACTGCCCCCAGCGCGCCCCGACCGGATAGCAGTCGATGACGGCATAGTGCGTCACGGCGGAGCGGACGCCGGGATCGGTGCGCCATGCTTCCGGCGGGTACGCCGCCATCTTCTTGCGGTCGGTGCGACTGCGCCCGACCGACAGTGTGACGGTGCCGGATTCTTCCCGGAAGCCGCCGAGGCACAGGGCAGTATAGACGCGACTGACCGTGTGCGTCCTGAGCTGTTCGGTCGAGCACGGTGCGCCGCGTCGTTTTTGGCTACGACCAGCAGTCCGCTGGTGTCCCGGTCGATGCGATGCACGATGCCGGGACGCAGGACACCGCCGATACCGGACAGGCTCCCGCCGCAACGGTACAGGAGGGCGTTGACCAGCGTCCCGTCCGGGTTGCCGGGTGCAGGATGCACCACCATGCCGGCAGGCTTGTTCACGACCAGAATGTCGCCGTCCTCGTACACCACCGACAGCGGAATATCCTGCGGCAGTGCCTCGGACGGCTCCGGGGCGGGAATATGCCATGTGAGCGTGTCGCCCGCCGCCAGTCTCGTATTCTTATCCGGCAGAGGGCGATTCTGCCCGTCCGCCCCCGGTGCAGGACATACCCCTCCCCGATCAGCCGCACGGCGGCGGCACGGCTCAGTCCCGCCGCGGCAGGCAGGAACCGATCCAGCCGCTCCCGGCAGATTCCGGCGGTACGGTCGCACTGCCGGTCTGCCCGGCGTCTTCCCCGTCCGGCAGGAGGATGTCCTCCGTCTCACGGATCGCTTCGCGGATCGCCTCGCGGTTCGTATCGCGGATCGTATCGCGGATGTCCATCATGCGTCCGGCGCTCCGCCGTCCGGCGGACGGTCGGTGGGGGAGCGGGAATCGGTCGTATCGGATCGCTGCCCTTCCGGGGCTGTCGTGTCCGCAGCAGTCTCGTCCGGGGCAAGTGCATCCGGATGCGCTTCCTCCGCCGGACCCTGCGGCTGCGCGGACGCCGCCGCACGCCCGCCAGCACCTCCCGGCGCATGGACAGGATCAGGTACAGCATCAGCATTCCCGCGCCCACGCACACAAAGGAATCCGCCACGTTGAACACCGCAAAGTGTATCAGGCGGAAGTCGATCATATCCACCACGTAGCCAAGTGCCACGCGGTCGATCATATTGCCGATCCCGCCGCCGATAACAAACGCCAGCGACAGGCAGAGCAGACGGCTCCTCGGTTTCTTCCGGATCAGGTAAACCGACAGCGCCACGATGGAAACCGCCGACACAACCATGAACACCCACCTGCTGTCCGCCAGCATTCCGAACGCCGCGCCCCGGTTCTCCACATACGTCGATGCAGGGCGTCCTGCAGGATGGGGAAGGTGCCGAAGGGCTTGAGGTACAGCACGGTCAGATACTTGCTGAGCTGGTCAAGAAACACGACAAGCGCCGCCACGCAGAACCAGATAAAAGTCGCCATAGGCAAAGGATTTCTTTCATAAAGCCGCCGGGAAGGCGGGAGAAGTCCTCCTCCTGTCTCCCCGGCGGCAGCGGTAATGATGGGCACCTCCGAATATGCGGAGCAGGATCAGCAGCCCACTACGCGGCGGCAACGCGGGCAAAGGTAGCCGTCGCCGACCTCTGTGCCGTCCGTGACGAATGTCCAGCAACGGTCGCACTTGCGTCCGTCGGCAGGCTCGACCAGAACCGACACGCCGGTGTCGGGATCCGTATAGGCGCCCTCCGGTGCCTCGCCCCGCACGACACTTGCCTGCGAGGTGATGAAGATCAGGTTCAGCGTATCGGCGAAGGATTCCAGCAGCGCAGCCTGCGCCTCGTCGGGCGTAAAGACCGTGACCTTGGCATCCAGCGACTTGCCGATCATCTTGTTCGCGCGCGCCAGCTCCAGCGCCTTCATGACGCCGTCACGCAGAGCAAACAGCCGATCCCAGTGCGCGGTCAGCTCGGGGCAGGCATATGCCCCGTCCGCCTCCGGCATGGGGTTGAGGAAAACGCTCTCGGTCTTCTCGCCCGCGCGGTGCGGCATATTCTTCCAGATCTCCTCGGCGGTGAAGGCAAGGATGGGGGCAATCAGGCGGGTCAGCGCCGACACCACGGTATACATGGCGGTCTGAGCGCACCGGCGCTCCTCCGAAGTCTTGCCCTCGGTATACAGTCTGTCCTTGGTGATATCCACATACAGCTTGGACAGCTCATTGGTGCAGAAATTGCTGACGGCGTGAGTCACGGTATGGAACTCATAGCCGTCATAGCCTGCACGGCAGACCCGGATGAGGTCGTTCAGGCGGGACAGAATCCACTTGTCGATCTCGTGCAGGCGCTCCGCCGGCACCGCATCGGTATCCGGGTTGAAATCACCCAGATTGGCAAGCAGGATTCGCGCGGTGTTGCGGATCTTGCGGTAGGTTTCGGACAGCTGGCGGAAGATGGCATCCGAGCAGCGGACATCCGCATGGTAGTCACTGGATGCCGCCCACAGGCGGACGATATCCGCACCGTACTTGCGGACCATATCGTCCGGATCGACGCCGTTGCCCAGCGACTTGTGCATGGTACGTCCCTCGCCGTCCACGACCCAGCCGTGCGTCAGCACCTCGCGGTAGGGCGCGCCCTGCCCCTTGGCACCGACAGCCGTCAGCAGGGACGACTGGAACCACCCGCGGAACTGGTCGCCGCCCTCCAGGTACATATCGGCAGGCCAGACCATGCCGTCCTCCGTATGATCCTCCAGCACCGCAAAGTGCGTGGAGCCGGAGTCAAACCAACCGTCCAGTGTATTCGTTTCCTTTGTGAATCCGTGACCGCCGCAGTGCGGGCAGGCGAAGCCCTCCGGCAGAAGCTCGGACGCCTCCATCTCAAACCAGCAGTTGGAACCGTGCTGTGCGAACAGCTCCGACACGCGGTTAATCGTCTCCGTGGTGCAGACCGGCTTCCCGCAGGCTTCGCAGTAGAACACGGGGATCGGCAGACCCCAGTGACGCTGGCGCGAAATACACCAGTCGGCGCGCTCCCGCACCATCTGGATCATGCGCTCCTCGCCCCACGCGGGCAGCCAGCGCACGTTGTGGCACGCCGCGACCGCCTCGTCCTTGAAGGCGTCCACCGAGCAGAACCACTGCGGCGTCGCGCGGAAAATGATGGGACTCTTGCAGCGCCAGCAGTGCGGGTACTCGTGCGTCATGTCCTCGGCGGCAAACAGCGCCCCGGACTGCTTCATATCCTCCAGAATGACCGCATTGGAGTCGGCATAGAACAGCCCGGCGTACTTTCCGGCGTCCTCGGTCTGTCTGCCGCGGTCATCCACCGGCACGACGATATCCATGCCGTAGCGCTTACAGGTCTGGAAGTCATCGGCACCGAAGCCGGGCGCGGTATGCACGCAGCCGGTACCGGAATCCATGGTCACATAGTCCGCCAGCACGACCACGCTGTCGCGATCCAGGAACGGGTGCGCGGTCTTTACGAACTCCAGCTCGCTTCCCTTCCAGCTTGCCAGCGTCTCGCAGACCTCCACGCCGCCCGCCTGCATGGTCTTTTCGCACAGAGCCTCGGCAACGATATAGTTACAACCGTCGACGCCCCTGACCAGCACGTACTTCTCGTCCGGGTTGAGCGCAATGGCAAGGTTGCCGGGCAACGTCCAGGTTGTGGTCGTCCAGATGATGAAATAGGTGTCGGCAAGCGGTGCATACTGCGCAGTACGCCCGTCGATGTCGTCGCGGACGCGGAACTTGACGTAAATGGAGGTACAGGCGTCGGTCTTGTACTCGATCTCCGCCTCCGCCAGCGCCGTCTCGCACTTGGGGCACCAGTACACCGGCTTCATGCCCTTGTAGATGGTTCCCTTGCGGTACATTTCCCCGAACACTCGACCTCCCGCGCCTCAAAGGCGGGGTTCATGGTCGTAGGGATGCTCCCAGTCGCCGCTGACACCCAGCCGGACGAACTGCCCTTCTGCACATCCACGTACTTCTGCGCGAACTTGTGGCAGGCAGAGCGGAACTCCGGGATGGACATTTTGCGGCGATCCAGCTTGTTTTGCTTGATGATCGCCGACTCGATGGGCATACCGTGGTTGTCCCAGCCGGGAACATAGGGGACGCGGTAGCCCTCCATGGTCTTGGATTTGTTGATGAAACTTGAGAACCTTGTTGAGCGCCGTTCCCATATGGATATTGCCGTTGGAGAAGGTACCGTCATGCAGCTCAAAGGTAGGCTTTCCGGCGGCGTTCTCCAGCATGAGCCGGTACAGTCCGATCTGCTGCCAGTAGGCAAGTGTCTCCGGCTCGCGCGCAGGCAGGTTTGCCCGCATGGAAAATTCTGTTGCGGGCAGGTTCAGGGTGTTGGTAAAATCGGTAGCCATCGTATCTCGGGTACTCCTTTGTCGTTTGAGAATTGTTACGGGAATCTATGGAAACTTCTTGTCAGAAAAGGGAAAGCGGTTTTATCCGGTGAATTTTTCCGCGATGAGCCGGATGCGTCCCCGGCGGTTCTCCCCGCCGAAGCTCAGCACGCGGAACTTGCCGTACCCACGCACCGAAAGAACGGCAGGCGGCTCCACAGTCCGGTCGCAGTCCCGGACGCACTCATACTCCAGCTCACACAGTCCCTCGCGGACGGCGCCTGCGCGCGCTCGCGGGGCAAGCCGCACAGGGCGGCGACCACGCAGTCCAGCCGTCCCGAAGCCACCGTGTCCTGCACGGGAACCGTAGCGCGCGGCGGGACACGTATCCCGTCCGGCGCTTCAATATGCAGGCGCACCGTGTCGGAGCCGACCTTGCTCATATTCGCGCACAGGAACTCCGCCACGCGACGGTCGCAGAACAGGAGTGCGCTCTGCCCGTCGCGCTGAGAATATCGCCGACGGCATCGCGCTCCAGCCCCGTACCCAGCACCGCGCCCATGTAATCCCGGTGTGTCAGCGTCCGGAAGCCGGAGCCACGAACCGAAAGCGCGGCGGTCTGCTCCGCCGCGTCCTCTGCAAGGTCGTCAAACCCGGCTGCCCGCAAAAGGTCGGCAGGCGGCAGACTGCCTCCGCCGTCCGCCCCGACGGTCGGCAACAAACCCTCCAGATAATCCGGCAGCAGGAAAGCCCGCACCCGCTCGGCATCCGGGTAGCCGCCCCAAAGCAGGGCAAGCCCCGCACGCAGACGCCCGGACAGATACTGCCGGGCGTACTTTGCCTCCCGCGGAGTCAGGAAGGGCGTCACTGCCGCGACGCCCTGCCCCGCCTGCGCGCACAAATCGTCCAGGCGGGCATACAGCGCCCGGATATTTTCATCCGGTGCATCGGCTCTCTCCCTGCGCGGTTCCATCAGACCAGCGCCCTCAGCAAGGTCGTCAGAAGACTCACGAACAGGGCAGTCAGCAAAAACGGCACATCCATCGGAACCCCTGGAACCAGCCGAACCGGTCGCACAGGTAACGGACAGGCAGGATCAGCGGCTCGGTTATCGAGGATGAGCAGTGAGGAGAACGGGGAATCCCCCTCACGCACAAACCAATCCTCAGGATTGCGCGCACGAGCAGAGCGACCGAAACAAACGAAAAGAACAGAACCAGCAACCGCGTGAAAAAATAGACCACTCCGTACACTGTCGGCGCATCCTCCTCCGGAATTATCCGGCGGCACTCCGCCGGGTTACTGGCTGTCGGCGGAATCCGCCGAACCGTCTGCATCCTCCGCCGCCCCGGTTGTCTGCGGCAGGCTGGCTTTGTATGCAAGGATCGTTTTGGAAAGCGCATCGTTGTCTGCCGGTACACCTTCCGGAACCACAGCCAGCACATTGAGCTTGGAAAGGCGGAAGAGTTTGGCGTTCATCGCCAGCGTGACGCCCATCAGGAAGTCTATCGTGCGGCCTATATCAACCTGCGGCATATCGCTGACATCAATCAGCACGATCTGTTCCTCGCGCAGGCACGGCACAACGTGCTCCCGCACCTTGTAGTAGCTTCCCGGCATGAAGCAAGCCGGCTCCGGATCAGCAGGAACCGCCGCCTGGGTCTGGTCATCGGTGCGTCCCGCATCGGGTCTCCGCACGTCGGAATCCCGGTACTCGTTCACCGTCTGGAAATCATCCGGCGGGACCGGTTTGCGTGCCTTCCTCAGCTCCTCGGAGCCGGGATAGTAGTCATCCCCGCCGGCACCATAGTAAGCCATCGGCGGTCATCGTCGCCGTACTCATCCGGGTTATAGCGCGGGCGATCCGACGCGCGGCGGTCATCCCTGTACTCGTCCCGGTCGTAGTGCGGGCGATCCGACGCGCGGCGCCAGCCGTCGTTGTAGTCGTCATCCCCGGCACGACGCGATTTGCCGCTCTCCGGACGGCGATCCTCCGGGTAATCGTAATCATTGTTCCGATTGCCGCGGCGGTCGCGGGGATCGCGGTAGCCATCATCGTCGTCATCCCGGTCGTCCCCGTCATAGAGTCGTACATATCTTCGCGGTCGTCGATATCCTCCGGCTCGCTGAACTTCCTAAACAAATCCTTTACTGACATAATGCTTTCCTCTCCTGTATTTTTTTGTATTGTGCTCCAGTTCCGTATCTATTCCGTATCGCAGTCCCCGCGTGCGAACAGCGCCCGACCGACCCGTACCAGCGTTGCCCCTTCGGCTACTGCATACCGGTAGCTGTCCGACATACCCATCGACAGCACCATCGGTTCGTTCCGTCCCGGCGTCAGTTCCCACAGCGACTCCGACAGCCGGCGTATCTCCCCGAACAGCCGGCGGTAGGATGCCGCGTCCCCTTGGGCGCCATGGTCATGAAGCCGCGCAGGCGCAGCCGGTCGTACCCGCCGCACACCGCACGCACGAGCTCCTCCGCGTCCTCCGGCAGGATGCCGCTCTTGGCAGGCTCGCGCCCGATGTTGATCTCAATCAGCACATCGACCACCCTGCCGTGTTTCTCCGCCTGCCGCTGCAGCTCCCGGGCAAGCCCCGGCGAGTCCAGCGACTCCACCATATCCACTTTATCTATGATATACTTGACCTTATTCGTCTGCAACGTCCCGATGAAATGCAGGTGCAGTCCGTCACGCTCCAGCCGGTCATACCGTTCCGTCAGCTGTTGGACGCGGTTCTCTCCGACAAAGCACACACGCCGCAATGCCGATGCAGGTAGTTAATCTCCCCCGACATCCGCGCTCTTGATTGCCGCCAGCAATGTCACCCCGGACGGGTCCCGTCCCGCTTCCCGGCAAGCCGCCGCGATCTCCTCCCGCACACGCGCAAGGTTCCGGTCAATATATCCGTATCCGACCGGCGCCGAACCGTCTTCCTCCGGCATGATCCCGCCCCCTTTCACCGCTCATGGGTCTTTTTTTCTGCTTTCTACGCAATGACTTTCCCTTCGTACAGGTTGCGCCCGCCGGTTATGATCCGGTCGTTCAGCTTCAGGAACGACCAGCCGTCCGCCGCGACCGCGCTCTGCACCTCCGGGTCAGCCGTCTCATCCTCCAGCGCCGCCTGCGCCTGCCCGGACGTCATCACGATGACATACCCGTTCCGCTCCGCCAGCACGCACACCCGGCGGAACACCACCCGGTTCCCGCTGAGGATGTACACGCCGGTCACGTCCTCCCCCGTTGCGGGAGACGGCAGACTGACCAGCGCCCCCGTCGGGATGCGATAGCCGGACACGGTGTCCAGCACCGTCTGAACCGACATCCGCCGCCCTTCGGCAAAGCCGTCCGGCATATCCGGCGAGCTGAACACCAGCAGTGCCTGCTCTCCTGCTGGCTCGTTGCGCAGGCAGGTCAGCGACAGGACGCTCCCGGCGGCATCGCCGCATCGTACCCGGTAGGTTCTGCCCGTCTCGAAGCGTTCCGCTTCGCCGGACGGCACCAGTGCCCCGGCGTACCACAGCGACCCGCACACCAGCTTGCCCGCAATGCCGTAGGCATCGGTCTCCCGGATCCCCATCCGCCTGCTCTGTCAGGGCGCGGAACTCGTCGGCTGTCATGCTTTTGGGCGCGCGCAGGCGTAAAGACCGCCTCAAGCCGTCTGTCGTGTAGCAGAACCAACCCGCACGGGCGGCGCTCAGCTCCCCGACCAAGGTCAGCCCGGAAACCAACGAATCGCGTTCCTGCCGGAGTACGGACGCGCCTGCCGAGCTGCCGCCGCCCCCCGCCTGTGTGCGGTAGGCGTCCAGCGCCGCCAGCAGCGCCTCGCCGCGCTCCGCCGTGCCGGACAGGCTGCCGGCGGCAACAGCCGCAAGCGTCGCACGGTACTGCCGTTCCGCCTCCTGCAGGGCGGCGGTAGCGCCGGACGAGCCGCTCCCGCCGTTCTCCAGCAGGCGGATGCGGTCGTTGAGCAGATCAATACGGGTCTGGAGTGCGGCGACCGCATCCCCGTCCATCGTAACATACGCACTGCCGAGCGTCTTGCCGACGCCCACTTTTTCCCCGTCCCGGACGCCGTACAGGAACACGTTTCCGCCTCCGGCAGTCACGGTTTCCTCGTCACGGAACAGGTACAGCACAAGGTCGCTGTATGCGGTATCCGTGATTTCCTGCGTGCGCAGGGTGTTGATATTCACCGTCAGGTGCCGGGCGCACTGGTACACCGCGAAGGCAACCAGCCCCAGCATCAGGAGGATAAAGCCCCCTGCAAGCAACGACTCCCCCCGGCGCTTCCCGCGCGCGGGGCGCCCCCCAGCCGCCGGGCTTCCGCCATCTCCCCCTGCGGGGAGGCGGCAGGCGTCTTCGGCGTATCCGGCATGGTCACAGCCCCCTTCCGACGGCAGAGAGAGGGTACAGTACCCCTATCGCCACTCTGTTGTAGTATAGCACATTTTTTCCTTCAGGAAAAGAGAGATTCTGCATTGTTTACAATATCTTCAAAATTTCGCGCACGGTCCCCGGCGTCCGCGTCCACCCATGTGACATAGGGACGCGCCGCGAACCATGTGGTCTGGCGTTTGGCATACCGGCGGGTCGCTGTCTTGAGCGCTTCCACCGCCTCCGCGCGCGTCGCGTGCCCGTCCAGCCACGGGAACAGCTCCTTATACCCGATCGCCTGTGCCGCCGTCGGGCAGAGGTCAAATACCCCCGCCGCCCGCAGGCGCCGCGTCTCTTCGGGCAGTCCGGCAGCCATCATGGCGTCCACCCGGCGGTCGATGCGATCCCAAAGAATGCGCCGGTCGCTGTAACGCAAGCCTATCACCAGCGCCCGGTACGGGCAATCCTCCGTGCGCGAGGCACGGTCCAGATCGCTCTTGCGCCGCCCGGTCGTGCGGTATATCTCCAGTGCCCGGATCACGCGCTTGACGTTGTTGGGATGAATCGCGGCTGCGCTCTCCGGATCGACCGCCTCCAGCTCCCGGTGCAGTGCCTCCGCACCGTTCTGCGCCGCATACGCCGTCAGCGATGCCCGCAGTGCCGGGTCGGTGTCCGTCACCTCAAACGTCCCGCCGCGCAGGAAGGCGTCCAGATACAGCCCCGTCCCCCCGCAGAGGATGGGCAGCTTTCCGCGCGCCAGAATGTCCGCCACCGCCGCGCGGGCATCGCGCACATAGTCCGCGCAGGAATAGCCGCGCGGGTCGGTGGGGTCTGCCACATCCAGCAACCAGTGCGGAATCCCGCGCGCTCTGCCTCGTCCGGCTTGGCTGTCCCGATATCCATCCCCGGTAGATCTGCATGGAGTCGCAGGAAACGATCTCCCCGCCGTGCCGCCGTGCCAGCTCCAGGGCAAGTGCGGTCTTGCCGCCCGCCGTACAGCCGACCACCGCGACCAGAAACGGTTTGCCGGTCTGCGTCACAGATCCAGCTCCTGCACGCCGTTCATCATGACATAGTTTTCCCGGACGCCCAGTTCCTCCATCCAGCCGCGGACAATGATGGTCTTCCAGCCGTGGGTATTGTAGCCCTTACCCGCGTCATTCTCCCAGAGCCAGCGGGGGGTACACCAGAAGCAGCCGGTCGGCGCGACTGCCTCGTAGAAGTCCCGCTCCACGCCGTTCTGCCCGTGGTGCGCCATCTGCACATAGTCCGCCTTGAGTTTGCCGGTGCCGGCGTACATGGCAAGCATCTTCTGCCCCTCCTCGACGCCCGCGTCACCCAGGAAGATGGTCTTCTTGCCGCCCAAAGGTCGAGGAGCAGGACGCAGGAGGCGTTGTTGTAGACATTGTTGTTGAGTGCGCGGTTGAACTCCGGGCTGGGAGCAGAGGCACTCCACCCGTGCCGCGCCGAATTCATAGACGTCGCCCGCCCAGAGAATCACCGACTTTGTCGGGAAGCCCGGCAGCAGCCGCACAAACTCATCGGTGCTGTGCTCGCTCGGCTCTCCCGCATGGAGGTACTGGAGCGAGGGGAAATTGTAGTACAGCGCATCCACCGTCGTCATGCGGTCTGGTCTCCATGATGTGGTTGAGGCAGGTAATGTGATCCGGTGCGGGTGGCTGAGGAACCAGCCGTCCACGTGCGGGATCTCCTCGCCCGTGACGCGCTTCAGCCAGCCGATGAGGTTGTCGGCATCCTGTGCAAAGCCGCCGTCCATGACAAGGACCTTGCCGTCCTCGGTGGTGATGATAAAACTGTTCATCTGGGTTCCGGTCACGCTGTCCAGCATGATGATACTGTTCTTGCAATAGGTGGGATTCATGATCGCATCTCCTTTTTTGTATGTGGTAAATACAGCTTTTACTCGATAAACATGGCGTCCCCGAAGGAAAAGAACCGATACCGTTCCGCCACCGCCGTGCGGTAGGCGGCAAGCATTTTCTCGCGGTCGTAGAACGCCGATACAAGCATGAGCAGGGTGGATTCCGGCAGGTGGAAATTGGTGATGAGGGCATCGGTCGCCTTGAAGCGGTAGCCGGGGTAAATGAATATCCCGGTGTCACCCGACATGGCGCGGACGGTTCCGTCCGCATCCGATGCGGACTCCAGCGTCCGGCAGGAGGTCGTCCCCACGCAGATGACGCGCCCCCGGCGGCGCGGCGGCTGTTTATCAGCTCCGCCGACGCGGCAGGCACAGAAAAGAACTCGGTGTGCATGACGTGATCCGTGATCTCGGTCTCCTTGACCGGGCGGAAGGTGCCCAGCCCGACGTGCAGCATGACCGGCGCGATGGCGACGCCCCTTATCCCGCAGTTTCTCCAACAGCTCCCGGGTGAAATGCAGTCCGGCGGTCGGTGCGGCGGCGGAGCCTTCGGTGCGGGCATAGACGGTCGGTAGCGGTCGTTATCCTGCAGCTGCTCGGTGATATAGGGCGGCAGGGGCATCAGCCCGATCTCGTGCAGAATGTTGTAGATATTCTCGTATTTTTCGTGGTCGAAGGAGAACCGGATGAGGCGATTCCCCTCCTCCAGGATGTCCGTCACCTCGCCCGTGAGGATGCCGTTTCCGAAGACACAGCGCGCGCCTATCCGCGCCCGCTTACCCGGCTTGACCAGGCATTCCCACGTATCCAGCTCGTGCTGGCGCAGGAGCAGAAGCTCCAGCCGTGCCTCCTCCTGCCCTCGGCGTGCCCGTACAGGCGCGCGGGAATGACCTTGGAGTCGTTGATGACCAGAACGTCCTCCGGGGCAATATAGTCCGTGATATCATAGAAATGCCTGTGTTCGACCGAACCGTCCGCCCGGTGGATGACCATGAGCCGGGAGGCGTCCCGGCGGTCGGTGGGATGCTGGGCTATCAGCTCCGGGGGCAGGTCGTAGGCGAAATCCGAGGTCTTCAGATCTGTTCCGATGCGCTCGTTGAGAATAACGTCCGGCTTTACTGTATCCATATATGCGGTACTTCCTTGACTGTGCGTTGATTCGTGGCGGTTCCTCTGCCTTCGGCATATGCTGACAGCAGAACATCCGCCCCGCCATACACATCTATTATACTCTATCCGGCGCGAAAAAGCAAGAGTTTTCCCGGATGTTTCTGCGGCAAAAGGCAATCATTCGCCTGCGATTGCGAAAAGTGCAGGATGTGCCGGATGTACATCGAGTTCCGGCGAAGCGTCAGCACCGCCAAAGCAAAAAATCCGTTCCGGTTGCCCGACCGATCCCGCAGGGGATGAGAGCCGGGCAGCCGCATCTGCCCTCAAGAAAGGGAGACTGCCATGAAATCTGATACTGCCCCGCTGTTCGTCGGGTGCGCCACCGCGCTGGTCACCCCCATGCTGCCCGCCCCGGCGGGCGACGGATACACGCCGCCCTCCGTGGATTACGAAGCCTTCGTCCGGCTTGTCCGGTGCCAGATCACCGCGGGCGTGGATGCGCTGGTGGTATGCGGCACGACCGGGGAATCGTCCACGCTGACCGACGAGGAAAAAGCTCCGGCTGTTCTCGCTCGCGGTACAGGAAAGCCGTCGGGCGGAGGCGGAGGGCATCGCGCGGCGGCATATTCCCGTGATCGCCGGGACGGGAAGCAACAACACCGCGCGCGCCGTGACGCTGTCCCGGCTGGCGGAGAAAGCCGGCTGTGACGGTCTGCTTGCCGTCACGCCGTACTACAACAAGGCGAATCGCGGGGCTGGTGGCGCACTATGCCGCCATTACCGCCGCCGTGCCGCTCCCGCTCCTTGCGTATCACGTCCCCGGACGGACGGGCTGCCGCACGCCGGAGACCTGCCTTACGCTGTCCCGGATGGAGCAGATCGTGGGGTTGAAGGATGCGACCGGCGATGCCGCCTTCACCGCGCGGGTCGCGGCGCTGTGCGGGGATGCACTGCCCCTGTACGCCGGGTGCGATGATTGCATCCTGCCCGTGCTGGCGCTGGGCGGCAGGGGTGCCGTGTCGGTTGCGTCCAACCTGTACCCGGATACCGTGACCGCGCTCTGCCGCGCGTACCGTGCCGGAGACACCGCGCAGGCACGGCGTCTGCAAGCCGATCTGCTTCCCCTGTGCGAGGCGCTGTTTGCGGATGTCAATCCCATCCCGGTCAAGGCGGCGCTTGCCGGGCTGGGGCTGTGCCGCGATGTCCTGCGCCTGCCGCTGACGCCTGCCGGGGAGGATGTGCGCCGCCGGGTACGTGACGCAACGCAAAAGGCAGGGCGCCCCGTTTGAAGGGCGCCCTGCCGCAGGTTTCGGGAGCGGTTGGGGAACTGTCTGCGGGCTGCCGGGAACTGTCGGGGAACAGTCAGGGAAACAGCCCAAAAGGGGCTACCGCATCAGGCGGCAGCCCCGGAAGGGAGACAGATAATTATCTTACGTAACGCTTCAGTGCTTCTTCTTCAGCGCGACAGCAGCCGCAACGGCAGCCATCACAACAGCAGACGCACCGCCGATAACGGACGCGCAGCCGGAACCGGAAGCCTTCTCGGTCGCGGAAGCATCGGTCGCGTTGGTGCCGGTAGCATTGCCGGTCACAACCGCCTCGGTAGAGGTCGCAGTGCCGGTAGCCTGCCTGTTGCTCTCCTCGGTCTTGTTGGTCTGGGTCTCGGTAGCGGACTCAGTCTGGGTCGGGTCAATCTTCAGGTAGGTGTTCTTGTAGTTGACAGCCTCCTCGACCGAGCGGAACGTACCCATGTAGCAGATGTCGAAGGTCTCATCGACAGACAGACCGCCGAAGTCAATGCGGAAGCCGTTGATACGATCCTTGAAGTTATACATAGGCGTACCGTCATCGTTCTTCTCGCCCAGGTTGACAACGATCAGGTTGTAGTAGTCATCGCCGACCGTATCCTCAACGCAATCATCGCCGTAAGCATCCCACGAAGTCACGGTAGCGGGACCGGCAGACATATTCTCGCCAGACAGGTAGTACAGACCGCCGCTCAGAGAATCCGAGTTGCGCAGCAGCATGGCGAACACAGGGAAATCGGTAGCATTGTAGGTCAGCTTTGCTCTTGATGCTCCAGGACAGGAAGGTGGCGGCAACGGAGGGGGGTCAGCGCGTAGGAGTTGTCACCCTTCGCCTCGACCTTGGTGTTCTGCACCTCGGGATCCTTGTTGAAGGAGGACTTGGTGGCATCGAACAGCAGAGCAGGCTGGTTGGCAGGAACAGTGGAGGAATCGATCATCTCGCCGAACACCTTCACGTTGTCCTCGGGATCCTTCTTCTCGGTACCGGTAGGAGCAGAGCCGTTGACCTCCAGAATGGTCAGGGCAGCCACGCCGTCCGAAACACCGCTGTGGAACACGATGTTGACATAGAAGTCGCCGCTCTCAACCAGCCCGTTGAGGTTCTGGCTGATGGTAGCGCAGCCGGCAATGGTCTGACCGTTGACCTTGATGTCATAGGCAGAGCCATCCCACGTCACAGTCAGCGTGTAGATCTCACGACCCTGCGCATCCACCTCGCAGGCGCCGTTGGTGTTGCCCCTGATGGGCGAAAGCAGCGCCGTTACCCTCGGCATCCTTCTCATGGCTCCAGAAGTTCTCGCAGGTGGGGTTGCCATCGCCGGTACCGCGGTTCAGGGAGACCCAACCGGAGCCGAAGCCGTGGGTGGAGTCACCGGGCGTAACATTCTGGTTATCCGCGATGATGAAGGAAATCCACTCATCCGCCTGACCGTCCTCGCCCTTGTAGGAGAACTCGTCGATGCGGACCTTCATGGAGAAGCCTTCCTTCATGTTGAAGGTCTCCTTGGAGCCGACAACATAGAAGGGTTCATGTTCTTGAAGCTGGGGAAGTGGTATGGAAGCCTTCGGAATCATAGTAGAAACCACCGGCGGGGCAATAATCATCCGGGTCATCGTAGTCCTTGGGGCTACGGCGGGTAGTCCAGTCGCCTTCTCCGGCGGCGGAAGCTGTCGGGGTCACCGCAGGAATCATGGCAAGAACCATAACGGCGCAGAGAACCGAGCAAGCAGTTTTTTCATGGGGTTCGCTCCTTTCAAAAAAAGCAGACATTGTTTTTCGTTTCGTGGCGTGCGTACAGCCGCACGCCCACTGCGACATCATTATACCATAGCGCGGCAGATTTGTAAAGCGACGCTTTGCACCAATTTGACGCGGAAAAATTGAGCAATCTGCCCAATATGCCCCCGCATTCCGCGGGTCGGGGCGTTACTGCAGCGTCTCGTAGTAGTAAACAGGCAGTGCGCTCCAGCCGTGGCAGAGCGATCCGGCATCGCCGAAATCATCCGCGCCGCAGATGGTTTCCCAGAAGGAAGTGGCGCCCTCGCGGAGCATATAGAGGTATTCGCGGTCGATCTCCGCGAGGATGAGCGGGGCGTAGCGGCTCCGGTCAAGCGCCAGCAGGGCGTCAAAGCGGAAGGCGTTCATGCTCAGCGTGTTGGGGTAGACGCAGAGCCCCGTGTCAGCGGGTCCGTTCGCCTCCATGACGCGCAGCATGACGGAGATGTCCAGCCCGTCGGCGGCGCCGCACAGGAGGCAGAGCGACTGCGTCAGCACGGTATACTCGCCCCGATGGATGCAGTCAAAGCTCTCGAACAGGCGCGTTTCCGGGTTGAAAAACACCTGTGCGATGGCGGCATTCAGCGTCCGGCTGGTGGCGCGGTAGGATGCCGCCTTGTCCTGCAGTCCCAGTGCCTCGCAGATATTGGCAAGCGCCCGGAGCGCCAGCGACAGGAATGCGTTCAGGGGTGCCTCCAGCCGCCGGCTCGTCTCGGCAAATGCACCGGACATGGTGGGCGTCCACTCGTAGAAGTTCCAGTAATCGCGCCGCCCCTCGAACTCGCCGTAGAAGTTCTCAATCACGCCGCTGTCCTGCCGTCTGCGCAGAAAGGTCTCCATCAGGTTCTCCAGCATGGGCAGATGCTCCGCCGCCAGCGAGGTATCGCCGCTGTGCCGGATGTACTCATCCATCTGGACAAAGAACATACAGGAGAAGGACGGAATGGGGAAATCCAACCCGGCGGGGTAGCACAGCATCAGCAGTCCGTCCCGGCGGACGCCGTGCGTCATCAGCTCCAGCGCCGCCCGCACCGCCTGCGTCTCCCCGAAGGCATAGTAGCCGCAGAGCATCTGGTTGCGGGAATCCATGGTATAAAGTGCCTGCTCGCGCCACGGGCAGTCCTCATAGTGCTCATGCAGGCACTGGAGCAGGGTGTTCGGCAGACTTTGTATATCGTCTCGCGCAGCAGGTTCCCGCAACGGTACTCCTTGGCACACAGCGGGTAGGTCGTCGGGCGCAGTCCGGCGTAGTGCACCGTTGCCTCGGTGGTATGCAGGAAGAATTGCAGGTAGCGACAGCCGAAGCGGCGGAAGGTGTGCAGGTAGGTGTTGCGTCCCGCCTTCAGCTGAACATCGCACCGAAGCCGCGGACGGCGGTGCGCAGTCTGCCGTCCTTGAGATGCTCGCCGAAACCGACGTCCAGGCGGCAGTCGGCGGGAACCTCAATGTCAAAATCCAGGAATCCGGCAGACTCCGTGCCGAGATCAACCGTGAAGTAAATGCCGTGGAAAAAGGCTGTGTCACCGGTCATTTTCAGCGTGGCAGGCGCGGAAAAATCCGTCGCGCCCATGTCGCAGGGATTGCGGTAGGTCAGGGCGGCGGACTGCATCCGCGTACCCGGGGTGCCCTCCTCGGTCATGTAGCGGAACTGTCCGGCAAGCGTAACGCGGGACGGCAGGCGCGGATCCAGCGTCAGCTTGCGGTTGGGGCGCAGGTGGAAATCGACAGAAATCCCTCCGCCGCGCGCGAGGGCGCAAAGCCGTCCGCACCCGCCGTGCGGAAGCCGTCATCGCCGTGCATATTATAATGGTAGGTAAGTCCGAGCTGGGAGGAGATCGGATCGCATCTTCCGGAGATATAATCGCGGGACAGGCGGGACAGCGTGTCGGTGCCGGAGGCGGTGAGGATATTGCCGTCCGCATCGGCAAGCTCAAAGATCAGCCCCGCTTCGCCGGGCGCGTAGGTCTGGGAGGCAACGCCGTAGTGCCAGACCGTGATTGCCATCCGGTTTTCGCCGGGGTGCGTGCAGGCGGACACGTCCACCTCGTCATAGACCTTGTAGTCCGGGTAGTCGGCGTACTGTCCGAAAGCCGCCAACTGTCCGTTTATCCACACGGACTAATTGGAATCCGCGGCAATACGCAGGCGGCAGGCGGTATCCGCCCCCCGCCGTGAAGGTCGTCAGGAAATCGCAGAATTCATCCCGTCCGGCAGGCGCATTCCGCCAGATCCAGACAGCTTTTTCAAATGCTTGCGGCATGATAGATACCTCTCTCTTGGTGATTTTTGCAGGGATTGCCGTTTCATGATACCCCATTTCCGGGAAAATGTCAAGACGGAAATGCAAAAAAATTACAGGCGGTGTCGGCGGAGCCGGAATCAAACGAAAGGTTTATTTATAAATCTATTGTTTATAGAGTTTTCCCTGCCAGCTGTCCGCCGCGTACAGGGCTTTATCTATATCATTCAGAACCGCGATCTTTTCCGGCTCCACGCAGGGGCAAGCAGATCCGCCGCCATGCCGTCTCCGGTCAGCCGCCCGATAACAGTCTGCGGCGGGAGCAGTTCCAGTGCCCGCACCACGGTGCGGGATGTATGCGTCCCGTTCCAGTGGGGTATAGTTTCCCTGCCGGTACATTTCACCCAGCGCCGTACCGCGCAGGACGTGCAGCAGGTGTATTTTGACCTGATCCGGGCGCAGTGCCGCCACCGCGCGCACCGTGTCCAGCATGGCGTCCTCGTCCTCGCCCGGCAGTCCGAATATGAGATGCACGCAGATCTGTATGCGCCCGGACGCCGCCCGCAGACGCGTATAACCATCCGTGAAATCCCGGTAGGTGTGCCCCCGGTTGATGCGCGCCGCCGTTTCGTCGTGCGCTGTCTGTAATCCCAGCTCCACGGTCAGGACCGTGCGCTCTGCCAGTTCCGCGAGGTACGCCGTCACATCGGGCGGCAGGCAGTCTGCGCGCGTGGCGATATTCAGCCCCACGGCATCCGGGAACGTCAGCGCCTCCCCGAACAAGTCGCGCAAAACGGGCAGCGGGGCATAGGTATTAGTGTGCGCCTGAAAGTACGGGATGCACGCGCACCCCTGCCACTTGGCGTCCAGCGCCCGTCTTGTGATGTCGTACTGCTCGCGCAGCGGAACGATCGCCGACTGTGCGAAGTCCCCGCCCCCGTCCGGAGCAGTATATGCACCCGCCCCTGCCGCATCGCCCGTCAATATTCGGGCATGTCAGTCCCGCGTCCAGCGGTACTTTTGCGCACTTTCTGCCAAACGTCTGCCGGAGCCAGTAATCATACGTGCAGTACCGCTTGTTGCTGTCGGAATACGGGTACGGATTGGTATCCGCCCTGACGGCTGTGCATCTGCGCTTCCCTCCTCTCTGCCGCCCGCCCGGCGGCGATGTATTTACATACATTGTAACACACCGCGCAACGATTGTAAAGGGTCGCCGTAAAACATCGCCGGCTGGGAAACGGGGAAACAGGGGAAACGTTGGGGGCTTCTTGAAAGAAGCCCCCAAACCCCCAAGAACTTTCATCAATATATATTATTGGTCGAAGGTGGCGTAGCATTGATTTGAGTCGGCGTCGCCGAGGGTTGCCGGGCGTCAGTATCCTCCGTGGTCGGCGGGAACCCGAGAGCCTTCCCGCCGGGAAGGGGCAGGGGGATGGGGGCAAGAAAGCAAGCTAAAGGTAGGGTTGGCAGGCGGGGAAGAAGACAAGCCCCCGTCGGATATCCTGCTTGGAAAGGGCTGTAAGTGCCGCCCGGATTCAGCCCCCGGGGATGCAAGGAGCGGAGCCCCTTGCATAAGAAAACCAAGAATCCCCCCCTTCCCCGAGGGGGGAAGGGGGAGAGGGGGGGCAAGAAAGCAAGCTAAAGGTAGGATTGGCAGGCGGGGAAGAAAGCCAGCCCCCGCCGGATGCCCTGCATGGCAGGATCGATAAGTGCCGCCCGGGTTCAGCCCACCGGGGATGCAAGGGGCGGAGCCCCTTGCATAAGAGAACTAAGAATCCCCCCTTCCCCGACTGGGGAAGGGGGGGGGGGGGGATAGGGGGCAAGAAAGCATGCTAAAAGCAGGGTTGGCAGGCGGGGAAGAAAGCCAGCCCACGCCGGGGACAGTTGCGGCAGATCGAGCCGGCAACCTGAAAAGCCACTTTCCCCTTGCCCCACAGCCTGCTTTCCGCACCCTTGACAAAACCGAACGGAAGTGCTATAATGAGGCAAATTCAGACACAGGGAGGAACCCCTGATGGACGTCCTGCAGGAGATCGCCCGTCTGCGAACCGGCGAAAAAATCCAGGCAATCTTTTTCATGGCGGCATTCGTGTTCATGGTCTTTTCAGGTGTCGGCTGGGTGCTGGAGCTGTTCTTCCGGCGCTTCGTGTCGGCTAAAAAATGGGTAAACCCCGGCTTTCTCAAAGGTCCCTGCCTGCCCATATACGGCACCGGCGTGGTTGTCATGACGGGGTATGTCCTGCTCATGTCTCAGCTGGAGGACGCATTCCCCGCACGCTGGCTGTTTGACGCCGTCGTCATTCTGGGCAGCGGTCTGCTCATGACACTGATCAGCTGATCGGCGGACTGATTTTCATCGAGAAAATGCACGTCCGGCTTTGGGACTACAGCGATTCCCCGGTAACTTCCGGGGCATTATCTGCCCCACCTTCTCCCTCATATGGACGGCAGCGGGCGCTGCCTTCTACTACCTGCTGTTTGACCCCATCGTCATCATGGCAACGCGGTTCATCACGCTGGACTGGTTCGCGCTGGCGGTATTCCTCATGGGAATGTACTACGGCGTGTTTGTCATTGATTTCTGCATTTCCGTCCAACTGCTCAAAAGATCAAAGCCGCCGCAGAGGAAAGCCAGCTTATCCTCAAGTGGGAAAACATCAAGCTACACGTGCAGGAGGAGCTGCGCAGCAAGCAACTCAAGCCGCACTTCCTTGCCCCCTTCCAGTCGGAACGCCCCTGCGGGAAAGCCTCCGCGCCCTATGTCCGGGAGCAGGGCGAAAAGCTGGAAAAGTTCAGACAGCGCTGATTACAGCAGTATAAGCCGCGCACGGCTTTCGGAATCCCGCGTGCGTAGTACATCCCTGTGCGGAAGTAATCGGAAAGGAAGTCGACAGACACAACATGATCGCATTTCTCAAGCGACAGCCACCCGTGCGCATCATTGCCATGGGCTTTGCACTGGTCATTCTGCTCGGTTCGGGACTGCTCATGCTCCCGTGCAGCCTCCGGGACGGCGCAACGTTACACTATATCGACGCCCTGTACACCTCCACCAGCGCGGTGTGCGTCACGGGACTGATCGCCGCCGACGCAGGCGATACCTTCTCCCTGTTCGGGCAGATCGTCCTGCTGCTCTTGATCCAGGTCGGCGGACTGGGCGTGACCGCCATTGGTGCCGGCGTTATCCTGCTCATGGGGCGCAAAATGAATCTGCGCGGGCGCAACCTCGTGCAGGAGGCAAGCAATCTTGAATCCGGACACGGCGTGGTGCGGTTTGTCCGCAGTGTATTCCCATGACCACGCTCATCATTGAGCTGTGCGGCGCCGTGCTGAGCTTTATCACCTTCATACAGCATTACCCCGCGGCGCGCGCCGTCTGGCTGAGCCTGTTCCACTCAGTGGCAGCATTCAACAACTCCGGCTTTGACGTGTTCGGCGGCGGGCAGAGCCTCATCCCCTATCAGCACGATGTTCTGCTCAACCTGACGACCTGCGCGCTGATCTTCTTTGGCGGCATCGGATTTCTGGTCATCCGCGAGATGGTTGCCAACTGCTGGCACTGGAAGCGCTACTCCATGCACGCACGCGTGGTTCTGTCGGTCAGTGCTGTCCGACCGTGGGAGGCACCCTGCTCATCAAGCTGGCGGAGCGCGGAAACATCACGTGGCTGGGCGCGTTCTTTGCCAGTGTGACCGCACGCACCGCCGGATTCTCCACCTTCTCCTTCGCCGATTTCTCCAACGCCGGACTGCTGGTCATGATGGTGCTGATGTACATCGGTGCTTCGTCCGGCTCAACAGGCGGCGGTATCAAAACCAGCACCTTCTTCGTCCTGCTGATGGGCGTACACGGAGCGGCATCCGGGCAGAGCGAGAAGGCTTTCCACTACGCCATCCCTAAGGAGACCTTCCGTAAGGCGGCTGTCATCGCCCTGCTGGCGCTGTCCATGATCACGGTATCCAGCGCAGCCATTGCCATGCTGGAGCCGACGCTGTCGCTCCGGGACATCCTGTTTGAAATGGTCTCCGCCTTCGGCACGGTGGGGCTGTCTACCGGAATCACGCCGGGGCTGTCGGTCGGCTCCAAGCTGATCTCCATCCTCATGATGTTCACCGGACGGTTGGGACCGCTGACTATTGCATCGCTCTGGCACTTCAACCGCATCGAGCGCATCAGTTACCCCGAGGGCAATATTTCCGTAGGATAAAGGCTCCCCGCGCGAGGGAAGCCCGGCAACACAAATTTCAATAATGGAAGAAGGATATTACATATGGCATATAAGCAGAAATCCGACAAAACGCGTGCGGCACGCAAGCCGAAAGCCGGAAAGACCATATACGGCATCATCGGCATGGGGCGCTTCGGATTGGCACTGGCGCAGGAGCTTCACGCCGCAGACGCCGATCTCATCATCGTAGACAAAGACGAGGAAAAATCAATCTGGCACGCGAGCTGACCGAAAATGCCTTCATCGTGCGCAACTGGAAAAGAAGACTCTGCTGGATGCGGGAATGGGCAACTGCGACGTGGCGGTAGTCGGCATCGGGAGCATATTGACACTTCCATTCGACCACGCTGACGCTGGTTTCCATGGGGATTCCCAAGGTCATTGCCAAGGCGACCAGTACCGAGCACGGGCTGATTCTGGAAAAGCTGGGTGCCGAGGTGGTCTATCCGGGCGGGACATGGCGATCCGGCTGGCGCACCGTCGGAAACCTCGCAGGCGCTGGATTTTGTCCAGCTCAGCGAGAAGATCAACATTTCCAAGTTTGCCCTGCCCGCGCAGGCGGTCGGGCAGACCGTCGTGGAGGTCAATCTGCGCAACCGCTTCGGGCTGAACATCATTGCCATCGAGAACGGCGGCGTTGTGGAGGAAGCGGTTCGTCCGGACTACATCTTCCGCACGGGAGATATTCTGTATCTGTCCGGCAGCAAGGAGGGGTTCAACAAGCTGGCGGCGTGGGTCAACGGGGTAATGGAGGACAGGGGCGTGGTAGGGGCTTATGCCTGCCGCCGCTGTCCCCGGTGGGGGCTTGTTTCCTTCCCCACCTGCCAACCCCTGCTTTTAGCTTGCTTTCTTGCCCCTATCCCCCTCCCCCTTCCCCAGTGGGGAAGGGGATTCTAGTTCTCTTATGCAAGGGGCTCCGCCCTTGCATCCCCCGGTGGCTGAACCTGGGCGGCACTTTACAGCCCTGCCAAACAAAGCATCCGGCAGGGTGGCTGGTTTTCTTCCTCGCCTGCCAACCCCTGCTTTTAGCATGCTTTCTTGCCCCTATCCCCCTCCCCCTTCCCCAGTGGGGAGGGGATTTCTTTTTATGCAAGGGGCTCCTGCCCCTTGCATCCCCGGTGGCTGAACCCGGGCGGCACTTTACAGCCCCTGCTGCCAAGCATCCGGGGGGGGGGCTGGTTTTTTCCCCGCCTGCCAACCCTGCTTTTTAGCTTGCCTTCTTGCCCCCTATCCCCCCTCCCCTTCCCCAGTGGGGAAGGGGATTCTAGTTTTCTTATGCAAGGGGCTCCGCCCCTTGCATCCCCGGTGGCTGAACCCGGGCGGCACTTACAGCCCCTGCCAAGCAAAGCATCCGGCGGGGTGGCTGGTTTTCTTCCTCGCCTGACGCCCCGACAACCCTCGGCGACGCCGGCTCAAATCAATGCTGCACCACCTCCGGTCAATACTATAATCGAGGAAAGTTCTTGGGGGTTTGGGGGCTTCTTTCAAGAAGCCCCCGACGCTTCCTCGCTTCCTCGCTTCCTCGCTTCCTCGCTTCCTCGCTTCCTCGTCCCCTCGCTTCCCTGCGCATCCGGTCAGACTGTGTCACAATCCGGCGGGGCGGACATACTTCATGGGAACGGGAGCCGTCCAGGACGGACTACCCGCACGGTGTGTCCGTCCACGGCCGCGTCCTGCGCCGGGGCGCGGCGCACCGACACCAACCGGAGGAGGAATGAGTTTCCATGCCCAGCTTTACCAACCAGGCGACGCTGTCCTATCGCGGCAACGTCACCATTTCGAATATTGTCACGGGTGAGCTGGTCGCCGTGCTGTCCGCGACCAAGACAGCCCTGTCGGAGCGGTACGGCGCCGACGACATCCTCGACCTATGTCATCAGCATTGTCAACAGCGGACCGGCGCCCTACACGGGGTTGACCATGACCGATGACCTCGGCGTGCTACACCTACGGCACCGGCACGCTGACCCCGCTGACCTATGTGGACGGATCCCTGCGGTACTTTGTGAACGGCGTACTGCAGGCAACGCCCACTCCGACCGCCGACGCCCCGCTGACCGTTCCGGGATTGCGGTTCGCCGGAGGCAACGCTCGATGATCTACGAGACGCGCGTCAACTCCTTTGCCCCGCTGGATACCGAATCGACCGTGACCAACACCGCGACGCTTTCCGGCGCCGGACTTACCACGCCGGTTCAGGGCAGCCAGCACAGTCAACGCCCGCGCCGCCGCCACCTGACCATCGGCAAGGCGGTCAGCCCTGCCACGGTAGCGGAGAACGGCACGCTGACCTATACCTTCACCATCCAGAACTACGGCAACACTGCGGCGGCGGAAACGGACAATGTCACGGTTTCGGACACCTTCTCGCCCATCCTGAAAGCCATATCCGTCACCTACAACGGCGTGGCGTGGACAGAAGGAACGCAGTACACCTACAACACCGCGACCGGCGCGTTCGCTACGACTGCCGGACAGATCACGGTACCCGCCGCTTCGCTGACGCGTGATGCCGCCACCGGCGCCGTCGTGGTCACCCCCGGCATCAGTACACTGACCGTGACCGGAACAGTCTGAGCACGTCACCCATACCGAATGAAAGGTGCTGTCAAAAAGCCCGCTGCTTTTTGACAGCACCCCAAATGCCGGTCGGTTTTGCCCATGACTTTAGTTTCCTGATTTTCTTGGCGGCAAGACGTCGGTTTTCAGCCGCCGAGACCAATGTCACAATGTCATCGGGGCGTTAAAAACTCAAACTGAGTTTTTAACGCCCCTTTTCCATGCGTCCGAAAAAGCGGCGTAGGGTGTGATTAAAAAACGCAAGACTGCGTGTTTTTTTGCGTACATCATATTGACAATCACGTGATTGTATGATATACTATATGTGATCGTGAGCCCCTACCGCCGCAACAGTCTTGTCACAAAAGAGAGGAGGCACTCATGTCCCGGTTTATCAGAAAGAACCCCTATCGAGAAGGTTCCTGCAATCCCGCCGTTCCTGCGCAATCACCTCGGCAACCGCTCAAGGCATTGCTTGCCTCCTTAGAGCTGTGGCTTCGATCCCCATTACGCTGCACAGCCCGGACGGTGTCCGCTCCATGTTCACAGTGGCGTACGGCACCTGGGCTGACGGAATGATCCTTGCCGTCCAGCTGATTTTTCTGTATATCCTGACTCACTTTTTTGATTCGGTTGACGACATCACCTTCGTGGACTACTGCAAGTCGCCGGTTCCCCTCTGCGGCGCTACTCGTGGTGGCTGTCGGTGGGACTGTGCACGGTCGGATGCGCCCCGTCGCTGGCGGTGGGGATCAACTGGTTCTGCGGAACACGGCGGCGGCGAAGGCGGCGGCACCGCTCTACACGCTGTTTGTCTACCTGCTTGCCGGGCTGGTCGTATGCGGCATCCGGCTGTTCCAGATATGGCTGCTGAATCGGAAGTGGCGCCGTCAGCGGCTGGCGGAGGACGGCTCCACCTATTGGCCGAGACTGCAAACCCGCATCTTTCAGGCAATCGTCCTGCCTCTTTCTGCTGTTCCCTGTTCGTGCGGCTGCTTCTGAAGACAGGCTACCTGTACATTATTCCGAATCTCATCTGGGCAGTGCTCGTGCTGGTCAGGCGGAGCGTGCCGCACTGCCGATCCTGCTGGCGGCAGTCAGCTTGTGCCTGCTGATTGTAGGCATACGTCTGCTCTGTGCGTGGCGCAAGCGGAAACAGCCCTCGATCAGTTGGAAGAGCTGGCACACAGCGGACTTCGAGCTATCGCCCGTGGGACACCCCTTCCTGTCGCTTTTGTCGCAGCGGTTCCTTCGACTGTTCGTCGTAGACACACGCGGGAACCGCTGGCGCGTCGGCATTGCCTCCTGCCGGCACAGGTCGCGGTCGGCGGTCGCCTGTGAGGGGCATCTGCTCCGGTTCCGACACACGTTCCGGTTCCGGATGGCGCCCATCGTGAACGCCTACGGAGCCTATATGCATCAGGGCGAGCAGATGGGTGTCCGGTACACCAACTACCCCTGTGCTTTTTCCTGTCGGCGCTTTCCCGGATGACCTGCCCGCTCCAGCCAAACAGCGCCGGGGCACCGGCAGACGGCAGTATGAGCCGACCGAATCCGAAATCATGCTGCTGTCACCGCCGCCCGCACAGCTATATGTCAGGGCGCCGCAAGGCTTGGCGGAGCTGGACAACGGCAGCGAGGTATTCGGCTACCAGGTCTGGAGCGGCGGTGCATTCTTCCGCTTTCTCGGAGCGTATGTACACCGGGGACTGACAGGATTTCCGACCGGATAAGCCTGTCGGTGAGCTTGGTGAACAAGGAAAGCCTCCGGAAAAGACCGTCCCGGCGTGTGATCGGGGCGGTCTTTTTCCGGAGGTGTCTTTCACTGCAGGTCAGTGGGCGGGGCGGACGGGCGGTATGTAAAGCAGTCCAGCAACCGCACCCCCATGCGGCGCAGGGCAAGGCAGGACACCCGCCTGTCCTCCTCGCTGTTGAAGCCGGGGATGAGCGGCACCCGCACCGTGACGCGGTCGGCACCGACCAGCGAAAGCAGCAGAGCCAGATTCTCCCGCACCGGCATCATGACCTGCCCGGTATAGGCACGGTACACCGCCGGGTTCATGTCCTTGATATCCACAAAAAAATGGTCGATACAGCACGCCGCAATCCGGACTTGCCCGCCGGGACATGCAGACTGGTTTCGGCGTACAGCCGCCATCCGGCGGGGCAGACCGCCCGGAAGGCGGCGATAAAGTCCGCGTGGCAAAGCGGCTCGCCGCCCCCGAAGGTCACGCCGCCGCCCGTTGCCAGATAGTAAAGATCGTCCTGCCGGACAAGTCCGCACAACATTCGTCCGGCGTCACCCAACTGACGCCGGCTTTGTCCGCCGGACGCATAGCCTTCGGATTGAGGCACATCCGGCACTGCAGGGGGCACCCCTGCGCCCCGACCAGTGCCGTCACACCTGCGCCGTCGGTCGCCATGCGCAGGCGGCTGATGAACGCCAGCGGAAAAGCAGCCTCTTGCAAAGCCTCCGGGAGCCAGTCATCTCATCTACCGTCTTTCCCGACAGGGAATTCTTCATCCGGCATCTCCCGGCAACGGCTCCACTATCAGCAGCCCTGTAGTTTCGTCGGTGTACACACCGCCGACGGTAGCTTCCTCCGTCTCGATTCCGACTCGGGCAGGGGCATTTCGCCCATGATATCCTCCCCGACCACCTTCCCGGTCGGCGCGCTGCCTATCCCGGACTGCGCGGCGGAAGCCGGTTCCTCCATCATGCCCTGCCGCTCGAACAGATCGGTGGACGCGCATCCCGAAACCGACAGCGTCATGGCGGCGGCGACACCCACCACAGCGACCGCCTTCCCGAGCGCCTGCCTGCGCTCCAGCGCCTTCTCCAGCGCGACAACCTCCGCCTCGCACTTCGGGCAGGTACCGCGGCAGTTGCCCTTATGGGCGCACGACTCCACCGTCCATGCGATCCCGTTCTGCCGGGCAATTTCCGCACGTATCTCTTTGAGGATACGGCATTTTTCTTTCCCGTAGTACTTCATACCGATCAGAGGCTCCTTTCCCGGAAAATCCGTAAAACGGAAAAATTTATGCGGTCGGATGTGCGGATGTGCCCCTCAATACAGATCCGCCTCCGCATAGGCAGGCGCCGTCTCCCTCCTGCCGCGTCTCTTCCTGCGGGTAGTCCGACGCTTCCGTATTCAGCACCTTCGGCACAAATACGGCGATGCCCACAAAAAGACTCACCAGTGCCACACCAACGGTCAGTTCCTTGTTTTTCCGTACCTTCTTTTCCATACCGTTTCCGTCCTTTCGCGTCAGCCTTTCGGCAGTATCACAGGTCCCTTCACTTATATAGACGGTTTTTGATAGTATTTTGTCGCGCCCTGAATTCGGTTTTTTCGGAATTTTTCGGAAATTTACATCCTGTTCACATTTGGCAGCTGTTGCAGGGGGGAGTTCTTACGACTTTCCCTTCTGCTTTTTCATGCCCTTTTTCAGATCCTTCAGTTCGGCAAGGAAGGAATCCACGTCCTTGAACTCCCGGTAGACCGACGCAAAGCGCACGTAGGCAACCCTCATCCGCCGCCCGGAGCTTTTCCATCGCGATTCTGCCGATTTCCTCTGTCGTGATCTCCTCCCGCAGGGAGTTGTACAGCTCGGTCTCGATCTCCTTGGCAATCTGCTCGGCGTCCACGGGACGCTTCTGCGTCGCCTTGAGCAGTCCGCCCAACAGCTTGGAGCGATCGAACAGCTCCTTGAGCCGTCCTTTTGATGACGACAATGCGCAGAGCTTCCGTGACCTCAAACGTAGTAAAGCGGTGTGCGCAGGACAGGCACTCACGCCGCCGCCGGATGCTGCTCCCTTCATCTACCGGACGGGAATCAACCACTCTGCTTTCCGGGTACCCGCAGACAGGACATTTCATATAATCACACCGCCTTTCTCTGCTCTCATTGTATCATAACCTGCGCGTTTTGTAAAGGGCTTTTCCGGATTTTTCGCGCAATCCCGCATATGGCGTCCGCAACAAGCCGCACGGTACCGCCGGCGTTTTCATACGGGCACCTCAGCTAATCAGCGTGCGGCGAAAGGGGTGCCATTAAAAAAACATCGCAAAGAGAGCGTGTTCTCTGCGATGCTTTCCCTGACGGGCGGCGGGAAGGATGTTGCCGCTCCGTCATGCCGGTCAATATGCGATGGTGGTCATGAGGGCAGTACTCAGGCTGGGAGACATCCGGACGGGAGCACTGTACCACGATGGGGCGGTCGCTCGAACCAGAATGGCATAGGGCTTGTTGCGGGGAATACGTTTCCCCTCATCGTTGACCATCCGATCCAGACGGATGTGATTGGTTCTCCGATCCTCGCACACTGCGTGCAGACCGGTGAGCGGCTCACAGTCCTCAAAGAACAGCGTCAGATCAATGTGCGCTGTCGCGCCGGACAGGTTGAGCACGCACACCGCCTCGTGGGAAACGAATTCCCCCTTGACCGTGTCGCTCATGTAACCGTCGGCAATCATCCATGTGGTTTTTCCCAGTACAGGTTGGGCAGTCATAGCGGATACTTCCTTTCATCAACAGCTTTCGGGATACGGGAAGTATACCATAAATCGGGCAGGAAGTCAAGAGGCGGGAGTCCGGGCGATATCGGTTTTTGCGGGCGATCCGGCAACGCCGTGGGCAGGTTCAGCCGCACAACTGCCAAAGAAGTCGCAACCGCCACGCTTTTTTCTCAAAACACTTGACAAACCACTCCGAATCGGGTATAATTATCGTTGTCGCATTTTGTGAACTGTTCGGCGAGAGGAGAACCCGGCTTGAATCTGGATCTCAGACCCCTGCTGAAAGGGGAAACCGCCCGGATGGGCGTGGATATTTTTATTGAGCCGGAGGCTCCGGCAGGCGTTGAACTGACGGATCGCGCCCATCTGGTCGGGGAAGTGACCAACCGGGGCGGCTATATGCGCTTGGCGGCAACCGCAACGGTGCCCTATCGCGCGCCTGCGCCCGGTGCCCTGGATCCCGTGAGCGGCGTGTTCTCCATTCCGTTTGAACGCACCGTCGTGACAGAGGGAACGCTCACCGAGGAACAGCTGGAGGAGGACGTGGACGAGTATCTCGTGCTGAACGACGGGATGCTGGACGCGGACGATGCCGTGCGCGAGGCACTGATCCTCTCCTTTCCGATGCGTCTGCTGTGCAGGAGGATTGCCCCGGACTGTGTCCGGTGTGCGGAAAACCGTTGCGCGAGGGCGCCTGCGGTTGCGTGACACGCGAGGTCGACCCGCGCTGGGCACCGCTTGCCGCGCTTCGCTTTGATGATGAGGAAGAAGCGGAGAACAACTGACGCAACCGGTTGCCGTTGCTTTCCGGATTCGCTTTTCTTTGAATGATACCCGCAAGGGGACTCAGATAGACATAGGGGCATGGCGGGAGCACCCGCGCGTGTACCCGTATTGCCCAAAGAGGAGGTGTCAAAATGGCAGTACCAAAGTGTAAAGTTTCCAAGGCTCGCAGAGATTCGAGACGCTCCAACAATACTAAGCTGACGGCAGTCGGTCGGTGAAGTGCTCCAACCCGGAGTGCAGCGAGATGGTCAAGCCCCATCACGTCTGCAAGAAGTGCGGTTTCTACGACGGCAAGCAGGTTCTGAATGTCAAGAAGGACGCGACGGTCGGCGCTGTGTCGCCCCGGAGACTCTGAAACGGAAAAGACACCCTCTGTCCCCAACGGGAGAGGGTGTCTTTTTTTGTCGGGTGCGCCGCTTCGGCGGCACTGTCCCGATTTTCCGATCAGGGCGTCCGGTCGCTCTTGCGCCGGAAACAGCGGTCGCGGAGATGTGACCGGCGGAACACGCGCCGCGGTTGGGCTTGTCCCGCATCCTCGGCACACGCCTGCGCATGGCGCTTGCCGATCCGGTTGTACAGGCACAGTCCTGCCAGACTGATGGCGGCTGTCACAAGGAAAACAGCCACTGCCCAAAGGTATTTCTTTTCCCCGACGGCATTTCCGCCGACCGTGGACGTAATGACGGACGGGAACCGTGCCACTGTCGTCAGGGCAAGGTAGGAGGGGATGCTCATGTCCGTCAGCCCGATGCCGTAGGTCAGCAGATCCTTGGGCGTGCCGGGGCAGGAACAGCACCAGCGTCAGGAGATTCCGCTTTTTCGGATTGCGCAGAATCGGCAGAGCGTCGATCTTCTCCTTGGGGTAGAAGGCGTACACGAACCGACCGCCGAACCGCCGCACCAGCAGCAGCACCAGCACACTGCCCAGCGTGGTTCCGGCAAGGCAGAGCAACGCGCCGCCCCACGCGCCGAACACGTACCCGGCGGATATTTTCCACCAGCTCGCCGGGGATCAGCGCCACCACGACCTGCACCGCGGAGATCGAATCATGCACAGCGCGCCCAGCACATAGTGGTCGCCGATGATCTCCCGCACCTTGGTGGGATCATCCATGTAGCGCCACATCAGCCATATGCCCAGTACCGTCAGTCCGGTAAACACCACCGATGCAATGGACAACACCACGGATGCCCGGACACGGCTGACCGGCTTCTGCCCGTTCGCCTGCTTCACCCAATCTGCTCCTTTTCCTTGCTTTGCCGAAGAGTCGCTACGCGGTCATGGGCAGGCGCACCGTAAAGGTACTGCCCTGACCGGGACTGCTTTCGACCTGTATCGTTCCGCCGCAAAGAACCAAAATCCGTCCGACGATTGTCAGTCCGATCCCGTTCCCGGCGGAACTGTGGGAGGTGTCCCCCTGATAGAACTTCTCGAAAATACGTGTGATTACCGCATCGCTCATGCCGCATCCGGTATCCCGGATTCTGACGACCGCCTCGTTTTTCTCCTGTCGCAGGGTGCAGAATACCGTTCCGCCGTCCGGCGTGAACTTGAAAGGCGTTGCCGAACAGGTTGAGCCACACCTGCAGCAGCATATCCTCGTTGAACTCGTACATGACCTCATCCAGATCAATATCCAGCTCGATATTCCGGGACGACCACTGCTTTTCCAGCGTCAGAATGGCGTGGCGAAGCTGCTCGTCCAGGTAGAAGCGCGTACGGTCTGTCACAATCTTCTGGTTCTCCAGCTTGGAAAGAAGCAGGATATTGGTCGCCATATTGGCAAGGCGGTCGGACTCGGCGGCGATGATGTTCACGTACTTGTCGTGCTGCTCCGCAGTCGATTGCCCTCTGAAGCAACCGGGCAAAGCCGCGGATGGACACGATGGGCGTCTTGAACTCGTGCGAAAAATTATTGATAAAATCGTTCCGGAAAATCTCGGTGCTGTCAACTCGCTCGCCATGTGGTTGAAGCTGCGCTGGGTGCGCCAGATCCGATCCCGGGTCTGCCGTTTCCGCCAGCCGGACCTTGAAATCCCCCCTGCGCGATTTTCTCCGTCGCGCGGATGAGCTGTTCAAAGGGGCGGTATATCTTTTGGACAGGATAACAGACAGAAGGCATCCTGCCAGAAGGCAAAACGCAAGACTCAGCGCGACGGCAGGATCGGTGCGTACATCTCGCTCGGCAGGATCGGATAGAGCAGCCAGTACAGCAGAATCGTGAGCAGCGATGCCGCAACCATAATGGAGGAAAGAAGCAGGATAATCCGGTTGCTGAAGGAGCGGACGTAGCGGTAGCGGCGCGGCTGAGCCGGTGCCACGGCAGACTTCCGGCACCCCCGGCGACTCATTTCAGGTACACTCCCTTATAGCCCAGCCCGCGCACCGTGACGATCTCAAAATCGTGGTTATCGCGGAAGCGGTCACGCACCCGGCTGATATGCACGTCAATGGTCCGCTCGTCGGACTCGCTGGTCGTATCCCAGATCTCGTCCTTCAGCTGGCGCCGCGTGAAGATCTGGTTCGGGTAGGACAGCAGCTTGAACAGGAGCATAAATTCCTTCTGCGGCAGCTCCATGCCGCCTGCGGGAGTGGTTGTTTCCCCGTCAGTGCGGACGGTGAGCGCGTCATAAAACAGCACGGTCTTGCCCACCACCAGCTTGCGCTCGCTGACGACGCGGGGAGCGGCGCAGCAACGCGGCAATGCGCAGAATCATCTCCTCCTCGTCCACCGGCTTGGTCATATAGTCATCGGTGCCGAGCAGGAAGCCCGCGATGCTTGTCGGCAGGAGTCTGCTTCGCCGTGACCATCAGGATCGGGATCATGTTGCCCTTGGAGCGCAGGGTCTGCGTCAGCTCATAGCCGTCCATATTGGGCATCATGATATCCAGCAGAAAGCAGGTCAATGTGCGTGTTTTCAAGCTGTCTCAACGCGTCCATTCCGTCATTTGCCGGAACAGGCAGGTAGCCGTTCCGTTCCAGCACTGGTACACATCAGCTTTCGGGTGTTGTAGTCGTCCTCGACGACGATGATATTGTACATGGTAGTGCCTCCCGTACGTGTATTGCCACAGCGGGTCGATCCGCTGCTGTTCACTTGTATACCATAGGTATGACTTGCGTGTAAACAATTATAAAAGTTTTAGGCAATAATGCAATCTTTTGTCGGGATTTTTCAGGATACCTGCGCGCGCAATCGCGCACGGCGGACAATTTCAGCTCCGGACGTGCTTACGTCCCTTCAGAATCAGCGGAACAGCCATTGCCAGTTTGACCGCGTCGGGCACAAGGTAAGGCAGGACGCACCAGCCCAGCACGGTAGACAGTGCCACAGGACCCGTCGTGCGGGCGTAGACCACCATGAACCACGCCGTACCGAAGGTGTAGCACAGTGCCAGCCCTGCCGCCATACCGAGAATCAGCAGGGGCAGCTTCCCCTTGCCCAACCGGAACAGGAAGCCCTCCATCGGCGCCCAGAGCAGGAAGCCCCAGGTACCCGCCGGTCGAACCGAGCATATAGGCAATGCCGCCGTTGAACCCGGCGAACACCGGCACACCCAGCGCGCCCAGTGCCAGCCACACCGCCACGGCGGCAGTGCCGCGGCGCACGCCGAGAAGCCCGGCGATCAGTGCCACGGCGAAGGTCTGCATGGTAAAGGAGACCAGCGGCTTGGGCATCGGCACCGATATCCAAGAGCACACCGCCAGCACGGCGGCAGCCATACCGACGTAGGCAACATCCAATGCCCGCGCGCGTGCGGTGCGGATGGCACCAGCCGTCCCGTTCTGTGTCGTCTGTTTGTTTTCCATTTCTTTTCCCTCTTGCTTTTTTTTTTCACAGCCTCATGCGGAGGCTCTTTCTGCGTTTTCCCGCAAAATTCCCCGAACCGCCCGGATCCGGGGAAGCGGTCTGTACAGACCGACCTGACGGCAATGCCGCGCATCGCACGCTGTTACTGCTACCTTACGTCTCCTGCAGGTACGCGACCGGCTCATACCCGAGCGCCGCGATGACAGCATCCCAGCGCGCACGCATATCGCTGTCGGGATCATACCGGAGCACGGGACGGAACCCGGCATCCAAGTAGGTCTTGATGGCGGCAAGGCGGTGGTCATCGGTGGTCAGCGTGACAACCGGGCACGCCCGCGCCTGCAATTCCTCCAGCGCGTGCGCCAGCATGGCGTGTCCGATGCCCTTGCCGCGGCAGGCGGGAGTGCCCCCACCATGTGAATATAGCCCGTGCCGTCCGCATGCCGCACGGCGGCGGAGGTGGCAATCCGCGCACCGCCCGCATCCGTGACAAAGAACAGGTCGCGCGCGGAATCGAGGTCGGGGTAATTCCGGATGGAGTCCTCAAACCAGTGCGCGTCGGTATTGGGCAGCAGTCCGGCGGCGCAGACAGTCAGCCAGTCGGATATCTCCGCCTGCGTCCCGCCGAACGGCACGAAGGCATACCCCGCCGGCAGAGGACGGGGCGTGACCGGCGCGGCGGGACGAAGCATCATGAGCTGCTGCATGCTTCCGCCTCCCCGACAGCCTCGGCTGTCGGCTCCTCCGGCTCCGGCTGAGCCGGGCAGTCGGGCGCCGGTTCTGCGGCGGGCGCCGCCTCCGCCGTGTTCTGTCCCTCCAGCAGCAACAGCTTTTCCGCCAGCAGGCGGGTCAGACCGCCCACCATGGCAGACGCGATGATGAGATCGCTGGCGTTCTCCACGGCAGTCTGGCTGGGCTGTTCGTGGTCGAGGATGGAGCCAGCCGCCGCACGCACCTGCTGGACGAAATACTCCGACACAATGCGATGCCGCGCGGTATACATCCGGTAGAACGCCTCCATCTCCTCCTCCGGCTGATCCGACGGCAGAAGATCGCGTATCATGGTGATGCTCAGGCTCTGCTTGAGCGTCAGGATGACGATCAGGTACGCCAGATGGATGCGGTAGTACCGCTTTCTGCGCGGTTCGGGCATGATCTTCATGCGCACATAGTTATTAATGGTAGAAGCCGTGATAAACTGTTCTTCCTTCAGCTCCGGCGGAAGGTAGTCCAGATACTGCCGCATCAGCACCGTGACCTGCTCCATATACAGTCCCAGGTGGGGAAGTCTGTCCCATTCCGGCAGTCTGTACTCCCGCAGGTATTTTTCCCATCGGCGCAGTTTGGCGGCGACCAGTTCCTTTGTCAAAAGCCATATGTCTGCCCCCCTCTCTATAAAGTAGTGTTCATTATATCACATCCTGCGCCTGATTGCAAAGAGGTCGCGGTGAAAAAAAAATCAGAATTATATATTCAAATCATCTTGACATTGAGCCTGATATGTGGTAATATAATACGCGATATTAGATGTCAGGAGAATCAAACATGGATTATGTGATTTTTACCGATACGTCCGCCAACCTGCCGGACAAAGTCGTCCGCGAATACGGACTGCGCCAGATCCCCTTCTTTTACTGCCCGCCGGGCATCGGAGGGGATTCCCTGCCCCGGCTCGGAGGAGTTTGATGGGAGCGCCTACTACAACGCCATCCGGAGAGGGGCGGTCGTGACAACCTCCCAGATCAATGTACACCAGTATGTCAACGCGATGGATCCGGTTCTGGAAGCCGGGCACGATATTCTGTTCGTGGGTATGTCCTCCGGTATCAGCGGCGCCTACCACAGTGCAACGCAGGCGGCGCACATCCTGTCCGAGCAGTACCCCGAGCGCAGGATACGCACGGTGGACACGCTGTCTGCATCGCTCGGCGAGGGACTGCTGGTCATCGAGGCGGCGAAAATGCGCGACGCAGGCGTAGGGCTGGACGAGGTCGCCGACCGCCTGAAAAGTCTCCGGATGCGGATGGGACAGATATTCACGGTGGACGATCTGTTCTGCCTCAAGCGCGGCGGACGCCTGTCCGGAGCGGCGGCGCTGTTGGGCACGGCGCTTGGCATCAAGCCGATCCTGTGCTCCAACGCGCAGGGGCAGATACTCTCCTGCGCCAAGGTGCGCGGACGTCGGGCGTCCATACAGGCACTGGCTGACCGGTACGACCAGCTGGTCGAGAAGCCGGAGCAGCAGTGCATCGGCATCGCACTGCGACTGCTATCCGGACGTGCAGACGCTGATCACGTTACTCAACCGCAATCACCCCCCGCGCGAGATCATGACCGTCATGTACGAGCCTGTAACCGGCGCGCACGTAGGACCCGGCGCGCTGGCGCTGTTCTTCTTCGGAAACCCTGCCAGCCGGGAGCTGGCAAAGTCGTAAATTTGACAGGCGGACGCCAATGACGGAGCATATGCCGCCATCATTGTGCCGTACTGCCGGAAGGGCTTCCCCGACACTCCCGCAGGCGGAAAAACGCGGGGCACCCGTAAAAGGAGGCGTTGCAGTATGACACGCACCAAGCTGTGTGACCGTATACTCCCGGATTATACCCGCGGAGAGGAAATATTCAACATGGTATCCCCATCGTGGGTGCCGCCTTCGGCGTTGTGGCACTGACGCTCTGCGTGGTGTTCTCGGCACTGAAAAGCGATGCGTGGGCTGTCGTCAGCAGTGCCATCTACGGCGTATCGCTGATCCTGCTGTACACCATGTCCAGCGTATATCACGGACTGCCTCTCTCGTCGCCGACTGCCAAAAAAGTCATGCAGATCATGGATCACTGCACCATCTACGCGCTGATCTGCGGCAGCTATACGCCCGTACTGCTCTGCTCCATCCGTCGGGGTTCGCCGGGCTGGGGCTGGGGGCTGTTCGGCGTGGTGTTCGGGCTGTGTACGCTCTGCACCGTGCTGACCGCCATTGATCTGAAGAAGTACTCCGCGCTCTCCATGTTCTGCTATGTCGGCGTCGGTTGGTCTGTGGTGTTCGCCATCCGTCCCGTGTTGGAATCGGTACCCCTGCCGGGTATTCTCTGGCTTGTCGGCGGCGGCATCGCCTACACACTGGGGGCTGTGCTGTACGTCCGCGCCGGCAAGCGCGGCAGTGCCCCTATATGCACTCCGTGTTCCATCTGTTTGTTCTGCTGGGCAGCCTTCTTCAGTTTTTCTGCATCTTCTTCTACGTGATTTGAGCGGGGGCAGCAAAACCGAGGCGGCGGATCCGCATTGGGTTGCGCCGCCTCTGCCTTACAGTGCGCGGTGCCGCCGTATATACGGTTGCCCGGTTGCTTCCCTTTTCAAGCCCTTGACAAACGTCGGATATATGCTATAATACGGTCGGAAATTGACCGTGTTTCACTGATGCAGATGATCGTGGGAACGGATAACGGCAAAGAGACGGGGGCACCGCGCGGGCGGACGCTCCCCCTCGTGTGCGCTCCGGCTCTGACTGCCTGCACGCCTCCGGGAGGTGATCGCGCGTCACGCCGGAGTTTTTCAGGGGGTACCGTATGCATATGAACCGTGACATGAACCGTCCCGCTCTGCGGGTGGATGCCAGTGCCTACCCGGCAGGAGCCGCGCTCCTGTCTGCGTCCGGCGTGCCGGATGTTGCCCTGCTCCCGATGGGGGGCGTGTCCCAGGCGGAAACACCGGACGGAACCGGCGAGCTGTCCGGTTCGGTTTCGTATTCCCTGTTGCCCGGCTTCTGTGATGTGCATGTGCACTTCCGGGAGCCGGGTTATTCGTACAAGGAGACCATCCGCACGGGGACGCAGGCGGCGGCACGCGGCGGTTACACCGCCGTCTGCACCATGCCGAATCTGGATCCCGTGCCGGACAGTCCGGCGCACCTGCGGGTTCAGACCGACATCATCCGCCGCGACGCCTGCATCGCCGTGTACCCCTTTTACGGTGCGCTGACGGTCGGCGAGCGCGGCACGGAGCCGGCTGACCTTGCCGGCATGGCACCGGAGGCGGTCGCGTTTTTCGGACGACGGCAGGGGCGTACAAAGCGCGGACATGATGCGGTCTGTCATGTGCGAGGCGGCGCGGCTGGGCAAGGTGGTCGCCGCGCACTGCGAGGACAACAGCCTCCTGCACGGCGGGTATATCCATGACGGCGGGTACGCCCGCGCCCACGGACATCGCGGGATATGCTCCGAAAGCGAGTACCGCCCCATTGCGCGCGATATTGAGCTGTGCCGCGAAACGGGCTGTGCCTACCATGTCTGCCACATCTCCACCCGCGAGCGTCGGGCTGATCCGGCGTGCCAAGGCAGAGGGCGTCAACATCACCTGCGAGACGGCACCGCACTATCTGGTGCTGGACGAGAATGCACTCCGCGAGGACGGGCGCTTCAAGATGAATCCCCCTGCGCTCCGCCGCCGACCGCGAGGCACTGCTGGAGGGACTGCTGGACGGCACGATCGACATGATCGCCACCGACCATGCGCCGCATACCGCCGCCGAAAAGAGCCGGGGGCTGGCAGGCAGTGCCTTCGGCGTGGTGGGACTGGAAACGGCATTTCCCGTGCTGTATACACACCTGGTGCGGACGGGCATCCTGTCCCTGGAGCTTCTGCTGGAACGGATGGTATGGGCGCCGCGGCGGCTTCGGTCTGCCGTGCGACCCGGAATCGGTCGGGCTGTCGCTCTGGGATCTGTCCGCCGCCCGCCCGACAGACCCGGCGGAATTTCTCAGCATGGGACGCGCCACGCCCTTCGCGGGCGATGTGCTGTACGGCATCAACCGCATGACCCTGTGGCACGGGCAGGTGGTATACTCTGCAACCGACGGAAAGGAGTCCGCACAATGAAGCAATCCCTGTTTACGGTTTTTTCAAACCGACTTCTGACGCCCGATGCGCGTCAACCTGTCTGCGAAATGGTGCTGGAGGGCGTCGACCCCGGCACCCGGCGCGGTCAACCGCCCCGGGCAGTTCGTAAACGTCCGGCTGGACGGGCTGTTCCTGCGCCGCCCGATCTCGGTCTGTGACATGGACGAGGCGGCAGGACGCCTGACGCTTGTATACAAAGTAGTGGGCGAAGGCACCGCGCAGATGCGCGATATGGTGCCGGGGCAAACGCTTGATCTGCTGACCGGACTGGGTAACGGCTACAACCTGTCGGTCAGCGGGAGCATCCGTTGCTGCTGGGCGGCGGCGTGGGTGTCCCGCCGCTGTACGGGCTGGCAAAGCGCCTGCTCGCCGCCGGGCGGCAGGTCACGGCGGTTCTGGGTTTCAATACAGCCGCCGAGGTATTCTATGCCGATGAGTTCCGCGCGCTGGGTGCCGAGGTCGTACTGGCGACGGCGGACGGATCGGCGGGGGTGCGCGGTTTTGTCACCGATGCGCTCCCTGCGTCCTACAGTTACGTGTACACCTGCGGTCCCGAGCCGATGCTCCGGGCGGTGTTCCGCAGCATTAAAACCGGCGGACAGTTCAGCTTTGAGGAACGCATGGGCTGTGGGTTCGGTGCCTGCATGGGATGCTCCTGCAAGACCGTGACAGGCTGGAAGCGCATCTGCCGGGAGGGTCCGGTGCTGGAAAAGGAGGAGATACTGTGGGAGAAGTAATACAGACAGCGGATACCCGCACGGTGCTGTGCGGCATTGAGCTGGACAATCCGGTAATCCCGGCAAGCGGAACCTTCGGGTTCGGGTACGAATTCGCCGCGCTGTACGACATCAACTGCCTCGGCACCTTCTCCTTCAAGGGGACAACACGCGAGGCACGCTTCGGCAACCCGACTCCGCGCATCGCGGACTGCACGGCAGGCATGATCAACGCCGTCGGACTTCAGAATCCGGGGGTGGATGACGTGATTGCGCAGGAACTGCCCCGCCTGCGGGCGTGCTTCCGCAAGCCCGTGATGGCGAACGTATCCGGCTTCTCGGTCGAGGAGTACGCCTATACCTGCGAGCGGCTGGGGCGTGAGCCGCAGGTGGGTTGGCTGGAGGTGAATGTCTCCTGCCCGAATGTGCATGGCGGCGGCATGAGCTTCGGCACGGATCCCGCCGCAGCGGCATCCGTGGTGCGTGCCGTGCGCGCCGTGACCGACAAGCCGCTCCTTGTCAAGCTCTCCCCCAATGTGACCGACATTGTAACGATCGCCAAAGCCTGCGAGGCGGCGGGCGCGGACGGCATCAGCCTCATCAATCCCCTTTTGGGTATGCGCATCGACAAGCGCACCCGCCGCCCCGTGCTTGCCAACCGGATGGGCGGATTCTCCGGACCAGCCATTTTCCCGGTGGCATTGCGCATGGTCTATCAGGTCGCGGGCGCGGTCGGCATCCCCGTTGTGGGTATGGGCGGCGTCTCCTCCGCCTCCGATGTCATCGAAATGATGATGGCGGGCGCCTGCGCCGTCGAGGTCGGTGCCGCCAACCTCGTGAACCCCTATGCCTGCCGCGATATCATCGCCGACCTCCCCCGCGTCATGGATATGTACGGCATCCGTGCCCTTCGCGACATCATCGGCGCGGCACTGTAACGGCGCCGTCTACCGTCCCCCCCCGCAGGGCGCCGGTGACATTTTCCCCAAAAACCAACCCGGATTTCAGAAAACGGAGGATAAAACAATGGAAAAAGACGTAATCGTAGCCTGTGACTTCGACAGTGCCGGAGCGGTATTCACGTTCCTTGACCGCTTTGCAGGACGCGGACGCAAACCCTTTGTCAAGATCGGCATGGAGCTGTTCTACGCAGAAGGTCCCGCCATCGTCCGCGAAATCAAACGCCGCGGACACCGCATCTTCCTTGACCTTAAACTGCACGATATCCCGAACACCGTCCGCAAAACCATGGCGGTGCTGTCCGGGCTGGACGTGGATATGTGCAATCTCCACGCCGCCGGAACAATTCCCATGATGGAAGCGGCACTGGAAGGTCTGACCCGCCCGGACGGCAGCCGCCCGTTGCTCATCGCCGTGACACAGCTCACATCCACCGACCAGGCACACATGGAGCATGACCTGTGGATCCGGGAGCCGATGGAGGACGTGGTGCTGCACTACGCCGACAACGCCCGCCGCGCGGGACTGGACGGCGTGGTCTGCTCGCCGCTGGAGGCAGGGCGCGTACATGAAACGTGCGGTGCCGGGTTTCTGACCGTCACGCCGGGCGTCCGGTTTGCGGACGGCGACCGCGGCGACCAGAAGCGCGTCACAACACCCGCCGAGGCGCGGGCGATCGGCTCGGATTTCATCGTCGTCGGACGCCCCATCACGGCAGCCGCCGATCCGGTCGCGGCATACGAGCGGTGCTGTGCGGAATTCCTCGGCTGATGGCGGACAGAATCGCCGCACGCCATACCGTCCTGTTTGATCTGGACGGCACACTGACAGACCCCGTATCGGTATCACCGGATCGGTGGCGTATGCGCTGGCAAAATTCGGGATCTCGGTGGACGACCCGCATCGGACACTGACTCCCTTCATCGGTCCGCCGCCCTGGAGAGCTTTGAAAAATACTACGGTTTTTCACGGGACGAGGCGCGCCGCGCATTGGCTTACTACCGGGAATACTTTGCCCCGACAGGCATTTTTGAAAACACCGTGTACCCCGGCATCCCGGAAGCGTTGCAGGAACTGCGCGCCGCCGGTCGGCGCCTGTGCGTGGCAACCTCCAAGCCGGAGGTGTACGCGCGGCGCATTCTGGAGCATTTCTCACTGGACTCCTGCTTTGATGCCGTCTGCGGCGCGACGCTGGACGAAACGCGGGTGCGCAAGACGGACGTCATCGCCTACGCGCTGGAAACGCTGGGCGCGGAGCCGGACGCCGCCGTCATGGTGGGCGACCGCCTGCACGATATAGAGGGCGCACACGCCTGCGGACTGCCTGCGCTGGGCGTTACCTACGGCTACGGCTCCCGCAACGAGCTGACGGCGGCGGGTGCCGATGCACTTGCCGACACGCCGGCGGACGCCGTGCGCGTTCTGCTGGGCAGGTCATCCTGACGCCGCCGGGCGCATCCGCCCCCACAAATGACATCGCCGGAAGCCGGTCTTACAGAAAAGCACAACAATACTGCATTATAAAAGAAGCGAGGAGAAAGAACCATGACTGAACTGCAGAAACAAATCGCCACTGACCTCCTGTCCATCCGCGCCGTATACTTCCGCCCGGAGCAGCCCTTCACATGGGCAAGCGGCATCAAAAGCCCGGTATACTGCGACAACCGTCTCACCCCTTGACCGCCCCGGCTGTGCGCACGCACGTTGAGGAGGGGCTGGCACAGCTCATCCGCGAGAACTACCCCGACGCGCAGGTACTCATGGGAACTGCCACCGCCGGCATCGCGCACGCCGCCATCACCGCCCACCTGCTTGGTATGCCCATGGGCTACGTTCGCTCCGGCAACAAGGATCACGGTATGCAGAACCGCATCGAGGGCAAGCTGGATAAGGGCGCAAAGGTCGTTGTCGTGGAGGATCTGATCTCCACGGGCGGCAGCGTGCTGGAAGCGGTGGATGCCCTGCGCGAGGCAGGCGCCGAGGTGCTGGGCATTGTGTCCATCTTCACCTACGGGATGAAGAAGGGCGCCGAGCGGCTGGCGGCGGCGAACGTACACAACGTGTCGCTGACCAACTTTGACTGCATCGCCGAGGTGGCTGCCGAAACCGGCTACATCCGCCCGGCGGACGTCGCGCGCCTCCTGGCGTTCCGCCGGAATCCGTCCGACGAGTCGTGGATCCACGCCCACGAGGCGTGACCGGACGCGCAAGCCGGAAGGGGGTACTGTCCGATGAACGGAAAACCGAGAAGCCTGTTGGCAATCGAGGATCTGTCGGTCGAGGAGATTGACGGACTGCTGCATACGGCGCTGGATATCATCGACCGCCCCGCAGCCTATGCGGATGTCTGCCGGGGGAAAAAGCTGGCGACGCTGTTCTTTGAGCCGTCTACCCGCACGCGGCTGAGCTTTGAGGCAGCCATGTACGAGCTGGGAGGCAACGTGCTGTCGGTGGCAAGCGCCGCGTCCTCCTCCGCCTCAAAGGGCGAGAGCGTGGCGGATACGGCACGGGTCGTGTCCTGCTATGCGGACATCATCGCCATGCGGCACCCAAAGGAGGGTGCCCCGCTGGTGGCGGCGGCGCACGCGTCGGTGCCTGTCATCAATGCCGGGGACGGCGGACACAATCATCCGACGCAGACGCTGGCGGATCTGCTGACCATCTACCGCCGCAAGGGCAGCTTCGCGGGACTGACCGTCGGATTCTGCGGCGACCTGAAATTCGGACGGACGGTGCATTCGCTCCTGCACGCGCTGTGCCGCTACGCCGGGCTGAAGGTCGTGCTGATCTCGCCGGAGGAGCTGAAGCTGCCGAGCTACGTCAAGGATGAGGCACTCCGCGCGGCGGGTGTCCCCCTACGTGCAGACGACCGACCTGTCGGCTGTCATGCCGGAGCTGGACATCCTGTACATGACGCGCGTTCAACAGGAGCGGTTCTTCAACGAGGAGGACTACCTGCGGCTCCGGGATCGCTACATCCTGACGCCGGAAAAGCTGAAGACCGCCAAGCCGGATATGTGCATCCTGCATCCGCTGCCGCGCGTCAACGAGATCTCCGTGGCGGTGGACGAGGATCCGCGCGCCTGCTACTTTGAGCAGGTGGAAAACGGAAAGTATATGCGCATGGCGCTGATTCTGATGCTGTTGGGGGTGAGGGTATGACTGTTGATTCCATACGGAACGGAATCGTGATAGACCACATCACGGCGGGACGCGGCATGGAGCTGTACCGCCTGCTGGGGCTGGGGGAGCTGGACTGCCCGGTCGCACTGCTCAAAAACGTAACCAGCACCAAAATGGGACGCAAGGATCTCATCAAGATAGATGCGGACATTCCGCTGAACACCGACATTCTGGGCTATGTAGATCCCGGCGTGACCGTCATCACCATCCGCGACGGAGCGGTGGCGGACAAACGGCAGATCGCACTGCCGGAACGCATCACCAATGTTATCCGCTGCCGGAACCCCCGCTGCATTACCTCTACCGAGCAGGAGCTGCCGCATATCTTCCGCCTGACCAACGCCGACCGCCTCGAGTACCGTTGCCTGTACTGCGAGGTGCGGGCGGACAAGACAGCGGCAGGCACCTGAGAGACTTTCCGGGCTGTTCCCACTGTCGCAGGGGTTGTTCAAAAACTCGCAATGAGTTTTTGAACAACCCTTTTTTTGCTTTTCCGACCGAGCCCGGACCGCCGGAATACAGCCCTCCCGGGCGAAAAAGATGACTTTACACAGACTTTACAGAATCAAAACCCCGCTTTGATAGCGCTATTTTGCGAAACGCGCTATACTTGTACCGTAATCCGGAAAGATGAAAAAGAAAGCAAAAGGAGTTTGCGAAAATATGAAAAACGGTATCAAGAAAATTGTTTCGGCAGCGCTGGCAGGTCTGATGTGCCTGGGCGGCGCGGCGCTTGCTTCCTGCGGGAACAGCAATGAGAAGAACATTACGGTCGTTGTGCGTGAGCAGGGGAGCGGCACCCGGGAGGCGTTCGACAAGGTCGTCACCGACGGAACGCATTTCCTGGAGGAAAAGGACAGCGCAGGCAGAAGGTGTACAACACCGCCTCACTGCCGTCCAGCAGACCCAAGACCGGCACGGTGCTGTCTGCCGTTGCGGCTGATAAGAACGCCATCGGGTACATCTCGCTGGGATCGGTCAACGACACCATCCGTGTGCTGAAGGTGAACGGCGTGGCGCCCCTCCGAGGACACTGTCCTCTCCGGCGCGTACAAGATCCAGCGTCCCTTTGTGGTCATGACTCACAAGGGGCAGACGCTGACCCCCGTTACGGCGGATTTCGCATGAGCTACCTCAAGAGCGCCGCCGCCAAGAACGCCGCCGATGCGGCAGGATGCATCACCTGTCCGACCCGCCAAGCGTGCCAATGCGGGCGCGGAGGCAATCCCGGTTGTGAGCTTTGAGAAGCAGGCGAGCCTGCCTGAGGGCGGCAAGATCGTCGTGCGCGGCTCAACCTCCATGGAGAAATTCATCAATGCCGCCGCCAGGCGCCACGCCGCCGTGTACGGTGTCAAGCCGGAGGATGTTCGACATCCAGCTGGAAGGCTCCTCGAGGGGTGGGACGCAAGGCGGCAGAGAATGATACGGTCGGCAATGTGATCGGGCTGTCCTCTGCGGCGGTCAAGCAGGACAACATCGACAGCTTCAATGCGTGTCTGCCGATGGCGGTGGCTGTCATCGTCAACAAGGAGAATACGGCAGTTTCCGACCTGACGCTGGAGCAGCTGTACGCCATTTTCTCCGGCAAGACCACCAAGTTCAGCGAGCTGTCCAAGTAAGGGATTCTCTATGACTGCAACGAGACTGAAGGAAAGGATCGGGAAAGCAGTCTTTGCGGCGGCGGCGGTCATTTGCGTGATCGCCGTAGTCGCAATTTTCGCGTTTCTCGATCTGACAAGAGCATCCCCGCCTTCGGCAAACTGGGCGTGTTCCGGTTCATGTTCGGCGACAACTGGTCGCCTGACCGCCTCGACACCTACGATTCGCCGCTCTCCGGAACCTACGGAATCCTGACCATGATCGTAGGCACGCTGACCGCTACGGTAGGCGCCCTGCTGGTCGGCGGCGTGCTGGGATATTTCACAGCCATCTTCCGGCATTCTACTGTCCCCCTGCCCCGCGCCGGGTGCTGTCCGCCGTCATCAATCTGCTGGCAGGCATCCCGTCGGTGGTATACGGCTTCTTCGGCATCGTGTTTCTTCTCCCTCTGCTGGCGCGCATCGCCCCCAACAACGGCAGCGGACTGCTGGCAACCTCCCTGATTCTGGGCATCATGATCCTGCCGACCGTCGTGTCACTGTCACGCACCAGCCTGGAGGCAGTCCGCGCTCCTTACTACGAGGGATCGGTTGCCATGGGCGCCACGCACAGCGAGACAGTGTTCCGCATCATGTCCCCGGCGGCACGCTCCGGCATCACGGCATCGCCGGATTCTCATGGCAGTGGTAATGGCAGGCAACGCGCCCGCTTACCCGAGCGGTCTGTTCTCCTCCTTCCGCGTGCTGCCGGCGAACATCGTCATGGAGCTGGGCTATGCGGGTGAAGTGCAGGAAGTTGCCCGGTGGCAACCGGTGTGATTCTGCTGCTGTTCGTGCTGGCGGTGAACCTCCTTTCGGCGCCATTTCCCCGCGCGGTCAGGCGGATTTCGTCCCGTCAGCCGCGCGGGAAGCGTCCGGCACGGGAAAGCCGTCTGCGCGGCTCTGCCGCGCGCCTTACGCGCCGCATCCGCGACTGGTTCGGTGCGCTGGGCAGCCGCATCCGCATCTGCCGCATCGGGCAGGGCGTGGCGGTCTTTGCCGGCGTGGCGGTCGCGGCGGTGCTGGTGCTGATCATCGGCTTCATTCTGGTCAAGGGACTGCCGTACCTTGTGCGCAATCCGTCGCTGATCTGGGGACGGTTTGAGTTCGGCGGCGAGAAAGTCACCATCCTGCCTGCCATCATCACGACGCTGTACGCGGTCGGTCTGAGCCTGCTCATCGCCGTACCGGTCGGCATCATGACAGCGGTATTTCTGAACGAGTATGCACGCCGGGACAATCCGCTCATCCGGCTCATCCGTTCCGCCATTGATATTCTGAGCGGCGTGCCGTCCATCGTGTACGGACTGTTCGGCATGATTACCTTTGTCAAGCTGTTCGGCGGCTCCAGCAGCATTCTGGCAGGCTCCCTCGACCGTGAGCATGATGCTGCTGCCCTACCATCGTGCGCTCGACGGAGAAAGTCTGAAATCCGTCCCGGATTCCAGGCGGAGGGCAGTCTCGCGCTGGGCGCCGGCAAACTGCGCACCATTTTCAAGATCGTTCTGCCCAGCGCACTGCCGGGCATCCTGTCTGCCGTGATCCTGTCCATGGGACGTGTCATCAGCGAGTCGGCGCCCTTCCTGTACACCATGGGCTCTGTCATCTCCGCGGTGCCGCACGGCGTATCGGACAGCGGCGCGTCCCTGGCGGTAGCGCTGTATCAGCTCTCCGGCGAGGGCTGGTACATGAACGAGGCATACGCGACGGCGGTCGTGCTGATCCTCCTCGTGCTGACGCTGAATCTTCTGGCGGAGCTTGCCGCCTCCCGACTGTCCCGCAAGCTGAAAGGAGCAAGTAAGTAATGGCAAATACGGATATTCTGAGCAACCTCGAACATTTCGGGCAAAACATATCGGTGCGCGGCGCCGATCTCTCGGTACGGCGATTTCCACGCCATCCGGGACATCAGCGTGGACATCCCGGCACGGCAGGTGACGGCGTTCATCGGTCCTTCGGGGTGCGGCAAATCGACCTTTCTCAAAGTGCTTCAACCGGATGAACGACTTGGTAGACGGTTGCCGCGTATCGGGTGACTTCCGCATCGGGGACGTGGACATCTACGGCAAGATCGACATCAACGACCTGCGCCGCAACGTGGGCATGGTCTTTCAGAAGCCCAACCCGTTCCCCATGAGCGTCTACGACAACATCGCTTACGGTCCCCGCACCTTCGGCATCCGCAAGCGCGCGTTGCTGGACGGCATCGTGGAGGAATCCCCTGCGCGCCGCCGCCATGTGGGACGAGCTGAAGGATCGGCTGGACAAATCCGCCCTTGGACTGTCCGGCGGTCAGCAGCAGCGGCTCTGCATCGCGCGTGCCCTTGCCGTCAAGCCCGGCATCCTGCTCATGGATGAGCCGACCAGCGCCCTTGACCCCATCTCCACCGGCAAGATCGAGGAGCTTTGCACCGAGCTGTGCAAATCCACCACCATCGTCATCGTCACCCACAATATGCAGCAGGCAACCCGTATCTCCCATAAAACCGGTTTCTTCCTCCTCGGCGAGCTGGTCGAGTTCGGCGACACCGACGACATCTTCACCGATCCCCACGACGAACGCACCGAGCGCTACATCACCGGTCGCTTCGGTTAAGCGCAGGAACGTTGGGGATGTACCGGAGAAGCGTCGGGGGCTTCTTGAAAGAAGCCCCCGAACCCCCAAGAACTTTCCCGAAACATGCTTTGGGCAAACCCTGCGTTCGTGCGCGGTCAGCCGGGGTGCGCTCCGGGGGATCCGGCGGCGTAAAAAAGCAGGTCGTCGCCTCCCAAGAACGTTCCAATGCCCCTTGTAAAACAAAACAACCTATGCTATAATGAAGGAGGACACACATATCATGTCCGCAAGAGTACAGTTTGAAGCAGAACTCAATGAAATGAAGGACGAACTGGTCGCCATGTGCCGCCTGACTGCCGATATGATTGCCAACGCCACCACCGCGCTGGTCAACTTCGACCGCGAACTGGGACGCAGTATCGGAGAGTCGGACAAAAAGGTGGACGAGTATGAGATGGATATTGAGAAGCGCTGTATGCGCATCCTCATCCGCCGCCAGCCGGTCGCGCGCGACTTCCGCGTGGTCTCCACGGCGCTGAAAATGATTACGGACATCGAGCGCTTCGGCGATCAGGCAAGCGATATCGGCGATCTGGTCTATACCATGCCCGGGGACACCTATATCAAGCTGACCCACCTGTCTGCCATGGGCGAGCTGGCGGTCAGGATGGTGCGGGAAAGCGTCAATTCCTTCATCCGCAACGACGAACAGCTGGCGGATGAGGTCATCGCGCTAGATGACGCCATGGACGATATGTTCATCGCGGTCAAGGACGACATCATTGAGCTGATCCGGCAGGACGGGGAAAAAGAACGGGGATCAGGCGATCACCCCGATGATGGTCGCCAAGTATGCGGAACGTATCGGGGATCACGCCGTCAATGTGGCGGAGTGGACAAAAATACAACGAAACGGGGGTACACCAAAAATTCTGATGAAAAAACCGCTGATTTACGTTGTCGAGGATGACGAAGGCATTCGCGAGGTGTACGAGGGCGCCCTGGAGGAGGACTATGACCTCCGCCTGTTCCCGGACGGAGCGGGCTTTTTCGCGGTGTTCGACACGGCACGCCCTGACCTTGTCATTCTGGACATTATGCTGCCGGACATGGACGGTTATACCATCCTGCGCCGCATCCGCGAGGCGGATGAGCGGGTGCCCGTCATCATCGTCAGCGCCAAATCGGACGAGATCAGCTTTGTCAAGGGGCTGAACAAGGGGGCGGATGACTATATGTCCAAGCCCTTCTCAATTCTGGAGCTGATGGCACGGGTGCGGGCGCGCCTGCGTGTCGCCAACCTGAACATTTCTGCCTCCGGCGGCTTCCGCATCGACCGCAACACCTACAAGGTATTCTACGACGGCACAGACCTCGGGCTGACGCTCAAGGAGTACCGCCTGCTTGATCAGCTGATCAGCAGGGCGGGCGTAACCGTCGCGCGCGAGGATCTGTTCCGCGAGGTGTGGGGGACGACTATATGGGCGAGACACGGACGCTGGATATGCATATCGCCACACTGCGGGAAAAGATCAAGGCGGCGGGCGGCGGGGATCCCATCGTCACCGTGCGCGGCATCGGGTACCGGTTCGAGGGATAAGGAGTACGGCATGAAAAAGAAAATATTCTGGCGCATATTCGCGCTGTCGGCGCTGTCGGTCCTGCTGGTTTTCCTGTTCGCCCTGTATGCGGTCAACCGCAACAGCCAGCACGTGGTGGAGGAACGCCTGATCGCGGAATCAGAGCTGTTGTCCTGCGTACTGAAGCAGCCGGATGACATCGACCGCCTGCGGGATTATACCGACCGGGACCAGTTCCGCATCACGGTCATTGACCGGGCGGGCAATGTGCTGTACGAGAACGGCGCCGACACGTCCGCGACCGAGAATCACGCCGACCGCGCGGAGGTGGTCGCGGCGCTGGCGGGCAAACCGCACACGGTACAGCGCTACTCCGCAACGCTGGGGCACACCATGACGTACTACGCCCGGCGACCACGCTGGACAGCGGGGAGACTATTGTCATCCGGCTGGCAGTACGGAGCAGTGAGATCGGCTCCTTCCTGCTGGCGACTCTGCCATTCCTGTTGCTGGCGCTGGTACTGGCGCTGGTGCTGTCCTCGCTGTTGGCTGGGCGCCTTTCGGCGCACGTGTCCGACCGGATAGGCAACGTGGCGCGCAGTCTCCGCTCGCTCAACGATGGGAAGTATGAGCCGCCAGAACCGACAGCAGTGAGCCGGAATTCTATGCGGTCTATCAGGAGATCAACGAGCTGAACGGCAAAACCTGCGCACTGCTGCAGAAGCAGCAGCGCGACCGGGAACGCCTGTACGCCGTGCTGGACAACATGGCGCAGGGCATGATCGCCATTGATGCGGAGGAGAAGATCGTGTTCGCCAACAACAGTGCCCTGCGCTTTCTCGGCGGGACGCTGCAGGACATCGGGCGCCCGCTCAACTACCTGCTGGAGGATCCGGAGCTGTGCCGCCGGATACGCGAGAGCGGCAGTACGGACGCGATGTTCGACTATCCGTTTGAAGCCTACGACTTCACGGTGGCTGTGCGCCACCTACGGGACGAGGCGCCCTCCGCGGGGTAGCCGCCATCGTCATCGACCGATTCCACCAACGAAAAAAGATTGCACGGGAGAAGAGCGATTTCTTCGCCAATGCATCCCACGAGCTGAAAACGCCGATCACGGTCATGCAGGGGCTGTCCGAGCTGTTGCTGGCGCGTCCGGGGCTGGACGACACCTCCCGCCGGGACGCAGACCGCATCCATCGGGAGTGCCTGCGCATGGCGGATCTGATTGCGGATATGCTCCGTCTGAGCGAGCTGGAGCAGAGCGCCGACAGCGGGGACAACCGCACGACCTTTGATCTGCACGCCGTGGTGGATGAATCACTGGCGGAGCTGAATGCCCGCATGGAGGCGCTGAATCTGACGGCGCGCGTCACGGGCAACGGCAAGGTATCCGCCGATCCCAAGAAAATATATGAGCTGGTCAACAATCTGCTTTCCAATGCGGTCAACTACAATAAGCCGGGCGGGCGCATCGACGTCACCGTCAGCGAGACAGCCGGGCACACCGTGCTGACTGTCCGTGACACGGGCATCGGCATTGCGCGGGAGCATCTGCCGCGCCTGTGTGAGCGCTTCTACCGGGTGGACAAATCCCGCTCCAAGAGCACCGGCGGCACCGGATTGGGGCTTGCAATCGTCAAGCACATCTGCGCTCTTTACGGTGCCGAGCTGAAAATCGACAGCGAGCCGGATGTCGGCACGACTGTGACGGTTCGGTTCTGAGGTGCAGGCGCAAACGAGCGACACGCGTTCCTGCGTCAGCATCAACAAAAAGCGTTACGAAAAAAGCGCGGGCGGTATAAACCGCCCACGCTTTTTTGTATAGAGAACTCCGACGAAGGAGGGTTCTCTCAAAAAAAGCCGACCTGTCGGACAGATTTCTCTGCCGCGCAGATCGGCTCTATGAATTTTCAGCGATATTTTTTCCCCTTGACGGGGCGGTTTTTTCTGATACAATCCACTTAAAAAAGATAAAATTTCAAAGGAATATAAAACTTTTCTTTCTTTTCTTTAGAACTAGCATTAGGTATAAGATTTAAACCTAAAAAAATTCATTCCCAATCCTGCGGTGGTACACCGGTAACTTTTTTTAAACACGCGGGAGAAATATAGGCTGTCCTGAAAGCCTGAAAGCCATGAGATTTCTTGAATGGACATGCGACCGATGTTTAAGGCGCAGAAGACGTTTGGCATGAGAAATTCGGATTTGTGTGAGGTATTTTAAGGGGGATATCCCCATTTCTTTCTTGAACAGCTTACGGAAATAATCGGGGTTCATATGAATGTGAGTCATTATTTGACTCAAGTCGTAAAAAAGGGTCTGAGAAGTTTGTAACGATTTGGTTGATGGCTGTTTCTACACAAGGATGATGGGGAGCCTGATCAGAAAATGCTATGAGATAGTGCAACAGCACGTCGTGCAAACTGTCCACGATCTCGGCGTAATTCTTGCGCTTCATCTGGTATTCGTTGTAGAGCCTGGTGATCACCGACAGGAAATCCCCTGAGTCGGTGTCTCGAATCTTGATCCACGTGTGGTAAGGGAAGGAGGCGTCCTCAAATTCGTAGTGAATATTCTTGAAGCCGTCGTCGGCGTGGTCGGAATGAATGCTGCCGGGCGGAAGGAAAAAATATCGCCCGTTTCAAAACTGACAATATTTCCGTCGATCTCCACCGTGCCTATGCCCTGGGTATAGCACACCACCTCCCAATAGGGGTGAGAATGCAAATGATAGATTTGAATCGGTGTGTGAATACGTCCCGCGAACTTGACCTTGGACACAGCGTCACCTCCCTTTTGCTTGGATGAATGCACATAAACAGGTCATTTTAATTGTAGCACATCCATTTAAAAAAGCAAGAACAAGCGGGAAGATTATCCGTTTTGTCCATGTGATTGACAGATTTTGTCCTTTCCTTGACGGAGGATTCGCCGTATAATGTTTATAGTAAAACATCAAAACCCGTGAAAAAACGTTTGATATTCGTCACAATCGACAAACGACGGGTGGGATGTGTGTAGTTCCGTAAAAAACGCATATCCCAAACCGTCCCGCACTTGCGGCGTACTCGGAGCTTTACGGAAATAAAAAGCAAGGAGAAAAGGAATGAAACCATTATTCAACAGGTACTTGCTGCTTTGTCTGACAGCCCTTTGATCGTGACCGCTTTTGTTGGTTGCCGTCGACGCCGGGCGGAACGGATGGTACGGAGGGATCTGATGACGTCACATCCGACGTGGTAGAAAAACCCACCGCTCCTGTGACCGATCCCGACGTAGAGTCTGAGGAATCCGATACTGCCACTGAAACGAGCGGGGAGACCGACGAAGAAACCGACAACGGCGATGAGACCCCCCGGAGAGATCATTTGGGAGCCTGATGTGCTGGCGTGGTACGACGTGGATCACGGTTCTTCTGTCAACAGCCGACCCGATCACGGTTGGGATCCTCTGTATCAGCAGTCCCCCGGTCTGGTGACGAAGGGCGGCATTTTCCGTTCGGCTACTCCTCTTCGGGCACCTACGATCGATCGACCCCGTGGTGGCAAGCAGCACCTGTATTGGCTGGGAGCTGCCGGCTTTGATGCCGTGGTGGTGGATATCACCAATTACAACGCGCGGGAGACAGGCGAGGATTTCCAACGTTACATGAGAGGTCTTATCAACAATACCAAGGTTCTCTTGCAGGCCGCCAAGGATATGACCGCCGAGGGTATCCCAATGTCCCGCAGGTGGTGATCGCCCCCAGACTCTTCGGAACCGATTTCGAGGCACTGAAGGAGATCCTGGAAAAGATCTACCAGCTTCGAGCGAGTATCCCGGGCAGGTCTACCGCATGGCGGAGGAGAGCAAGCCCCGGTTTTGGTGTTCTGTGATTCCGTATTCGACGATTGGGGTAACCGTCCTCCCGAGGACGTGGATGACCGCATGGATATCCGCTTCTGCAACGGATACCTGGACAGATACGGCGTTTTCGATAAGGAAACAGGCGGCTGGTGCCATTTCCGACAAGCGCAATATGTTCCTGTTCGTGGAGAACAAGAAGGGGGAGACCGAGGGCAGCTATGCGCCCATCTATACTGTCGGCAAGGACGGTAAGCCCGAAGTTATGTGTTCCTCTGTCTCGGTTCACGGCGGTTGGAACCCGACGGATCGAACTGGGATGCCATGAACAACTGATCGGCGGCAAGACCCCCTTCGAGCGTACTGGAGCCCGTGTACGCCATCCGTCCCGATGTGGTGATCGTGAACCGCTTCAATTATCCCGTCGCGTGGATGGAGCAGCCCCAGGAGGGTCTGGGTCTGTATCACAGCGGTCACTTTGAGCCCTGTGAGGAGCTGGGCTTTGAGGTGTACAACCACGTGCAGCAGCAGGTCTATGCCCTCAAGAGCCTGAAAGGCAACGCGCCCGCTAAGCCCGAGGTGGTCTCCGACGCGAGCAACCGCCTGCTGCTCGCGCTGGACGGTAACCCAATGGAGTACCGCATTTCCGAAAGCGAGAGCTTTGAAGGGTACTGCCGAGTGGCTCTACTACCATATTTCCGAGGGCGTGGATTACTCTTTATCCCCCTCTCTGGATCGATCTGGGTGCAGACCCGCAACAGCTTTGGTGAGAGCGAGGCAGTTTTGGTGGACGTAAACGGTGAGTTTACTGGAGATGCGGGAAGCTATACCGTGGAGTTCAATCAGGTATCCTTCTCTCCTGCTCCCGCATGGCAGGAAAATCCCTTCTCCCATACCGCTCTGCCCGCAGAGGTCACCAATGGCACAGCTGCCTACATCATGATGCCCAAGGGCAGTAGCGTGGGCTTCACGGTCCGCATCGGTACCGCCGGTACCTACCGGCTCATCCTCCGCTGTGTGACCGATAATCAGGGTCCTACCATCCGCTTCGCCGTGGATGGCGTTGACACCCGCAATAAGGTGTGCATGGCCAACAGTGGAAATGGCTGGACCTATGCCGAATTCGATCTGGGTCTTGTGACCATGGCGGCAGGGAAGCATGAGATCACCATCACGGCGCTGGATCAGAGCAATCAGGCCTTTCGTGCTGGACAATCTGTATATCCGACTCGCCGAGGAGGGGGAGACCGATCCTGAGCCTGAGCCCGAAGAGACCGAGCCTGAGGAGACCGAGCCTCCCATCGACGCGGGATTATATCTTCGAACTGGATGAGCTGACCTTTGCTCCCGCCCGCATGGTCGAAATCCCTTATTCTCACGTGTTACTGCCTGCGGAGGTGTCCGATGCCGTGCAGCTCATATGACTCGAACTGAATCAGAAACGGGCGTTGTCATCGACGTGGATAAGGCCGGTAGCTATATGCTTACCCTGAACGTCGTGACCAATACGAACGCCCTGTCTTGAAGGTCTTTGTGGATGGTCATCCCTTAGGTGCTAAGGTTGTTATGTACAATACGGTAGGGTCGTGGACATATGAAAGCATCGATCTGGGTGTGGTGACTATAGATGCAGGTGATCACGTACTGTCCTTCCGTTCTGTGGACGTTCCAACGCGTCCTTCATTCTGGATAATGTGTACCTGAATGAGGTCGATCCCGCGGAAACCGACGAGCCTACCACGGATGAGCCTACCACCGACGAGCCAACCCGACGAACCCACCCCCGAGCCCCCTCAGGAGCTCATCTTCGAATTCGACACCTTGACCTATAACCCCATGCCCCATTGGCATGAGATTCCCCTACACTCACGGCGCGCTCCCGACGGCGTAACCGACAAGAGAACGGCTAACATGAGCCTGAACCTCGGCGAGGAGGTTTCCGTGACCCTGACCGTGGAGAAGGCGGGCACCTATGCCCTTGTGCTCCATGCCGTGACCAACACGAACGGCCCCGTCCTGCAGTTTGCCGTGAACGGACAGGACGTGGGCGGTAAGGTAAAAATGGTAACTATGGAGGCCAGTGGGGCTATGCCACCTTCAACTTGGGATACGTCACCCGAACGCCGGGGAGAACACCCTCTCCTTCCGTTCGGTGGACGTGGCCAGCGATGCCTCCTTCATGCTGGATAATCTGGTGTTGACTCCCGTGGATATGGATGCCGAGACAGAGTTTTCCTATGAGTTCGACGAGATGACCTTCGTCACCTATCCCTCCTGGATGGATAAGCCCTTCGTCAACGGTGCTTTACCCGCGGACGTAACCGACGGTAAGGCTATCTTCGCTACCATCCGCAAGGATGCCGAGACAGTCATGACCTTCTCGGTGCCCGCGGACGGTACCTATTCCATCATCTTCAAGGAGTCACCGATAACAACGGTCCCACTCTTCAGTTCTTTGTCGACGGCAATGCTATCGGCAGCAAGGTGAACATGGCCAACGGCGGAAGCGGTTGGACATTCACAAGCTTTGATCTGGGCAAATTGACCCGACTGCAGGTGTACACACCCTGAGCATTTGCGGTGTGGATGTGGATTCCGAGTCGCCATGTGTGATGGATCGGTTGGTGCTGGTGCCTACGAACCCTTGATCCCTTGTAGCTTCTGCCATGCGCTTCGATTCATGATCCGGACCTCATGGTGATCCGTGCATAATGATAGATCGTAAAAAGGAGACGTATCCTATGGAATATCGCTTGGGTATTTACGAAAAAGCCATGCCGAACGAGTACACGTGGAGAGAACGGCTGGAGGCGGTCAAGAAAGGCGGCTTCGCTTTTCTGGAGATCAGTGTGGACGAGAGCGACGCGCGCCTTGCCCGCCTGGAGTGGAGCGATGGGGGAGATCCGTGAACTATACGATCTCTCCCGCTCTGTGGGGCTTCCCATTGAGACAATGTGCCTCAGCGGACACCGCAAGTATCCCATGGGAAGCGGTGTTCCCAAGATCCGTGCGAGAAGCATGGACATTATGAAGAAGGCCATCCGTTTGGCGGACGGGCTGGGGTGCGGATCATCCAGCTGGCGGGCTACGACGTATATTATCATGAAAGCTCCACCGCCGAAACGCGGGAGCGCTTCATCGAGGGTCTGAGGATCAGCGCCGAGTGGGCCTCCGCTTACGGGATCATGCTGGCGCTGGAGACCATGGAGAATGATTTCTGCAATACGGTCTCCAAGCTGCCATGGACTTCGTCCGCGCCGTGGATTCCCCCCTACCTGCAGATCTACCCCGACGTGGGGAACGTTTCCAACGCCACCCCCGACCCCTGCGGCGATCTTCTGACGGGCCACGGACATATCGTGGCGGCCCATCTGAAGGAGACCGTGCCCGGAGTCTTCCGGGATCTGTTCTACGGCGAGGGGCAGGTTAATTTCCCCGCCGTTACCTCCGCCCTGTGGGATATGGGGGTATGCCGTTTCAACGCCGAATTCGGCATAACGGCACGGACCGTGTGGACGAGCGGCTTTCGACGGCTTCAATTTACCTGCGAGAAATTTTGGATTAAAAAGAAATGAGATGGGCATGAGCGCATACTTTATGGGTTTGGATAACGGCGGAACCGCTGTGAAATGTGTGATCTTTGACGATCGCGGCTGCGAGATCGCTGAGGCTTCTGTCAAAACTCCTGTGCTATCCCCCCCGTGTCCACTTTGAGGAACGGGATATGGGGAGCTGTGGGAGGCAAATGTCACAGTGATCTCCGCGTGTATTCAAAAGAGCGGCGTTGATCCCTCGGATATTCTGGGGATCGGCTGTACGGGACACGGAAAGGGCTCTATCTTGTGGACAGCGCGGGTGCCCCCGCGTATTACGGCATCCCTCCACCGATGCCCGAGCAGAATCCGTCATTGAGGCGTGGGAAGCATCGGGGGTTCCGATGGGCTGATGGAAATGACCCTCCACCGTCCCGTTGCCTGCCAGCCCCCTCCCCTTGCTGGCATGGCTCAAGGAGAATGAGCCGAGGATACCTATACCCGTATTCGCTATATTTTTCGAGGCAAGGATTACATCCGCTTCTGCTTAACGGGGAGGCTTACGCGGAAATCACCGATTATTCGGGGAGCGGTCCGATGGATCTGGTGAGACAGGACTTCAACCCCCGCATCTGCGAGGCGGTGGGAATGCCCGAGCTTTATTGTAAGTTTCCGCCTCTGCGCAATTCCTACGATATATGCGGTAGGGTGACTCCCGAGGTGGCCGAGATGACAGCCTGCGGGCGGGTACTCCCGTCAGCGGCGGTATGTTCGATATTGACGCCTGCGCGCTGGCCTCGGGGGCGATCTCGAGCGGTGATCTCTGCTCCATTACGGGCACCTGGAGCATCAACGAGTACGTTTCGGATCGCCCCGTGGTACACGCCACCACCAAGAATTCTCTCTTCTGCGTGCCCGGATACTATCTGGTGGAGGAGAGCAGCGCCACCTCGGCGGGAAATCTGGAGTGGTTTATTCATCTCTTCGGACTGCGGGAGACCTGTAAGGAGGATCGGTGTACGAGCGTATCAATACTTTAGTCAATGGTATCTCCCCCACCGAGAACACCCCCGTATACGTGCCGTTCCTGTACGGAACCAATGAGTCGGGAAGATCGCTGGCTGCCTTGGAGGGGCTCAGCCATGCCCACACCGTCGGACATATCCTCCGCGCCGTTTACGAGGGAGTGGTCTTTTCCCATTACACCCATATCCTGCGGCTTCTGGAGAACCGTGATCCCCCCGCGGCCATCAAGCTTGCGGGAGGCGCGGCACGCTCACGGGTCTGGGTACAGATGTTCGCCGACGTATGCGCCTTCCCGTGGAGACGGTGGAGGTCAACGAGCTGGGAACTCTTGGGGGCAATGGCATATCCGCGGCTGTGGCTGTGGGTCATTACCGTGACTATCACGAAGCAGCGGAGCGCATGGTGAGTCGCGGGGAGCTGATCCTGCCCAATATGGAGAACCACGGGATCTATATGGAAAAATACCAACGCTACGCGGTCGTGGCAAGAAAGGGAGGATGAGAATATGATGCTGGAAGCATTGAGAAAAGAGGTCTGGAGGACCAATAAGCTGCTCCCCGAGCTGGGGCTTGTGACCTTCACGTGGGGAAACGTCAGCGGAATCGACCGCGAGCGAGGACTTGTCTGTATCAAGCCCTCGGGCGTGGGTATGATCTGCTCACTCCTGAAAGCATGGTCATCACCGATCTGGAGGGACGCGTGGTGGAGGGAGACTTGAATCCCTCCTCGGATTTGGCGACCCATCTGGAGTTATATAAGGCATTCCCCACTGTGGGAGGGATTACCCATACACATTCACCCTGGGCAACCTCGTGGGCCCTTTAGCAGGGCGGGACATCCCCGCTTACGGAACCACCCACGGCGATTATTTCAACGGTGCCATTCCTGCACCCGCCCCATGACACCTGAGGAGATCGCCGGAGCGTATGAGAAGAATACGGGACTGGTGATTATCGAGACCTTTGAAAGCTGGGACACGTTGGACATGCCCGCCGTGCTGGTGTCCTCCCACGAGGCGCCCCTTCACATGGGGAAAGGATCCCATGGAATCGGTACATAACTCGGCGGTCCTGGAGATCGTCCAGATCCCACAACGCGGAGCAGATTCGCCAGGCTCCTTCCATGCCCTCCATGCAGGCCGAGCTTCTTAAGAAGCACTTCGAGCGCAAGCATGGCGCGAACGCCTATTACGGGCAGAAAAAGTAAGGAGGAATGATCTATGAGAGGACCCGAATCTGAGCTGAACGTTGGTCTGGATCTACAGGACGAGCGCGCTTCGGCCAATGGCTACAGCATGGTCTTCATGCGACAGGCCTACGGTCAGGGCTACCTCACGGGTGCCGTCCTCATGCTGGATCGGTGGAGGAATACACCGCCTGCGTGAACGCCTCGGCCAATCTTTGCTACCACCATACCGACGTACCCTACGTGGTGCCCGAGGGAGTCATCCTTCACGGCTCGGGGCAGTACTGGTTCCGCAACAGCGATCTGGGCAACGCTGTCCAGCAGGCCGAGATTATCAAGGAAGCCCGCCTCATGCTGGGCGTAGACGATTTCGATCCCGCCGCTCAAGATCGTCCCCCGTCTCCCCGCCACCATGACCGCTATGGAGGCTAAAAGGCCTTCCTGTGATTACCGCCAACGGTGTCAGAACGGTTGACTATCGCTACGAACGAAGCCAAAAATTGCCCCTTTGGGCGACCGATGGCCATGCCTCTTACAGTGCGAGCTTCACGAGCGACGTGAACGTAAGCGCAGTACGATTTGGCCCATTTGTGGACAAAGACATTACCACCAACGGTGAAATCACGTGCATTAATAAGGTACAAGACTATTACTACGTGTATATTCGTGGGGACTTGAGTTGATTTTTTACTCTGTCCATCTAAAAAGAGTACGGAAAGGGAATAAAAAAACTCGCAAGGAAAGATTTATCCGTAAGTTTACCGACGCCCACAGCATTGCATCATCATGGTGGATACTGACAGCAATTGTGAGGAGCGGATTCCCATGTTCCACGATGCTGGTGTTTACATGATGCTATGTTTGCAACATAAAAATATCTCAATCGAATAAACAGTGTTTACTGCGAATAAAAGTTTTCAGTAATTGATAATTAGATTACTCAATACGGTTCCCCCACCTGTAAAGGTGGGGATTTTTACAACATATTTTCATTTTTGTATAGATTTATATTCTGATTTATGGTTTAATTTGTTTTCATTTTCACGGTGAGCGGGAAATAGTATTCCTGTCTGACCGAGGGAACGGTAGCGGCATCGATGGTTTTGCGAAAGTCATCGAAAATGCTCCGGCTTTTGACTTGCGATCCGATCCATGACACCGAGCTGCTGTTCATACGGAAGTTTGAAGAGACTGCATGAAAGCCCGAATTGAGCCTTCCGAGGAGACTTTCGCTTCGGCACAGTTCTGCGATGTTCCGTTCCGCTATTCCGGTCGGTTCAAGCGAAACCATGATTCCCGAGGAATCCTCGACCGCAGAGGAGTTCGTAATCGTCAAGCCTGTCGACACCGAGGTGTGACAGGACGCCGGCGATCTTGTGATTTGCAATCAAATCTAAGTACTTGCGAGTGGAGTCTTCACAAGCCAAATCTGAATAGCCATACTGCCTGATTGCTACGGTCTTGATTTATCGCTTTTACTTTTGAAATCCAATGCCTTTCGGATAATTGTTCGGATTTCCTTTGGTTCGTAGTTTTCGTCATCGTCATTAATCTTTCAATGTTGACATCGAAATCGGAAACCGATGTTCGACTTCCTATCATAGGTAATCATATTCCTACTTGAACTACCTATAAATGTGAATTGAAAAGTGAAATCGTCTCTTACAATATCCTGTACTTCGTGGATAATGTCTAACAACTCCGCTTTTACTAGGGGAATCTTCTTTTTTAGATACATAGCAAAAATCGTGCATACTATCTACCTCCCAATTTTATTATCCCAAGCCGCCCATTCGGTTTCTTTCGCACCAAATCGGATTATTATACCCTATCAAGCCTCGATTGTCAATGCTTTATACATTATTTTAGTAATAATTTTCTTTCGCAAAATGATTTGTCTTTAATCTCTATATGGTCGCTTTTGAGAATGTAGTGCAGGCATCTACGACAACGATTTTTGCGGTCACTCTTTTACTCGTTGTCCGCTTCATAGAACGCTTCTGCCGCCAACCGCATGGCGATTTTGAATCCGGCAGTAAAGGCTTCGCGCTCGGAGATGCCGTTCAGCTCGATTTCTGTGGCGCAGAACTTTTCAAGCAGTTCTTTCTGCTCATCCGAAAGGGCTTCAAGCAATTCGGCTTTGTTTTGGGATTGCCTATGCTGCAGTTCACGGTATTCTGATTATCTGAAATCAGGGTGTCCTGTGGGCTGATCTCGCCGTCCCATAATTCGTCGATCATCTTTTTCATTTTCATCGCCTCCTGTAACCACACACAATACCACACCAATACCGGAAAGTCCAGAAAACAAACTGA
>VOFG01002680.1_pt1 | contig 71926 bp, 75 predicted proteins | sample 5384171 | NCBI WGS metagenome assembly VOFG01 (sample SAMN12384726, study PRJNA508395) | human gut metagenome | isolation source: healthy gut F | host: Homo sapiens
GCCGTGCTCGCCGCAGATGCCGAGCTCGAGGTCCGGATTCGTCTGGCGGCCAAGCTTGCAGGCCATCTCCACGAGCTTGCCGACACCGTTGACATCCAGGTGCTGGAACGGGTCGTTCTCGTAGATCTTCGTATCGTAATACGCGCCGAGGAACTTCGCGGCGTCGTCGCGGCTGAAGCCGAAGGTCATCTGCGTCAGGTCATTCGTGCCGAAGCTGAAGAAGTCCGCCTCCTTGGCGATCTCATCGGCCGTGAGCGCGGCGCGCGGGATCTCGATCATAGTGCCGACGTGGTACTTCATGTCCACACCTGCATCTTTGATCAGCGCGTCCGCCGTGCGGACAACGATGTCCTTGATGAACTTGAGCTCCTTGCGCTCGCCGACCAGCGGGATCATGATGTACGGCGTGATCATCGTGCCGGTCTCGGCGCTGACCTTGAGCGCCGCCTTGATGACGGCGTTGGTCTGCATCTCGGCGATCTCCGGATAGGTGACGCACAGGCGGCAGCCGCGGTGGCCCATCATGGGGTTGAACTCATGCAGGGACACAACAACATCCTGCAGCTCGTCAAACGTCATGCCCATCTCCTGCGCCAGCTCCTCAATGTCCGCCTTCTGGGTGGGCAGGAACTCGTGCAGCGGGGGATCGAGATAGCGGATGGTCATCGGGCGCGTACCCATGATGCGGTACATGGCCTCAAAGTCACTCTGCTGGAACGGCTCGACCTTCGCCAGCGCGACCTTGCGCTCCTCTACGGTGCGGGCACAGATCATCTCGCGGACGGCCTTGATGCGGTCCTCGGCAAAGAACATATGCTCGGTGCGGCACAGGCCGATGCCCTCGGCGCCGAGGTCGACCGCCTGCTGCGCATCGCGCGGGTTGTCGGCGTTGGCCTCAACGTTCAGGCGGCGGGCAGCGTCGGCCCAGCCCATGAGGCGGTTGAAGTTCTGGTTGCCGGTGGCGGCGACGGTCGGGATCTGGCCGGCGTAGATGTTGCCGGTGCTGCCGTCGAGGGAGATCCAGTCGCCCTCCGTGAAGCGGTGGCCGTTGATCTCAAAGACTTTATCCGCATAGCTGATGTGGACGCTGTTGTCATTACCGCAGCCAGAGACGCAGCACGTGCCCATGCCGCGGGCGACGACAGCCGCGTGGCTGGTCATGCCGCCGCGCACGGTCAGGATGCCCTGCGAGACCTGCATGCCCACGATGTCCTCGGGGCTGGTCTCAAGACGGACGAGCACGACCTTCGGCATGGTCTTGCTCTTGACGGCTTCCTCGGCCTCCTCGGCGGAGAATACGATCTGGCCGCAGGCAGAGCCGGGGGACGCGGCAAGGCCCTTGCCGATGGCGTCGGCTTTTTTGAGCGCCTCGGCGTCAAACTGCGGGTGCAGGAGCGTATCGAGCTGCTTGGGCTCAACGCGCAGCACGGCCTCACACTCGGTGATCATGCCCTCGTCGACGAGGTCGCACGCGATCTGCAGCGCCGCCTGCGCGGTGCGCTTGCCGTTGCGGGTCTGGAGCATGTAGAGCTTGCCGTCCTCGATGGTGAATTCCATGTCCTGCATATCCTTAAAGTAGTGCTCGAGTCGGTTGGCGATGGCGACGAACTCATCATACACCTCCGGCATCTGATCCTGCAGGTGGCTGATCGGGCTCGGCGTGCGCACGCCGGCGACGACGTCCTCGCCCTGTGCATTGATGAGGTACTCGCCCATGAGCTTCTTCGCGCCCGTGGCCGGGTCGCGCGTGAAGGCCACGCCCGTGCCGGAACGGTCGCCGGAGTTGCCGAACGCCATCTGCTGGACGTTGACAGCGGTGCCCCACTCATAAGGGATCTCGTTCATCTTGCGGTAGACGTTCGCGCGCGGGTTATCCCAGCTGCGGAACACAGCCTTGACCGCCTCGATGAGCTGCTCGTTCGGGTCCTGCGGGAAGGGCTTGTGCTCATTGTCCTCATAGATCTTCTTGAAGATGACGACGAGCTGCTTGAGATCATCGGCGTCCAGATCGACGTCGTTCGTGACGCCCTTGGCAGCCTTCATCTTGTCGATCTCTTCCTCAAACAAGCTCTTGGACACGCCCATGACGACGTCCGCAAACATCTGCACGAAGCGGCGGTAGCTGTCGTAGGCGAAGCGGGGGTTGCCGGTCTTTTTGGCCAGGCCCTCGACGGATGCGTCGTTCAGGCCGAGGTTGAGGATGGTGTCCATCATACCGGGCATGGACTGGCGCGCGCCGGAGCGCACAGACACCAGCAGCGGGTGTTCACATCGCCGAGCTTCTTGCCGGTCAGCTCTCAAGGCCTTGACGTGCGCGAAAATGTCTGCCTGAATCTCCGCATTGATCTGGCGGCCGTCTGCGTAATACTGCGTGCAGGCCTCGGTCGTGATCGTAAAGCCCTGCGGCACCGGCATGCCGGCCGCAGTCATCTCCGCAAGGCCGGAGCCCTTGCCGCCGAGCGTATTGCGCATCGCAGTCTTGTCACCGCTGAACGCCTGACTTCCTTCGCTGAAATAATACAGATACTTTTTGCTCATTCCATTACCTCCATCTGTTCGTTTTTCGCTGGGATACGTTTCCGTTCTATTTCGTTTATATTATATCAAACGCCCCCGTGCGATGCTATAACGAATGTGTGCAAACTGTCCAAATCTTCACAATCTCCGAAGCGGTTTTTATGCAGTTTGCAAGATTATGCCCATATTCGTAGAATTTTCCGAAACCAAATACAGAATTTATGAATTTTTGCGAATGATGACGTACAAAAATGCAAAAATGTCCTTCCCGGCTTTTTCTCACACACGCCTGTCGAGTGACATAGTTTGGCAATTTTCGCAGTCCCGATGCATTATAACTGCGTTGTAAAACATTAGAGTAATGTGCAGCTTCTGTGCGCGAAGCACAAAAACAGGCTTTCCTTTCACGAGGTTATGTGCTATAACATACACAACGACAATTTTCGAAGTTCCGTCTGTTTTGCGCCATTCGTCGGAGCTTGTGATGATGAGAAAGCATAAAACTGATATACTTTGGAGGGAAATCATAATGAAACACAGCAAACGATTTCTGTGCCTGCTGCTGACGCTCATTCTGGCGGCAAGCCTGTGCGTCTTTCCGGCAGCAGCCACAGACCAGACCTGCCCGAGCAGCAAGGACGACCCGGTCGTGTTCGTGCACGGTCTGATGGGCTGGGGCCAGCGCGCCGGCATCAACGCCGTGCTCCCCTACTGGGGCATGACCACCGGCAGCCTGACAAGCTACCTCAATTCGCTCGGCTATGAGACATACTCAGCCACCGTCGGCCCGATCTCCAGCGCGTGGGACCGCGCGTGCGAGCTCTATGCCCAGCTGACCGGCACGACGGTCGACTACGGCGCGGCGCACGCTGCGGCGCACGACCACGCGCGCTACGGCATCACCTATGACCAGCCGCTCTTCTCCGGCTGGGGCACGAAGCACGCCGTCAACCTCGTCGGTCACAGCTTCGGCGGCGCGACCACGCGCCAGTTCCTCGAGCTGATGGCCAACGGCAGCGCCGAGGAAGTCGCGGCGGCCAAGGCGGCCGGCACCGCGCCGAGTCCGCTGTTCACAGGCGGCAAGAGCAGCTGGGTGCACTCCATGACCGAGATTGCCGCGCCCCACAACGGCACGACCTTCATCGAGTCCAACGGCACGATCATGGACGTGGCAACGAATCTGGCCGAGACGCTCGCCAAGGGCTTCGGCATCACGGAGATCAAGAATCTCTATGACTTCCAGCTTGAGCAGTTCGGTATCTACAAGGATCCGAACGAAACTGTGCTCGAGACGCTGCAGCGCGTGTTCAGCACCGACTTCATGTCTCACAACGACAACGCTTCCTTGACCTGACGATCGATAAGTCGCTCGAGATCAACGACGGCATCGGCATCGAGCCGAATGTCTACTACTTCTCCTACGCCGGCAACCAGACCGTGCAGGACCCGGTCTCCGGCAACTACATCCCGTCGGCCAAGATGTGGACGCTGTTCTACCCCGGCGCCTACAACATGGGCAAATACTATGACAAGTACACTGCCGGCGGCTTCTACATCGACAAGAGCTGGCGTCCGAACGACGGCATGGTCAACACCGTGTCCGCCTTCTACCCCATCCACAGCGACGGCACCTGCCTGACGAAGGACGGCAGGCAGGGCTGGACGAATTACGACGGCTACTCCAACATCAACTTCCGCCCGGCATCTGGTACGTCATGCCCGTGCAGTCATTTGACCACATCCAGTTCGTCGGCGGTATGCTCAACGGCAGCCTCGTCAAGACGCACGCGCTCTACCGCGGCGTCATGGAGGATATCTACAGCACCTATACCGCGTGCCGAGCGGCGGCAGCTTCCCGTTCACGGATGTGCCGAGAGCCGCTGGAGCTATCCGTACATCCGGGAGATGTATGAAGCCGGCGTGATCGACGGCATGACGCCGACGACCTTCGAGCCGGCCGGCAATGTCACGCGCGCGCAGTTTGTGAAGATGCTTGCCCTGCTGCAGAGCGCGGACGTGTCCGCCTATGCGTCCGGCCCATTCACCGACGTGCCGGGCGACGCCTGGTATGCGCGCTACGTCAACTGGGCGGCCGCGAACGCCATCGTCAACGGCACGAGCGAGACGACCTTCGATCCGAACGCGGCGATCTCGCGGCAGGATATGGCCGTCATGCTCTATAACTACGCACAGCGGTATGACGTCACGCTCAACGAGCAGACCGTGACGCCCTTCACGGACGAGAGCGCATTGCGGCCTACGCGCTGCCCGCCGTGCAGGCGCTGCACAGCGCCGGCGTCATCAGCGGTATGCCGGACGGCAGCTTCCAGCCTACGACACCGCGACCCGCGAGCAGGCCTGCGCCGTGCTGTGCACGCTCTGAGCACCAGAACGCAAACGTCTCCCGGCCCAAGGCCGGGGGACGTTTTTGTTTGTGCACAGGTGTCCGCGCGGTTGTGCGACAGATGCGGCCGTGTGTCCAGAAACCTCACATCCATCCGAATCTGACACAATATCTTCTGCGTTACCAGGATTGCAAATCGGCGCGGCCGGAATTATAATACTCAAAAAATAGAAGCGCGCCCCGGCGCGCCGGAAAGGAATGTGCACAACACCATGAAAAAGAGCAAGAAGTTTCTGTGTCTGCTGCTCGCGCTGGTGATGGCCGGGAGCCTGCTGCTCCTGCCGGCAGCCGCCGCAGACACGCAGCAGTCGGGCGCCGAACGCTACCCGACCATTTACGTCCACGGCCTGATGGGCTGGGGCGAACACGACCAGATCTACGCCGTGACTCCGTACTGGGGCCTGACAAGCGACCTGATGCCATACCTGACGGGCAAGGGCTATGAGAGCTACGCCGCCTCCGTCGGCCCGCTCTCGAGCGCGTGGGACCGCGCGTGTGAGCTCTATGCCCAGCTCACCGGCACGACCGTGGACTACGGAGCGCCCACGCCGCCGAGTACGGCCACGCGCGCTATGGCGTGACGTATGACAAGCCGCTGTTTGAAGGCTGGAGCGCGGACAAGAAGATCAACCTCGTCGGCCACAGCTTCGGCGGCGCTACGATCCGTCTGTTCCTCGATATTCTGGCTGACGGCTCCGCGGAGGAGCAGGCCGCGGCCAAGGCCGCCGGCACGGAGGTCTCCCCGTTTCTTCCAGGGCGGCAAGGCCGACTGGGTCTATTCTCTGACGACGCTGGCTGCCCCGCACAACGGCACGACCTTCCTCGAGTGCTGCGGCGACATGACGCAGTTCGCCGCCGAGGCCTCAACCACCATGGCCAAGCTGCTCGGCATCTCGGACTTCAAGGGCGTGTATGACTTCCAGCTCGAGCAGTTTGGCTTCTACCGCAAGGACGGCGAGACCGTGCTTGAGGCGCTCGACCGTGTGCTGCACTCGGACTTTTTGTCGCACAACGACAACGTGTTCCGTGACCTGACAATTGACCGCGCGCTGGAGCTCAACGACGACATTGAGATCCAGCCCAATGTGTACTACTTCTCCTATGCCGGCGACAAGACGCGCCAGAGCACGCTTACCGGCGAGCGCACGTCGGCCGTCGATATGACGCCGCTGTTCGTGCCGTTTGCAAATCAGATGTGCAGCTATTATAACCAGACGACTGCCGGCGGTTTCCAGATCGACAAGAGCTGGGCGCCGAACGACGGCCTTGTCAACACCGTCTCCGCCCTGTACCCGACCGACAGCGCCGGCCGTGCCTGACCAAGAGCGGCCAGACCGGCTATGTCCAGCAGCGACGGCTACTCCAACGTCAGCTATCAGCCCGGCGTGTGGAACGTGATGCCCGTGCGCCACTATGACCACGGCAACTTCATTGCCGGTATGCCGGTGCCCAACCTGGCCTCGCAGAGCACACCGGCCCTGCGCCAGTTCTACCTGGGCCTGATGGACAATCTCTCCCACGTGACCTCGGCGCCGACCACGCCGGATCACCGGCATGCCGTTCACGGACGTGCCGAGAGCCGCTGGAGCTATTCGTACATCAAGCAAATGTATGATGCCGGCGTTGTCTCCGGCACGAGCGCCACGACTTTCGAGCCGGCCGCGAACGTCACGCGCGCGCAGTTTGTGACCATGATCGCCGGCCTCGCCGGTGCGGACGTGTCCGGCTATGCGTCCGGCCCGTTGCCGATGTGCAGGCGGGCAGCTGGTACGCGCCCTACGTCAACTGGGCGGCCGCGAACGGCATCGTCAACGGCACGAGCGCCACGACATTCGAGCCCGCTGCCGAGATCTCGCGTCAGGACATGGCCGTCATGCTCTATAACTACACGCAGCACTTCGGCGTGCAGCTTGACCAGAAGACGGTCACTGCCTTCACGGACGAGGGCAGCGTCGCGGCCTACGCCCTGCCCGCCGTGCAGGCACTGCACAGCGCCGGTGTCATCAGCGGCATGCCGGACGGTAGCTTCCAGCCGCAGGCCACCACGACGCGCGAACAGGCCTGCGTCGTGCTGTGCGCGCTGTAAGGCAGTGTTTCAAAATCCACAGCATAGCCCTCCCGGAGCCGTCCGGGAGGGCGTTTTGCACGCTTTGTACAACCTTTCCTTGTAATTTCCGCCGCCGTCATGTACAATATATCTTACAGCTGTTGATTTAGCGATTTTAAGCGTGAAATTGGCGGCAAAAAAATCTGGGGGAAAGAAGAAAAGGATTTATGGACAATGAACTGAAGAAAAAGTATGGTCTGCCGACGGCGATCGCACTCGTCATCGGCATCGTCATCGGCAGCGGCGTGTTTTTCAAAGCCGAGAAGATCCTCACCGCGACCGGCGGCAACCTGCCGCTCGGCATCCTCGCCTGGGCGATCGGCGGCCTGATCATGATCATCTGCGCGTACATGTTCTCCATCCTCGCCACACGTTATGCGCACGTCAACGGACTCGTAGACTACGCCGAGGCGCTCATGGGCAAGCGCTACGCCTATTATATGGGCTGGTTCACAACGTTTATTTATTTCCCGGCCATGACGTCCGTGCTGGCCTGGGTCAGCGCGCGGTATCTCGGCGTGCTGTGCGGGTTTGACATCACAGGCGGCCCGGTCATGTCCTTGCGTGCCTGTTCCTTGTCGGCAGCTATGCGGTCAACGCCCTGTCTCCAATCCTGGCGGGCAAGTTTCAGGTGGCGACCACGGTCATCAAGCTCATCCCGCTGCTGCTCATGGGCATCGTCGGCACGATCGTCGGCTTTGCCAACGGCACAACGATCGAAAACTTCACCACCGTCGTCACGACCGTCGAGGGCGGCAACGGCCACGCGCTGTTCACCGCCGTGGCGGCAACGGCCTTTGCATATGAGGGCTGGATCATCGCCACGAGCATCAACGCCGAGCTCAAGGATGCCCGGCGCAACCTGCCGATCGCGCTTGTCGTCGGCACGCTCATCGTGGCCTCTGACGTACATTCTACTACATCGGCCTATCCGGCAGCGTCTCGAATGCGGAGATCATGGCCGGCGGCGAGGCCGGCGCCAAGCTCGCCTTTGAGAAGATCTTCGGCCGGGCCGCCGGCGTGGGTCTGTTCGTGCTGGTCGTCGTGTCGTGCCTCGGCACGCTCAACGGGCTCATGCTCGCCGCGACGCGCAGCCTCTACTCTGTCGCTGCGCGCGGCAACGGCCCGAAGCCGGAGGCGTTTCTCGGCATCGACCAATACACGAACATGCCGGCAAACTCCGCCATCGTGGGCGTGCTCATGTGCGCCGTCTGGCTGACGTATTTCTATGGTGCCAACCTCACCGAGGGCTGGTTCGGCCCGTTTTGCTTCGACTCGTCCGAGCTGCCGATCATCACGCTCTACGCGCTCTATATTCCGATGTTCCTCAACGTCATGCGCCGGGAAAAGGAACTGAACGCTTTTCACCGCTACGTCATGCCGGTGCTGTCGATCGTGTGCTGCATCTTCTTCTGCGTCGCGGCCGTTGTGTCGCACGGCAAGGCCGTGCTCTACTATCTGATCGTGTTCGCGGTCATCATGGCGCTGGCCATTCCGTTTTACCGTCAGGGGAAAGAAAAGGCCTGACGCTCCACGTTTTCGAGGGCGGCGCTTTTGCGCCGCCTTTTTCGTTGCCCGCGCGCCGCCGGTGTGGTATACTCACGGCAGACACCGAAACGAGGCGACGACATGGACATTCTCTATCAGGACAACAGCATCCTCGTGTGCATCAAGCCGGCGGGCGTGCTGTCCACGGACGAGCCGGGCGGCGTGCCCGAGCTGGTGCGGCAGGCGCTCGGCGACCCGAAGGCCTGCGTGCGCACCGTGCACCGGCTCGACCGCGTGGTCAGCGGACTGATGGTACTCGCGCGCACTCCGGCGGCCGCGTCGAAGCTCTCGGCGCAGATCCGCGAGCACGACTTCGGCAAGACCTATCTCGCCGTCGTGCACGGAGAGCCGGACGCCCTGCAGGGCACGTACCGCGACCTGCTGCGGCGCGACCCGAACGAGCGTAAGACCTACGTCACGGATAAAATGGCCAAGGGCGTGCAGGAGGCTGTGCTCGACTATGACGTGCTCGGCACGCGCACGGAGCTCTCGCTCGTGCGCATTTACCTGCAGACCGGGCGCACGCACCAGATCCGCTGCCAGTTTTCGCACGTGGTCTGCCGCTCTGGGGGGACAAAAAGTACAGCACGCTGCCCGACGATGGGCCGATCGCACTCTGGTCGCACTGCCTGCACTTTGCCCACCCGGACACCGGCGAGGTGCTCTATTTCGAGCAGCAGCCGCCGGACATTTCCCCCTGGAGCCTGTTTGCAGACTAAGCACCCCGCGCCGCGGCGCGGGGCGTTTTCTGCGCAGGTGCGCGACAGTTTCCCGTCAAAGTGTCTTGCAATCAACGGCTGCAGCAGGTATAATATAGGTATATCGCCGGTTTGTGAGAAGGAAAAGCAATGTGATCTATGAGGCAGGGGGAAAACCATGAAAAAGACACGTCGATTTTTGTGCCTGCTGCTGACGCTGGTGCTGGCGCTGAGCCTGTGCGCCATCCCGGCCGCCGCGGCAGATACGCAGACCCGCTCGGACGACCCGGTCGTGTTCGTGCACGGCCTGTTCGGCTGGGGTCAGCGCGACAAGAATTTTCAGCATCATGCCCTACTGGGGCATGACCACCGGCAGCCTGCCGGACTATCTGGCCACGCAGGGCTATGAGACCTACGCCGCCTCCGTCGGCCCGCTCTCGAGCGCGTGGGACCGCGCGTGCGAACTGTACGCGCAGCTCGTCGGTGCGCGCACGGACTACGGTGTCAAGCACGCACAGGACTTCGGCCATGAGCGCTACGGCATCGACTATGAGACGCCGCTGTTCTAGGCTGGGGCACGGAGCGCGCCGTGAACCTCGTCGGCCACAGCTTCGGCGGCGCGACGACGCGCCTGTTCCTCGAAATTCCCTTACCAACGGCTGCCCGGAGGAGGTCGCTGCGGCCAAAGCCGCCGGTGTGGCCCCGAGCCCGTTTTTCCTCGGCGGCAAGGGCAGCTGGGTCCACTCGCTGACCGCCATCGCCGCGCCGCACAACGGCACGACGTTCATTGAGGCCAACAGCGATTTCACAAAGCTCGCCGCCAACCTGGCCACAGGCGCCGCCAAGGCGCTGGGCCTGTCGTCGCTCAAGGGCGTGTACGACTTCCAGCTCGACCAGTTCGGCATCCGCAAGGACGACAACGAGACATTTGCCCAGGCGCTTGACCGCGTGCTGAGATCCGACTTTTTGTCGCACAACGACAACGCCTTCCTCGACCTGACGATCGACAATCGCTCGAGATCAACAAGGGCATCGAGATCCAGCCGAACGTCTACTATTTCTCCTACGCGGGCGACCAGACCTCGACCGATCCGCTCACCGGCAACCACTACCCCACCGTGTCGGCCATCCCGTCGAACGGCATGTGTGCGCTGATGATGCCCGGCTCGATCAACATGGGCAAGTACTATGACAAGTACACCGCCGGGGGCATCTACATCGATCGGAGCTGGCTGCCGAACGACGGACTTGTCAACACCGTCTCTGCCCTCTACCCGACCACGACGGACAAAAACACCACCGAGTGCCTCAAGCGCGACGGTACGCAGGGCTGGGTCAACTATGACGGCTATTCCGACATCGCCTTCCACCCCGGCATCTGGTACGTCATGCCCGTCACGCGCGCCGACCACATGCAGTTCGTCGGCGGCATTGCCAACAAGAGCGTCATCGAGACGCACCTGTTCTATCGAAACCTGATGGACGATATCTACGGCACCTACGGCTCTGGGCAGCCGGAGGAGCAGCCCTTCCCGTTCACGGACGTGGCGGCCGGCCGCTGGAGCTATTCGTATATCAGGCAGCTCTATGAAGCCGGCGTGATCGACGGCATGACCCCGACGACCTTCGTCCCGACCGGCGACGTCACGCGCGCCCAGTTCGTGAAGATGCTCGCCAGACTGCAGGGCGCGGACGTCTCCGAATACCGGAGTGCCGGGTTTGAGGACGTGCCGGCCGACGCATGGTATGCGCCCTACGTCAACTGGGCGGCTGCCAACGGCATCGTCTACGGCATTTCGAGCACCGAATTTGCGCCGAACGCCGACATTTCGCGCCAGGACATGGCCGTGATGCTCGACCGCTATGCGCAGCAGTCCGGCATCGTGCTCGGCACGGACAATGCGGCCGTGACGTTCACGGATGAAGCCGACATCACCGACTATGCACTGCCCGCCGTGCAGGCGCTGCAGCGTGCCGGCGTCATCAACGGCATGCCCGACGGCAGCTTCTGCCCGCGCGGCAGCGCGACCCGCGAGCAGGCGTGCGTCATGCTCTGCCTGCTCTGAGGTGCCAAACAGGACAACAAAAGGACGCATCCGTATGGATGCGTCCTTTTCCGCTTGGATAACAGGAAGAGAAAGCAAAATCAGAAAGAGAAAGCAAAAAGCGATGTCGGATCAGGGGTGCGGCTTGCCCTCGCGGTAGTTTTTCATGACGTCGCGGAACAGCTCGCCGCTGGTCGGCGGCGTCCAGATGATGGCGTTGGCGCCGGCGCGGATAGTGGCGCGGATGCTCTCGTCATCCGCTCCGCCGGTCGCAAGGATGGGGTAGTCCGGGAAACGCTCGCGGATCTCGGCCACGATCTCCGGCGTCTGTGCGCCGGCGGCCACGTTCAGGATCGCGGCGCCGTCCTCGATGCGGTGGCGGTAGTTCGTGTCGGAATTGGCCACCGTGACCACGACCGGCACATCGACGCTGCTGCGGATGCGGTTGAGGATGCGGCCCGGCGTCGGCGCGTTGACGACCACACCGGTCGCGCCCTGCATCTCGGCGTACATGGCGAGGTTCACGACGCGCTTGCCCGTCGTCAGCCCGCCGCCGACGCCGACGAACACCGGCAGGTCGCTCGCCATGAGCAGCGCCTGCGTGATGACCGGCTGCGGCGTGAACGGGTAGACCGCGAACACCGCGTCGGCGTTGACATTGCGGATGATGGCCAGGTCGGTCGAGAACACCAGCGACTTGATGCGCTTGCCGAACACCATGATGCCGCTGCACTCGTCGATCACGCTCGGCACGCGCAGCGCAAACTGGCGCAGCGTGCCGTCGATCGGCGCAGGCATCTGCGGCGCGACGTGCACGTCCCCCGGCGTCGTCACCTGGCGGTCGGCAGCGGCGGCCGCATCGTCCCCACACCCCGCCGAGCTGCAGCGGCTCATTATCGACGGCGGGGTAGGTCAGGACCTCCGGGTCCTCGGTCATATCAAAAATGAGATCACGATCTTTGCTCATAGCGATACCTCCTTGTCGTTTTGGGGGAGTATGTCTTGACTTTTGCGGCCGGTTGTGCTTTACTGAGGGGCAGAAAAGCTTGATTCGGCCTGTAGTGAGAAACCAAAGTTTCGTTTTTGATTAACGTAACTTTGGTATAAACCATTTCTAAGGGTTTGTCAAGCCTTTTTGAAAAAAGTTTGAAAAAATTTGCTTTACAAGGGGAGGTCATTTTCATGGGCAAAGACAACGACGAGGCCGCCGGCGGTTTCGGCAGCGTATTCCGTGACCGGCTGACCTATCTGATGAACGGCAACAACGTGTACGGCAAGCCCGTCAACACGCAGGAGCTGGCCGATGAGATCGACATCAGCCGCCCGGCCGTGCGCAAGTATCTCAAGCCGAACGACCGGCGCGAGGTCACGGTGCCGTCGGCACTGGTCGTGAGCCGCATCGCGCGGTATTTCCGCACGACGCCGAACTTCCTGCTCGGCTTTGACGAGGCGGCCGACGACGCCGATGCGCAGCGCGCCGGCGAGAGCGACGTCTACAGCTCCCTCGGTCTGAGTCAGGAGGCCATTGACGGGCTGCACCGCCTGCATGTGCAGGCCGTCACGGACCCGAAGGCTGCCGACCTGCAGCGCCTGCTCGACAAGCTCATCTGCAGCTACGCGCACGAGGCGGACAAGCTGCTGTGATCCGGCACGACAGACACCCCCGGACGGAGTTTTTCTCCGTCCGGGGGTGTCTGCATACTATATTCTCTAAAAATATATGAACAAACGGCCGCGCAGGTTGACCTGACCGGGAAAAAAGCGTATGATTGAGTGTAACTATCCTGAGAGAAAAAGAGGAAAAACTATGCAACCGATATCGTCGCAGGAAGCGGCCCGTCCGCGCTGGCTGCCCGGTGTGCTCATCGGCCTGTGTGCCGCGCAGCCGCTGCTGGATGTGCTGTCATTCTGGACGCAGACGCTTGGCCGCGGCACGAGCATTTCGCTTGCGCTGCGGATGCTTTTGCTGGCGGCTGCCGCGGTGCTGGCGTTCGTGCTCTCGGACCGTAGGCACGCCTATCTGATCCTGTGCGGCGTGCTCGCCGTGTTCTGGGGCGCACATATGCTTGCCTGCCGCCGCGTGGGCTATGCAGACCCGGTCTCCGACCTGACAAACTTTATCCGCGTTGCGCAGCTGCCGGTCTATACCTTCAGCCTGATCACGCTCTTTCGGCGCACACCGCGCTTTCTGGACGTGCTCGAGGACGTGTGCACGATCAACCTGTACCTGATCGCGGCGGTCACGCTCGTGTCCGTCCTGACCGGGACATGCATGCCCACGTATGCGAAGTTTCGCATCGGCTGGTGCGGCTGGTTCTGGCTGCCCAATTCGCAGAGCGCCATCCTCGGCGTGCTCACCGTGATTGCCATGCTTGCGGCCGTGCGCCGCGGGAAGCTGCCCGCCGCCGTGATGCACTGCATCGTCGGCTTTGCGCTGCTGTTTTTGCTTGGCACGCGGCTGGCCTATGCCGAGATCTTCGGCATCGCCGCCGGTGTATGCCTGAGCATGGCGCTGACCCGGCAGTGGAACGTGCGCGCGCTGGCCGTGGTGCTGCTGTGCGCCGCTTTGTGCGGCGGGCTCTATCACCAGAGCCCCATGTACCGCAACCGACAGGCCTATGCCGAGAGCGTGAGTGAGCAGCAGCAGGCGGCCGAGGATCTGGGCGCCTCCGAACAGGAGACGCGCGATGCGCTGTATTGGAAGTATCAGCGCGTGGCCGTCGAGCGCTTCGGTCTGGAAAACGTGGAGCACGCCTTTCACGATTCCACGGACATCTCCGTTATCGGCGACATCCGCCTGACCAAGCTCGTCTACTGCCGCCTGCTCATGGCGGAGCTGCCGGCCACCAGCCGTCTGTTCGGCTTCGAGCTGGACGCGACGCGCTGCCAGGGCGCCATTTTCGACGCGGAGAACGATTTCCACGGCGTGTATTATCTCTATGGCCTGACCGGCCTGGTACTGCTGGCCGGATTCCTGCTGTTTTTCGCCGGGCGTGCGCTGTGGCGCATGGCGCGCGAGCCGCGCCGGTACCTCACGCTGCCGGTGTGCGCGTTCGGTATGGCGGCAGTGATTCTGATCGTCAACGCCTACTTCTCTGCCAGCGTTCTCCGGCGGCCGAACGCCTCGTTCTACCTCTCCGCTGCGCTGGCTGCACTCTACTGCCTGACGGCACATGACGGCGCTGCGCCGTCCGAAGAGGTGTCCGCGTCATGAGCCAGAACCAGAACAAACGAACGCTGCGCACCATTGGTCTGGTCGTGGCGGTCACGCTGCTGACCAAAATCCTCGGTATCGTGCGCGAGGCGCTGCAGGCCGGCGTGTTCGGCACGCAGACGGCCTTCGACCTCTATACGATCTCCTATAACTATACGATCTATATCTTCACGACCGTCGCCTATGCCCTGTGCATCGCGGCCGTGCCCGTGATCTCGCGGCACCTCGCCGAGGACCGGAACAAGGCCTTTGCCGTGGCCGGGAACCTGATCTGCGTGAGCGTGCTCGTGAGCGCGCTGGTCGTCGGGCTCGCCTCGATCGTGATCCATTTCGCGCCCGTCGGCCACTGGCTCGGCGTGAGCGACGCCGACCTGCCAACGCTGCGGATGTACCTGCAGATCTGCGTGCTGACGCTGCCGCTGATCGTGATCATCTACCTGCTGGTCGCCGTGTTCCAGTCCATGGAGCATTATACGCTGCAGGGCAGCCTGAGTCTGCCGTATAATGTGCTGCTGATCGTGTTTCTCGTGCTGTTTTCCAGCAGCGAGCGCGTGCTCGAGTACGTGCTGGTCATCTGCTTTGCCTGGCTGCTGCAGTTTGCCATGACGATCCCGTGCATCGTGCGGGAAAAGTTCCGGCTGATCCCGGGGCTGCACTTCCGCGATCCCGATCTGAAGCTATTTGCCCGCACGACGGTCGTGACGGTGTTCACCACGTCCATCTTCCTGCTGTGCTACCTGGCGGACTCCAATACCGTGTCCTCGTTCGGCAGCGGCGCCGTGAGCGCCGTGTACTACGCGGACAAGCTCTTCACCCCCGTCGCCACCACGCTGATCTACAGCATCAGCGTCGTGCTGTTTCCGAAATACAATCTGACCTATTCGCAGGTGAACGCGCAGGAATACAAGCGCTACGTCGGCAGCACGGTGGAAAACACCCTGTTTGTCATCCTGCCGTTTTCGGCGCTGTTTTCCGCCTTCGCCGTGCCGGTCATCCACGTCCTGTTCGAGAGCGGGAACTTCAATGCCGTGTCTACCCAGATGACCAGCAGCGTATTTGCCATGTACGCGCTGGGCATGGCGGGCTTCTGCGTGCTGGACCTGATCAACAAGGCGTACTACACCATGCACAAGACGCTGACGCCGCTACTCATCAACGCGGTGGTGCTGGCGCTGAACATTGCGCTCAACCTCGTGTTCCGGCACAGCCAGAGCTGCGGCCTGATTGCGCGGACGACCGCCGTGTCGCTGACCGTCGGCGGCGTCATCGCGCTCATCTGCTTCTTCCGCGATACCCGCGGCAGTCTGCGCACCGGCAAGCTGCTCAAAAACCTCGCCGCCGCCGTGCTGACCGGCATGGCGATGTGGGCGTGCGAGAGTCTGCTGTATCGGCCAGGACTGAGCAAGCTCCTGACCCTGCTGGAATTCTGCGCGCTCGGTCTGGTCGGCATCGGGCTGTACGCCGGCATCTGCTGGCTGCTGCGTGAGCGAGAGGCGCTGCAGATGATCGTGCAAAAATTCAGAAAGCGTGCGTGATTATGAAACAACACCTTCACTCTATCGTCTGCTGCTGATAGTAGCAGCCATCTGCACTCTGGCGGCCTTCTGGCTGCTCGGTGCCCGCATCGGGGTCGAGCAGACGCAGCGGCAGGTCGACGTGGTCATCAGCTATGAGGACACCGTCCGGCTGGCGGATGCTTCCGGCGTGCCGGTACAGGAATGGCTGACACAGCTGTCCGATGCCGGCGTGCGCGAGCTGCTCGTCACCCCGGACGAGCAGGCCGAGCCCGACATCGTGCGCGCCGCGCAGGACGCGGGGCTAACACTGGCACAGGTCGGCGGGCTCGCACAGGGCGGGACCTACTTCTTCGCCGCACAGTATGACACGCTCGCCGCCGCGGGGCAGACCGGTGTCGACACGACACGGAGCCGCTGCCGCAGGCGCAGGTGCTCGATGCGCTGCGCGAGAGCGGCAGCACACTCGTGCTCATCGAGGACAAGAACCAGACCGGCTGCGTTCTGCCGGACGGCTACACGCTGACGGATATACTGGTGGCATGGTCAAGGGCTTCTGGCTCAACCAGACGTTCCGCGCGCGCTACCAGACGCTCGGCTACAGCGGCGCGGAGGAGATCGTCAACATGCTTTACCGCGCGGTCGTGGACCGCGGCATGACCGTGCTGTGGCTCACGCCGCTGACGGACGCCGCAGGTGAGCCCGTCGCAGAGCCGGCCGTGTACACGCAGCTGCTGCAGCAGCTGGCGCAGCGGCTCGCCCCGGCCGGGTATCACTACGGCGGTCTCACCGCCATCGAGACCAGAACCGTCAGTCCCGTGCTGCTGGCAGTGTGCGGCATCGGTGTGTTCGCCGCAGCGATCGTGCTGCTGGGCGTCATCGTGCCGCTGCGCGCCCGCTGGCTGCGCGTACTGCTGTTCGCGCTCGGCTGCGCGGAGAGCGCGGGCGGCGCCTTTCTGGCGCCGGAGCTGCAGTGCACCGCACTCGCGCTGCTGGCCGCCATCGTGTTTCCGTGCCTGTCCGGCCGCCATGCTGGCCGCAGAGCTGAAGGAAAGCGCCGGGACGCGCCCGACCGTGGCCCGCTATGCGGGCATGACGGCGCTGGGCGCCGCCATCACGCTCTGGGGCTGCTGCTACATCGGCGCGATCCTCAGCAGTTCGGAATATCTGCTCGTGCTGCGGCTGTTCCGCGGCGTGAAGCTCAGCCAGCTGGCCGTTTACGCTGTGGCCATGGTGCTGCTGGCCGCAGCGCTGCTGCACACGCGCGGCTGCACGCTGCGCGAGGATCTCGAGACGCTGCGGCGCAAAAACAGCCGGCACTGGCGGCGAAAGCTCCTGTGCCTGGTGCTGATCCTCGCCGCCGTCGGCACGGTGTACATCCTGCGCACCGGCGACGGGATGCTGTCCGTCCCCGTCGGCGAGCAGCGCGTGCGCAACTGGCTGGAGCGCGTGCTGCTGTTTCGCCCGCGCACAAAGGAATTTCTCATCGCCTACCCCGCCATCGCCGCGGCGTACTGCTGTGCCGCGCACCGCAGCCGCCTGACGGCGTGGCTGTTCGGCGTCTTCGGCGCGATCGGCTTTGCCTCCGTTGCCAACACATTCTGCCACATCCGCGCGCACTTTCTCGTTTCGCTGCTGCGCACCGGCATCGGCCTCGTGCTCGGCCTCGTGCTCGGCGCGATCGTGCTGCTGATCCTGCGCAGCTGCTGGCCCACCCCCTCCGGCAGCACACAAACAAAGGAGTAATTCATGAGTCAAGAAACACACGCTTCCGGCGCGCTCGCGCGCCATCTGCCCACGTTCCTCATCGTCCTCATGGCAATCCAGCCGCTGATGGACATCCTATCCTTCTGGACGGACCGGCTCGGTATGAGCAACACGATCACGCTGCTGCTACGCTTCGCCGTGTTCGCCGTTGTGTGCGTGCTCGGGTTTGTGACCTCGTCGCGCAAGAAGGTCTACGGCATCGCCATCGCCGCCTGTGCCTTCCTGCTCGTCGGACACTGCATCTCCTGCTTCATCGTCGGCTACCAGCGCATCGTCTATGACCTGACCAACTTTGTGCGCGTCGTGCAGATGCCACTGTTCGTGCTGTGCTTTATCTCGTTTCTGCGGGCAAACGAAAAGTGCTACCGCGCGTTTGAGACCGGCCTGATGCTCAACTTCTGGATCATCACGGCCTCGGTCGTCGTGAGCGTGCTCACACACACCTCCTCGGCGACCTATCAGTCCACCAACGTTGGCATTCTCGGCTGGTACTCGTTCGGCAATGCACAGAGCGCGATCATGAGCATTCTCGCGCCCATCGTCATCCTGCTGTGCTACCGCAGAAAGAACTTCCTGCTGTTCACGGTCACGAGCGTCGCCGCGCTGGCGCAGCTCTATCTCATGGGCACGCGTCTGGCATTCTTCTCGATCGCCGTGGCCGCGCTGGGCGTGCCAATCGTGCTGGTGCTGACTGGCAAGGCCCGCACCTCCAAGCGCTACATTGCCGTGCTGGTGCTCATCCTCGCCGCGTGCTGCGCGACCTACAAGCAGTCGCCCATGTATATCAACCAGAACCGCTACAACGAGGCCATGAGCTACAAGCAGAACGACGCCGAACGCATGATCCAGCGTGTCGAGGGCAACAAAACCGGCACTTCCACCGTCACGCCCGAAGAGCGCTACCACGCCCTGTGCACGATCTATAACTTCTACTCCCCGAATATGTGCCAGCGCTTCGGCACGGCGCGCGTCATGTCCGCCTACGGCTATTCCGATCAGGTCACGGACATCACGGCGACCCGCCACCGCAAGATCGTCTTCTGCGAGATGCTGCTCGACGAGCAGCCGTTCACCTCTCGCCTGTTCGGCATGGAGCTCGGCCGCATGGCCTTTGACGGCGAGATTTATGACGTGGAGAACGATTTTCACGGCATCTGCTTCCTCTACGGCTGGGTAGGTCTGGCCATGATGGTCGCCTTCATCGGCTATTTCCTGTACCTGATCGTCAAGTGCCTGATCAAAGATTTCCGCAAATACTTCACGGTGGAGGCCGGTGCCTTCGGCATCGGGCTGTGCCTGTGTCTGGTGTACGCCTACTTCACTGCCGGCGTGCTGCGGCGGCCGAACGCCTCGATCTACATGTCGGTGCTGCTGGCCGCGGTCTATTACCTGACGCAGATGCGCAGCGAACAGCCGGACGCGCTGCCGGACGGAGAGGAGAAACGCGCATGATTTTCAGTGTTGTCATCCCGGTCTACAACGTCAAGGACTACCTGCCCAAGTGCATCGACTCCGTGCTGGCGCAGGATTTTGAAGACTACGAGGTCATCCTCATCGACGACGGCTCGACCGACGGCGAGAGCGGCGCGATCTGCGACCGCTATGCTGCGGCGCACCCGGAGCGCATCCGCGCCATCCACAAGCCGAATGGCGGCGTGGGCGAGGCGCGCAACGTCGGCATCGAGGCCGCACAGGGCGAGTACCTGATCTTCATCGACAGTGACGACTACATCGCCCCCGACATGTTCCGCGTTCTTGCCGACGCCGTCGCCCGCTTCGGGAGCGACATCATTGGCTTCGGCGCGGCGCTGGAAGCAAACGGCGTCGTGGTCAAGGAGCTTGTGGATCCCCTGCCGGCCGACCGCACCTTCACCCTTGCCGACACGCCCGAGCTGATGCAGACCATGCCCTCCTCCCTGGAGCCGCATCTGGCGGCGCAGCCTGTTTCTGGATTCCGGTGTGCGCTACCCGGCGCGCATCTGGTACGAGGATCTGTGCACGTCCGTGAAGCTGCTGGCATTGGCCAAAAGCGCCGCCTTCGTGCCGGACATCCTGTATTACTACGTGGACCGCACCAACTCCATCACGCGCAACACGAACACGGCACGCAATGCCGAGCTGTTCACAGCCTTTGACAACCTCCTCGGCTGGTACCGTGAAAACGGCCTGTTCGAGCGCTACTACAATGAGCTGTCGCGGCTGGCCGTGGACCATGTGCTGCTCGCGGCCTCGGTGCGCGTGCTGCGCGTGGACCCGGAGAGCGACTGCTCGACCGGTTTCAGGACTACGTGCAGGCACAGTTCCCGGACTATCTGGACAATCCCCTGCTGACGCAACTCTCCCGCAGCCACAAGCTGATCCTGCGCCTGCTGCGGCAGCGCAAATACCGCACCGTGCGGCACTCTTTGCCGCCAAGGACAAGCTCGGCTGAGCGCCCGGACTGGAGGAAGCTATGAAATTCAGTGTCATCATCCCGGTCTACAACAGCTGGGAATACCTGCGCGAGGGCGTAGACTCCGTGCTGGGACAGACGGCGCGGACTTTGAGGTTCTGCTCGTGGACGACGGCTCAACCGACGGCGAGAGCGGTGCGCTGTGCGACACGCTCGCGCGCGAACATCCGGACTGCATCCGCGTGCTGCACAAGCCAATGGCGGCGCGGGCGACGCGCGCAATGCGGCGCTCCCGCTCGCGCAGGGTGACTATGTGCTCTTTCTCGACAGTGACGACAGCTACACGCCGGAGGCATTCACCGTGCTGGCCGCCGCACTGGACGAGACGCAGGCCGACGTGTGCTATTTCGGTCTGCGCATGACCGGCGACAACGACGGCGCGGTGTTCACCGACGACCTGCCGCTGCATACGCCGCTGACACTTCAGGAGACGCCTGCCCTGCTGCTCAACCGCCCGTCAGCCTGCATCGCGGCCTGGCGGCGCACCCTGTTCACGGACACGGGCATCCGCTTTCGCGCCCGCGGCTGGGGCGAGGATCTGTGCATGACGCGCAAGATGCTCACGGCTGCGCAGTCCGTCGTGATCCTGCCGGATGTGCTCTACCTCTACCGGCAGCACGAGGGCTCCGTGACCAAGCGCGCGCTCGACGCCAACGCCGAAATCATGGACGCGATCGACGACGTGCTGACGTGGTATCAGGCGCGCGGTCTGTTCGAGCAGTACGAAAACGAGCTCGGTAAGCTCTGCGTGGACAATGTGCTCTACGATGCGTCCGTGCGCATTCTCAAGGCGCAGAGCGCGCACCCACTGCTGCCGCAGCTGCTGGACTTTACCGCCGCGCGCTTCCCCGACTACCGGCACAACCCCTATCTGAAAGGCTATCCGGCGCGCAAGAAGCTGGTGCTGTCCCTGCTCGGAAAGCAGCAATACCGGGCCGTGCACCTGCTGTTCGCCGCCGCCGGACACTGACACTATGAAGCATCACAATCAACTGCGTTCCGGCTCTCTGCTCACGTATGTGCAGATGACGCTCAACATCATCGTCTCCGTCGCCTACACGCCGTTCATGCTGCGCATCCTCGGCAAGAGCGAGTACGGCCTGTACTCCACCGTCGCCTCGACGATCGCCATTTTGTCGGTGCTCAGTCTCGGCTTCGGCGGCAGCTACGTGCGCTACTACATCCTCTACCGCAAGGAAAAGGCGGACGATAAGATTGCGCGGCTCAACGGCCTGTTCCTGATCGTGTTTTCCGTCATCGGGCTCGTTGCGCTCGCGTGCGGACTGTACCTGACGTTCATCTGGAGATGGTGTTCAAGACCGGCCTGACGGACGCCGAGTACCACACGGCGCGCATCCTCATGCTGCTGCTGACGGCGAACCTCGCCGTGAGCTTCCCGATGAGCGTGTTCAGCAACATCATCAGCGCGCAGGAGCAGTTCGTGTTCCTGAAGGCGACGGAGATCCTGCGCACGGTCGTGTCCCCGCTCGTGACGCTGCCGGTGCTGCTGGCGGGCTACGGCTCGATCGGCATGGTCGTCGTCACGGTGACGATCTCGGTATTCGTGGACGTGCTGCGGCTGATCTACTGCTTCGGCAAGCTGCACATTGGGTCTCGTTCCGGAACTTTGACGGCGCCGTGCTCAAGGACATTGCTGTGTTCTCTGGCTTCATCGCCATCAACATGGTCGTCGACCAGGTCAACAACAACCTCGACAAGCTCATCATCACGCGCTACTGCGGCACGGCCGCCACGGCGGTCTACGCCGTCGGCCAGCAGCTGCACACGTACTTCATCTCGTTTTCGACGGCGGTGTCGTCCGTGTTCACGCCGCGCATCCACCAGCTCGTGCAGGACAACAAGGACGACAAAGCGCGCCTGCGTACCGTGCTCACGGAGCTGTTCGTGCGCGTGGGGCGCATCCAGTTTCTGATCCTGTCGCTCGTGTGCACGGGCATCATCTTCTTTGGCAAGCCGTTTATCTATTTCTGGGCCGGGCCGGGCTATGACGATGCATATATCATCGTGCTGCTGCTCATCATCCCCGGCATGGTGCCGCTGACGCAGAATCTCGGCATCGAGATGCAGCGCGCGCAGAATCTGCACAAGTACCGCTCGATCATCTACGGGGCATGGCCATCGGCAACCTCGCCATCAGCATCTGGCTGTGCCAGTACCTCGGCGCGATCGGCTGCGCGATCGGCACGGCCGTCGCCGTCGCGCTGGCAAACGGGCTCGTGATGAACATCTTCTATCAGCGGCGGCTGAACATCGACGTGACCGTGTTCTGGAAGAATATCGGCCGCATGGCGCTCGGCCTGCTGCCGCCCGCCGCGTGCGGCGTGCTGATGATGCTGTTTGTGAACCTCTACAGCATTCCGATGCTGCTCGGCGGCATCGTCGTCTACACAGCGATCTACTGTGCCTCCGTGTGGCTGCTGTCCATGAACGGATATGAAAAGGCCCTTGTCGGCGGCATGGTGCGAAAGGTGCTGAGAAAATGAAACAACGCTTGAAACACCTGCTCGTGCGGCTGCTGAGTCTGCTGCCCGGCAAGCCGGTCATCCTGCTCGAGAGCGCGCCGCCCCTTGGCGACAACACCGGCGCCCTGTACCGGACGCTGCTGGCCCAGGGCTGGAACGACCGGTACCGGCTCGTATGGGTCGTGCCGGATCCGGCAGCTTTCCGGAACGTGCACGAAAAGAACGTGTCCTTTGCCGGCACGCAGGGAAAATGGGCACTGCTGCGGCTGTTCTGGCTGCGCGCCCGCGCCGCCGCCATCGTGGACTGCAACGGCCAGCTCCAGAAGCTCCGGCCGGAGACCGTGCACCTGTATCTGACGCACGGCAGCCCGCTCAAGAGCGTGCACGACTACTATTTCTGCGACCCGACGACCGACTGGGCGCTGAGTCAGGCCCCGTTTTTCGACGCGGTGAACAGCTATGAATTTCACATCCCGCCGGAAAAGCTCGTCACGCTCGGCTTCCCGCGCAATGATGACCTGTTCACGCACAAATGCGACCTGAAGAACATCTTCGGTGCGGAGTTCGACCGCTTCGTTGTCTGGTATCCCACATACCGCCAGCACAAGAACAGCCTCGTTGCGACGACGGACATCTCTATCCCCGTCATCCATGACCCGGCGGCGGCCGCAGCCGTGAACGAGGCCGCGCGGGCGACAAACACGCTCGTGATCGTCAAACCCCACCCGGCGCAGACCTCGCGCACATCCGCGCGCTGGAGCTGAGCCACCTCCGCTTCATCGACGACGGGCTCTTTGCCGCGCACGGCATCACGTCCTATGAATTTCTCGCCTGCACGGACGCGCTCATCACGGACTATTCCTCCGTGCTGTTTGACTACCTGCTCACGGGCAAGCCCGTGGGGCTGACGTTCGAGGACATCGACGCCTACGCCAAGCAGCCGGGCTTTGCCATCGACCCGCAGCCGCTGCGCGAGAGCGCGGCCCCGCTCGACACACCGGACGATTTCCGCACGTTTTTCGAGCAGCTCGCAGCAGGCGACGATCCGCTGCGGCCCCAGCGCCTGCAGCTCACGAAGCTGACCAACCAATACACAGACGGACACTCCGCCGAGCGCGTCGCCGCGTTTCTGGCCGAGCGCCTCCGGGAAAGGGGACACACATGAGACGTGTTATCACTTACGGCACCTTTGATCTGCTGCACTACGGGCACATCAATCTCCTGCGCCGCGCCAAGGAGCAGGGCGATTACCTGATCGTGGCGCTGAGCACGGACGAATTCAACTGGAACGAAAAGCGCAAAAAGAGCTACTTCTCCTACGAGGATCGCAAGCGGATGCTCGAGGCGATCCGCTACGTTGACCTCGTCATCCCGGAGGAGAGCTGGGACCAGAAAGTCACCGACGTGGACAAATACCACGTGGACGTGTTCGTCATGGGCGACGACTGGAAGGGCAAGTTCGACTTCCTGAAGGACAAATGTGAGGTCGTCTACCTCCCCCGCACGCCCGAGATCTCCACGACGAAGATCAAGACCGACCTGCACACCTGAACACAAAACGATGCCGCCCGGCGAACGCCGGGCGAAATGCCGGGCCCGGATTTTATCCGAGACGGGCCTTGCCCCCTCGGGCTCCCCCGCTGCTCCATGATTTTGTCCTTGTGCATAGGTTTGCAGGCGGCATGTTTTCCGCTCCCGCGCCATAGAGTGGTACAAACTGCGTCGGGAGGTCGCGCGCGTGCACACAAATCGCAGGCTCATCGTCAACACCGCGCTCATGACCGGCTCGTCGATCGTGATGCGCTGCATCGGGCTCGTCTTTCAGGCGTGGATCGTCGGGCGCATCGGCGCGGCCGGCATCGGGCTGTACCAGCTCGTCATGTCGGTGAGCGTGCTGTTTGCCACGTTCGCCATCTCGGGCATCCGCTTTGCTACCACGCGCCTGATCTCTGAGGAGATGGGGCTCGAGCGCGGCGCGGGTGTCACGGGCGCGATGCGCCGGTGTGCGTGCTACGCGCTGTTTTTCGGCCTGTGCGCGGGTACGATGGTGTATTTTCTGGCCGAGCCCGTGGGCTTTCTCTGGATCGGCGACGCGCGCACGGTGCGCTCGCTGCGCATCACGAGCATCAGCCTGCCGTGCATCGCACTCTCGTCGGTCATGGACGGGTACTTCACCGCCTCCGGCCGCGTGTGGAAGCCGACGCTCGTGCACCTGCTCGAGCAGCTGGTGAGCATCACGTGCGTGATGTGGTTTTTGTCCTTTGCGGCCGCCGGCGACCTCGAGCAGAGCTGCGCCGCTGTCACGGCGGGCGGCGCGTGCGCGGACGTGGTGTCGCTGCTGCTGATGACGGCGATGTATCTCCTCGACCGGCGCAAATACCGCACGGGCGGCGACACCGTGCCGCACCTGACGCGGCGTATGCTCGCCGTGGCGCTGCCGCTGGCCGTGTCTGCCTATGCGCGCACATCGCTGACGACACTGGAGCACCTGCTCATCCCGCGCGGGCTCAAAAGCTCCGGTCTAACGGCCGACCGCGCGCTCGCGGGCTACGGCATCGTGCACGGTATGGCACTGCCAGTGGTGCTGTTCCCCTCGTGCCTGCTGTACGCGCTGGCAGATCTGCTCGTGCCGGAGCTGACGACGGCACAGGTCTCCGGCCGGTGCGGGGACATCCGGCGGCTGGTGCGCACACTGCTGTACCGCTGCCTGCTGTTCGCGTGCGGCACGGCCGTGCTGCTGCTGGCGTTTTCCGGGCCGCTCGGGCGGCTGATCTACCACTCGGACGACGCGGGACGCTACATCCGGCTGCTGGCGCTGCTCGTGCCGGTGATGTATCTCGACACCGTGACCGACGGCTGCCTGCGCGGGCTCGGCCAGCAGACGCGCTGCATGGCCATCAATGTGCTCGACGCCACGCTCGGCGTGGTGCTCGTGTGGGTGCTGCTGCCGCGGTTCGGGCTGGCGGGGTACATCTTTATTTTGTATTTCAACGAGTGCGTGAACTTTACACTCAGCTTCACCTTGCTGCTGCGCACGGTGCGCCGCAGCTGCACAGTCAAAAAACCGCCTGCAGGCTGATGTCTGCAGGCGGTTTTGCTATGTACGATCTCAGTGCTGCGGGGTGGGGTCCTTCGACTGGACCTGCGGCTGGACCTTGTCCTTCTTACGCAGCTCCGGGAAGAGCAGGAACTCCACGCGCTTATACAGCAGATACGTCAGCGCCGAGTCGACGATGCCCTTGATGAGGTTGAACGGGACGACGGCGAACAGCACGAGCGTCGGCACACTGGTGATGCCCTTGTTCACAGCCGTGCCCATGGCGACGATCTGATCGATCGGCAGGTGGAACAGCTCGGCGAACTTCGGGATCAGGTACAGGGCGTTGAAGAGGCTGCCGAACACCGTCATGCACAGCGTGCCGACGGCCATGCCGATGATGGCGGTGCGGCGGGTCTTGTGGTGGTGGTAGATGACAGCGGCGGGAAGGACGAACGTGCAGCCGACGACGAAGTTAGCAAAGTCGCCGACGAAGGCCGTGCTCGTGCCCTTAAGCAGGAGCTTCAGGAGCACCTTGAGCAGCTCGTGATGACACCGGCCACGGGGCCGAGGTAGAACGCGCTCATGAGCACCGGCAGCTCGCTCAGGTCCATCTTATAGAAGCCGGGCGCGAAAAACAGCGGGATCTCGAGCAGCATCAGCACGCCGCCGAGGGCGGAGAACATGGCCACATAGCTGATGTTGCGGCTGCGGCTGCGGCGCTGCAGATCACGGCAGACCGTGCGCTCAAACAGATACGCAAGGCCGAGCAATGCCGCGAACACAAGCGCGCAGACACCGATAAAGGACAGGTTTTCTTTCAACATGACAAAGCACCTCCATGGAATGAAAAACACCTGAAAGAACATGTCCTTCAGGCGCTGCGAACTATGGAGGTCCGTAACATCTTCTATCATCCAGACTATACTGTCGGTATCGGAATTGCACCGATTCAACCTTGCTCGGCTCGCGGACTATCACCGCCGGTCGGGAATTACACCCTGCCCCGAAGACATCTCGATTCAGTTGTTTTACTGTCTGCATTATAGCACAGTGTTTCCAGAATGCAAGTACTTTTTGCAGGAAAGGTTTGACAGGCGCTTTCCGGACGCGTACAATGGAGGCCACCACCGAAAGGAGGCTGCCGCCATGCCCGAGCGCGAAAACACCTGCTGCTTCACCGGCCACCGGGAATACAAGCTGCCCTGGGGCAGCGACGAGAATGACCCCCGCTGCCACAAGCTGCAGCAGCAGCTCTTTGACGCCGTGGACGCCGTCTACGCCGCCGGCATCCGCCACTTCATCTGCGGCATGGCCAACGGCTGCGACCTGTATTTTTTCGATGCCGCGCGCTATCTGCGCCTGCAGCACCCCGAGGTCACGATCGAGGCGGCCATCCCCTACTCCGGCCAGGCCGACCGCTGGCGGCCGGAGCTGCGCGAGCGCTATGCCTACGACCTGCGCCAGTGCGACTATCAGACGCTCGTGCAGGAGACGTACACCCCCGGGTGCATGATGCGCCGCAACCGCTACATGGTCGATGCCTCGCGCATCCTCATCGCGGCGTTTGACGGCCGGCCCGGCGGCACGGCCCGCACGCTCGAATACGCCGCCCAACGCCGGCTGGAGATCATCCAGATCCCGATCGACAGCGCACCGGCAGAAAGAGATATAGAAAACACGGGGGACGCCGAAAAGCGTTCCCCGTGTGCTCTTTTTGCGGCTGCTAGCAGGCTTCGATCTCCTTGATGGTGTACTCGTTGCCGCTGAGCAGATAAGTATGCTCACTCTTGCAGTGCGGGCATATCTTGGCGTATTTGACCGTGGGGTATGTCTGTTTGCAGTCCTCGCAGTAGGTCACGGCGGGGAGCGTCTCGATCTTCAGCTCCGCGCCCTTGAGATACTGTGATTTTTCCACCGCCCACTTCCAGCAGTCGGTCAGGTAGTACGGGATGATGCCGCTGACCTCGCCGACCTCCAGCGTAACACTGGCGACCTGGGTCAGGTGGTTTTCCTCGACGACCTTTTCGACCTCCTGGATGACATAGAACACGGTTCCCAGTTCGTGCATCGCGTGTTTCCTCCGGTCGGCTTACTTTGCGCGCTTGCCCTTGATGTCCTTGATGGTGAGCTTCGCTGCGCGCTTGACCATGTGCGGCAGGATGGCCTTCATCTTGTCCTCGGTGCGGTCATGCGGCTGGCCTCCGGCACGTCGCGCTGTCAGGTGGATGGCATCAAACTCACAGCGCGTGGTGCACAGGCCGCAGCCGATGCACTTGTTCTGGTCGACGACGGACACGCCGCAGCCGAGGCAGCGGGACGCCTCCGCCTTGACCTGCGCCTCGGTAAAGGTGATGCGGTCGTTCGAGAACGTCTTGGCCTTGCTCGCGTCATGGGCGACGGTCTGGCGCGCCGGGGCATCGAAGCAGTCGATCGGCACAACAGCGGCCTTCTTGTCGAGCTCGTAGAACTCACGCGGGTCACGCGCCAGCGTCAGGCTCTGGCCCTCATGCACGTAGCGGTGCAGGGAGATAGCGCCCTCGCGGCCGGCCGCGATCGCGTCGATGGCAAACTTCGGGCCGGTGACCACGTCGCCGCCGGCGAAGATGTCGGGCTGCGCGGTCTGATACGTCACGCCGTCGGCCTGGACGGTGCCGTTGCGGTTGAAGGCCATGGCCTCCGGCGCGATATGGCCGAGGTCAACGCGCTGGCCGATAGCGCCGATGACGGACGTGACCTCGATGGTCTCGAACTTGCCGGTGCCAACGGGCTTGCGGCGGCCCTTCGCGTCGGGCTCGCCCAGCTCCATGAGCTCAACCTTGAGGGCCTTGACCTTGCCGTTTTCGCCGAGGATCTCGGCCGGAGCGCTCAGGAAGCGGAACTGCACGCCCTCTTCCATGGCTTCCGCGACTTCCTCTGCGTCCGCCGGCATCTCCGCCTGACTGCGGCGGTAGATGATGTAAGTATCCTTCGCGCCGAGGCGGATGGCCGTGCGGCAGACGTCCATGGCGACGTTGCCGCCGCCGATGACGGCGCACTTTTTGCCGATGCGCGGCTTCTTGCCGAGGTTGACCCTGCGCAGGAAGTCCACGCCGCCATACACGCCGGAGAGGTCCTCGCCGGGCACGCCGATGGGTGCGCTCTTCTGCGCGCCGATGGCGAGGTAGAAGCCCTTGTAGCCCTGCTCACGCAGCTGGTCGATGGTGAGATCCTTGCCGATCTCGACGCCGCACTGGAAGTGCACGCCCATCTCCCGGAGCACCTCGATCTCGGCGTTGACAACGTCCTTCTCGAGGCGGAAGCTCGGGATGCCGAGGGTCAGCATGCCGCCGGGCACTCGTTTTTATCAAACACGGTGACGTTTTCATAGCCCATGTTCGCCAGATAGTAGGCGCACGACAGGCCGGCCGGGCCGGCGCCGATGATGGCGATCTTCTCCGGGTAGGGATCGGCGATGCCGCGGTGGGTGATAACTTCGGGATGTAGCGCTTGTCGGCCTGGAGCTCCTGCTCGGCGACAAACTTCTTGATCTCGTCGATGGCGACGGCGCGGTCGACATCGCCGCGGGTGCAGGCTTCCTCGCAGCGGCGGTTGCAGATGCTGCCGCAGACGGCCGGGAACGGGTTATCCTGCTTGATGAGCTTGAGCGCGTCCAGATAGCGGCCCTGCGCGGCCAGATTGATGTAGCCCTGCACGGCGATGTGCGCCGGGCAGGCGGTCTTGCACGGGGCGGTGCCGGACTCGTGGCACTGCTTCTGGTTGTCGTCCTTATAGTTCGGGCTCCACATGTGCTCGCCCCAGTGGTTATCATCCGGCAGCGGCTGCTGCGGATAGTCACGGGGCCGGTCTTGGTGCACAGCTTCTGGCCGAGCTTGGCAGCGCCGGCCGGGCAGACCTCGGCGCACTTGCCGCAGGCGACGCACTTGTCAGCGTCGACATGCGCGCGGTAAGCGGAGGCGGACATGTTCGGCGTGTTGAACAGCTGGCTCGTTCTCAGCGCGAAGCAGGAGCCGAGCGCGCAGTTGCAGATGGCGAAGATCTTGTCCTCGCCGTCGATGTTCGTGATCTGGTGGACATAGCCGTTGTCCTCGGCGCGCTGGAGGATCTCCATCGCCTCATCATAGGTGATGTCGCGGCCCTTGCCGGTCTCGCGGCAGTAGTCACAAACTGGCCGACGGCAATGCACATCTCATCCTGCAGCTCGCCGCAGCCCTGCCCTGAATGCGCATGGCATTGCGGCAGGAGCAGTAGCCGACGCCGAGGTGGCCCTCATACTTTTTCAGCCAGTGGGAGATGTGCTCGACATCGACCGACTCGTTTGTGGCCGGGATAGCCTTCTCGACCGGGATGACGTGCATGCCGATGCCGGCACCTCCGGGAGGCACCATGCAGGTGATCTTCGTCAGCGGCAGAAACGACATGCGCTCGAAAAACTGCCGCGATCTCCGGGTGCTCTCCACCTGCTGGAGGTTCATGTTCATCAGCTCGGCAGACCGGGCACGAAGATCGGCAGCGTCCACTGCTTGTGATGGTCGGCGTTCTCCCAGTTGTACTCGAGCAGGCCGATCATGGACATCTGGTCAAACAGCTGCTCCACGTAGACGGGATCCTTGCCGACCTTTTTGCCGATCTCGGCCGGTGTGGTCGGCACGCGCACCTTCATCGCGAGTGCAAGTTCCGCCATCTCGTCGGTGACGACGCTGGCCAGGCCGTAATACTCGGGCGAATTCTCGTCGAGCTTGGTCATGCCGAGCTTCACGTCCACGCGGTCCGTGATCTTTTTGCCCAGCTTCAGGATCAGTTCTCTTGCCATGTTTCAGGCTCCTTTCTTCCCCTTAAAATGTTTTGTTTTCATTCCCTGGTTTGTGAATAGATGCGCAATCTATTGTAGCACATCTCACGCATACAATTCAATACGCAAATGCACAGCACATTGTTGAAAATTGCAAAATCCCGGTCGATCTTCCCCGCCTGTCTTGACATTCTGCACAGGCGGTGATATGCTTTTTAGTAACCATTTGGTCAATATCGCGTACATTCACGAGGAGGGAACGGCCATGGCTCAGATCCGGATCCATGTTCTGCACTGCGGGAAGATCGGCGTGGCGCCGAACCTGCCGGCGAGCGCCCAGTGGCGCTGGCCGGCAAAAGCGGACGCGCGGCGGCTCAAGAGCGGCGCGCGCATCTGGCTGCCGGTGTCGGCGTATCTGGTGGAGCACCCGAAGGGCCTGTTTCTGGTGGACGCCGGTCTGCCGCGCACCGTGAGCCCGACCGGCATCGAGGACCGCGCGGCGCAGCTGCGGATGTTCGGCCGCGGGTGGTACACGCTCGTGCACAGCGTCGTGGAGCCGGGGCAGTCGATCGGCGAGCAGCTGGCCGCGCGCGGCATCCGGCCGCAGGATCTGGACTATGTGCTCTTTTCCCACCTCGACCCGGATCATGTCGCGGGCATCAGCGAGGTGCGGGGCGCAAAGCGTCTGCTGGTGGCGGAGGAGGAATACTTCTGGTCGTGCCGCGTGAACCTGCGCTACACCTCGCGCAAGCTGTGGATGGACGAGCCGCCGGAGCGGTTCTGGTACCGCGTGAACCACATCGGGCCGGAGAGCCGCTCGTACGACCTGTTCGGGGACGACTCGGTGCATCTCGTGCACATCGCCGGGCACACGGAGGGCATGTTCGCCACGCTCATCCGCAATGGCGGCCGGTACGTGCTGCTCAACGCCGACGGCGCGGCAAGTCCCCTCCTGGGCGGAGGGCACCGTGCCCGGCATCTGTGAAAACAGCGTGCGCGCGAAAAAGGCGCTCGACTGGATCGGCGAGATGAGCCGGGACGGCGCCTGCGCGGCGTCTCTGTGCAGCCACGACCCGGACGTAACGCCGCAAACGATCGAATTTTAGAATCGATGGATTTGCTTTTTCTAATGCGCGTTTCATACTGCTTTTGTGGATTTTGGGGTTGACAAGCGCAGAAAACTGCGTTATACTGCGCTCGTTTCCACTGGAAACCGTGATTTTTAACGAAAGGAGACGCGTCGTATTATGAAGTTTGCTCAGACGAACAACATGATGATGGCTATGATGATGTACATGCCCGGCTGCATGTGCATGTCTCGTCGTGCTCAGAAATATGACTCGTCTTGTGTTCGCTTCCAATAACGGCTGATCCAAATTCCAAGCCGTATCCGCAGAGGCCGGAAGACAACGAGTCTTCCGGCCTCTGTTTTTTGTACCGAAAAATTATTCTGCGAGGGAGAATCCACTATGATCGAAATCGAACATCTCAACAAGACTTACCCCTCACCGGGCGGCGACATCCATGCACTGCGGGACGTCAACCTCCGCATCGAGGACGGGGAGATCTTCGGCATCATCGGCCTGAGCGGCGCCGGCAAGAGCACGCTCGTGCGCTGTATCAACCTCCTCGAGCGGCCGACCTCCGGCACGGTACGCATCGACGGGCGCGACATGACGCAGCTCAGCCGCCGCGACCTGCTCAAGGCCCGGCAGGACATCGGCATGATCTTCCAGAGCTTCAACCTGCTCGAGCAGCGCACGGTGCTGCGCAACATCTGCTTCCCGCTCGAGATCGCCGGCGTCAAGCGCGACGAGGCTCAGGCCCGCGCCGCCGAGCTGCTCGAACTCGTCGGATTGTCCGACCGCGCAAAAAACTATCCCTCGCAGCTTTCCGGCGGCCAGAAGCAGCGCGTGGCCATCGCCCGCGCCCTCGCCACGCGGCCGAAATACCTCCTGTGCGACGAGGCCACCAGCGCCCTCGACCCGAACACCACGCAGTCGATTCTCCACCTGCTCAAGGAGATCAACCAGACGCTCGGCGTGACGATCGTCGTCATCACGCACGAGATGCGCGTCATCGAGCAGATCTGCCAGCGCGTGGCCGTCATCGACCAGAGCTGCATCGCCGAGATCGGCAACGTCAGCGACGTGTTCACGCACCCGAAGTCCGACATCGCCAAGGCGCTCATTCTCCCGAAGAGCCCGGCCGAAAACCTCCCGCCGTGCACGGGCAGGCGCCTGCGTCTCGTCTTTGACGGCAGCTGCTCCAACGAACCGGTCATCTCGCGCATCACGCTCGAGTGCCATGTGCCGGTGAACATTCTCTTCGCCGACACCCGCATCGTCGAGGGCAGCATCTACGGCCACATGGTCATCGACCTGCCCGACGACCCGCAGCAGTTCCACGATGTGCTGCGCTGGCTCGACCATAACCGCATCTCTTATCTACAGGAGGATGGAAGTCATGTCTGATCTGCTCATCAAACTCTGGCAAAACGGCATCTTGCAGCTCGGTATCTGGGAGACCATTTACATGACGCTCATCTCCACGTTCTTTGCCTATCTCATCGGCCTGCCGGTCGGCCTCATCCTGCGCATGACCGACCGCGACGGCATCCACCCCATCGGCTGGCTCAACCGCACGCTCGGCATCATCGTCAACGCCCTGCGCAGCATCCCGTTCATCATTCTCATGGTCGCCATGCTGCCGGTAGCAAAGTTCGTCGTCGGCACCAGCCTCGGCAACCGCGCCGTGATCGTGACGCTCGTCATCGCCGCCGCCCCGTATGTGGCACGCATGGTCGAGTCCGCCGCCAAGGAAGTGGACGCCGGCGTCATTGAGGCCGCGCAGTCCATGGGTGCGTCCACGTTCCGCATCATCTGGAAGGTCATCATCCCGGAGGCCAAGCCCGCGCTCATCACCGGTGCCGTCATCTCCACCGTGACCATCCTCGGCTACTCCGCCATGGCCGGTACGATCGGCGGCGGCGGCCTCGGCCAGATCGCCATCACTTACGGCTACCAGAAGTACGACGATCAGATCGTCTGGCTGTGCGTGGCGCTGACGATCATCATCGTGCAGATCCTGCAGGAATTCGGCATGTACATCGCCCGCCGCACCGACCGGCGCGCCCGCACCTGACAGGAGGCACCCCATGCATCTGCACTATCCCGCGCTGTTGCGCGTGAACATCCGCCGCGGACGAATGTGCCGCTCCGGACTGCACACCCTATCATTCGAAACCACACAAATTCTAAAAACAAAAATATAAAGGAGAAACTATCATGAAAAAGATCACGTCCCTCATCCTCGCCCTCGTGCTGACGTTCTCGCTCGTCGCACTGAGTGCCTGCGGCAGCAAGACCACCGACGACAAGACCACCGCCTCTGCCGATGACAAAGTCATCACCGTCGGTGCCAGCGCCACCCCGCACGCCGAGATCCTCGAGCAAATCAAGCAGGCCTCGCCGACGAAGGCTACGAGCTCAAGATCGTCACCTATGACGACTACGTCCTGCCGAACCAGGCTCTGGCCGACGGCACGCTCGACGCAAACTACTTCCAGCACAAGCCCTATCTCGACAGCTTCAACGCCAAGAACGGCACCAACCTCGTCTCTGTCGGCACCATCCACTATGAGCCGTTCGGCATCTACGGCAACGGTGTCACCGACCTGAAGGACCTCGCCAAGGGCGCGACCATCATCATCCCGGCCGACGACAGCAACGAGACCCGCGCTCTGTTCCTGCTCCAGCAGGAGGGCCTGATCAAGCTCCCCGATGACGCGGACGCCGCCAAGGGCGTGAGCACGCTCGACATCGTCGACGACGGCGGCTACAACATTGTCGCTGTTCAGGCCGATACCGTCCCGGCTCAGCTCGGCAACAGCGACGCCGGCACCATCGCCGTCATCAACGGCAACTACGCTCTGGCCGCCGGCCTGAAGATCAGCGACGCGCTCGCCACCGAGGACGCCAACGGCACCGCCGCCCAGACCTACGCCAACATTATCGCCGTGCGCGCCGGCGACGAAAACAGCCCGAAGACCCAGGCTCTGCTCAAGGCCCTCAAGACCGACGCCGTGAAGCAGTACATCGCCGACACCTACAACGGCGCTGTGGTCGCAAGCTTCTAAGCATCCTTCCCTCTTTTGAAAAACGCACGAATCCCCCGGCTGCTGCCGGGGGATTTTTGCGCCTGTCAGGAGGCGTTATGGGCATAGCTGTTGTCGACGAGGCGGTCAAAGTCCACCCAGTCGGCATGGTCGAGCACACCGGCCGTCTCCATGACGGTCTCAAGCCGCTCAAGGGACGGCTGCGTCATGACCGGCGTGGTGTTCCAGGCGTCGATGTCCTTGTAGCGCTGCACGACCTGCGTGAGCACGGGCACGCTCGTGTCCGGGAACTGCGGGGCAATGATCTCGGCGGTCTCCGCCGCGTTGTGCTCCGCGATCCATTTCTGCGCGCGGGCAATGGCATTGGTGAAGCGCTGCACAACGTCCGCGTGGTCTTTCATGTAGGCCTGCGAAGCGAAGTAGGCCGTATATGGGATCTCGCCGCTCTCCTGGCCGATGGACGCGAGGATATACCCCTTGCCCGCCTGCGCGACCTCGGTGGCCGTCGGCTCGAAGAGCGTGACAAAGTCGCCGTTGCCGCCGGTGAAGGCCCCGGCCATCATGTTGAACTGCACGGTCGTGTCCACGGTGGCATCCGTGCCGGGGACGACACCGTTTTGCCGCATGACGTATTCGAGCGTCATCTCCGGCACGCCGCCCGCGCGGCCGCCGATGACGGTCCTGCCGCGCAGCAGCTCCCAGGAAAACGGCACATCCTCACGCCCGACGAGGAACGACCCGTCGCGCTTCGTGAGCTGGCCGAACACGACCGGATGATCGTCCTTGCCCTGATTGTAGACATAGATGCACGCCTCCGGCCCGGCGAGACCGATGTCCGCCTGCCCGGTGAGCACCGCCGTCATGACCTTGTCGGGCGCCGCCGCCGTTGGTCAGCTCGATATTCAGCCCCTCATCGGTGAAAAACCCCTGCTCCAGCGCCACGTACTGCGGCGCGTAGAACACCGAATGTGTCACTTCGCTCAGGCGGACGGTGGCCGTCTCCTGCTTGCCGCAGGCGCACAGGACCACCAGCATCAGCGCCGCCAGAACCCCACAAAGAAACCGTTTCATTGCGTCACTCCCAACCGATTTTTGAAAAATTTCTCCAGCCACAGCACCAGCTGATACATCACGACGGCCGCCACCGCAAGCACGAGGACGGTCGCCATCACGAGGTCCATATTGAACACCTGCGACCCGTAAACGATCAGATAGCCGAGGCCGGCTTTGGAGACCAGAAATTCGCCCATGATCACGCCGACCCACGACAGGCCGACGTTCACGCGCAGCGTATTGAAGAGCGTGGCGTAGTTGGCCGGGATGACCAGCCGCCACAGGATCTGATGCCGGGTCGCACCGAGCGTCTGCATCAGGCGGATCTTCTCCCGGTCCGTGGACAGGAAGCCGACATGCATATTCAGGATCGTGACAAAGACCGAGATCGCGATCGTCATGGCAATGATCGACTCGGTGCCTGCGCCGATCCAGACGATGAACACCGGGCCGAGCGCTGTTTTCGGCAGCGCGTTGAGCACGACCAGATACGGGTCGAGCACGCGCGAGAGCAGTTCGCTCCACCACAGGCCAATGGCGATGAGCGTGCCGAAAAGCGTCCCGAGCACGAAGCCGACCACGACCTCGAGGCACGACGTACCGATGTGCAGCCACAGCTCCCCGGAAGCCTGCAGGCCCACGAGCGTGTGCACCACGCGCGACGGACTGCTGACGATGAAGGCGTCCACCCAGCCAAGCCGCGCCGAGAGCTCCCACAGGCCGAGAAACACGGCCAGCAGCAAAATCTGCAGCGCCAGCACGAGCCGGCGGCGGCGCTTTTGCGCGCGCAGATAGGCCGCGCGCTGCGGGGAGGGCGATCGTTCAGACATTGACATCCAGCTCCTCCCATATTTGATTGAACAGCATCTGAAATTCCGGCCGGCTGCGCCGCTCAAGCGGCGGAACGGTGCGCAGCGCGCCGAGGTCGTGGATGGCCTTGACGGTTGCGGGCCGGTGCGACAGGACGACGATGCGGTCCGAGAGGCTGATGGCCTCGGAAATATCGTGCGTGACGAGCAGGGCCGTCTTGTGCTCGCGGCGGATGATCTGCGAAATATCGCCCGAGACGGCCAGCCGCGTCTGATAATCCAGCGCGGAAAACGGCTCGTCGAGCAGCAGCACATCCGGCCCTGTGGCCAGCGTGCGGATGAGCGCGCAGCGCTGGCGCATGCCGCCGGAGAGCTGATTGGGCAGCTTGCGCGCAAAGCCCGCGAGCTGATACTGCTCGAGCAGATCGTGCACGCCGTCGCGGCGCGCGGGCGTGTTCTCGTGCCGTACCTCCAGCCCGAGCGTCACGTTGCCCCAGATCGTGCGCCAGTCAAAAAGCTGGTCGCGCTGGGGCATGAGCCCCGCCTTACCCGTCGGGGCGCGCACAGGCTCGCCGTCGACGAGCACCTCCCCGCCCGACGGATGCTCGATGCCGGCGATGAGCGCCAGCAGCGTGGATTTGCCGCAGCCGGACGGCCCGACAATGCTCACAAACTCCCCGTCGGCCACGCCGAAGGTCACATCCCGCAGCGCCGCCACTTCCCCGTCCGGCGCCTGATACGTCATGGCGGCCCGGCGCAGCTCGATTTTCATGGCGTCTCCCCCTTTGCTTGCGCCAAATCGCTTTCTCCTCAGTGTATGTCTCCGGTGCCGGCGGGGTGCAAAGCGCGAAAACGCACGCACCCTGTCGGGTGCGTGCGCTCCTGTGGTTTCGTATTTTCTTATGCCGTTGCCTTCATCGCGCGTTGGAGTACAGACTGCAGCGACTGATTGTGCGACCGGCAGATACGCCCGAGCCGGTAGAGGCAGGCCGGGTCGCGCGTGATGTGGTTCACGCCCCAGTCGCACGTGAGTGTTGCCTGAAAGCCCATGTCGCGCAGAACGGCATCCGTCAGATCGCCGTACTTGCCGTAGGGATAGGCAAACGTGTCCGGCGTGCGACCGGTGTGCTCCGCGAGCTCATCCTGCAGGCGCTGCAAGTCCGCGCGGAGCAGCTCGGCGTAGGCCGCGTCCGACTCGCCCCGGTTCTGCATGCAGCCGTGCCGCTCGGATGTGTAGGCGTGCAGGTCATACGAGTGGTTCTGCACCTCGACGAGGCCGGTGTCGAGCATCTCGTTGAGCTGGCTCCACGTGACGTGCGCATAGTCGATGCTCTTGCTCGGCCACTCGGTGAAATCATCCGTGTTGCGTCCGAGGAGCGAGAGAACGATCCGCGCCGAATACTGCTGCAGCAGCGGCAGAACATAGACGTAATTATTATAGTATCCGTCGTCAAAGCTGAGGATGATGGGCTTTTCCGGCAGCGGCGTGCCGTCGCGCACGTAGGCGATGAGGTCCGCCATGACGATCGTCGTGTAACCATTGTTGGCCAACCATTTGAGGTCCGTCTCGAACTCCCACGGCTGGATGGCGTCCTTGCCGGATTTATCGGGCTTCACCTCGTGATACATGATGATCGGCAGCAGCACGGGATCGGCAGCAGCGTCGGTCTCCCCGGCGGCATAGGCCGCGAACGGACAGAACACGAACAGCACCGACAGCACGACGGCCATCACGCGCTGGGGAACCGGCAGCACCTGGCGCACAGCACCCATCTCCTCTCGTTGGAATCAGGGTTAGTGTGCGCCATGCGCGCGGAAATCATGCGTGCGCCGCGCGTTTTTCCACCGCGCGCTGCACACATTTGACGAGCTCCACGATTGGGATGACCGAGACCGCAAGCCCCATGGCCACAGCGTACTCGGCGGCGGAGATGGCCGTGAAATCAAACGCATCGGCCAGAAACGGCACATAAATGCACAGCGTCGTGAGCGCAAGACTCGCTGCGGCCGCGCCGACGAGCGTCCAGTTGGGCGTGCAGATCGTGAAGATACTTGCCCGGTGCGCGCGCATATTGAAGCTGTGGAAAATTTCCGCCATGCTCAGGGTTAGAAACGCCATGGTCGTGCCGTCGGGCGAATTTGTGAGCGTCCAGACGCCGTACTCCATGTAATGGCCGATGAAAAACGCCGCCAGCGTCAGGATCGCACACATGACGCCCTGATACACGCAGTCGAAGCCGACGCCGTGGGCGAAAATGCTCTCGCGTGCGCTGCGCGGCGGGCGGGACATGACGTCCGGCTCCGCGCGCTCCATGCCGAGCGCGAGCGCCGGAAAGCAGTCGGTCAGGAGATTGATCCACAGCAGGTGCACAGGCTCAAGGATCATAAAACCGAGCATCGTCGCGGTGAAAATGCTCAACACCTCGCTCATGTTCGAGCCGAGCAGGAACTTGATCGCGCGCTGGATGTTGTCATAAATGCGGCGGCCCTCTTCGACCGCGCCGACAATGGTGGCGAAGTTATCATCGGCGAGCACCATGTCAGCCACATTTTTTGTCACGTCCGTGCCCGTGATGCCCATGCCGATGCCGATGTCCGCCGCGCGGATGCTCGGCGCGTCATTGACGCCGTCGCCGGTCATGGCGGTGACGAAGCCGGCATCCCGCCAGGCCTTGACGATGCGGGTCTTGTGCTCCGGCTGCACGCGGGCATAGACGCTGATGTGCTGCAGACGGCGGCGGAACGTGTCATCGTCCATGGCGCTCAGCTCCGTGCCGGTGACGGCCTCGTCGCCGGGGGCGAGCAGACCGAGCTCTTTGGCGATTGCGGTGGCGGTGTCCACGTGGTCGCCGGTGATCATGATCGGGCGGATGCCGGCGCTGCGGCAGGCGCGGATGGCGTCCACGACCTCAGGACGCACCGGGTCGATCATGCCAGCCAGACCGAGAAAGCACAGGTGCTGCTCGAGCGCTGCGGGGGACGTGTCGCCCGGCAGCGCGTCATACGTGCGCATGCCCGCCGCCAGCACGCGCAGGGCCCGGCCCGTCATGTCGCGGTTGCGCGCCGCGATCTCGGCGCGGTGCGCGTCCGTCATGGGCTCGGCGCGGCCGTTGATCCAAATTTGGTCGCACAGCGGCAGCAGCACGTCGGGCGCGCCCTTGGTGTACTGTACAACGGAGCTGCCATCCGTGTGCAGCGTGCTCATCATCTTGCGCTCGCTGTCAAACGGTGCCTCGGCCACGCGCGGATACTGCGCGCGCAGCACGCTTGGCGACAGCCCCTGTGCGACCGCCCAGCGCACGAGCGCAGCCTCGGTCGGCTCGCCGGTCACGGTGTCCGTGTCCGGGTCGTACACCGCATCGACACACAGAGCCATGGCCGTGGCGAGCAGGTGCTCGTCACGGCCCGCGCACTCGGTCACGGTCATGCGGTTTTGCGTGAGCGTGCCGGTCTTATCCGAGCAGATGACCTGCGCGCAGCCGAGCGTCTCCACGGCCGTGAGCCGGCGGATGACCGCGCTGCGGCGGCTCATGTTCGTCACGCCGATCGACAGCACGATCGTCACGACTGCGGCCAGCCCCTCCGGGATCGCCGCAACCGCGAGGCTGACAGCGATGAGGAATGTGTCGAGCACGACACGGCCGTTGATGGTCCCGGCGCGCAGCACGCCGACCACGAACACCACCACGCAGATGCCCAGCACGAGCCACGTCAGGATGCGGCTCAGCTGCGACAGGCGCAGCTGCAAGGGCGTCTTATTCTCCTTTGTCTGCGTAAGCGCGTCGGCGATGTGGCCCATCTGCGTCTGCATGCCGGTCTCTGTGACGACGGCGCGGCCGCGTCCGTAGACGATGCTGCCGAGATAGAGCATGTTGCTGCGGTCGCCGAGACCGATGTCACCGGCGGCTGTGAGCGCGTCGGGCGATTTTGTCACCGGCACGCTCTCGCCGGTCAGGGCGGCCTCCTCGGCGCGCAGGCTCGCGCTCTCGAGCACGCGCGCATCAGCCGGCACGGCGTCGCCCGCCTCAAGCACGAGCACATCACCCGCGACCAGCTCCTCGCTGGGGACGGTGACGAGCTTCCCGCCGCGCAGGACGCGGCTGTGCGCGGCGCTCAGTTCCTTCAGGGCGGCGATGGCCTGCTCGGCCTTACTCTCCTGGTACACGCCGAGCACCGCGTTGATGATGACGACGATGAGAATGATGATGACATCGGCAAAGCTCTCGTGCGCATACGCGCTCGTGATGGCCGAAATCAGCGCCGCCGCGAGCAGCACGAGGATCATAGGATCGGCCAGCTGCTGGAAAAAGCGCTTCACGAGCGATGGTTTCGGCGGTTCGGTGAGCACATTGCGCCCGTCGCGCGCAAGGCGCGCGGCGGCCTGCTCTGGTGTGAGACCGTCGGGCGTGCTGTCGAGTGCGTGCAGGGTGTCCGATGGCGGCTGCCGGTAGTAGTCCACGGTTTCGTCCTCCTTCAAGTGTCAGATATAGTTTTCCCGGAAATGAAAAAAAGACTTATCTGCCTCTCGGCAGATAAGTCTCATCATTTCAGACCAGGCCAGATCCCAGGGATCGGTTGTTGGCTGGGCCGCGCGAAGATTCGCGCCAATTACTCCCTTATCGGTCTCCATTGTATGCGATGGCGCGCGGGAAAACAAGTGAAATCTGCGCACAGCTCCGCATCTTAGCACGTACTTAACGTTTCGCGCTCCGGCGCCAGATCTTCTGCGCCTCGGCAGCCGCAATGAGCTGCTCGCGAAAGTCCGGGTGCGCAATGGACACGAGCCCCTCGGCGCGCTCCCACGTGCTGCGCCCGGCGAGGTTGACCACGCCGTACTCCGTCGCGAGGTAATACGCCTGCGAGCGCGGGGACGTGACGATGTCGCCGCCGAAGTGCGGCAGGATGCGCGAGCGGCGCGTGCCCTGCTTGTCCGTGAACGTGGACGTCATGCAGATGAACGCCTTGCCGCCGCGGGCCATTGCCGCGCCCGTGAGAAAATCGAGCTGGCCGCCCGTGCCGCTGATCTGGCGCAGGCCGGAGCTTTCGGATGCGACCTGCCCGTAGAGATCGGCCGCGATGCAGCTGTTGATGGACACCATGTTGTCAAGCTGCGCGATGACCTCCGGCGCATTGACATACGACAGCGGCGCCGCGATGACGCCTGGATTGTCGTCCAGCCAGTCATACAGCCGCTTCGACCCGAGCGCAATGCCGAGCATGCCCTGCCCGCGGTGGAGCGTGCAGCGGCGGTTCGTGAGCACACCGGCCTCGTACAGGTCGAGGTACGCGTCCGAGCACAGCTCCGTGTGCATGCCGAGATCGCGCAGGCCGGACTGGGCCAGCAGCTTTCCAAGCACGGTGGGCATGCCGCCGATGCCGAGCTGGACGGTCGCCCCGTCGCAGATGTGCGGCAGGAGAAGATTCGCGATGGCGGTGTCCTCCGCCGTCGCCGGGTGCGCGGGCAAGTCGGCAAACGGCGCGTGCGCCCCCTCGACGACCATGTCCACATCGGAAATGTGGATGACCTCGTCAAACCCGCCGCGCAGGCGCGGCAGGTGCTCATTGACCTCAAGAATGACGATGTCCGCCCGGTCGAGGATGGCGCGGGACACGCCGGTCGCGGCCGAGAGGTTAAAGTACCCGTGGCGGTCCATCGGCGCGACGGACGCCATGGCGACGTTGACCGTCAGAAATTCGCGGTAGTACCACGCGAGGTTGCGGAAGACCATCGGCGTATAGTAGCACAGGCCGCGGTCACACAGCCTGCGCTCATACGCTGAGCAGTGCCAGGTGTGGTAGAGGAAATGCGCCTGCTCCGTGTCGCACTCCACGACCTGCACCGGGCCGGTGCAGAGGTTGCCGCGCACCTTCACATCGTGCAGCTCGTCGCGCCGGGCGGCGAGCGCCGCATCGAGCAGCGGCGGAAAGCCGAGCGCGGACGTATAGTCCACCCAGTCACCGTTTTTCACCGCGCGCACCGCCTCAGCGGGGGTGCGCAGCTTGCTGCGGTATTCTGCCTGAAAATCCATGGCGCTTCCTCCTCAGTAGATCTGATCCTTCTGCACCGGCATCCGGAACAGGCGGCAGATCTCCGCGTAATCGTCCGTCTGGCCGAGGATCCACATCAGCTTTGTGACCACGGCCTCGCTCGTCATGCTGTAGGCCTCGATGAGGCCCAGCTCGCGCTTGGCGCGGTGGCCGACCTGATACACTTCCATGTCACTGCCCTCGTGCGGCACCTGCGTCGTCATGATGATGACGCGGCCGGACTGCACCCAGTCGCGCACGGCGTGGAAAAAGCTCTCGTCGCCGTAGCATGGCAGGCCGCCGACGCCGAAGCTCTCAATCACGAGCGCGCGGTAATGGGCCTTGAGGTAGTCGAAAATGCCGGCATCGATGCCGGGGATGAGCTTGAGCACGAACACGCCGGGGTCGAGCCGGTCGTAAAACTCCGGCGCGCCTACAACGTGCTCCGGGATGTAATACACGACCTGACGCCCGCGCAGGATGGCCGTCTCAGGGTAGTCGATGCTCGAAAAAGCGTTGTAGCTCTTCGTGCGCATCTTGCGCGCGCGGGTGCCAAGGATTACCTTGTGGTCAAAGACGATGTGCACGCCGCAGGCACCGTCGTCGCAGGCATAGAGAAAGGCGTCGCGCAGGTTCTCGCGCGCGTCGGTGTCCTGGTTGAAGATCGACTTCTGCGAGCCGGTGATGACGACGGGCTTGGCGTTATTCTGAATCAGGTACGACAGCGCCGCCGCTGTGTAGGCCATCGTGTCCGTGCCGTGCGTGAGGACAAAGCCGTCGTAAGCGTCATAGTGCCCGCGCACGCAGGCCGCCATCTGCAGCCAGTCGCGGCTGTTGATGTTCGTGCTGTCGCGGTTCATGAGCTGCACGGTGTCGATCCGGCACAACTGCTCAAGCTCCGGTACCTCGGCAAGGAGCTCACCGGAGGTGAGCTGCGGCGTGAGACCGTCGGCCGTCTCCCTGGATGCGATGGTGCCGCCGGTAGCGATCATGAGGATGTGCTTCATGTCAGTCTTTCACTTTCTTCCAGTAATCGAGCGACGCGAAGCCCCGCTCGAGCTGCGTCGCCGTATAATCCTCACACACATGCGCAAGCTGTTTGCGGCCCGCGTCGCCGAGCGTGAAGGAAAAGATCTTTTTGGGGTCGGCGTTCACGATGTGCCGCATGGCGGTCAGCGTCTCCGGCAGCAGCGGCGTGACGGCCGAGGAGCTTGCGCCCCGGCAGTGCGCACAGTACACCGCGCCGCCGCGCGGGGAAAACCACGGCTCGTCCGGCTCCGCTGCGCCGCACTGCGCGCAGCAGGACAGGTCCGGCTCGTAGCCCGCAAGGCACATGAGCCGCAGCTCGAACACGGCCTTGATCTGCTCCGGCGGACAGAGCGCGCGGCTGAGCGCATACAGGCTGTTGAGCCCGAGCTGCAGCACCGGCGGGTCGGGGTATTCCTCGGCGGACACGGTCTCGAGCAGTTCGGCAAAATAGCTCCCGAGCGCGAACGCGCCGAGGTCGGCGCGCAGGCCGAGAAACTCCTCGACCGTGGACGCCTCGTTGAGCGTGCGGCGGCCGCGGTTTTCAAAAATCGTCATGTCCGAATACGTCAGCAGCTGCGTCGCCGCCGTGATGCGGCTGCCCTTGCGCAGCGCGCCGCGCGCGCGGACGGTCACCTTCCCCTCGTGCTGCGTGAGCACGGTGAGGATCTTGTCCGCCTCTTTGTAGCGCACCTCGCGCAGGACGAGACCTCGGGTCGTAAAAAACATCGTATGTACCTCATCAGGCCGGGCGGCGGACGGTCGCATCCGCCGCAGACTCATCGGTCGTCTGCGCCAGCGCGTTTTGCGCGGCGCGGTAGTAAAGGTAGCCGAGCGGATCGCCGGTATCCGCGAACAGCTGCCAGAAAACATCGTCTTGCACAATGAACCACCTCGCTGGGCATAGTGTCTGCACAGCGGGGTGGATTTATGGCTGGTAATAAAGGGTCACTGGTCGGTAAAGCCAAAATTGCGCAGCTGGGCGGCCGAGTCGCGCCAGTTTTCCTTCACCTTGACCCACGTCTGCAGGTACACCTTCGTGCCCATGAAGTGCTCGATGTCCTGCCGCGCGAGCTCACCGATCTTTTTGAGCATGGCACCGCGCTTGCCGATGATGATGCCCTTGTGGCTCTCTTTTTCGCAGTAAATGGTCACGTCCATGTCGATGATGCCGTTATCGCGCTCGGAAAATTTTGTGACCTCGACGGCCGTGCCGTGCGGGATCTCCTTATCGAGGCACAACAGCAGCTTTTCGCGCACGAGCTCGGCGCAGATCTGCTTTTCCGGCATGTCGGAGATCATATCATCCGGGAACAGCTGCGGCCCCGGCACGGCAAGCTGCGCAAGCTCATCGAAGAGCTCCTCAAGCCCGTCGCCGTTCTGGGCCGACACCGGCACGATCGCGCGCCACGGCAGCGCCTCGGAATAGGCGGCGATGACGGCCAACAGCTCCGGCTTTTCCACCGTGTCGATTTTGTTGATGACGAGCACGGCCGGAGCGTTGGACGTGCGGATGCGCTCGATGAGCGCGTGCTCCTGCTCGCCGATGGAGGCGATGGGCTCGACGACGAGCATCACGCCGTCAACGTCCGCCACGCTCTCGCGCACGACCTGCACCATATAGTCGCCCAGACGGTTGCGCGGCTTGTGAAAGCCCGGTGTGTCCATCAGGATCAGCTGCGTGTCGCCGCGGTTGACGACGGCGCTGATGCGGTTGCGCGTCGTCTGGGGCTTGTTCGAGACGATGGCGATCTTCTCGCCCACGAGGGCGTTGGTAAGTGTGGACTTGCCGACGTTCGGCCGTCCGCAGATGGTGATCATAGCGGTTTTGGTAATCATTCGTTTCTCCTTATACGTCCAGCAGACGCATGATCTCTTTTTCGCGTGCACGCATGCGGCGCTTGTCCTCGCCCTCGTCCACATGGTCGTAGCCGAGCAGGTGCAGCACGGAGTGCACGGTCAGATAGCTGACCTCGTGCGCGAAGCTGTGGCCGTAGGTCTCGGCCTGTTCGGCGCAGCGCTCCATGGAGATGACCATGTCGCCGAGCATGGCGCGGTCGGTCTCGTAGTCCCACTCGCAGGCATCGGGGTCGAACGCGCCGGGCGTGAGCTCGTTCATGGGAAACGACAGCACGTCCGTCGCGCGGTCCACGCCGCGCTGCTCGCGGTTGATGGTGTGGATGACGGCATCGTCCGTGAGCGTCACGTCGAGCTCGCACGGAACGGTCACGCCCTCAGCCTTGAGCGCTGCGGCGGCCGCGCGCTTGACATAGCGCTGCGTATCCGGAAATCCCAGGCCGCGGCGCGTGCGGGTGATGGTAATCTTCGCCTGTGTCATGCTTTTTTCCTCACTGTCGTCTTGCGCACGGCGGGCTTTTTGGCCGCGGCCGCGGCGCATTTTTCTTTCTGTTTGTCATCCTGCTCGTAGGCGGCGATGATCTTCTGCACGAGCGCATGCCGCACGACGTCCGCGCCCGTCAGGCGGCAGATGGCGATGTCGTCAATGCGGTCGAGGATGCGGATGGCCTCCTTGAGGCCGGACGGCTTGTCCGACGGCAGGTCGATCTGCGTCACGTCGCCGGTGATGACAACGTGCGAGCCGAAGCCGATGCGCGTCAGGAACATCTTCATCTGCTCGCGGGAGGTGTTCTGCGCCTCGTCGAGGATGATGAAGCTGTCGTCGAGCGTGCGGCCGCGCATATACGCCAGCGGCGCGACCTCGATGTTGCCGCGCTCGAGATACTTCGCGTAGGCATCGGCACCGAGCATCTCAAAGAGCGCGTCGTACAGCGGGCGCAGATAGGGATCGACCTTGTTCTGCAGGTCGCCGGGCAGAAAGCCCAGCCGCTCGCCCGCCTCGACCGCCGGGCGCGTGAGGATGATGCGGTTGACGCGCTCGGCACGAAACGCCGCGACCGCCTCCGCCACGGCGAGGTATGTCTTGCCGGTGCCGGCAGGGCCGACGCCGAGCGTGATCGTGTTTTGCTCGATGGCATCCAGATATGCGCGCTGGCCGAGCGTCTTGGCCTTGATGGGCTTGCCCTTGGCTGTGATGCACACCACGTCGCCCGCAAGCTCCTGAATTTTCTGCTCCCGGCCCTCGCGCACAAGGCGGAAGATGTAGCGCACGTTCTGCTCGCCGATCTCCTCGCCCTTGGCCGCCAGCGACAACAGGCCGGCGATGGCCTTTTCGGCATAGAGCACGTTCTCGGCCTCGCCGGTGATGTGGATCTGCTCGTCGCGGTCGGTCACGCGCACATTGTATTCGGTCTCGATCATCCGCAGGTTCTGGTCAAACGACCCGAACACGCTGATGACGTCCTCCATTCTGTCGACTTCCATGGTTTTTTCAATCATCTGCTGTAGTCCCTTCCCCGGCCGGCGGCCGAAGCTGTAAAAATTCCGCGTCCGGCGTCGCCTGTGCGCGGCCGATCTCCTGCTCGCACTCGGCCGTGAGCGTCACGGTCAGCACGCTGCCAGTGACCTCCGCTGCCGTTTCATAGGAAATGATCGCGCCATCGTCGCCGATCGTCTCGCGCAGCTGCTGCAGCAGCGTCTGCTCGAGCGATGCGCGTGCCGCGTCCTCCGGTACCTGCGCGTCCGCCGTCCGATACGGCTGCACGCGCTCGCGCACCAGCGAAAACGGCAGTGTGAACACGCCCCGGATCGCAAAAGGATATTCATGAATGATTTTATCACATTCCGCGTCCGAAATTCCACTGTTTTGATAAAAATTGATCCGCTTTTTCCCCGCGCGCAGCGCCCAGCGTGTGTGCGCGCCGTGCGCGGGCTGTTTTTCGGCCTCCGTCAGGGCGATCTGACCCGTCAGCACCTGCCGCGTGCGCGCACGGATATCGGCACGGGCGCACACCGGGCGCACACCGCCGCCGAGGTCCGTGACCGCGCCGGACACGAGCACGTCGCCCGGCTCCACCGCCGCGCCGGGCGCGACGCGTGCCTCTCCGGCGTAGACGTCCATGCTCAGGATGACCCCGGTCGCGGAGGCGTAAATGCTCACGGGCGTGTCGTCCGGCGTGATGTCCGGCAGGGGCTCCTTTTCGCGCACGATCACCTCGGCGCGGCTGCCGTGCACGTTCACGGTGAGCCAGCGCAGCTCCGGCAGGCGCAGGACCATGTCGTTGCGCACCAGATCGTTCGACAGCGCGGGCCAGTACGTACCCGGGCGCACGCCGCATTCGTCCAGACAGCGCAGGATCTGCCCGGTCGTAAGCGTCTCGTTGCCGGTCACGTCGATGCGCCAGATGAACAGTGACGATGTCAGCAGCACCAGCACCACCGCCAGCAACCCCGCGCACGCGCCCCGGTAGCGCGCCGCACACCGCAGCAGCTGCGGCAGACCGCGGCGGTAGAGCGTTTTCACCTCGCACTGGCACCGGCGCGCCAGCTCCGTGACCGTCTCCTCGCAGCGCACGCGCACCGTGATGCGCAGTGTATAGGCATCCACCGGCTCCGACGCCATGCAGGCGATGCCCGCCGCCGCGCACGCATTGAGCACGCGCTCCGGGTGCACGCCGCACACCTCCAGCCGCACATAGCCGCAAAGGGCCAGGATCCACCGCGTCAAACCCCATCACCTCACGCAAACTCGGCACACGCAATCGTGCCGGAGATCAGCAGCGCCGTGCTGTCCATGGCCACGAGCTGCAGGTTCGTGCCGCGGATGCACACGCGCACCCGCCCGCCGTCGACCACGATGCACTCATGGCTGTATTCGAGCAGACCACAGTGGTTTTCCACCAGCGCGCGGCGCCGGCCGGTCACGGTCAGCTTCGGCACGCCGGCCACGGATTCCGCCGGCAGGTCCAGCCGCTCCGCGATCTCGAGCGGAATATCTGACAGCCGCTTCACCGGCTCACCCCCTTCGCTGCAAGCCATTTTATGCGCCCGCAGGCAAGTTTAGGCCGGGACAGGCATACAAATGCACGAGAATGTATTTCCGGGAGGGATGCCGGTGGAAGGCAAACGGGGCAATTACATCGCGCTCGCAGCAACGCTGGCGGCGCTCGGCGCGCTGCTGCTGTGCTCGCAGGCGGCGCTCGAGAGTGCGCGCGCGGGACTGAACCTCTGCGCGCAGATGATCGTGCCGTCGCTGCTGCCGTTTTTCATTCTCTCGTCGCTGCTGCAGCAGCTCGGGCTGCCGGGCATCCTCGGCAGATGGCTCTCCCCCGTGACGCAGCGGCTCTTCGGTATCGGCGGCGCGGGTGCATCGGCACTGCTGCTGGGCGTAACGGGCGGATATCCGCTCGGCGCGGACGCCGTGGCCCGGCTGCGGCGCAGCGGTACGCTCACACGCGAGCAGGCCGAGCGCGCGCTCGCGTTCTGCAACAATTCCGGCCCGGCGTTTCTCGTCGGTGCGGCGGGCGTGGGCGTGTTTCACAGCGCGGGCTATGGGCTGCTGCTCTACGGCGTGCACGTGCTGTCCGCCGTGATCGTTGGCATGCTCTTTGCCCCGCGCAGCGGCGGTTTTCCGCCGGAAGAGCGCGCGCAGATCGCGGCCGTGTCGCTCTCGCAGGCGCTGCCGGAGGCCGTGCGCAGCGCCGTGCGCGCGGTACTGACGGTCAGCGGCTTCGTGGTCACGTTCAGCGTCGTGACCGGGGTGCTCGACGCCTCCGGCCTGCTGCCCGCGCTGGTGGGCACGCTTGCCGCGCGGCTGGGGCTGGAGCTGCACTTTGCCCGCGCGCTGTGCACGGGCGTACTCGAGCTCGGCACGGGCATCGGCGCGATGCAGGGGCTGGCGCCGACGCCGGCAAACCTCGCCCTCGCCGCCTTTCTCACCGGCTGGGGCGGCGTGTCCGTGCACTGTCAGACGGCGGCGGTCATCGCCGGGACAGACATCAAAAGCGCCCGACACACGGTCGGGCGCCTGCTGCACGGAGCGGTCTCCGCGCTGTGTATGTGGGTTCTGGCGAACCTTCTTTGAGCTCACACGCCGGCAAACGAGAACACGATGCCGACGACGGCGGACGCCGCAATGTACACGATTGGGTGCAGCTTTTTCGTCGGCTTGACGACATTCGTCAGCACCCAGATGACGGCTGCGAGCAGCAGCCCCTTCCAGAAAAACAGATCCGTGAACCGGCCGCTGGCCTGATAGGCACTCTCCTGAATGAGAGAAATGCGCACGACGGAAAAACCCGCCGCCGCGATCAGCGCAGCGGATGCCGGACGCAGCCCATAAAACGCATGGTCGACAAATCGGTTTTCCCGGAACCGTTTCAGGCAGGACGCGATGATAAGGATGCAGATGACCGCCGGCGTGACGAGGCCGAGCGTCGCGACGAGCGCACCGGGAACGCCGCCCGTGATGTAGCCCACATACGTCGCCGTGTTGACGCCGATGGGACCGGGCGTGGACTCCGACACCGCAACCATGTCCGCGATCTGCTGATAGGTGAACCAGCCCGTGCGGTCGGACATGTCATAAATAAACGGGAGTGTGGCGAGCCCGCCGCCGACAGAAAAGAGACCGGTCTTGAAAAACTCCCAGAACAGGCGCAGATAGATCATGCCTTACGCGCCTCCAGTTCCTTGATGACGATGCCGGCGAGCGCGGCCGCGAGCACATACAGCACCGGCGAGACATTCAGAAACACGCTGCCCGCGAACACGAGCAGGAAGATCAGAAACGTCTTCCAGTCCACGACGGATTTTTTCCACAGCTTCACGACGGCGTTGAGGATGAGCACGCACACGCACACACGGATACCAGCGAACGCGTTCTGCACAGCGGGCAGATGCGCAAAGTTCTGAATAAAGGCCGCGATGATCATGATGATCACGAGCGACGGGAACACGACGCCCAGCGTGGCAAAGATGCCGCCCCAGACGCCCGCCTGCTTCTGCCCAACGAACGTGGCGGTGTTGACCGCGATGACGCCCGGTGTGCACTGGCCGATGGCGTACCAGTCCATGACCTCTTCCTCCGTGGCCCAGCGGCGCTTTTCCACGACCTCGCGCTGCAGCGCGGGCAGCATGGCATAGCCGCCGCCGAACGTCGTCACGCCGACGACGGCGAACGCGCCGAAGAGGCCGAAGAGCTGCTTGATTTTCTCTTTCATAGCGATCCCTCAAAAATCCGGCCCTCCGGCGAAAGCTGCCGGAGGGCCGGGGCATGTGGTTTCGATTCAGCCGCGCAGCGTCTCGGCGAACTGCGCATAGCGCTGCACACGCTCGTCGCACTCGGAGCGCGTCGCGCCGACGCCAAGGATGTACACCTTGATCTTCGGCTCCGTGCCGGACGGGCGGACGATGAACGAGCAGCCATCGTCCAGCTCAAAGTACAGCACGTTCGAGCCGGAGATGGGCGTTTTGTCCATCTTGCCGAGGCCCATGACGTACACCGAGCCGTCCTGATAGTCGCGCATGCGCACGACCTTCGTGCCCGCAATCTCCTGCAGCGGCTCGCGGCGCAGCTGCGCCATGAGCGCGCGCATCTTCTCCAGACCGTCGAGGCCCGGCATGACAAGGTTGAGCGTGCGCTCCCCGTAGAAGCCGTACTTTTCATACAGCGCGTCGAGCGCCTGCGCGAGCGTCATGCCCTGCTCGAAGTAGTACGCCGCCATCTCCGTGATCATCACGCAGGCGGTCACGGCGTCCTTGTCGCGGACATAGTCACCCATCATGTAGCCGTAGCTCTCCTCGAAGGCGAGCACGTACTGATACGAGCCGTCGCGCTGGTACTCGGCCAGCTTCTCAGCCATGAATTTGAAGCCCGTGAACGTCTCGTCAAAGTGGATGTCGTTCACATCGCAGATGCGGCGCACCATTTTGGACGTGACGATCGTCGAGATCGCGGCCGCGTTTTCCGGCAGCGTGCCCTTGCGGCGGCGCGCCGTGATGATATAGTCGAGCAGCAGCACGCCCATCTGGTTGCCGGTGATGGTGTGGTACTCCCCGTCCGCACCGCGGACCATGACGCCAACGCGGTCGGAGTCCGGGTCTGTGCCGAGGATAAGGTCGCTGCCGACCTCCTTGGCGAGGTCAACGGCCAGATAGAAGCCCTCCGGATTTTCCGGGTTCGGGCTCTTGACGGTCGGGAATGTGCCGTCGAGCACCATCTGCTCTTTGACGGGGATGACCTGCGTCATGCCCAGACGGTGCAGCGCCTCGGGCACGAGGTGCCAGCCCGCGCCGTGAAACGGCGTGTAGACGATCTTGAACCGGTCTGCCACGCGGCGGACGACGTCCGTGTCGATCGGCTGGCGCAGGACGTTGGACAAAAACGCCTCGTCCGTCTCCGCGCCCATGAACTCCACAAGACCCTGATGCACCGCGTCGTCAAAGTCCATACGCTGAATATCATTGAAGATGTCCAGCCGCTCCATGTTCTTGGCGATGGCGGAAGCGTGCTGCGGCGGGAGCTGCGCCCCGTCGGACCAGTAGACCTTGTAGCCGTTATACTCTTTCGGATTGTGGCTGGCCGTGATGTTCAGGCCGGCCGTGGTGCCGTAGTGCTTGACGGCGAACGACAGCTCCGGCGTCGGGCGCAGGGCGTCGAAAATGCGCACGTGGATGCCGTTGGCCGCCATGACGCCCGCCGCCTCGTGGGCAAAGCGCTCACTGTTGACGCGGCAGTCGAAGCAGATGGCGATGCCGCGCGCACACGCGCTCTCGCCCTCGGCCTTGATGACCTCCGCGAACGCCTGCGTGGCGTGGCGGATGACGTGAATGTTCATGCGGCGGCAGCCGAGCGCCATCTCGCCGCGCAGACCGGCTGTGCCGAACTCGAGCGGGGCGAAAAAGCGGCTCTCGATCTCTTTTTTGTCGTCGCGGATGGCGTTGAGCTCTTCCCACTCCGCATTGGAGAGCGCGGGACTATCGAGCCAGCGCTGGTATTCTTCCATATAATTACGCATTGTCGTCTCCTTCCGTCAGCGCCTCAGCGCAGCCTGCCTGAAGTGCCTGCGCATCGGCAAGCAGCGTCTCAGGAACCAGAATTTCCACTCCGTAACCGGACATACCTAACATGATCTTGCCAAACTGACCGTCCCCCGGATAATTCTTCAGGCAGGGGATGCCATAGGCCTCCAGCATATTGACCAGCAGCACGTCGTCCATATCCACGCCCGTGCACTTGGCCAGCATTGCCGGGGGCACCAATTCGCCGTCCGCATCGCGCGGCCAGCGCTTGAGCAAATCGCCGGGAAGCGACCTGCCCCACTCTGCTTTCAGCTCTTGCGCCATGTTGTTTCTCCTGTTTCATTTATGATATTGCGTGCCCGCGTTGATCGTGCACGCGCGGTAGATCTGCTCGGCGAGCATGATGCGCGCCAGATGGTGTGGGAACGTCATCGGCGACATGCTCAGCCGCAGCGACGCCTCGCGCTTGATGCCCTCGTCGAGGCCGAACGACCCGCCGACGAGAAAGCACACCTTCGACGTGCCGCCCGCAGCGTAACCGGCGAGCTGCTGCGCGAGCGCCTCGCTCGAGAGGAGCCTGCCCTCGACGCACATGGCCACCACGGCCGCCCCCTTCGGGATGCGCGCGCGGATGGCCTGCGCCTCTTTTTCCAGCGCGGCGTGGATCTCTTTCGGCGACGGGCGCTCCGGCAGACGCTGCTCCGGCAGCTCCACCAGTTCAAACCGGCAATAGGCACCCAGCCGCTTGGCATATTCCGCGAACGCGGAGATATAATAGGTCTCGCGCATCTTTCCGACGCAGACGAGGGTTATCGACAGCATACGCACGCCTTTCCCGCCGTGAGCGCGAGCGTCGTCTCCGCCGGGGCGGTATACAGCTCCGGCTGCGTGCCGGGCTGAAAGCCCGCCGCCGCGAGCGCGAGCGAAACGGCCTCGAGCGCGGCGCGGGGCGTGTTGTTCTCCCGGCTGAGATGGCCGAGGATGAGCTGCTGCGCCCCGTTTTCCGCGAGGTATACCGCCAGCGCCCCGGCGCTTTCATTGGACAGATGGCCGTGATCGGACGCGATCCGGCGCTTGAGATAGATCGGGTAAGGCCCGGTGCGCAGCAGCTCCGGGTCGTGGTTTGCCTCGATGACGGCGCAGTCCACGCCGCACAGCGCCGCGCGCACGGCATCCGTCACGGTGCCGAGGTCGGTGCAGAAGCCAAAGCGCGCCGACCCGTCGAGCCGGTAGCCGCAACTACCGGCCGCGTCATGCGGCGTGGGAAACGCCGTCACGCACACATCACCGCGACGAAAAGCCTCACCCGGTGTGATCTCATGCAGACAGTCCGCCCGTTCCGGCAGCAGCCTGCGCAGCGCGGCGCACACCGCCGGCAGCGCATACACCGCCACGGGATCCCGGCGCAGCAGGACGGTCAGGCCCTTGACATGGTCGGAGTGTTCGTGCGTCACGAGCACGCCCGCGAGGTCGGCCATCGCAACATCCTGCGCGGTGAGCCCCGCGCGGATGCGCCGCGCGGAGATGCCGGCATCGATCAGAATATGTGTCTCGCCGTCGGACACGAGGGCGCAGTTGCCGCTCGACCCGCTGGCAAACAGTGCAATGTTCATTCGGCCGCGGCCGCCGCGCACTGCTCGGCCCCGTCGCGCTCGAGCACGATGTCGGCCCCGATGCTGCGCAGCTTGCCGACGAAGTTTTCATAGCCGCGCTCGATAAAGCGGATGTCCGTGACCACGGTCTCCCCCGCGGCGCACAGGCCCGCAATGACCACGGCGGCGCCGGCGCGCAGGTCGCACGCCTTGACTTCCGCACCGTGCAGGCCCTCCACGCCGTTGATGATGGCAGTGCAACCGTCCACCTGCGCGTCCGCGCCCATGCGGCTGAGCTCCTGAATGTACTTGTAGCGATTATCATACACGCCCTCGGTCACAACGCTCGTGCCGTCGGCCAGACACAGCGCCACGCTGATCTGCGGCTGCATATCCGTGGGGAAGCCGGGGTACGGCTGGGTCTTGACATTCGTGTGGCGCAGGCGGCCGTTGCTGCGCACGAGCACGCTGTCCCCGCCTTCGACGACGGTGACACCCATCTCGCGCAGCTTGGCGCTGATGCACTCCAGATGGCGCGGGATCACATTCGCGAGACGCACTTCCCCGCCAGCAGCCGCGCAGGCCGTCATATATGTGCCCGCCTCGATCTGGTCGGGGATGACGCCATATGTGCCGCCGTGCAGACGCTCAACGCCCTGAATGCGGATGGAATCCGTGCCGGCGCCGCGGATGTCGGCACCCATGGAGTTGAGGAAGTTGGCAAGGTCAACGATGTGCGGCTCGCGCGCCGCGTTCTCGATCACGGTGCGGCCGCGCGCAAGCGTTGCCGCGATGATGATATTCATCGTCGCGCCGACCGAGACCTTATCCAGATATACCTTTGCCCCGTGCAGGCGGCCGTCCGGCGTATCGGCATAGACAAAGCCGTTTTTCACCTCGACGTTCGCGCCCATCGCGGTCATACCCTTGATGTGCTGGTCGATCGGCCGGACACCGAAATTGCAGCCGCCGGGCATGGTCGTCTTGGCCGAGCCGAAGCGGCCGAGCATCGAGCCGATGAAGTAGTACGACGCGCGGATCTTGCGCATCAGGTCATACGGCGGCTCGGTGAAGCGCACCTGGGTGCAGTCGATCTCGACGGCGGAGGGGCTGAGGTATTCCACCCGCGCGCCCAGCCCCTGCAGGATCTTCAGGAGCATATCCACGTCGCTGATCTGGGGCATATTCTCGATCCGGCAGACACCGTCGACCATCAGCGCTGCCGGAATGATCGCCACGGCCGCGTTTTTCGCGCCGCTGATCTCGATCTCCCCGTGCAGGGGTCTGCCGCCATGTATTACATATCTATCCAAACTATTTGACACCTCTCATGCTGCGAAAGCAGAGTGCAGCTCCGCATCTGTGACCGGGCGAATACGCTCCGTGCGTAGCTTGCCCGATTTTAGCGGAACCTAACGATGAATTATAGCATGCTTTTCGCGGAAAAGCAATCACAACCCGCCACTTGCCGCCTCGCCGCGCTCGCGCGCGAGCAAAAGCTGTGTTTTCAGCAGGGCAACTGTCGTTTTTCCGTCGCAGAGTTCACCATCCAGCGCCATTTGCACCAATTCTTCCAGCGGGTGCCGCTCCACGTTCAGAAATTCACCGGGGTCGAGGTGCGCCGCGCCGCGGTGCAGGTCGCGCGCCAGATAAATGTGCAGCACCTCCTCCGAGTAGCCGGGCGATGTAAAGTTCGCGCCCAGATATTGCAGCCGGCCCGCAGTCAGCCCCGTCTCCTCCGAGAGCTCGCGCGCCGCGGCCAGCTCCGGCGCCTCGCCCGGCTCGAGCTTGCCGGCCGGCACCTCAAGCAGCGTGCGCGAAAACGGATAGCGGTACTGCCGCACGCACCAGACCGTGCCGTCGGGCTCCAGCGGCAGGACCGTCACGCCGCCCGGATGCTCCACGACCTCACGCTTGGCCGTGCTGCCGTCTGGCAGGCGTGCCTCGTCGAGCCGGACGTTGACGATCACGCCGTGGTAGCTCGTGAGTGTCTTGAGCTTTTCTTCGATCAGTTCCATGAAACATCCACTCCTTTTTCAAATGGCATGATACCATATTCCTGCGCCGATTGCCATATATTTTGAGTAGCGAAACGCGGTCGCGGACGCTATACTGAATCTAACCGGGCATCTGTCCGGAAACCAACCCAAAGGGAGGCAATTTCCATGCTTGTGGAAACCGCTGACACCAGCGCCGTGGCCATGCGCATCGCACGCGCCGAGTGGGCCGCACTGAGCGAGGACGATATCCGCACCGCCGTCGGCAGCGCGCTCGAGACGCACGGGCTCGCGCCCTGGACAAGTATGAAGATCGAACTGTTCGTCGCCAAAAAGGAGGTGCTGCTCATCGCAAGACCCATTTCCGTCCCGCCGCGCCGGTTCCGCTTCCGCTCGTTTGCTGACCTGACCGCCGCGCTGGGCTGTTTTCCGGCCGGGCTCGACTCGGATGTGGTGTACATAGACGGCGGCTGGGAGCTGTTCGTGCGCGCCGGAGACGAGGCGCTGCCGAACGCGCTCTTCGAGTTCGGCGAGCCGCTGCCCTGCACCGAGGAACTGTACGCACACATCGGTGAACACGGCGACGTGGTCGCCCGCCGCGATGCCGTTGGGACCCTTCAGCGCTATTTCTGCTGATTTCGCTCTTTTCATTTGCCGCCGGATGTGCTAAACTATATCCACGATTTCGCACGAAGGAGGTCCCCGCCATGCCGAGAGCCAAGGGCGTCAAGCAGGTCGCGGCCAACCGCAAGGCCCTGCATGACTATTTCGTGCTCGAGCGGTTCGAGGCCGGTGTGGAGCTCTTCGGCACCGAGGTCAAGTCCATCCGCGCGGGCACGGTCAATCTGAAGGATTCGTTCTGCACCGTGAAAAACGGGGAGCTGTTTGCCTACGGCATCCACATCAGTCCCTACGAGCACGGCAGCATCTACAACCGCGACCCCGACCGGCCGAAGCGCCTGCTCATGCACCGGCGGGAGATCACGAAGCTCTACGCCCGCACGAAGCAGGATGGGCTGACGCTCGTGCCGCTGTCGCTGTATTTCAAGGACAGCCGCGTAAAGGTGGAACTCGGCCTGTGCAAGGGCAAAAAGCTCTACGACAAGCGCGACGCCGACGCGCAGCGCAGCGCCAAACGCGAGATCGACAGAACGATAAAGGAGAAAAATTACTGATGAGCAATCCGATTGTCACCATTGAAATGGAAGACGGCGGCATCATCCGCGCCGAGCTCTATCCGGAGATCGCGCCGAACACCGTCCGCAACTTTATCAGTCTCGTCAAGAAGGGGTTTTATGACGGCGTGATCTTCCACCGCGTCATCCCCGGCTTCATGATCCAGGGCGGCGACCCGACCGGCACCGGCATGGGCGGCCCGGGCTACAGCATTGAGGGCGAGTTCACGAGCAACGGCTTCAAAAACGACCTCAAGCACACCCGCGGCGTGCTGTCCATGGCCCGCGCCATGGACCCGAACTCCGCCGGCAGCCAGTTTTTCATCATGCACATGGACGCCCCGCACCTCGACAAGCAGTACGCTGCGTTCGGCAAGGTGACCGAGGGCATGGACGTGGTCGACGCCATCGCGCGCACCCCGCGCAGCATGTTCAACGACAAGCCCACCCACGAGCAGAAGATGAAAACCGTCACGGTCGAGACCTTCGGCGTTGAGTATCCGGAGCCGGAGACCTGCTGAGGAAACAAAACATCGACAGTTTCGTCTGATTTTTCAGAATGTGTTCCTGTCCGCGCCGCTCTCGCGGCGCGGGCGGCCGACGCACCCGACATCATGGGGATGTACCGGTTTCGACGGGGGTGTGGAGGCAGGAATAGCGGGCGGCGGCGCCTGACCGCCATAAAACGGGCATCTTATAAATTAAAGAACAACAACGAAACTGTTCTTCTCGCTGCTTAATTAGCGAGCGTTCCCGCCGGGAGGACCACGGCCCGGCAGCGGAGCGTCGATGAGTGGTGAACGTGCGCACGCTAAGCTTTGCGCGTGCCATGCATGATGAAGCTACCGGACGGACAGGCTTGCCGGTTTGCCTGTCCTGAAGGGAACGGGGACGCACGGCGTCCCGCAAAAACCTGCTGCGCCCGGAGAAGTTCCTGTCAAAGCGCTTTCGGACGGGGGTTCAACTCCCCCCATCTCCACCAACCGGAAAATCCAGCAGCCCGCCGCGGCTGCTGGATTTTTTCGTTTTCAAGGCACCTTGTCATGGCACGAAAACTCCGCTATATTTGGAAAAACAGTTCACACAGGAGGATACAGCATGAACAAAGCGGAAATTTACGATCTCTTGCGCACGCGCGGGATCTGGCACGAGATCACAGAGCACAAGGCGGTCTACAACATGGCCGAACTCACGGACGTGGCGCTCCCCTACCCGGAGGCCGACGCCAAAAATCTGTTCGTGCGCGACGATAAAAAGCGCAATTACTACCTCATCACCGTCCGCGGCGACAAGCGCGTCGACCTCAAGGAATTCCGGCACAGATACGGCACCCGCGCGCTGTCGTTCGCGTCCGAAAACGACCTCATGCAGGTGCTGGGGCTCATTCCCGGCGCCGTGACGCCGCTCGGCCTGCTCAACGACGCCGAGTGCAAGGTGCAGCTTTATCTCGACGAAGCGTTTTTCGCCGCACCGGGGCTCATCGGCGTGCACCCGAACGATAACACGGCCACCGTGTGGCTGCGCGCGGACGATCTCGCAGCCCTGATCCGCGAGCACGGAAATCCGGTGCACATTGCGGAGCTGTGAGCACGGGCACATACGCACAAAAAAGCAAGGCTTCCCGAATTCGGGAAGCCTTGCTTTATCTATTTCTCTTTTTTGCAGTCACAGTTTCTGCCGCACTGCGCACAGTTGCCGGTGCAGCCGCTGCCGCAGCAGCCGCCCTTTTTCATGGCGCGGCGCCAGACGCGAAACGCGATGACGGCGCACACGGCCACGACGGCCAGCAGGAGATAGTCGATCAGCCGCATCACACCAGCCCCGCGATCGCATATGCAACGAACGCCACGACCCACGCGACCGAGCACTGCAGGACCACGACGCCGACCGTCTTGAGCCGGGAATCCAGCTCGCGGCGGATGGTGGCGATTGCGGCCACGCACGGCGTATACAGCAGCGTGAACACGAGGAAGCTGATGGCCGAGCGCGTGGTGAGCAGCGACGAAATGGCCGCGCCGCCGAGTAGCACCTGCAGCGTGCTGACGACAGACTCCTTGGCAATGAAGCCGGAGATGAGCGCCGTGGCGCACCGCCAGTCGCCGAAGCCAAGCGGCCGGAAGATGGGCGCGATAAACTGCCCAATGAGCGCAAGCAGACTGTTGGCGCTGTCGGCCACGACGTTCAGGCGCGTGTCAAAGCTCTGGAGGAACCAGATGATGATCGTGGCCAGAAAAATGACCGTGAACGCGCGCTGGAGAAAGTCCTTCGCCTTCTCCCAGAGCAGCAGCGCCACGCTCTTGAGCCCGGGCATACGGTAGTTCGGCAGCTCCATGACAAACGGCACGGGCTTGCCGCGGAAGGCCGTCTTGTTCATGATGAGCGCCGCGATGATGCCGATGAGGATGCCGAGGACATACAGTCCCAGCATGACGAGCGCACGGTAGCGCGGGAAAAACGCCGCCGTGAAAAATGCGTAGATTGAGATCTTCGCCGAGCAGCTCATATAGGGCGTGAGCAGGATGGTCATCTTCCGGTCACGGTCGGACGAGACGGTGCGCGTGGCCATGATGGCCGGCACCGAGCAGCCGAAGCCGATGAGCATTGGCACGACGCTGCGGCCGGACAGGCCGATCTTGCGCAGGGGCTTGTCCATGACAAAGGCGACACGGGCCATATAGCCGGTGTCCTCCAAAATGGACAGGAAGAAAAACAGCGTCACGATAATCGGCAGGAATACGAGCACGCTGCCGACACCGGCGAACACGCCGTCGATGATGAGACTATGTACCACAGGGTTGATGCCGTAGGCCGTGAGCGCAGCGTCCACGACGCCGGTCAGCGCATCGATGCCGAGCTGCAGCAGATCGGACAGCCACTGGCCAATGACGTTGAACGTGAGATAAAACGTGAGGAACATCACAACGAGGAACGTCGGCAGGGCGGTATATTTGCCCGTGAGGATGCGGTCGATCTTCATGGAGCGCGCGTGCTCTTTGCTCTCATGGCACTTGACCACGGACGACGCCACGACGCCCTCAATGAACGTGTAGCGCATGTCCGCAAGGGCCGCGTTGCGGTCGAGCCCGGTCTCGTTTTCCATCTGCACGATGCAGTGCTCGAGCAGCTCCCGCTCGTTTTCATCGAGCTCGAGCGATGCCGCAAGGTCGTCGCCGCCCTCGATGAGCTTGGCCGCGCAGAATCGCGCCGGCACGCCGATGCGGTCGGCATGGTCGGCGATCAGATGCACGACCGCATGGATGCAGCGGTGCACGGCAGAATCATCCGAGCAGAAATCCGTCACCTTCGGCAGCGCCCGGCTGCGCGCAACGGTCAGCGCCTGGTCCACGAGTTCGGACACGCCCTCCCCTTTCGCCGCCGAGATCGGCACGACGGGGATGCCCAGTGCCTGGCTCATCTTCTGCACATCGATAGCGCCGCCGTTGGCGCGCACCTCGTCCATCATGTTCAGCGCCAGCACCATCGGCACACGCAGCTCAAGCAGCTGCAGCGTCAGGTACAGGTTGCGCTCGATATTCGTGGCGTCCACGATGTTGATGATGCCGTCCGGCTTCTGATTGATGATAAAATCGCGCGAAACGATCTCCTCCTGCGTATACGGGCGCAGGGAGTAAATGCCCGGCAGGTCAACGACGGAGCAGCCCTTCTCGTCGCGCATCTCGCCCATCTTCTGGTCAACGGTCACACCGGGGAAGTTGCCCACGTGCTGGTTGGAACCGGTGAGGGCGTTGAAGAGCGTCGTCTTACCGCAGTTTTGGTTGCCGACAAGTGCAAAGATCATGCCGGCACCCCCTCGATCTCGATCTTTTTCGCTTCCTCCACGCGCAGCGTCAGCTCATAGCCGCGCACGCGGATCTCGATGGGATCACCCATCGGCGCCACCTTCTGCAAAGTGACGCGGGTACGGGGCGTGAGCCCCATGTCCAACAGCCGGCATCGCAGCGCGCCGTCCCCACCGACCGCTGTGATGACTGCTGAGGAACCGATCTTCAATTCATCTAGTGTCATTGCCATTGCCTTTCTGTGTGAATTCATTTCCCTAATGAAAAAGCTAGCACGGCGGGCACGATTTTGTCAAGAGCGTGACAGGCATTTCCGAACTTTTTGACGAAAGACGACGAAAAAACACCCCGGAGCGGTAAAGCCGCTCCGGGGTGCCCCGTTAGGTTTTGGAATGCTTACAGGTTGGAACCATCCTTACGAATGCTCGATAACCGACTGGTCCTGGGGAGCACTCGGCTCTGCCGGAACACTCGGCTCTGCCGGAACACTCGGCTCCGCCGGAACACTCGGCTCCGCCGGGACGCTCGGCTCCGCCGGAACACTCGGCTCCGTCGGAACGCTCGGCTCCGTCGGAACGCTCGGCTCCGTCGGCTCCTCGGGCGTAAGCGGGAGGACGTTCATCACATACATCGCCATGATCATCGCGAACTGTTCGCGCGTCGTCACGCCCTGCGGATCGAGCACCGTCTGGTGATCGACGACAGCGCCGGAGATCAGGCTCTCGGCGACCGCCCAGGTCATGGACTCCTTCGCGAAGTCGGAAACCTTGTCCATGTCCGTAAACGCGGACAGATCACCGTACACGTCCACATCGCAGCCCTTGAACATCGCATATTCATGCAGGATCGTCGCAGTCTGTTCACGCGTTGCATCGCCGTTCGGGTCAAACTTGCCGTCGCCAATGCCGGCCACGATCTCGTTCTGTGCCGCCCAGATCACCGCGTTGGTGTACCATTCGTTATCCGCAACGTCGCTGAAGGGGTTCTTGCCGGTAACGGCAGGCTCACCCTCGAGCGCGTAAAGGATCTCAACGATCATTGCGCGGGAGAGCTTGGTCTCAGGCTCGAAGGTCGTGGCGCTCGTGCCGTAGAAGAGCTTGTGCGCAACGACGAAGTCGATCGCATCGTGCGACCAGAAGTCGACCGCCGGCATATCGCTGAAGAGATAGCCCGGGCAATGCTCGTCGCCTGTGCACGGGATGCTCATCGGATCCTGCTTCTCGCAGACCGTGCAGTAGCCGTCAACATAGTGGTGCTTGGCCGGAATGCGCTTCTGGCCTTCCAGCGTCGCGCCGCAGACCGAGCAGACCATGCCGCCCGCTGCGCCGTCCTTCGTGCAGGTCGCCGGAGTGATCTGTGTCGCCTTCGGCGTGTGCGGTGCCAGCGGGACCACCGTCTGTGCAACGAGGATCTCACCGCAGACGGAGCAGTGCTTGCCCTCCGTCAGGCCGGTCTCCGTGCAGGTCGCAGCCTTCGCCGGGTCGACCACTTCCTTGTGGCCAAGCGCCGGGATCACTTCCTGCGCCGTGAGCACTTCACCGCAGACGGAGCAGTGCTTGCCTTCCGTCAGGCCGGTCTCTGTGCAGGTCGCGGCCTTCGCCGGATCGACCACTTCCTTGTGGCCAAGCGCCGGGATCACTTCCTGCGCCGTGAGCACTTCACCGCAGACCGAGCACTTGCTGCCCTCGGTCAGGCCGGTTTCTGTGCAGGTCGCGGCTTTCGCCGGGATGACCACTTCCTTGTGGCCAAGCGCCGGGATCACTTCCTGCGCCGTGAGCACTTCACCGCAGACGGAGCAGTGCTTGCCTTCCGTCAGGCCGGTCTCCGTGCAGGTCGCGGCCTTCGCCGGGTCGACCACTTCCTTGTGGCCAAGCGCCGGGGTCACTTCCTGCGCCACCAGCACTTCACCGCAGACCGAGCACTTGCTGCCCTCGGTCAGGCCGGTCTCTGTGCAGGTCGCGGCTTTCGCCGGGATGACCACTTCCTTGTGGCCAAGCGCCGGGATCACTTCCTGCGCCGTGAGCACTTCACCGCAGACCGAGCACTTGCTGCCCTCGGTCAGGCCGGTTTCTGTGCAGGTCGCGGCTTTCGCCGGGATCACTTCCGGCGTGTGCGGCTTGAGCGGGATGCTCTCAAGCATAATGTTTCCATTTTCGCAGGTGTAGGTGCGAACGCCGTACTCGGAGCAAGTCGGCTCCTTCGTCACAACACCATTGTCCCAGGTGTAATTAAACTCTGCGCTCATCTTCGCAATGCGCGCGGTCAGCCAGGTGTTGAGATCCGTGACGGTATCGGTATAAGTCGTACCACTGGGCCAAAAGTGATTATCCGAGCTCGGCTTGCCGACACGAATCAGCGGCCACTGCCGATAGTTCATCGCAGCGCTGGCCGAGATGCGGTTGTAGTAGCTCTGAACCTTGCCGTTGTCGCCGACAAGCGCCTGTGCCTGCGCCAGGAACGTGTTGTGGTAGTAGTTGCTCACCGCGGCGCGGAAGCCGGGGATCTTGATGAGCGCCTCTACGAGGTAGCGGCCGTTAATGAAGGTGTTGTCCGAGGTAATAATGCCGGACCAGCCGCCGCCGCCAGTCAGTTCCATATCCCAGACGGGGCCGGCGTACATGATGCCGTCCACGTCTTTGTAGAAGAAGAACGAGGAGTAGAATGCGTCCGAATTGCCGGACAGGTACTGCATCAGGTAAGCCTGGACCAGAGAGTTCAGATCGCAGTACTCATAGTAGTACTTGCCGGTCTGCGCATTGTAGCCGGTGAAGTTGCCGTCGGCATCCTGCGCGTAGACGGCGTCCTCAAACTCCTGATAGTACTCGCTGATATAGGCCATTGCGTCCTTGCCGCAATACTCGGGGCTCTTGACATTCATCGCGGAGCCCTTACCGGTGATGAAGCCGCTGGCCTCGTCATACTTCGGGTTGTAGCTTTCGTCGAGCTTCGTACCGTTGAGCTCGAGCAGGTAGCCGCCAGTGATGTTCTCCGGCTCGGTCAGACCCGTGGTGTACTGATAGGTCTGGCCGTACTTGTTCTCGGCCAGCGCCGTGGAAGCGTTCTCACCGTAACCGGAGTTGAGATCTTTGTAAGCCTCCTCCATATCGGTGATGTTGACGCCCGTCTTGTTGACGGAGTTTTTCTCACTGACGATGTATGTGCCGCGATACACGCCGTCGTAGTACAAATCCACCCAGTCGGTGCTGGCCGTGTACGGCATGCCGAGCGACTTGGCAAGATCCTTGAACATCTTGTCGCGCATGAGCGTTGCATCGTGGGAGCCGGCGAGCAGCGTCCAGGTCTTGACCTTCTCGCCGCAGGCGATCAGGTCGGACTTGCCGTCCAGTTTGATCTGGTAGGACTTCTTCTCGGCGTTGGTGAAGGTGGTGTTGCCGCGCGCCTTGAGCTGCGTGAGCGCACCGTCATACACGGTCTTGCCGTCCTTGTCTACGACGAGCAGCTTGCCGGTCGCGATGTTGGACTTGCTGGCATCGACAAAGTCTCTGCCCTTTGCGGCCGGGTCGTCGCTCGTGATGTAGAGCGCATTGATGTTGGCCGACTGTGCGATGTGCACAACCGCAGCCTTCTGGCCGTTGACGAGGACCGTGAGGTCATACAGGCCGTCCTGCACATCCGCCAGCTTGGTGACGTCCACGGCAGCACCGTCGAGCGTCTGCGTGCCCTTGGCACCCTGCAGCTCGATCTTGAGCTCGTCGCTGTTCTGTGTCGTGACCGTCAGAGCGAGCTTGCTCAGGTCCGCACTGGCCGGCAGGAACAGATACTGATCCGCACCGGACTGCATGCCGGAGATCGTCTGTCCGTCGACTTTCGCGCTGATGTCCTTGAACTGCTCGGACGGTGCGTACTGGTCGGCGTTGAGCGTCGTCGCGCTGACGACACTGGAATAATGCTGAGACTTGAACCAATCATTGCCGATCTTCGTGCAGCCATACACACGGAAGCTGTACTCCGTCGACGGGTTCAGGCCCGTGACCACAATGCTTGTCTGCGCGATAACGTCCACCTTTTCCCACGTGGTGCCGCCGTCGCGGCTGATCTCCACACGGTAGTTTTCCGCACCCAGCGCGGGGCTCCAGCTGACGGTCAGGCGCTTCTGGCCGACATCCGTCACCGAAACGCCGGTGACAACAGGCGGTACGATCTTATACTGGGCGGACACGGTGCCGTAATAATCGCCCATACCGCGGATCGTCACAGTACCATAGCCGACCTTCGTATTGTTGGAATAGGAAACATAGCCGTCAACACCCGCATCGCTGGTCTTGACCGTCAGCGCCTGTCCCTCATAGGTGGCCTTCACATAGCACGGCGTGCTGCCGCCGTTGTAAACGGCGTCATATGCCTTGACTTCCGCCTTGGAGATATCCCTGCCTACGAAGCCGCACTTCGTGCAGACATGGTTATCATCCCACTTGTGGCCTCCGGCCAGAGAGATGCACTGTGATGAACGGCGCCGCAGGTCTCGCAGGTGGTCTCCAGCCAACCGTACTGCGTGCAGGTACGGGTGTCGACCGTCTTGGTCACGTGGGCGATACCGTCATTACCGAAGTGGTACATCTTCTCGCCGATCTGCTGCCAGCCGGTGACATAGTCGCCAGCCAGGAAGTACATCTGCTGCTCGGTGCCCTCAACGGTCATCCAGCCGGTGTACTGCGCGTCCTTGACGTCGATCAGCTTGCCGCAGACCGCACAGGCAGACTTGCCATTCTGGTAGGTCGTCAGCTGGTGGCCCTTCGAGCAGCGGGACTGCAGCGTCGTGGAATCGACCACACGGCCGTCCTTGCTGTCGTAAGTGGTGATCGTCATTTCCTTGCCGTTGGCCGTGACGTACATGATCAGGCCCGCGTAGTCCTGCTCTTTGTACGCGAACGAGAAATCGGAGGTCATCGCATAGTTGACGTTTTTGGACTTCTCGCCCAGATCGCCGCAAATGAAATAGGTCACGCCGTTTTCTGTGACGGGTTCGCCGTCCTTGGCCATGATGCGTGCATAGGAGTGGTCATGACCGGAGAAGACCACGTCGATGCCGGCAGCCTCTGCCGCAGCCGGGATCTGCTCATGGAACCGCTCGCTGCCGCCCTTGGCGTTCGTGTAATACGGCGGCTGGTGGATGGACAGGACCTTCCACATGCAGGTGCTCTGCGCCGCGTCCTGCTTGAGCCATTCGCAGGCTGCGCTCAGGTCGGCACCATTGTTGATGACGGCAACATAGACATCACCATACTCCACGGAGTAGTAGTCTCTGCTCGGGAGCTGAAGGATATTGCTGGCAACACCGCCGCTGAAGTCGCCGTAGTACTCATGGTTGCCGAGCGTGTGGATGAAGTCCACGTTCGGGAACGTGTGGTTAAACGCTTCCTGCATCTCGGCCCACATGGCGTAGTTGGTGCCGTTGTCGACATAGTCGCCCGTCTGGAGGCCGAAATCGACCTGCTTGTCCTTGACGAGATTGCCGAGCGCGTCGAGGATCGCGATGCTCTCGGCATCCGCCTCACGGTCACCGGACATCTGCGTGTCGCCCATGACGACGAAGGCCGTGGTGTCCTGCGCAGCGGCACTCGTGCGGAAGTAGTGTGTATCCGACCAGGTGCTGCCGTCGCCGACCTGGAACTCATAGTCCGTGCCGGCCGTCAGGCCCGTGAGCTGAATCGTATTGACATAGGCAGCGTCCTTGGAGGTGGAGAAGCCGGTGAGCGTGCAGGTGCCATCGGCCGTCTGCCATGCATCCGTGCCCTTGACGCGGTACTGAACGACTGCCTTGCCGGCCGTGCCGATGCCGGACAGCCAGCTGATGTTCTGGCTCGTGCTGCTGCTCTCGGACGCGTTGAGATTGACGCCTGTATACTCCGTGCCGGCAGCGTCCGCCAGAACGGTGACCTTCGTCGCCTCGCCAACGCCCTTTGTGCCGATGGCCGTGAGCGTGCAGACCGTGCCGACTTCCTTGGCCTTCATGGCATCGGTCTGAAGCAGGCCGTTGGCATCGGTCTTGCCGATCTCGTTGCCGTCGAGATACACGGTCACACCGGCGGCGGGACTGCCGTCCTTTTCATAGACCGCGATCACGCTGGACATGCCGACCGCCTGCGGGCCGGGCTGAATGTTGTAGTACGCCGACAGCGGCAGACGCACCGCCGCCTGGGCCGCCGTGTAGGTCTTGCTGTTCGCTGCGGTGAGCGCAATGTTGGACACCGTGTACGTGAACTGGTTGACCGTCGTGTCCAGGCCGGCGTCGATCTGGAAGGCCAGTGTGGCCAGCTCGCCCTCGACCGGGGCCGCCGACTCAAGGTGCAGCGTCAGCATGGCCTTCTTAAAGCCGGTCTTGGTATACGTCAGTTTGCCGGTCACGCCGTTGGCATAGGTCACCGTCGGCTGGCCGATGTCATCGTTGAGGTTGAGCATCGTGATGTCCGCGGACTTGACCTTGCCGTCCGCCGTGACCGTCAGCGTATAGTCGCCGCCGAGCGGGACAAAGTTCGATCCGCTGACGCTGACCGTGGCCGTGTCCTGCATATCGCCGGCAACGACAAAGGCCATGGTCTTTTCGACCGTGTTGCCGAACGCATCGGACACGGAGACCGTCATGGTGTGCTTGCCGTTCTGGAGATTCAGACGGACAGTCGCATTTGCGTCGGAACAATCCGCTGACGTGATCGGCTCGCCGTCGATCTTGACCGTCGTCGCCTGTGCGTTGATGCCGGAGCGGTTCTGACCGTCCACATCATGATATTTTGCGATTGCTTCGATCGAGTTGGCGTTGATGACGGTGGCGCCGTCGCTCGTGAGTGTCTGGCCGTTGACCGTCATTTCATCGATGACCGGGTTATCCAGGTCGTCGAGGTTTGTGCCGTAAACAACGCGCAAATTATCGAAGTACACCGTACCATTGCGTTTGCCCGTAGGCATGTTTGCCGGCTGATATGACAGCCAAAGCACACCCTGTCCAGGGATGATGCTCAGGGGATGCTCCGGATCTTGATACTGCCAAAGCGACTGAATATTCGTAGATTTGCAATACATCCAGCCAGACCACGTGATTTTTGGTGAGGTGCTCTGTGCTGTCAAGTAACAATTCTTAAGGCTATAATCGCTTCCGTCCCAGTAGTAAACGTCGCAAGCAAGAATATAATCCGGCGTTCCTTCCGGAGCATAGACCCAAACACCGATTTCTGTAGGATAGCCCTCAATCTTTATTTGATCGCCGCAATAGCGGATGTAGTAGTTGGCGTTTGATTTCCCGTTGAAAGAGGCATAGTCATAGTCCAATTCCAAGGAGTATTCGCCGAAGCGAACCTGTCCGCCTTCCGCTGCTGTAGTCGTTTTCAAATTGCCGCAACGATACTCATCCATGGCTTCATTCGGCCAGAGATAATAGGTATAGCCGTTGGCGCGGAAAATGTCCGCAGCCGGGACAGCGGTGTCCCAGTTGCCCGTGAAGCGGTAGGGCGCTTTGATCTCCGCCGTCGTCGGATTGTCGGAATACGTGCCGCTGGTCGTGACCGTGATCGGGGACACTTTGCCGATGTAGCCGCCATCGGGATTCATGTTGTTATCCACGTAATCGGATTTGCCCCAGTGGTAGTGCGCGCAGGTCTGGGGCTGGCCGTTGATGGGCTCAAAGTCCATGAGCGTCACCGGCACCTTGCCGATCTCCACGCTGACCTCCGCAGACTTGGAGCGGTCGTTTGCGTAAGTAACCGTGACAGCCGCGTTCATCGTGCTGCTGCCGGTACCGGCCACGAACGTGTTACCGTCCATGTGGCCGACATCCTTATCCGACACGCCATCCGTTTTGGACTTGATCGTCCAATCGAAGTCGCCGGCCTTATAGACAATGTCCATACCGTTGCACTGGCAACCAGACCGAGATCCGACGTGGCAGCAAAGTCCAGCGAGACCGATGAACTGCCAAAGTACAGATCCGTAATGTCCGCAATCTTCGCGGTCGTCGTACCCTTGACGACACCGTCCACAAGCAGACGCGCCGTCACATCGCCCTTATAGTTCTTCGCGGGCGTGAACAGACCGTTGGCGTCGATCGTGCCGCTCTTGGCGTCCGCGACCGTCCAGGTCACATTCTCCGGGAGCGGGGCCTCGCCGCCGTTGGCGTCCACACCGATGGCCGAGAACTGGATCTGGCTGTTGGGCGTGTAGATCGTATTGTTCGGGGAGAGGGAGGCATGATCGAACACGCCGTCGTTCTCCGCCGTGGAGACCAGCAGCAGGGCGCTGGCAACCGTGCGCTCTACACCGTCGGACGGGCGGTTGCGGATGGTCAGGTCGCTGGTGCCCTCGCGCTTGGTGGCGCAGGTGGCAGAGCCGCCGCCGTCGAGATAAAGCGCTGTCACCACGCCCTGCGCCGCCAGAAACTCCGCCTGATCATTGAGGGACATACCGACAGAATACGGGCTCTGACGGCCGTCGGCCATAAAGGTCACGACCGTGCCGTCTGCCTTGAGGCCGATGGAGTTACGCGGCATAAGATCATCACCGTTATACTGGATCACCCCGTCCTTGATCAGATAGAACGGTCCGGAAATTGCTTCCAGGACGTCGGAGCAATCCACACCGGCGTCACGAATGGCATAGGAACCGTCCTTCAAAACCGCAAAGTACGGCTCCCACGTGCCACCGTTGCCTGTCTGGATAACATTTCCTTCCATGATCAGGTAGCCGGTCGGCTGCAGCGTCTGCATGTTGTAGTAGTCGCCGTTCATGGCCATGATGACGTTGCCGCCGGTGGCCTTGACGTAGTTGGCAGCCTGCTGCGTGGTTCTTTCCATGCTCCAGGCCAGGTTAGCCGCCTTGTCCTTACGGGACGCGGGCGTGCTGCCTTCAGTATAATAACCGTTATACGAAGCCTTGAATGTTGCCTTCGCACCCGGTGCGATCGTCGTCATAAAGCCGGCGATCTGTGCATTGCCTTCCTTGGTATTCAGAAAGACATCAGATTCCGTCACGCCTTCAACCAGCGTGTAATCCGTCTGGCTCACAACGATCTTATCGCCAGCTGGCTTGACGGGGTCTACGGTGTTCGCAGCCAGCGCCTGCGGGGCAATGAGTGTCAGCGTCATCAGGACGGCCAGCACAAAAGCCCAGGCTCTGTTCGCGAATCGGGTCGCTTTCACGACTCACATCAACTCCTTTTCTGTGTTTTTCTCTCTAAATTTGTCAGTTCAATATGTTAAAAAAGAAGAGATGAGGTTTTCCCATCTCTTCTTTTGTTTAAAGGGACCTATGATTTGTCTATTAGCAACCGAAGTTCTGATAGAAAAACATTGAATTGAGCACAGACTGTTTACTCAACTTCCGCAAACGCGTTGTACAGGAACTCAACAGCCTCCGCGCGGATGCAGGCGTTGTCCGGGCTGAACGTGGTACCATCGTTGGTGCCGACAGTCAGGCCGTTGGCCCATGCCCACTGCACTTCGTTATAGTACCAGGCGCTGGCCGGAACGTCAACGAACGGCATATCAGCGGTTGCACCGTCCGACAGCAGACGGGCGATGAAGCTGATCATCTCAGCACGGGTGCAGACCTGGTCCGGGCTGAACGTGCTGCCGTCATTCGTGCCGGCAACGATACCTGCCTCGTAGGCCCACAGGAGAGAATCCTCGTACCAGTAATCGTCGCTACCAGACTCCGGAACGTCGGTGAACGGAACGGACTTGATGGTCGCAGCCGGCTTGCCGACAGCGTTCCACAGGAACTCGATCATCTGGGCGCGGGTGCAGGCGGTGTAGGGCTCAAAAGTCGTCGGGGTCGTGCCAACGGTCACACCGTTCTTGACAGCCCACATCACGGAATTGTAGAACCAATCGCCCTCGTTCACGTCAATGAACTTCAGTTCGGGCTCAGACGGCTGGCTCGGCTGAGAGGGCTGAGACGGCTGAGACGGCTGGCTCGGCTGAGAGGGCTGAGACGGCTGGCTCGGCTGAGAGGGCTGAGACGGCTGAGACGGCTGGCTCGGCTGAGACGGCTGAGACGGCTGGCTCGGCTGAGAAGGCTGAGACGGCTGGCTCGGCTGAGACGGCTGAGACGGCTGGCTCGGCTGAGAGGGCTGAGACGGCTGGCCCGGCTGAGAGGGCTGGCCCGGCTGAGAGGGCTGAGACGGCTGGCTCGGCTGAGAGGGCTGAGACGGCTGGCTCGGCTGAGAGGGCTGAGACGGCTGGCTCGGCTGAGAAGGCTGAGACGGCTGGCTCGGCTGAGAAGGCTGAGACGGCTGGCTCGGCTGAGAGGGCTGAGACGGCTGGCTCGGCTGAGAAGGCTGAGACGGCTGGCTCGGCTGAGAAGGCTGAGACGGCTGGCTCGGCTGAGACGGCTGAGACGGCTGGCTCGGCTGAGAGGGCTGAGACGGCTGAACCGGCTGAGACGGCTGGCTCGGCTGAGACGGCTGAGACGGCTGAACCGGCTGAGACGGCTGGCTCGGCTGAGACGGCTGAGACGGCTGAACCGGCTGAGACGGCTCAGACGGCAGGATCGGCGCGGTCGGGTCATCCGGGGTGGACGGCGCGGTCGCACCCGACGGTGCCGACGGCATCGACGGGGTAGACGGCACAACGGCCGCCAGAGCAGTCGTGGCGAGCAGGCAGACTGCCACCAGAAGCGTCAGCACGATTGTCAGGGTTCTTTTCTTGGACATGCTTTCTTCCTCCATAAAAATTTTTGGTTGCAAATTCTTGCCTTCGACAACACGATTGCCGCATTTTGAAACTAGGTAGAATTTAACATGCTCATCATATCACAACGTATCGTATTTTGCAACCCTATTTTGGACAAAAACGAAGTTTCCGCGGTTAACTCTACCCGCAAGGGTAAGTAGAAACAAAACCGCGGCTGCACGGAAAGCATGCA